>Ga0184625_10000909_pt1 | contig 11962 bp, 10 predicted proteins | sample PLM3_30_b1_FD_133151 | JGI IMG/M metagenome (GOLD analysis project Ga0184625, IMG submission 133151) | Groundwater sediment microbial communities from an aquifer in East River, Colorado, USA - PLM3_30_b1 | ecosystem: Environmental > Terrestrial > Soil > Riparian zone | place: USA: East River... | reverse complement strand
GCGGTCACGCGCTGCTCGGATTACTGATGATCGGGTTCGGAAATGGTTGCCTCGTCTGGGCGCAGCAGTTCGTGCCGAGCGGCGTGGCCGCAGTGCTCGTGTCGGTAATTCCGTTCTGGATGATCGGCGTCGAGGCGTTCATGCCCAACGGCGAGCCGATCCGGAAGCGCCAGGTGCTCGGGCTGCTGCTCGGATTCGGCGGCATCGTGCTGCTGACGAGCTCGAGCATGAATGGCGCGGCGCCGACGCGCCAGATCGTGCTCGGGGTCATCATGACGCAGTTCTCGTGTCTGGGGTGGGCGATCGGCTCCGCGTACGCGAAACGTCACAAGCGCGAGGAGAATCTGTTCGCGGCCACGGCGGTGCAGATCATGATCGGCGGCGCGATCCTGATGGTAGTGGCGACCGTGGCGGGCGAATGGACGTCGGTCGCGCCGACCCCACGCAGCTTGTTCGCCGTGCTGTATCTCGTGGTCGTCGGCACCTTCGTCGGGTATGTCTGTTATGTCTACGCGCTCAAGCACCTGCCCGTCTCGATTGTGTCGCTCTACGCCTACGTCAACCCGGTGATTGCCGTGATTCTCGGCTCACTGCTGCTCAGAGAGCGGTTTACCCCGCGGATGGCGGTGGCGGTCGCGATTATTTTCGCGGCGATGCTGATTGTGCGGAGCGTTGATACATCGCGTAGTTCGTGAGCACTTGCCTGACATAGGCGCGCGTCTGCTGATACGGGATGCTGTCGATGAAAAGTTCTTCCGGTAACTCCTTCGCCGCCGTCCACCAGATCTGGACTCGCTCTTTGTCGGCGTTGTAGGACGCAACGGTCGGCGCGAGCGCGCCTTTGTAGAGCCCCAGCAGGCCGGCAAGCAGCTTCGCGGCCAGCTCTGCGCTGACAGCGGGCTCGACCAGACGGTCCATCGCGTCGGGATTGGCGAATGCCGCATCCAGTTCAGCCGCCGTGTACGGCATGACCTGAAACAGGCCGACGGCGCCGACCGGAGATCGCGCCATGCGATCGAAGTGGGATTCCTGACGCGCGAGACCGATCATCAGCAGCGGGTCGACGTCGTGGCGCGCAGCCGCGGCGGACACGTCGTTCCAGTAGGCGCGCGGATAGGCGAGCGCCCAGAAATCATCCGGTAAATTGTTCGCCGGCCTTTGCAGGTACGGTCCAAAGTAGGACGACATCAGAGTCGCAGACGACGCGTAATCGCCGGCGGCTTCGGACGCCCTCGCCGCAAGCAGCGCGACCGCGTCGTCTCTGCGCAGCGCGGCATTCAGCCGCCGCGCATGGACCGCCGCATCCTGCAGCATTCCCGCGCGCGAGAGAAGCGCCGCTGCCTGATAGTCGGGATGATCCTTGACGGCATCACGGAGCGTGAGCTCGGGGAACGCCAGCGACGCAGGCGGCAATGGCGTGCCGCTGCGCAACGCCGCGCGCATTCCGTAGTAGCTATACGGCTGAAGCTTGGCGAGCGTTGCCCATTCGGTGCGGGCCACCGATTTTGCGCCCGCCGCGTTATGCGCGTATGCGAGCCAGAACGAGGCCGCACGGTAGGTCTCGGAATCGGGCTTCAGGCTCAACACCTGCTGCAGCTCTTTGACGGCACGGGCCGCGTTGCCGGCGCGAAGAGAGGCGATCGCCGTGCGCCACAACACGTCGACGCGTCCACTGCGTGACACCGTTATCTTGTAGAGGGCGGCGTAGATCCCGAGCGCCTTCGCCGGCTGCCCGATACTCACCAGATACTCAGCGAGCAGGCGCGCTGCGCCCTGCCGATCGCTCAAAGTACTGCCGGCGATATCGCCGGCCATGATCTCGCGTCCGCGTTTCTCGACGTCTGCCGATCGACCTTCACGCACGTCGAGCCGGAACAGCGTGATGAAGACATTCTCGGTTTCGAGGCTGCCTGGATACTGCTTCAGGAACGCCAGCGCGCGGGAGCGCGCTTCCTCGTTCGCGCGCAGAGAGTAGAGATGCTGAACGATGCCCGACTCGATCTCTTCGCGGCGCGGCGAGCTCGGGAACTTCTTGAGCCGCTCATCCTGCAGATCGACGGCCCGGCGAAAGGCGGCAGCCCCCGCCAGTCGATCGACGATCGAATCGTAGTCGGACTCGGTGAGCGGCTCGGGATCGCCGAGCTGCAGCGACAGACGCCGTGCTTCGCGATCGGCGACTTCGAACGCCGCTGCTTCGCGGAATGTGAGCTGCAGTTCGCGGTAGGTCTCGAGCGCCTGGCGCGGCATCCCTTGTTTCTCGAGCGTTGCAGCGAGTCCGATCGCGGCCTCGTCGGCCGCGGTCGATCGGCCGGCCGCGTCGCGCGCGCGGCGATAGTGCCGGTTGGCGCAATCCAGGGACGCGGATGCGCGGCACGAATCGGCCGCGCGAAGAAGCAGCTCAGCGGGTGCGGAGGAGCCGAGCTCGGCGAGCCCCTTCAGGGCTGGCTCGATGTCGCCCGCGGCAATCCAGGCGCGAATCGATTCCCGGGTCGCAAGACTCGAGATCACCGGCTCGCGCGTTCCGATCGTCTGCCAGGCGGCTGCGCTCTCGCGGTAGTTGCCCGCGGCAGAAAGGGCGCGCGCGCGCTGAATCAGCGCTTCGCTTTCGGAGGGCGTCGCAGCCGGCGTGGGCAGCCGCGGCTCCTGCGCGCGTGCCTCGACAGCACCGATGGTGAGCGCGAGCAGCAGAGTGAGGAATCTCATCCCTTCGAGGGCTCATTCTATAATGCCGGCATGGAAGGACATCACGCTGGTCATGCGAAAGGCGATAAGCATGCAGTACACCTGGCCCTCGTCCAGCGGCTGCGCGCGCAGGCTGCCGAGGTGCAGCGTCTGGCAGCCGGCCTGGACGAAGCGGCTCTGGCGACGCATGGCGTGCCGGGCAAATGGTCGATGAAGGAATTGATCTGCCATTGCCGCCGCATGGAATCGATCTTCGGCGAGCGGTTCGACCGCATGCTGACCGAAGAGACAACCATCGTGCCGTACGACAACCCCGACGCCGATGAAGTGTTTGTCGCGCTGACGAACCGGCCGACGACGGAGGTGCTCGCGGAGTATGTCGGCGAGCGCGAAGCGTTGTGCCAGAAGCTCGAAAGGCTCACGCCGGTTGAATGGCACCGCAAGGCCAAGCATCCGCAGTTCCCGCATTACGATCTGCACTTCCAGGCGGAGTACATGGCCCACCACGAAGCGCACCATATCTATCAGCTGTTCCAGCGCAGGGTGCCGTTCGGCAAGCTGCCGCACTAGGCGGCCGTGCCTGACCCGCACTCGCTCGACTTCGGTAGGGCTCAACTTCAGTTGAGCCTCGTGTGTACGTATTCGCTCGACTAAAGTCGAGCCCTACCGATGACGTTGTAAGGGCTCAACTCGGTAGGGCTTACCCTCAGTAGGGCTCAACTTTAGTTGAGCCTCCGTCGACCTGGGTACGCTCACTCCCGGTCCGGCATCGTCGCCAGCAGGTCGTTCAGGTCGAACACCTGCGAGCCTACGAATGGATAATCCCGCACGCAACTGACCAGACCACCCCTTACAGGGTTTTCCAGGATATATCGCGCCACCACCTGAACCTCTTCATCATCTCTCAGCACATGTTCGTAGCCGAATGGCTGCCATAACCGCTCCCGGAACGTCGTCGCGTAGGCATGTGCAGAACATTGCTTGCTCTTGACGATGAACTTCCGTGCATCGGAATCATCGCGCAAGCCCTCGATGAGGAGATGGACATGATCCGGCATAAAGCAGTAGACCAGAATTGCGAACCCTTCCTTCTCGGAAACGCGCAGAAACTGCGAGAGCACGAGGTTTACTGCGCTCGCGTTCGTAAACCACTTGCGTTTCCAATCCGTGCAGAAGGTCAAGGAATAACGTTGCTGGCCGAGGTATGGCAGGTTTTTCAGGCGAGCCGGCCGGCGGGTACGCACGCCCCGAGAAGGGCAATGTGTGTGCCGCGTTTGCTCGACTAAAGTCGAGCCCTACCGATAAAGTCGAGCACTACTGATAGTAGGCTCAGTTCGGTAGGGCTCAATTTTAGTTGAGCTTCTATCGAACCGACGCGACTGAACCGCCGCCGAGTAGTCGTTCCACGTTCTGCGGGTTGAAGAACGTGGCCGGATCGATCATGCCGGCGCGGGCCTTCCAGAGGCGCGTCGCCTCCTTTGGTTTGTCTCTCACGGCCGCTCGTATCGCGAGCACCTGTGGCGGGAACGGCGTGAAGCGCGCCGCCGCGATGTTCTCGGCATAGTCGGTCGCGGACGCCTCGTTCCGGCGACGTTCATACTCGGCCAACGCGGCAGCCAGCACGGCCCGGCCGCTCAAGCCGTCGGCGATCGCGTTGGCGAGAACCTCGACGTCGCGAAACGCGTCGCAGATTCCCAGGGCCAGAATCGGATCTTTGTGAAGCCCGGCGTCGCCGGCGAGTGCCCACCCCTGACCGTACGGCTTGCGGTAGAAGTTCGGCAGGTCCGACGCGCCATAAAACCGGTCTGCGCGGCGGCCGGCTCGGATGCGTTCAGCGAATCCCGGAATCGCGTCGACCACGCGCATGAATGCCCCTTCGATGTCGCGGCGAACGTCTGGAAACTCGTCGGCCGGAAAGCCGACGAACACGGCGAAGAGGTCATCTTCCGTCCTGAACGAAAAGATAACGCGTCGCTCCTCGCCGCGCACGTACATCTCGAAGTTCTCCGCCTCCACGTCCTGCCAGTAGGAAAAGTAGTAGCAGAGGATCGTCGGAACCCCGTTGTACGACTCCGCGCTCACAAACCGCGCCAGGCCCGAATTGCGCCCGTCGGCGCCAATCGTGATCGTGGCGCGTTCTTCCACCTGGCGGCCGCCAGGCCCGCGGCCACGCACGCCCACGACCGCGCCGCCGTCGACGATGTACTCGTCGACGTGGAAGCCATCACGCACCTCTGCGCCGCTTTCCGCCGCGGCATCAACAAGGATCTTGTCCAGCGTCGTGCGCCGCGGTCCGTACGCCCATGGCAGACCGTCCTCGACGATCTCGCGTATGGGCAGGGGAAAGTCACCAAGATCGACGATCGCGCTCGTGACGCCTGGCGCCCGCGCAGCCACGTGGCCGAGGAGGCCCCACTCCCGCAAGCGCCGCGGCCCGTGTCGATTGATGAAGTGACCGTGCGGAATGTCGCTGGGAAAGGTGGCGCGATCCAGCAGAAGGACCCTGGCGCCCTGGCGCGCGAGCAACATCGCCAACGGAGAACCAGCACACCGTGCGCCGACGATCAGCGCGTCGTACATGAGTTGTGCCCTCCTTGGTTCCCGAGGGCGGCAGGATAAACGAAGTCGAGCAGGCCAGCCAATTCCGTGACGATTGTCCGTGCAGGCCGCCCACGGACAATCCCGTTGACCCTGCGAAAATTCTGATCCTCTGCTGGTTTCGCGTTATGCTGCGGTCCCCTTAGGGACGTTCTGGCAGGAGGACAATCATGAGCGCTTCTACGACCGCTGAAGCGAGCCAAACTCCTGACGCCGACTTCAAGTACTGGGCGTTCATCAGCTACAGCCATCGCGACGAAGCGTGGGCGCGGTGGTTGCACCAGGCCCTCGAAACATACCGCATTCCGAAACAGCTGGCTCGGCGCCCTGCCACACGCGACGGTGGGCCGTCCGTCGATCGCATCTATCCGGTCTTTCGCGATCGCGATGAACTGTCCGGTGGCTTCGACCTTGGCGAGAAGATCACGTCAGCTCTGCGCCAGTCACGCTTTCTGCTGGTGATCTGCTCTCCCAGCGCGGCCGCGTCACGCCACGTGCAACAGGAGATCGACATATTTGAGAATTTCGGCCGCGAAAAGCGTGTGCTCTGCCTGATCGTCGATGGCGAGCCCGGCGCGAGCGCCTCGCCCGACACGGCGACGCAGGAATGTCTGCCCCTTGCCGTCCGCACGCGGCGAACGCCAGGCGGTGAACTGGTGGCGTGTGAGCCAATCGCGGCGGATGTCCGGCAAGGCAAGGATGGCAGGACGAACGCGAAGCTGAAGCTCGTGGCTGAGATGCTCGACGTCAGCCTCGACGACCTCAAGCAACGGGAAAAAGGCCGTCGTGCCAGACGGCGATTTCAGCTCGCGGCGGCCATTGCGGGAGCGTGTGCGGCCGTTGCCCTGGTCTATTTGCTCACACTCGATGCCGGTGTGGGAGGCCCGGGAGGAGCCGCGGTCCGTCGATTTGTCGATCGCCACCAGGTGTCGTTGCTCAGGCGTGTTCCTCCCGATGCCCTCGTGCAAGAGAAAGCACGCGATCTGCGAAGCCAGCTCTTGAACCTGATCGACACGCGTCGTGACCGCGAACGGTTCTACGCCGGCGCCGGCCGTGAAAGCTTCAACATCTGGACTCATTCGCAAGTCGCGTTCGCGGTGTTGAGCGTGCCCGGCAAGGAAGCGCAGGACGCTCGTGCGTTGGTCCCGCTCCTTTCGACTCCGTTCACGTCCGACACGAGAATCGAACGGAACGGGGTCAACTACGGATGGCCCGCGGAAAAGGGCGCAATCAGCGCCATCGCCCCGCCGGCCTTCTGGACGGCGATGAGCCTGGCCGTGGCATTCAGAAGGAATGCGTTTCAGACTGAAGACGAGAAAGGGAAGGCGCTCCAGGATCTGGCTTACGTCGAGAGCGTGCTGAGTCACTATCACCCCGACGGCAGCAGCGGCGGCTGGAACCTGTACGCGGACCAAGTGGATCCCGCACAGCACGATGTGTACGCGGCGACGCTGGCGTTGATGACGCTGCTCGAAGCCAGACGATCTGGTTTGCCGTGGGAGGGTACCGTCGAGCGGCGGGATCGACTGATTCGCCAGACGTTCGACTGGCTGATCGGACGTTTCAACAATCGGGCACAACCGCCAGGGTGGAACTCTGGCAACGTCAGCATTAGTGGAGCGTGGGAAGGCCTGACGCTTCAGATCTACGGCCGGTTGCTCGACGCTCAGTCTGAAATGGGGATCGCGATCCCCAGTGAGGTGGCTCAGCAGATTCCGCGGCATCTTGCCGGAATCCCAGAGCGTCAGAAGGAATTCGCGAACGATGGCGGCGAATATGCCGTGGAGATCAAGCGCCTTGGCGAAGAGCTCAAGATCCAGGAGAACATCTACTTTCTCTCCTATCCGTGGGCGATCGATTGTGCGGCGCGTTGGTTGCGAAGCGAACAGGCCAGAAGCGCTCTGGCTGAGGACCGCCTGGCCGTCGAACGCACTCTCGCGCATCTCATCATCAACCGTGGCGACGAGGTGATCCCCAAGGTGTTGGATGCAGGAACGTTCTACGCCGCTGAAGCGTTGTACGGACTGTCGTCCGTCGTGCCAGGAAACTCGCGTCAGAACTGACGTTCCGCCTCTGAAAGTCAATGGAGGCATCATGAAATCCCGACGCAATTCCACACCCGTTGCCCTGAACGTTGCACGACCTCTCGTTGTCGCTGCCGCCATCGTCCTTCTTGCTGCGCACGGCCTGCTGTCTGCCCGGCCACAACAGCCGGCGTCGCCGCCTACGGCAGAGGAAGTGAAGGTTTACGAGACCTTCAGGGCGTGGTTCGGTAGTCAATCAGCGGAGGTTCAGAAGGCCGACGACGCCGTTGTGTTTCAGCGTTATGCAGACCTCCTGCAGTCGCAGGGTCAGTCTGCACAACAAGCGGCGTCGACGATCGATCTTCTTCGAAGACTTGGCGACCGCGCCGAAATTGAAAGGTGGAATCGGATTCTCACGGCGCCAAAGCCGGCCTTCAACACGTCGCCCAACGCCTTCCTTGCCGCCATGATCGCAGGCATGAAGCCGGGACGTTCTCTTGACGTGGGCATGGGGCAAGGGCGGAACACGATCTATCTGGCGCAACAAGGCTGGGACTCGGTGGGGTTCGATCCAGCCGATCGGGCGGTGGCAGCCGCGCAGGAACGGGCGACGTCGCTTGGAGTGAAGATCAGCGCGACGGTCGCGCGCGACGTGGACTTTGACTGGGGTGAATCCCAGTGGGACCTGATTGTCCTCAGCTACGTCGGAGCGCGCGAATACGTAGACGAAGTCACCAGGGCGCTCCGTCCAGGCGGAATGGTGGTCGTCGAAGCGTTTCATCGCGACGCCACAAAGGCGGGCCCAATAGGAAGTGGTGTCGTCTTCGACACCAATGAGTTGCTGCGGCTGTTTCCCGCGCTTCGTGTTGTGCGCTATGAAGATACGGATGCAGTGGCCGACTTCGGACAGCGGGCAACCCGCGTCGTGAGACTGGCAGCCGTGAAGCCGTGAACGGGCGTATACTGCCGCTACCGTCAAAGCGATCGCCAGGTAGGCTCATCTGAAAAGGAGAGAACCATGGGCGCGAAACGACCTGCTCGAAGGGAATTCCTCAAAAGCGGCGCGGCGTTGGCTGGTGGCCTCACCTTGGGAGGCGCAGCCCCCGCACTCGCTCAAACACCACCATCCCATCCGATGATCAAGGGCGATAAGGGTCAGATTCCTTATGGTGACCGCTCGAGTTTCGTCAAGTCGGTCCGCATCGCCCACGGCGGCAGGCCTTCGCCCGATGAATTCGGGCTCTATTTCCATATCGCAGCACCGCTGCAGGACTCAGTAGGGGTGATCACACCCTCCTCGCTCCACTTCGTGGGGACAACCCGTGGTGCCTATATCCCGCAGATCGATCCCCAAGAGCATCGGCTCCTGATCCACGGGATGGTGGACCGGCCGCTGACCCTCACTGTGGAAGAGTTGAAGCGCTTCCCGTCGGTGACCCGCCTTCATTTCATCGAGTGCGCGGGGAATCGGGCGTCGCGCGCGGCGAAGACCGTTCAAGAATCCCACGGCATGACGAGTTGCGCCGAGTGGACCGGCGTGCTCCTCTCCGTGCTGCTCAAGGAGTGCGGCCTCAAAAGCGGAGCCAAGTGGTTTGTCGCAGAAGGGTCGGAGGAAGTGAAGGGAGCATCGAGCATGCCGATTGCCAAAGCCATGGATGACTGCATGGTGGCCTACGGCATGAACGGTGAGCCCCTGCGGCCGCAGCAGGGATTTCCGATGCGGCTGATGGTCCCAGGCTTCGAAGGGATCTTTCATACCAAGTATCTGCGGCGAATCAAGGTGGTGGACCGGTACTACATGAACTACAACGACTTCGGCCATCTTGATCAGGAGGAGAAAATTGCTGCCCTCGAGTATCAGATTGGCCCCAAGTCCGTGATCACGTTCCCGTCCGGCGGACAACTGCTGCCCGGGAAGGGCTTCTACGAGATCAGCGGCCTGGCCTGGTCCGGCGGTGGCGCCATCAAGCTGGTGGAAGTGTCCACCGACGGCGGCAGGAAATGGAACAAGGCTGAGTTCAAGGGCACACCACAGCCGATGGCGCATACACGCTTCGGCTTCATGTGGAACTGGGACGGAAACGCGACGGAGATCATGTCGCGGTGCACGGACGAACTGGGTCAAGCTCAACCGTCTCGCGCACAGGTCGCCAAACACTGGAACAAGCCGCTAGATGCCTCATTCTCGGTGCCCGGACTGGACAACACAATTCAGCCGTGGAGGATCGCCGGCGATGGGAGCGTGACCAATGGGAACGCTTAAGGTTCTTTCGTTCGCGCTCCTCATGGGCGCCTCCGCGCTGGCGCAGTCGCCTACGTATGGAGTTGGCCGCACGCCGAGCGCAGAAGAAATCCGCGCGTTGGATATCTCCATCGGTCCTACCGGAGAAGAACTGCCGCCGGGGCGCGGAACGACGAAGGAGGGCGCCCAGATCTATCGCGCGAAGTGCGCAGGATGCCACGGGGCGACGGGGATCGAGGGCAGGGCGCCCATTCTGAAAAGCAAGGCCGGCCCGGATGTCGAGCTCTGGGCGCGCGGACGAATACTGCCGCTTCGCGCGCCTTACGCGGTGTTAGTGTGGGACTACGTCAATCGCGCCATGCCGCTTAATCGCGAGGGAACCCTTACGGCCGATGAGGTGTACGCGCTGACGGCGTTCATGCTCAACATCAACGGTGTCATCCCGGAGGACTTGGTAGTCGACGCACAGAGTCTGCCCAAGGTGAAAATGCCAATCGGAGACAAGTACGCTTCCTTGCCTGATTGGAAGCCCAAAACGCCGAGACTCAAGGGTTATCCGTACTAGGCAAGCAGCTCTTTTTTCACGACACCGTGCACGTCGGTCAGCCGGAAATGGCGCCCCTGATATTTGAACGTGAGCTGCGTGTGGTCGATGCCCAGGCAGTGCAGAATCGTCGCGTGTAGATCGTGCACGTGCACCGGATCCCTGGTGACGTTGTAGCAGTAGTCGTCGGTCTCCCCGTAGGTGACGCCCGGCTTGACGCCGCCGCCGGCCAGCCAGACCGTGAAGCAGCGGGGATGATGGTCGCGGCCGTAGTCGTCGGCCGTCAGCTTGCCTTGACAGTAGACAGTGCGACCGAACTCCCCGCCCCACACTACAAGCGTGTCCTGCAATAGGCCGCGCTCCTTGAGGTCCTGGATGAGCGCGGCGCCGGGCTGGTCGGTGTCCTGGCACTGTCCGGTAATCAGCTTGGGCAGCGTGTTGTGATGATCCCATCCGCGGTGAAAGAGCTGAATGAAGCGGACGCCGCGTTCGGCGAGTCGTCTCGCCAGCAGGCAGTTGGCGGCGAACGTGCCGGGTGTCCGCGACTCGGGCCCGTACATCTCGAAAGTTCGATCGGACTCCTTTGAGAGGTCCGTGAGATCGGGCACCGACGTCTGCATCCGGTACGCCATCTCGTACTGCGCGATGCGCGTCGCGATCTCCGGATCGCCCGACTCTTCCTGCTTCATCTGGTTCAGCGTCCCCAGATAGTCGAGGTATCGCCGGCGGGCGTCGCTGCTGAAGCCGCTCGGGTTCGAGAGGTACAGCACCGGATCGCCTGTCGATCGGAACTTCACGCCCTGATACTTGCTCGGCAAGAATCCGCTTCCCCATAACCGATCGTAGAGCGGTTGATCGCCGGGCCGTCCGGTGCCCTGAGACACCATGACCACGAACGATGGCAAGTCGCTGTTCTCGCTGCCCAGGCCGTAGGAAATCCAGGAGCCGATGCTCGGCCGTCCGGCGAGCTGGGCGCCCGTCTGGAAGAACGTAATGCCCGGATCGTGGTTGATCGCTTCGGTGTACATCGATTTGACGAAGCACAAGTCGTCGACGACCTTCGCCGTGTGCGGCAGCAGGTCGCTGACCCAGGCACCCGATTGCCCGTGCTGTGCGAACTTGAAGTTCGGCGGCGCGACCAGAAAGGTCGCCTGCGTCGACGTCATGCCGGTGAGTCGCTGGTCCATCCGGATCGACGCGGGCAGCTCCGAGCCGCGCAGATCGTGCAGCCGCGGCTTGTAGTCGAAGAGATCCATCTGAGCGGGACCGCCTGACTGAAACAGGTAGATCACGCGCTTGGCGGTGGGCGCAAAATGCGGAAGCCCCTGCAGCGCCCCGGGCGTACCGGCAGCGCGCAGATCTTCGCCCATCAGCGTTGCCAGCGCCGCGGTTCCGATGCCCGCGCTCGCCAGTCCAAAAAACTGGCGCCGGTTCAAACGCAACTGGTAATCAAGCTGCGGATCCATGCGTCACTCCTTCGTTATCGTCTCGTCCATATTCAGCATCATGCTGGCAAGCGTGGCATAGGCCGCCAACTCGCTCGCGTCGAGCTCTTCGTCACGAGGCGACTCACCCTGACTGAGGTATTGTGCCGCAGCCTCGGGATCGGCTTTGTATTCGTCCAGATAGCTCGCCAGGGCATCGCCGAGGACGCTGGCTTCGCCGGGTGTCGGGCCCCGCGCCACCACGAGTCGGAACGCAAGCGCGATTCGCTCGTCGGCGCTGGATCGGCGTTCCTTCATCACGCGCTCGGCCAGCTTGCGCGACGCTTCCAGATACGTCACGTCGTTCATCAAATCCAGCGCCTGCAGCGGAGTGTTCGTGCGGCTCTCTCGAACGACGCAAGCCTCGCGTCCTGCCGCGTCGAAGTTC
>Ga0184625_10000908_pt1 | contig 11965 bp, 8 predicted proteins | sample PLM3_30_b1_FD_133151 | JGI IMG/M metagenome (GOLD analysis project Ga0184625, IMG submission 133151) | Groundwater sediment microbial communities from an aquifer in East River, Colorado, USA - PLM3_30_b1 | ecosystem: Environmental > Terrestrial > Soil > Riparian zone | place: USA: East River... | reverse complement strand
TTTCCCGAAACCTGCTCGATGATCTGCCCGAGCAGCACGTAGCCCGAGTTGCTGTAGGCGAACCGGTCGCCGGGCGAGAATTCCAGCGGCATTTCGCGGACGCGATCGAGTGTCTGGCGCGGCGACGATGGGAGGGGCATGCTCGCGCGATAGCCGGGCAGATTCGTGAAGCTCGGGATGCCGCTGGTGTGCGTCAGCAGGTGGTGGATGGTGACTTCTTTCCACGACTCCGGGCAACCCTCGGCGTGCTTGGAGACCGGATCATCGACCGCCAGCTTGCCTTGCTCCTGCAGGATCAAGATCGCCATTGCCGTGAACTGCTTGGTGATCGAGCCCAAGCGGAATTTGGTGCGCGGCGTGTTGGGAACTTCGTGCTCGGCGTTTGCCCAGCCGCCGCCTTTGGCGAAGAGCACCTGGTCGCCCTTGGCGATCAGCACGGAGCCGCTGAAGCCACTGGCTGCGATTTGGGCTTGCAGGTACTCGTTGGCCTTCGCGGCGACTGTTTCAGCCGAAGGCGCGGGCTTGTTATCCTGCGCGCCGGCGTTGAAACAGCAAACGAGAACGAACGTCAGTGCGCGCCACGGATTGCAGAGCATCGCAAGTCCTCCAACGGATTGATTTCCGCTGCGCATCGTATCGGCCGCTAGCTGCTCCCGCCACAGTGCGGCAACTTGTGAGGAAAACGCCTCGGCCGTAGAATTCGAGACTCGCCGATTCTGCTCTGCTCCCGCCGCTGAAGGAATGACCTGTGCCTGCGAATTCTATCTTGAAGATGGCCGTGATCCCTGGCGATGGCACCGGACCTGAAGTGACTGCCGAGGCGCTGAAAGTGCTGGCGGCGGCGAGCAAGCTGGAGAAGTTTGCCTACGAGACGCAGAAATTCGATTGGGGAGGCGAGCGGTTTCTTAAGACCGGCGAAACGCTGCCGCCGGGCGGTGTGGATCAGCTCAAGAAGTTCGACTGTATCTATCTGGGCGCAGTCGGCCATCCGGATGTGAAGCCGGGCATCTTGGAAAAGGGCCTCTTGCTGGAGCTGCGATTCCAGCTCGATCAATACATCAATCTGCGGCCGGTGAAACTCTTTCCAGGCGTCGAATGCCCGCTCGTAGGCAAGGGGCCGGAGCAGATCGACTTTGTGGTCGTCCGCGAGAACACGGAAGACATGTACGCTGGCATCGGCGGCTGGCTGAAGAAGCACACGGCTGACGAGGTGGCGACGCAGACGGCGATCTACACCCGCAAGGGTTGCGAGCGGTGCATCCGCTGGGCGTTCGAGTTCACGCGGAAGCGGAACAACCCCAAGGGCAAGATGCTCACGCTCGTGGCCAAGACAAACGTCCTGACTTACGGCCACGACCTCGTGTGGCGAACGTTCCAGGACGTGGCCAAGGAATACAGCGACGTGAAGGCCGACTACAACCACGTCGATGCCTGCTGCATGTGGATGGTGAAGAACCCCGAGTATTACGACGTGATCGTCACCACCAATATGTTCGGCGATATCATCACCGACCTGGGCGCGATGATTCAGGGCGGCCTGGGCGTCGCCGCCGGCGGCAACATCAACCCGGACAAGGGCGGCGTCAGCATGTTCGAGCCGATGGGCGGCTCTGCCCCCAAATACACCGGCCAGAACGTCATCAACCCCATCGCCGCCATCGCCGCCATGAGCATGCTCCTGGAACACAGCGGCCAACCCGCCGCGGGCGCACGCATCATGAAAGCCATCCAGCAAGTCACCGGCACCAAGATGAAGAGCCAGTCGGCCAGCAAGATGGGCTACGGCACGAAGGAAGTGGGTGACCTCGTAGTTGCCGCCCTTTAGTAACCTGGTTCTCTTTGCGCCTCCGCGTCTTTCCGCCTTTGCGTCAATTTCGCTGTTGATTTCAGACGCCGCGCGATATAACTAGACGTTGGAGCGTGAAGGGGCGGCGAAGCTGTCGCCGTGGCAGGGCGAAATCGCTTCGCGAGGAGCCCGGGAATGAACCCAATCTTTTATTGCTCCGCGCGCCGGCCGGCCCCGCTGAATTCCAGCGAGCGGGATGTCCTTTCCAAGGTTCTGGCCAAATACTCGGTAGAGAGCCGCATCAAGCGGTTCGAGGAGACCGGCCAGGGAACTCGCTGGCGGCCCTTTGTGATGCTTCCGCCCGAAGAGTATTCGGCGGCCGATACGATCCTCGAAGGCAATGCAGAGCTGCCCTGCGAATCCGAAGAGGCCCTGGCCACGGCAATCGACCACTGGTGCAATCTGGCCACGGCCCTCCGCCGGGAAATTCACAAGGCCCTTTGGGAGGTCCGCGTCGGCGACCGCGCGATCAAACACGAGTGGCGCAGCGACCGGTATGACCCCGCGGGGTAGCGAATCCAGCCACGGCATCGATCGTTTCGGGACTTCTCTGTTGTAGAATCGAGGTATGACCACTCAGCAATTGAGAAACATGCACCAGGCGCAGCCATTCAGGCCGTTTGATATTCATTTGGCTGACGGCCGGTCGATTCCCGTGGACCATCCGGAATTATTGGCCATTACAGCCGGCGGCCGAACAATCGGCGTGGCCGTGGATGACGACGCAATCGAGGTCATCGATCTGCTGTTGGTCACGAGTCTCAAGCCGCGGTCCAACGGCACTGCTCGTCGGCGGCGACCGCAGTAGTCGGTCTGCGTCGGCGACCTCGAGATCAAGCACAAGTGGCGCAGCGACCGGTGCGAACTGGCGTGAGTTCAAGGTTCAGAAGCGGCAAGTGGGGAGCCGATTGCGGCTTGCAATGAGAGTGGCGACAATCTCTCTTTCCTGAACCTCGAACCCCGAACCCTGAACCCTGAACCCCATGCTCAAAGAACTCTTCAACCTCTCCGGCCGCGCGGCCCTCGTGACCGGCGGCAGCAAAGGCATTGGCAAGGCGGTGGCCCGCGGGCTGGCCGAGTGCGGCGCGAACGTGGCGATCTCGGCCCGGCACGAGGACGAGCTGAAAAAGGCCAAAGCCGAAATCGCTGATGGCACCGGCGTTAAGGTCGAGTATTTCGTCGCCGATATGAACGACCGCGCTGCCGTCAAAAGGCTCGCGGCGGACGTCCTCAAGGCCTTTGGCCGCTGCGACGTGTTGTTCAACAATGCCGGCAGCAACAAGCCGCAGCCGCTGGTCGATACCACCGACGAAGTCTGGGACAACATCGTCGAGTTGAACCTGACGAGCTGCATGCGGCTCAGCCGCGAACTCGCTCCCTCGATGATCAAGAACAAGTGGGGCCGCATCATCTACACTTCGTCGATCATGGGCCTGGCCAGCAACCCGGCTCGCGGCTGCTACTCGGCGACGAAAGCCGCCCTGATCGGCATGGCCCGGGCGCAGGCCCTGGAGCTGGGGCCGCACGGCATCACGGTCAACTGCCTCGCCCCCGGACCAATCGCCACGGACCTACCGATGAGCATCCTCTCGCCCGAGCAGAAGAAAGTCTTCGCCGAGCGGACCGCGGTCAAACGCTGGGGCCAGACCGTCGATATGGTCGGCCCGGTGCTGATGCTCGCCACCGACGCCGGCGCGTTTGTCACCGGCAACGTGATCCTGGCCGACGGCGGCATCCTGTGCCGCACGTTTGATTGACATGACAGCATGATTGCTGTTTCCCTTCTGGCTTCGGCAGGTTAAAACAAAACCACGCTAGTAGCTGGCAGGGAGCCGAATCGCGGCAGGATGTTCTGCCCCCCGGCCACCTTGGCAGCCGGGAGCAACCCAGCAACATGGCCGAAGCAGCCGCGGCGGAAAAAGCCGCCCCGAAAAAGGACGCCGGGAAAAAGAAGAAGCCGGCCGCCAAGGGCGGCGGCGGCTGGATGGGGCGGCTGACTGCGCTGCCCAAAATGCTCAGTGCGGCCGGCTGCGCATCGTGCCTCACGTCGGTCTTCTTGATGCTGCTGGTGGTCTGCGTCTGGCTCGTGTTCTATTTCGAGCCGGGCAACGTCCCCTGGCGGCACGCGATGAGTTGGGGGCGAATCACGCTCGTCGTGCTGCTCGCCATTCTCATTCCGCTGGTGCTCTACAAGGCGATCCGGGTGTGGCTGCAGGGCGAGGAGTCGGCGCATTCCGACATCGACTTCGCCTGGAAAGCCGGTCTGGAGGCCCTCGCACAAAACGGCCTGTCGCCGACCGGCGTGCCGCTGTTTTTGGTTCTCGGCTCGGCCGGTGTGCGGCAGGAATCGACGCTGGTGCGGGCAGCCGGCCTGTCACTGCGGGTCCATGACTTGCCGGAAGGGCCCGCGCCGTTGCACTGGTATGCGGGCCCGGAAGGCATCTACCTCGTGCTGTCGGAGGCCTGCGGCCTCTCCAGCCTGGCGGCCCTCTTGGAAAAGCGGCGGGCGCAGTCGGGCGGAGTGGGCGAAACCACCTCGACCGACCTGCCCTCGATGCCCGCCTTGCCAACCGCGGCACCGCGGCCGGCGACGCAGCCGACGATCAAGCGCGAGCGTCCCGCGCCTAGCGGCGACCGCACCCGCGGCACGATCATGCTCGACCAGTTCGTTTCGGACCGCCAGGAAGCCGAGGCTCAGGCCCAGGCCGCGGCGACCGCCACCGAGGCCGACGAGGCCGAAGCCCCGGTCGCGGCCACTAGCACGCTCAGCGATCAACCGGCCATCCTCTCGCAGCAGGAATCCGCCCGGCAGCGGGACCGGCTGGAATACGTCTGCCACTTGATTAAGCGGGCCCGCTTTCCGATCTGCCCGATCAACGGCGTGTTGATGCTGCTGCCCTTCGAGCTACTGCAGGCCACGCAGCGCGAGACACAGCAACTGCAGAAGACGATCCGCAGCGACGTCGGCTGCTTGCAGCAGGTGCTGGAAATCCGCTGCCCGGTGACGGCCCTGGTCGTCGGCATGCACCAGGAGCGCGGGTTCCGCGAGCTGGTCCGCCGGGTCGGCCGCGAGCGGGCCAGCGGCCAGCGGTTCGGGCGCCGCTTCGACACCCGCATCGTGCCCACGCCCGAGGGCCTGGCCGCGCTCTGCTCGCTCTCGGCAGGCGTCTTCGAGGATTGGATCCATACGCTGTTTCGCGAGGCCGAGGCCCTCTCGCGGCCAGGCAACCTGCGGCTGTACGGCCTGCTGTGCAAAGTCCGCTCGACCCTCTCGAGCGTGCTCACGGAAGTCCTCGTCGGCGGCTTCGCCCACGACCCGCGGAGCAAAGACCTGGCCGAGCCGATCCCCTTCAGCGGCTGCTACTTCGCCGCCACCGGCGAGAGTGAGGACCAGCAGGCGTTTGTGAAGGGCGTCTTCGAGAAGCTGGTCGAGGAGCAGGAAGACATCGAGTGGACGACGCTCGCCGCCGGCGACAATCGCCTCTATGTCTTCGTTGCCCTGGCCGCCATCGCCGGCTCGTTGGCCTGCCTCGTCGCCATCGCCGTCCGGCTGGCGTTGGCCGTTGTGTGGAGTGTACGCTGAACCAAGGTAGCTCCCTGACGCCATCAGGGAGCAGTTCCGCAGGTTTGAGCGTCCCACTGCGGTTCTGCTGCCTCACGGCGTGAGGCAGCTAAATTTGGTTCTTCAGTTCTTGATTTCTCGGTTCTTATTTCTCCAATGCCCCGCCAAAACCTGCTGATCCTGATCGTCGTGGCCGCGGTCAGCGTCGTCTGCTACCAGCGGGCTGCCCGCAATCGGTATTCGCAGACGCTGACGCAGGCGATGAACATCGTCTCCGAGAATTACATCGACGAAGTCGAGCCGCGGGTGCTGTTTGAGGGCGCGATCGACGGCATGGTCGGCAAGCTAGATCCTTACTCGGCCTATACCAGCCCGGAGGAGTTTGCCCAGTTCCAGCAGACGATGGACGGCGAGTTCACCGGCATCGGGATCATGGTCGATGCCGACGCGGCCAGCCGGCGGCTAGTCGTGCTCGACGCCCTGGTCGGCAAGCCGGCGTATCTGAAGGGCATTCGTGCGGGCGACATCCTGATCGAGATCGATGGGCACGATACGCGGGACGTGCCGGTTCGCGAGGCCGTGACCTACATCCGCGGCAAGCCGGGGACGAAACTAGCCCTCAAGGTGCAGCGGCCCGGCCAGGGCGAGCCGATGAGCTACGAATTGGAGCGGACCGTGATTCCGCTGGAGTCGATCCTGGGCGATACCCGCGCTGGCGAAGGCGGGTGGAGCTTTCGCCTCGCCGATCATCCGCGGATCGGCTACATCCGCGTCGTCAGCTTTGGCGAGCGGACCAGCGAGGAATTTCGCGAAGCGCTCGGCATGCTGCGGGAAGCCCCAGCCGTGGACGGGCTGATCATCGACCTCCGCTACAACCCCGGCGGATTGCTCACAGCGGCGACTGAAATCTGCGACTCGCTGCTCGACGAGGGGCTGATCGTGACGACGCTGGGCCGCCACGATGTGCTGATGGAGCGGTACAAGGCCACAACGGGGACTGACTTGCCGCGGAGCGTGCCCGTGGTCGTGCTCGTCGATCGGCTGAGCGCCAGCGCCAGCGAGATCGTCGCGGCCTGCCTGCAGGACCATCACCGGGCCGCGATCGCCGGCCAGCGGACCTGGGGCAAAGGCACCGTGCAGAACGTCGTGTTGCTCGAAGGCGGCCGCAGCGCCATCCGCCTGACCGTCGGCAGCTACCACCGCCCCAGCGGCCAGGAAATTCACAAGTGGAAAGACGCCAAGGACACCGACGCCTGGGGCGTGCGTCCCGACCCCGGCCTGGAAGTCGCGCTGACCAGCCATGAAAACGACCTGATCGTCGCCGCCCGCCGCAAACGCGACCTGCTGCCGGCGAGTGAATTGACCAAGGGTCCAAGTGCACCGACTTCAGCGCCGCCGCGTACGTTGCCAAAGTCATCCGATTCGCCGCCCGTCCCCAAACCGGAACCCGACGACGGCCAATCCGCGGAACAGACTCCAGCGCTCGAGGTCGAAGCCGCAACCAAAGCGAGACTTGATCCCACGACCATCGACCCTCAGCTACGCAAAGCCCTGGAGCACTTGCAATTGCAGATTGGTGGAAAGCCAGATAAAGCGTAATAAGGCTTCGCAGCGAGGTCCGACCGCGTAACGGTTGGGCCCAATGGATCAACCGCGGATTTCGCGGATGGCGCGGATGAAGATAGGTCGCATCTGGCCGGCGACCAATGATCCATCCGCGACAATCCGCGTCATCCGCGGTTCATCCCCCCGAATTCTCCCCTCACATCCGAAACGGGCTCGGCGTAAAGCACACGATCGGTATCGCCAGCGAAGCCAGGCCCAGAACCCAGCGGAACCAGCCGAGCTTGACTTCGTCGTCCCGCGTGGGCGGATGGTCGGTGCCGATCAGGAACACGAGCAGGGCCATGAAGATCCAGAACGGGAAGACGCCGTAACAGATGGAGCCGATCGCCAGGCCGCAAAAGGCGGCCAGCATGAACAGCCGGGCCAGGATTCGCGCCGTCCAGCCGAACAGGGCATAGGTCACGTGGCCGCCGTCGAGTTGGCTGACGGGCATCATGTTCAGGGCCGTAATGAGCAGGCCCACCCAGCCGGCCATGAAGTAGGGATTCATGGCCTCCAGCGGCACGCCTACCGCCGGCTGATAGGCGCCGGGATGCAAGTGATCGACCAGCAGCCGCATCACCCAGGGCAGCTCGACCGCCATGCTGCCGGGCGCCGCGCCGGTCAATTGCAGCCGCGATGTTCCGATCCAGATGACCGGCACGGCAACGACCAGCCCAGCCAGCGGACCGGCCAGGCCGATGTCGAAAATCTGCCGGCGGTCGGCCTTCGAGCCCTCCATCGCGATGACCGCGCCCATCGTGCCGATCGGCGAGATCGGCAGCGGGATGAAAATCGGCAGCGTGGCCCGGATGCGATAGACGACCGTCATCACGAAGTGGCCCATTTCGTGCGTCATCAGGATCGCCAGGATGCAGCCCATATAGATCAGGCCGTCCTGCCAGTGTACGAGGACCGCCCGCCGCGCGGCGATCAGGAAATACGGATCGCCGCTGGCCCCCGACAGCCAATCCGTGGTGTCGGCCAGGTACAAGCTCGGCATCCAGCCCGTGACGCCCGCAAAGAAGGTCGAGGCGCAGGTCAGCAGGAACAGCACCGCCGGCAACAGCACGCGCCGCCCGCCAAAGCGCCGGCCGCGTGGCGACCTGGCTGGCGCGGCTGGCGCGGCGTCCGCTGCCGCCGTCTCACTGGGCGTAGTTTCGGGAGCATCGACTTGAGCAGCTTCGGGCACAGTGCGAGCGTGCGGTGGTGCGAGCGTGCGGCTGGTCCGCACGGCGGGGTGGAATCGGGCTTAAACCTCCAATTCTACCCGCCATTTCCCGGCGGCGAAGGCGAGGAGCGCAAAAGCTGCCGGATTGCCGCCAGCCGCTGCGCCAGCTCGGCCTCAAAACCGCGCGGGACGGGCTGATAATATTCCCGCTGCACACCTAGATAATCCTGGGCCGCGACGCCGCCCTCGGCGTCGTGGGCATATTGATAGCCCGCGCCGTGGCCCAGCCGCTCGGCGCCGGGATAGTGCCGGTCGCGGAGGTGGACCGGCACGGGAATCACGCGGCCTTCGCGGACGTCGCGGCGGGCCGCTCCGATGGCAACCGTTGAGGCGTTCGATTTCGGCGCGCACGCCAAATAAGTCACAACTTGGGCTAGCGGAAGTTGGCACTCGGGTAAGCCGACGAACTCGCAGGCCTGCATCGCCGCGACGGCCAACGGCAGGGCCGCCGGGTCGGCGTTGCCCACGTCTTCGCTGGCCAGGATCACCAGCCGGCGGCAGAGGAACCGCACGTCCTCGCCCGCCTCCAGCATCCGCGCCAGCCAGTACAGCCCCGCATCGGGGTCGCTGCCGCGGACACTCTTGATCAGTGCCGAGATGATGTCATAGTGCTCATCGCCCGTGCCGTCGTAGGCGCCGGCTTTGCGCTGGACGGATTCGGCGGCCAAGTCGCGAGTAAAGTCGATCGTCGCCCCAGGAACGCCACGGAGGGCGTTCCCTACAGAGGATAGTACGCCGACTTCGAGGGCCGAGAGCGCTCGCCGGGCGTCACCGTCGGCGACTTGCGCCAGAAACTCCAGCGCGTCGTCGTGCATGTGCACGTCGTATTGCCCGAGGCCGTGCTCCTTGTCGGCCAATGCCCGGCGAATGACCGACTTGATTTCGTCCGGCGACAGCGGCTGAAACTCGAAAATCTGGCTGCGGCTGACCAGGGCGCTGTTGACCGCGAAGAACGGGTTGCTGGTCGTTGCGCCGACCAGCGTGACGACGCCCTCTTCAACATCGGGCAACAGCGCGTCCTGCTGGGCCTTGTTGAAGCGGTGGATCTCGTCGATGAACAGCAGCGTCCGCTGGCCACCGCCCGCCAGGTTGTCCTTGGCCTCTTCGAGTAGTTCCCGCAATTCCTTGACGCCGCTGGTCACCGCCGAAAGCTGCCGAAACTGCTTTTTGCTCTCGGTCGCGAGCAGCCGGGCCAGCGTCGTCTTGCCCGTGCCCGGCGGTCCATAAAAGATCACCGAGCTAAGCCGATCCGCGGCCAGCAGCCTGCGGAGCAGCTTTCCTTCACCCAGGAAATGCTGCTGCCCCGCAAACTCCGCCAGCGACCGCGGCCGCATCCGCGCCGCCAGCGGCTGTGCCTGCCGCAAATGATCAGCCTCGGCTTTGGCGAACAGGGAGGGCATCAGTCTAGTTTGAGCCCTTCGGCGCGACCGTGCCACTAGCCAACTTTTTGTTGGCCCAGGCCAGGAAGTGCTCGGTGTTGGGGCCGTCGGTGTGGCCGCCGTCGTGTTGACGCCAGGCCAGCTCGCCCTCGAGCAGCCCCTCGTTCACGGGCGGCATCTTTTCCTTCATATAGTCGTCGGAGCGGCCGAGGTCTTTCGCGCCGAGCAGGCGGAACACGGGCTGGGCGGCGATCGCGGCCATGAAGCTGCCCTGCTGGTCGAGCCATTTGGGGTCGCCGGTGGGAACGCCGTAGCTGATGAATGTTAATCGCGGAGCGCAGAGGGCGATCAGCTCGTGAGAGTCCACCGGAATGTCGCCGGCGTTCTTGCTGCCGAATTTGGCCTCGTCCGCGCCGTACTTGAGGAAGTTGCCGGCCATCCAGTGATATTCGCCGGAGCCGGTCAGGTTTTCGACGGCTTCGCCAAAGTTGCGACGGTGCAGCTTGGCCCCGCCTTCGCCTGAAGAACCGACCAGCACGGCAGCGAATCGCGGCTCAAATGCCATTGCCACGAGAGCCGCTTTGCCGTAGCGCGATACGCCTTCGATACTCACCCGCTTGGCGTCCACTGCCGGGTCGGTCTCCAGGTAATCCAGTCCACGCGAAGCGCCCCAGGCCCAGGCCCGCAGCGAGCCCCAATCCTCCGGCTTCCGCGGCTGACCCAGGTTGGTTAGGCCGATGATGCCCCGCGTCAGGCCAGCGCCATTGTCGGCTTGAATGCTCCCGGGGCTAATCGTGGCATAGCCCCATTTGGCCGCCAAAAGCTGCTGATTCCGCGACGGACCGGCGGGCAAGCCGAAACCGCCTCGGCGGCCGCCGCCCGGTGCAGGAGGTGGTCCTTTCGCCGCCCCGCCCGCAGGAGGTGCGCCGGCCTTACCTGGCGGCGCGCCGGCCTTGCCGGGGCCGGGGCCGAAACCAAAACCGCCGCCAAACATCATAAATACCGGCACCGGGCCGCCCGCGTCCTTGGGCGTCACGAGTGTCATTGCAATGTTGACCTCGATCGACGGGCAGGCCGAGTTATCGACTTTGCCTTGCAGCCGCTTTTGGATGGCAGGAATTTCGGCGTCGGCGATTTCCGTCTGCTCCAGCACGGTCCACGTTACCTTTGGCACATTGGGCGGGACGCGGCCGAGCACTTCGCGCGAGAAGTCTTCAACGATCTCCGCTCGGCGCTCCTTCCACATCTCGGGAGTGGTCACACGCTTGCCGTCCCTCAGCATCAGCACTTCGGGCAAGTTGGGAAATGGATTGGCCAGCGACTCGTCGTAGTTGGCGTGATTGGGCGCCGATTCGTTGCCGCTAGGACCGGGCCGCAGTTTCGTGATGCCCAGTTGTTCCTGCATGTTGCGGTGGTCCTGCTGGGTCGTGAAGGTCACCGGCTCGAGCACGGCTGCCTTGGCCTCTTGGGCGATCAGGCTGCGGCCGGCTGGGAGGAACAACGCAACGGCAAGCAACAAATGGGCAAGGCAATAGCGGCGCATGATGAGCCTCCACGGGAGAGAAGAGTGGGAATCGCTCCGAATAGACCGGCGGACCAGAAGCGCTACTTGAGCAGCTTCGCCAGCGGCTCTTTGACGGCCTCCGCCCAGATTTCGTAGCCCTTATCACTGGGGTGCAAGGCGTCGGACATAACGTCTCGCGGAATGTTGCCGCCCTCATCCAGGAACTTGCTGCCGATGTCTAGGTAAAAAACCTGCTTGCCGTCGTCGAGCTTGGAAATGATCTTGTTGATGTCGGCGATGGTCTTGCGGGCCGGATTGTCGGGCGCCTGCCGGGGAAAAACGGCCAGCAGGAGGATTTTCACGTTGGGAAAGTCCTTTTTCATTTCCAAAACAATCGCACCGATCCCCTCGGCAATTTCCGCCGCAGAGTTCCGGCCGGTGTTGTTCGTCCCGATCATCAGCATGACGGCCTTGGGCGTGAAGCCCTGGCCCTCGCCGTTTTGCAGGCGGTACAAGACGCCCTGCGTCGTGTCGCCGGAGATGCCGAAGTTGGCGACTTTCATCTCGCCAAAATACTTGTCGAACACGGGCTTGCCAGCGTAGGGCCCGGCCGCGTTTCTCCAGAAGTCGGTGATCGAATCACCCATGAACAGCACGTCGATGCCGCCCTGCTTGGCCCGCTCGACGTTGCCCTCGTGCTTCGCGCGGAAGCCGAAGCCCAGCGAAGGCGCGATCGCCGTATTCGGCCCCGGCGCACGCACCGAGATCATATCGGGGTACTTTTCCAAGATCGCCTTCGTGGCCGCGTCGGCGCTCTCGGTGAACTTTTTCAGGCTGG
>Ga0184625_10000907_pt1 | contig 11965 bp, 7 predicted proteins | sample PLM3_30_b1_FD_133151 | JGI IMG/M metagenome (GOLD analysis project Ga0184625, IMG submission 133151) | Groundwater sediment microbial communities from an aquifer in East River, Colorado, USA - PLM3_30_b1 | ecosystem: Environmental > Terrestrial > Soil > Riparian zone | place: USA: East River... | reverse complement strand
CCGCCAACCCCGTTCAGGGCCCTGATGCTTCCGTCGGCGTTGAAGGTGACATTCGAGATATTCGTGTTCGGGTTGCTGAAGTGCGGCGTGTTCGAGATATTGAACACCTCGGCCCGGACCTGCAGTGTCTTGTTCTGCCCGATACGGAACACGCGGAACAGGCTCATGTCAACGTTCGGCGCCGTCGGCCCCCTCCACTCGCCCTGACCGGAATTGCCGAATCGCACCTGGGTCACCGAACGATACGCGCTCACGTCGAAATACTGGGCATTGACGCCGGCATCGCCGAAGATCTCGACCGGAGCGTCCGTGACCTTGTCGGCAAACTGGGTGGTGGTACCTGGCGCGTTCAGCACGTTGGCATTCGATGTCACCGTGACGAGTGAACCAGAGGCCGCGCTGAAGAACGTGTTCAGCTGCCAGTCAGCCGCGATGTGCGAGAGCGCGTTGCCGTTGTTGAGCCACCGCTTGCCGCCGCCGAATGGGAGCTCGTAGACGAGCGATGCATTCAGCCGGTGCGGAGCGCCCGTCTCCCCCTCGTTCAGGTAGGCATATTCAGGGATCGGGATGGCGGTTTTCCACCAGTCGTACGTCATTGCATACGTATAGGCGACTGTGAACTGCACGCCATCGCTCATCCTGCGGTTCATGCTCAACTGCAGTGAGTCGTACTTGACCTTGCCGTCGGCCGTGAAGATGTTCATCGCGGAATTGATCCCGAGCGGGAAAAACGGCTGGCTCGCCGCGCCGCCGCCGAGCGTCCCGTAGTTGACGTTCCGGTTGCGCAGCATGCCATTTTGACGATTCGCCACGTACGCGACCGTCGCGCTCATCCGCGTGCCCAGCGCCTTTTGCGCGCTGACGTTCCACGAGGAGATTTTGCCGCGGACGAACTCATCCTTGTAGGTGTTGACGCCGGCGCCGCGCGGGAGCGCGAGCACGCCGCTGCTCTGATCGGCCGGCTGCACGATCGTCGCGCCTTCGCTGAGGCTGCCGACCGCCGTCACGTTGTTCGGGGCCGCTTCGTTGATGACGATGGTCTGCGGGAACGACTGCGACGGCACCATCTGCTGCCGGCCCGGGTTATTGCTCTGCGGGTTGCGCGAGTACCCTGCGCGGATGACGAAATCCTCGGTCGGACGATAGGCAAGGCCGAGCCGCGGCGTGAAGAGATTCTTCTCGACCTCGATGCCACAGTTCGCGTCGTTGGGACCGACGTCGCAGACGAGCAGCCGGTTGATGTCGAAGTCGTAGACCTCGATGCCGTGATCGGCGCGGCGCGGCAGCGAGTAGTACTCCCACCGCAGGCCGACCGATGCCGTGAGCTTCGACGTGAGGTTCCACTGATCGCGGATGTAGGTGCCGATGTTGTTATTGCGCAGGGTGTTCGGACGGAACTCGTTCGGCGAGCCCGAGCTCGGATGGCGCGCGCCCGAGGCGTCTCCCCCGATCAGCGGGGTCATCACCTGCGCGGTTCGCGACGAAGGCATCCCGAGCAGGAACGACGCGAACCGGTTGAAGTTGTTCGCCGCGGTGCCGCCCGGCAGCACCGTAACGCCGCCGTCGAACGTAAATGACTGCGCCTGTGTCTCGTAGTGATTCTGATGCAGGATGATGTAGTCGACGCCGAATTTGACGTTGTGCGAGCCCTTCGTCCAACCGGCGTTCGCCACGAACTGCCACTGCGGATCGACGTAGTCGCGAATCGGGCTCTGGCCGTTCAACACCCACCCGGTGACGAGCATGTCGGGCACGTTGGTGTCGAGCGAGTACGGCGGCTGGCAGGCATTCGGAATGCCGAAGACGTCGCCGTAACACGTGTCCACGGGCGGGAACACGTGGACGTTGTGCTTCGTGTAGCCGAACGATCCGTCGACCACGAAGCTCGAAGACAGGATGGTGGTCGCGCCGATCGAATGGCTGTCGACGAACGAGTCCCACTCGCGTCCCTGGGAGAGCGGGTTGACGCTCGAGCCGTCGGTCGCGGGCAGGATACCGAGCGAACGCTCCCAGCTGGGCAGGAAGCCCATGCGCGCGTTGAGGTTCAGCTTCGGACCAGGGTTATAGGTCACCTTCGCGTCGATCTTGTGGTAGGTCGTGTCGTAGCCGTTGACGACGAAATAGTTGTTCGTGTATCCCGCCTGTGTCGGCTGCACCAGCTTGGCGAGCATCGCCGCCGAGATCGGATTGATGCGATTGGCGGGAATGAAGTTGCACGACGCAAAGCGCGGGTCGGCGGTCGAGGTGAGCCCGCAGTTCGCAAACGCGAACGGCACGCGGCCAACGCCCGTGGTTTGATTGCCCGTCAGCGGATCGTAGATAGGCGTCGCCGTGTTGGAGAAATCGCCGCGGCGCAGGTCGGCCGGCGGGAGCGACACGAACCCGCTCGTGCCGGTCTGGCCCTGGGCATTGCCGTTATACGTGCGCTGGCGGGTGGTCTCGTCGCTCACGAAAAAGAACAGCTTGTTCTTCACAATCGGACCGCCCACGGTGCCACCGAAGACATTGACGCTCGACGTCCCCTTGTCGCGTTCGGCGGGCAGGAAGTAGTTCCTGGCGCGCATCCGCGCATCGGTGACGTACTCGAACGCGGAGCCGCGGAAATTGTTCGTGCCGGTCTTCACCTGCACGTTGACCGCGGCCGCACCGGCCATGCCCTGATCGGCGTCGAAGCTGCTGGTGACGACGTTCACGGTCTCGATCGCCTCGAGGCTCGGTCCGTAGCTCTGGATGTTTTCGAAGAACTGGTTGGTCGCGGTGATGCCGTCGAGCCGCACGACGGTGTTGGTGGACGGCTGGCCGTTGACCGTCAGCGACATCGTCCGGCCCGGATTGTTGATGCCGCCCGACTGCTGGTAGTTCGGATCGGCCACGCCCGGCATCAGCGTCATGAAGCTCTGGAACGCGCGGCCGCTGGTCGGCAGCGTCTGCAGCTGCTCGGCGTTCGCGATGTGCTGCACGGCGGCGTTCTCGGTCTGTAGAATCGCGGCGGTCGCGGTGACGGTGAGCGCTTCCTCGAGCGTGCCCAGGCCCAGCTTGGCGTCGACGCGCGTGTCGCGGTTGGTGACGGTGACGTCCCGTGCCGTAAAGGTCTGAAATCCCGGCACCGCGACGACAACTTGATACGTTCCGGATGGGATATTGGGAATCGAATACGCGCCGCTGGCGTTGGTCACCACTTCGCGCGTGAGATTGGTTTGCGTATGTGTCGCCGTCACCGTGGCGCCCGGAATCGCGCCCCCCGTGGTATCAGTGACGTTTCCGACCAGCGACCCGTACACCGCCTGCGCGGCGGCCCCGGTCGCGTACATAGCACAGAGCGCGCTGAATAATACAGCGCGTACGAACACGTTCCTCGCCATGGTTGTCTCCCCCAGGTGATTGCTTGTACAGAAGCGTGGAGCGTAAGATAGAGTCGATCCGCTGTCAAGCGTTCGTCCACGATGTGACTCCATGTATCTCGATGTGAAACTCGAAATATGACCTTCGTGTTTTTGGATCCAAAACATCGGTTTGTTCGCACCACTTTGTCGCTGATTGTCGCGTGCGCAATTGCGATTGCTCTCGTCACACACGCACGGCCGGTGGCCGCGCAACAGCCTACGTTCCAGACCACCGTCAACTTCGTCGATGTGGATGTGACCGTCGCCGACGCGCAGGGAAACTTCGTGAGCGGCCTCACAGCCGACGATTTCGAAGTCTTCGAAGACGGCAAGCCGCAGACGATCCAGACATTTTCGTACATCGAGCTGCCCGTCGAACGTCCCGACCGGTACCGTTTTGCCGGACAGCCGGTGCCCGATGACGTGCGCTCGAACCGCGATGTCTCGTCCGGGCGCGTCTACATCATCCTGTTGGACGACCTGAATGTCGCGCCGCTGCGCACCAACATCGTGCGCAGGCACGCGCGCGAGTTCATCGAGCGACAGTTCGGCCCGCACGATCTCGCCGCCGTCGTCGTCACCAGCGGACGCAAGGACGCGGCGCAGGAGTTCACGAGCGATCCGGCGCTGCTCTTGAGAGCCGTCGATAGCTTCTTCGGCCAGCGGCTGCAGTCGGCCGAAGTGCAGCGCATCGACGACTATTACCAATCGCTCGCGATGTCGGGACTCGATCAGCGCGAGCGCACGGGACAGGATCCGCAGAACGAAGCCGTCGTCCCGAACCTGCTGACGCGCATGCAGTCGTTCGATCCGTCGAATCTGGAGCGCGGCCAGCGCGCCGTCGGCGTGCTCAACACTTTGCGCAGCCTGGCGGAATTTCTGGAGGGAGTACGAGGGCGGCGGAAGGCGCTGCTGTGGTTCAGTGAAGGCATCGACTACCCAATGGCCGAAGTATTCAGCTCTCAGAGCGGCAACGAGATCTTTACGGCGACCCGCGACGCCATCACCGCGGCCGCGCAGGCCAACGTCAACATCTTCGCGCTCGATCCGCGCGGCCTCATCGGCATGACCACGGATTTCGTCGACAACATGCGAGCGGGAGCTCCCGATGTCATGGGCAACGACCCGAACAAGCCCGTCGGTACACCGGCAAGCGGAACCCAGGCGCTGCTCGGCGAGATGCGCCTGACGCAGGACAGCCTGCGAACGCTGGCGGAAAGCACCGGGGGCTTCGCGGCGGTCGACACGAACTCGTTTGATGAGGCCTTCAGCCGCATCACCGACGCCAACAGCCGGTACTACCTGCTCGGGTACGCGCCGCCCGTGCATCCACGCAACGGGCGGTTCCACCATATCGAGGTCAAGGTCAAACGCCCCGGCTTGCACGTCGTCGCGCGACGCGGGTATCCGTCACCCTCGGGCAAGACGGCGACCGAACGCAAACAGGATTCGCTCGAGCGATGGGCCAGAGATCGTCGCGCCGGCGGCTCGAACGACACCTCGACCGAGCTGCGCGCCGCGCTCAACAGCGCTGTGCAGCAGCCGGGGCTGACGCTCTCCGTGCAGGCTGTCCCATTCAAAGCCACGGCGAAGGAGGCCTCCGTTGCCATGACCGTCGAGCTCGACGGCGCGGCGCTCGAACTGGCGGCGCAGCCGAACGGCCTCTTCGCAGATACGCTCGAGGTCTCGTTCTTCGCGTTGAATGAGGACTCGCGGGCCCAGCGTGGCACACGCGCATCCCTGAATCTGGCGGTGCGTCCAGAGACGTATCAGCGCGTCCGCGCGTTGGGCGTGCGGCTGAACTCGCGCACGACGATGCCTGCGGGTCGCTATCAGCTCCGCGTCGGCGCCCGCAATCCGGTGAGCGGCAAAACCGGCACGGTGTTCTACGACGTCGTCGTGCCGGATTTCAGCAAAGATCCGCTGATGATGAGCGGCCTGCTGGTGTCGTCGCTGCCTGGCCCGACGGCTCCAGACGTGCTGACTCCGCAGCGCGACCCCGTGTCGGAAAAGCTGATCGGAGCGCCGCCGACGAGCCGCCGCGCGTTCAGCCAGGCCGAAACGCTGGCGTGGATGGCGGAGATTTACGACAATTCCCTGCCGAAGCAGACGAAGCAGATCGACGTGGCCGTGCGGCTGATTGACGAAGCCGGCCGCGACGCCTTCGCCTCGCGCGACGTCCTGGCGAACGGTGAAGGCGGGACGGCCAAATGGCAGACCTTCGGGTACACGGGCCGCATTTCGTTGAAGGACGTTGCGCCCGGACGATACTTGCTTCGCGTCGAAGCACAGGACCGCAGCGCCGCAGCGCGTCAACCCGCTGCCGCGCAAACGGTCATTACGGTGAGGTGACACATGAGATGGTGCGTAGTGTCCGGCTTCCGCCGGACCGCGGTGCTCGGAACGATGCTTTGCATGCTGGCCCTCCCAATCGCCGCGCAACGCGGCGGCGGTCCGGGTCAGGCTCCCAGGCCGAACATGCTGGACGACTCCGACGTCGTCCTGAAGCCGCCCTTCGCGAACTCGCCCGATCTCATTCCGAACCCCAACGCACCGCAAGGGAAGGTGCACAGGTTTACGATGAAGTCGGCAGACAGCAAGATCTACAAAGGCATCTCGCGGGATAAGCCCGGCGAAGTCGTGCCGTACGAGCGGCCGGTCGCGGTCTACATCCCCGCGCAGTACGTGCCTGGCACCGCGGCGCCGTTCATCGTGGTGCAGGACGGCTACAACCCGAAATACCACTACTCCGTGCCGACGGCGCTCGACAACCTCATTCACCAGAAAAAAGTGCCGGTCATGCTGGCGGTGCTCGTTCAGCACGGAGGTGGCGACGGTCCAGGCAGCCAGCGCGGGCTCGAATACGACACCGTTTCGGACACTTACACGACGTTCATCGAGACCGAGGTCCTGCCCAGAATCGAGCGCGACTACAAGGTCAGGTTCACGAAGGATCCGGAAGGCCGCGCGACGATGGGCGGCAGCTCGGGCGCGGCCTGCGCGCTGACGATGGCCTGGTTTCATCCGGAGCTGTATCGGAGAGTCCTGAGCTACTCGGGCACATTCGTCGATCAGGCGCGCGGTTCGAATCCCGCCTATCCGTTCGGCGCGTGGGAGTATCACTCGACGCTGATTCCCAACAACGAGCGCAAGCCGCTCCGCATCTGGTTTCACGTCAGCGAGCTCGACAACGGCGCCACGCGCGAGGAGTCGACGCACGGCAACTGGGTGATCGCGAATCAGCGGATGTCGGCGGCGCTGACGGCGAAGGGCTATCCGCACAAATACGTATTCGCGGAAGGCGCGCGGCATACCGATGCGAACGTGGTGCTCCAGACGCTGCCCGACGCCCTCACGTGGCTATGGCAGGGTTATGGGGTGAAATAATTCTGCATTGATGGATTGGAAGATTGATAGATTGGTAGATTCGTAGCGCTTACGGCCATCGTGACCGCAGCGAAGGAGGACAGCATGAAACGCGTCCTGTCGATCGCCTTCGTCGTCGCGCTCGGCTCCGTCGGCACGCAGGGGCAAGACCGCCCGGATTTCTCAGGAACGTGGAGGATGGACCTCGCTCGCAGCGAGGCAGCGGCTCAAGGGGCTGCGATCGGCCCCGTCACGGTCACTATCCGCCAGGCCGCTGAAGAACTTCGGATCGACACCACGCGCAACGGCAAGACGGAATCGGTCCGGTACCTGCCTGCATCGGCCAATGCCAAGAGCCCTGACGAGCTTCTCGGCGCCTTCCGCTGGGATGGGGCGAAGCTCCGCACCACGCTCGTCACCGACATCAACAAGCAGGCAATCACCCTCGAGGAATTACGCAGTCTCGACGCCACCGGCCGCGAAATGACCGTCGAGCTGACGCTGGTCGTCGAGCACGGCTACCAGTCGGGCGGCACCGGCGTGCTTCGCTCGCAGAACTCCCCCAATTCGTCCAGGGGGATCAACGTGTTCGTGAAAGTTCCCTGAGCCCGCCTCAGTAGAACTTTCGGCTAATGGCGAACCCGATGTGCCAGTCTTCGTTGTTGAGGGCGCCGCGGGCGACCTGTCCCATCGTCGTGCCGAACCCGTTGGTGATCGTCAGCTGAAACATGTGGCCGCCCGCGCGCTTTTCCAGGCCGAAGCTGAGCAGCCCCACTCCCGGATCATTCCCAGACGCGCGAGGCGCTCCCTCGAATGCAAGGTAGACGGTCGGGCGCACACGGAGGCGGGCGCCCCAGCCCACCATGAACGTGTCGTTCTCTTCCACGACCTCCGACGGCAGCCGGTTCGAGTTGTTCACCCAGATCGGCTCGAGATAGAGCGCGCCGTGCTCACCGAGGGTGCGCGAGATCACGGCTCCCAGACCGGGGGAGTAGCTGTCCCGGAAATTGTTCGTGCCGTCAATCGTCGCGAGCGCAGAAATGGTGACAGGAAGCCAGCTTCCCTCCGCCACGACTTCGTGCTGCGTGAAGAACTCGATCGTGCGATCTGACGTACGGTAGATACCGACCTGTGCGCCCCGCCAAAGACCGAAGCGGTACTCGAGGCCGATCTGCGCGCCGGTGTCGAGGCCAAACAGATCGCCCGCCAGGTCCCCAAAACTCCCGTCGCCCAGCGGACGCGTAAAGCGATGCGTCACGCGGAATGCGCTCTTGAACTTCGGCAGGCGCAGCGTTGTCGGCAGCGCGATCAGCGTGAAGTCGGGCTGAGCGAGATTGATGTCCAGATCGGGATCGTCCGGCGTCTGGGCGTACAGGGGCGCCGCAAATCCAAGCAGGATGGCGACGGCCGTTGCATGAAAGAGTCTGCGTCTCACAGTCACCTCAATTGTTCGGAGCGCCATCTTTAATCCACTGGCGGATGACGAGCATCTGACCCTCGGTCAGGAACGGTCCGTTTCCGCGCGGCATGCGGTCGCCCACGATATCCGAGGCGCCCTCGAGTTTGTGCACCATATAACTGTTGTCGGGATCGTTCGGAATCACCCGCGTCGCACTCGGTTTGCCCGTGCTCGCGCGGCCCACGAGCTGCTGATACGAACGGCCTTCAAGGAGCACCAGGCCCCCTGCCGGCTGACGGCCCGCGTCGGTATGACACTGGATGCAGGCGAGCCGGCCGCTCGAATCGCTCATGTTGAAAATATTGGTCTGAATGCTCGTGAACGTCGGCTCGAGATTGGGCGTCGGCCCCGTGATGCTGCTCAAACTTTCGTCGCAGCCCGCCCAAGCGCAAGCGGCCACCATCACCATCATTGAAAGAACAAAACGCTTCATTGATCTCCTTTTGGCTTCGCGCGGACGATGAGCGTCCCTTTCATATCCTTGTGCCCGTTGCCGCAATATTCGGAACACAAAATGGGGTACTCGCCCGCCGCCGCAGCCACGAACTCGATCGTTACCGGCGAGTCTCCCTCCTTGGCGCGGGGGACCGCCTTCTTCACCTTGAATGCCTTGATTTCGACGCCGTGCGGGCCGTCGGCCGATCGGACAAGCAGCCGGACCGTGTCGCCTTCGACTACATCGATCGTCGCCGGCTCGAACGAAAATCGCCGGGCCACGACCTCGAAGACCTTTGGCTCCGACACAGCGGCCTGCTGAGCAAACCCGGGGAAGGTGGCCAACAGGAGGATGATGACTGTGACGGGTGGCAAGAGCGACGACACAACGCGCAGTCGAGGAAGCAACACACGTGCCTTCACGCATTTTTTGGAGTTCATAAAAAATCCTTTGTGTTCAATGGAATGGGAGGAAAGGCATTACGTATTAGGTAAGGATTTACCTAATACGTCCTGATTTGCACAGCCGCGCGGCCGCTAGAGATCCGACAGACCTTCGAGACGGCCCGTGCTGTCGCCCCACTTCTCTGCCGGCACACCCATGCGATCGAGCATCGACAAGAAGAGGTTCGCCATCGGCGTCTCGTCCGCGTAACGCACGTGCCGGCCCGGACGCAGCGTGCCGCGGCCGCGGCCCGCGACGACCGCCGGCAGATTGTGATGCTGATGCTGATGCTGATTGCCGTCGGCAAGGCCGCTGCCGTACACGATCATCGAATTGTCGAGCAACGTGCCGTCGCCGTCGCGGATCGATTTGAACTTGTCGAGCAGATAGGCGAACTGCTTGATGTGGTACTCGTTGATCTCGGTCACCTTCTCGATCTTGAGCTTGTCGCCCTGATGATGCGTCAGACCGTGATGTCCTTCCGTGATGCCGACCTCCGGATAATTCCGCGGGCTCTGCTCGATGGCGAGTAGCACCGTCACGACGCGCGTCATGTCTGTCACCTTCATCTAGAACCCCATGCGCATACCAAAACGGATGTAGCGTTCCGAATACTCACGTCCGGAGCTCTGCGTCGAGTTGATGACGCCGAATCCGTTGAGATTGCGCACCGATCCATCCGGATTGAGCTGCAGGTTCGACACGTTCAGGTTGCTCGGGCTCGCGAAGGTTGGTCTGTTGAACAGGTTGTAGACATCGACCTTCAGCTGCAGGGTCTTGGACCCTCCGAGCGCCAGCGTGCGGCTGAAATTCAGGTCGAAGTTGAGCACACCAGGCCCGCGCAGGCTGTTGAACGCGGCATTGCCGAACCGCACGTCGGTAACCGATTTGAAGGCGAGCACGTCGAAGTACGGGGTCGTCGGACCAACGTCGCCGTAGATGTCCACCTTGTCCTTCACTTGATCGGCGAGCTGCGGATTGCCAGGGGCGTTGAGCGAGGTGGTGGCCGACGTCACCGTGAACGGCGTGCCGTCATACGCGGAGAACGTGGAGCTCACCTGCCAGTCCCTCGCGATCGCCGCCAGCGTGCCACCCGAGTTGAGGTGCGGGTGGCCCGGGCCGAACGGCAGCTGATAGATCACCGAGGCGTCAACCTTGTGCGGCGTGCTCGTGCCGCCCCGTGCCGCCTGGAATGAACCGCCGCCCTGCGTGGCTTTGTTCAGGGCGAAGAACTCCGGGATGGCGATGTTGCCCGCCCACCAGTCGATCGCGCGTGCGTAGGTGTACGCCGACGTGAACTGGAAGCCGTTGGTCATCCGGCGCGTGACGCTGAGCTGGAACGAATCGTAAGTAATCTTGCCCACCGGCCTGAAGACATTCATCGCTGCCGTCGTGCGAAGACCGTTGGTGAGGTTGAGCTGGTTGAAGGGCTGGCTGGCTGCCCCGCCGCCAATCTCACCGTAGTTGAGGTTCATCTGACGCGTCTGATCATTTTGACGGTTCGCGACGTAGCCGACCGTCACGCTGAGCGAATGCGGGAAGAGCTTCTGTGCCGTGACATTCCACGACGTGATGGTGCCCCGGATGAAATCGCCTTCGAGGGTGGTTACGCCCGCGCCGGCCGGCAGTCGGACGACGCCGGGCGACAGATCCAGGGCCGGAACGAGCGGCACACCGGTTGTTATCGAGCCGACCGGTGTGAAGGTATTCGGTCCCGACTCGGTGATCTGGATGATCTGCGGAAACGCCTGCGCGATGCCGCCCACGCGGGTAACCGCGTTGTCGCTTTGCGGGTTGCGAGAGAAGCCGACACGAAGGACCGTACTATCTGTTGGCCGGTACGCCAGACCAAGCCGTGGTGTGAAGAGATCCTTCTGGACTTTGATGTCGCACACCTGTGGATTCGCCGCGCCGATGCCGCACACTTGCAGCAGGTTCGTGTTGAAGTCGAACATCTCGAGCCCGCGATCCGTGCGCGTCGGAAATGGATAGTACTCCCAGCGCACGCCAACCGACGCGGTCATCTTCGGCGTGATCTGCCATTGGTCGCGCAGGTACAGCCCCGACGCCCAGCCCCGCACCGTCGCCGGCCACTCCGCGCCCTTGGCGCCGTCGGTGTCGAGGAGCGGCGTCATGACCTGTGCGTTTCGCGATTGCGGCAATCCCAACAGGAAATCGGCAAACTGATTGAAGGTGTTCGGCGCCGTGCCACCGCTCAGCGCGGTCGTGCCGCCGTTGAACGTGAAGACCGGCACCGCCGTCTCGTAGTGATTCAGGTAGTTGCGCTGCACGTCGAAGCCGAACTTCACGTTGTGCGTGCCTTTGGTCCAGCCCGCATTGGCGCTGAACTGCATCTGGTTGTCGGCGTAGTCGCGCATCTGGCTCGGCGTCACCAGCGCCCATGGGCCCATGTTGAACATCGGGGCCGCGCGGTCGCGCGATCGCGGCGGCTGGCAGGCATTGGGTATCGCGAAGTGGTCGCCCCAGCATTCATCCTCCGGTCCCTCAGGTCCGACCCAGCTGTGATACGGCGTGTAGCCGAACACACCGTCGACCACGAACGACTGGGACAGGATGGAAGTGGCCAGCATCGACCCGCTCGTGATGTTGGCCTGCCAGAGGCGGCCGACACTCTGCGGGTTGAATTCAGCACCGTCGAGCGACGGAAAGATGCCGTGGCTGTTCTGGCGGCTCGTCAACCAGCTCACGCGGTTGTTGAGGTTCAGCCGATTGCCGGGCGTCCACGTCAGCTTGGTGTCGATCTTGTGCAGCGTCGACTCGAAGTTGTCGCGCGCGTAGTAGTTGTCGGTGTACCCAGGCCCGGTCGGCAGCACGAGCCCGGCGAGCAGCGATCGCGAGATCGAATTGATGCGGTTT
>Ga0184625_10000906_pt1 | contig 11965 bp, 9 predicted proteins | sample PLM3_30_b1_FD_133151 | JGI IMG/M metagenome (GOLD analysis project Ga0184625, IMG submission 133151) | Groundwater sediment microbial communities from an aquifer in East River, Colorado, USA - PLM3_30_b1 | ecosystem: Environmental > Terrestrial > Soil > Riparian zone | place: USA: East River... | reverse complement strand
CATCCATACTGTTTTTCACTCACCTGGAATAATTCCATAAATACATGGGGCGATCCGGCGATGTAGGCAGAAAGCCCGGCATAACCAACGGCTCCCGTTAATGCATAAGTGTAAAACTGCGGGTGCCTGAGGACGCCGAGAAAACTTTTTAGGATAGGCAAAGGTCGAAGTGAAAAACCGGGATCGGGTTTTTTGCTTTCTGGCAATAGAAAATGTATGCCTATAAGAATGAAAAGCCCTACAACAATGAGCATGACAAAAACATAACGCCAGCCAAGAAGAGAAGTAATATATCCACCAAGTGTTGGCGCAATGATTGGGGAGACGGCAACTACCAGCATGAGGGAGGAAAAAATTCTCGCATTCTCTTTTACTTCAAACAAATCCCGAACAATTGCCCTTGCGGCCACCATGCCGGCACAACCGCCCAGGGCCTGCAAAAGTCTGAAACCAATTAAGGCATCCACTGACGAGGCCATTGCACAACCGAAAGACGCAAGGAGATAAATGCAGAGTGCGACGTACAAAGGTTTTTTTCTTCCGAATCGCTCCAGCAGGGGTCCATAAATCAACTGACCCGCGGAAATACCAATAAAAAAACTGGAAAGTGATAACATTACTTTTGCAATGTCCGTATGCAGGCCCTTTGCTATATCAGGAAATGCAGGGAGGTACATATCGATCGAAAAAGGCCCGATAGCCGTAAGCATTCCCAGTACCAGGATCACATAGAATCTATTGTTAGCGCGCTCGGTTTTCAAAAAATCTTGTTGAATGGTTCAGTTGACAGGATCATATTTGGTGGAGGTAAAGTTTTTTCTTCATTTTTCTTCAATTTGTTTTTCCCGAAGTTTGAATTCTTCCAGGTCGATTAATGAAAGGTATTTCCTGATTAAGTCTTCATCATATTCAGCACGATGATTCATATCATTAAGTAGTTTTCGCTGTCGATCTAATAATTCCAGGTAAACCTGTTGAAAGTTCCTTACTGGGTTTTCCTTTATCTCAATGTCTTCAAGATCCTGAATAAGGAATTTCACGTCAATTTTTAGTCTTTCATGCAGGTTCTTTAAATGTTCGTTTTGAGGCCAACCCTGCCCAAACCTTTCTTCCAAATATTGAAGGGAATGCTGTGCAATTTTCTTTTGAATGATCATCTCCTGTTTTTTTTCAGGGAATATTGACCACTTGTCCTCCATATTTACTTTTCGAATAATCCAGGGAAGCGTCAATCCCTGAATTACCAGGGTAACAAGGATGACAATAAAAGTGATAAAGAGAATAAGATTTCGATAAGGAAAAGGCTGTTGACCCCTAATCAATAAAGGGATGGATAATGCTGCCGCCAAAGAGACAACCCCTCGCATTCCAGCCCAGCCAAAAATTATAGGCGCTCTCCATCCGGGGTTAGCATCTGCCACCGTAATAAAATGACTCATGAATCGCGTAAAAACAGAAGCCCCAAGTGTACAGAGCATTCGGGCTAAAATCAATACTACGGAAATGGCCAATCCATACCCGATGGCCTTGCCCAAACTGATTTCTCCAAGTTGTTCTATAATGGAAGGTAGTTGAAGCCCAATGAGCAAAAAGATCAGGCCGTTGAGGATAAAGACCAGGTTCGTCCACACATTCACTCCTTGAATCCGGCTCTGATAACTCAGCATATTCTGTCGCTTACTGGATAAAAGAAGTCCGCCGCTTACAACTGCCAATACTCCCGAGAAATGGAAATACTCAGCGGCATAGTACATACAATAAGGAGTGACCAGGGTTAGAATAATTTCGATACTAGTTGATGTGAGTATCCAACGATGAATACTATAGAATATGAATCCAACGAAAAGACCAATCAATATGCCCATCACAATGACGAGGATAAAGCTTGTGGCTGCCTCTTGCAGATGAAACTGCCCGGTGATTACGGCTGCCAATGCAAAGCGAAACACAATCAGGGAGGAAGCATCGTTGAGAAGGCTTTCACCCTCGATAATACTAACCATGGTCTTTGGAACTTTCACTCTACGCATGATGGTTGTTGCGGAGATGGCATCAGGTGGCGAGACGATGCCGCCAAGAAGAAATCCAAGCGCCAGGGTAAAACCAGGAATAAGTAAAGTGGACATATATGCAACTACACAAGCCGTAAGGATGACGATGGGAAAGGCGAAACTGGTGATGATGCGCCTCCATTTCCAGAACTCCTTCCACGATACCTGCCAGGCGGCTTCATAAAGGAGAGGCGGTAAAAAAATAAAAAAAACAAGTTCAGGATCGATTGAAACGTTTGAAAACTTTGTAGTAAAACTGAGCGCCAATCCACCTAATACCAATACAATGGGATAAGCAATACGAAGCTTATTCGCCAGCATCACCAGCCCCAGGATAATTAGAATGAGGAAAATGTATTCAATAAATCCGTCTTGCATCAATTGAATTCTAGTACACGAATTAACGCGAATTAGGACGAATTAAAGCGAATTGTGTTTAGTCTGGTTTGTTTACCCCCAGGTTTTGACGTACGTATTCCTGTGGCGACTCAATAATTCTCGCAATGAATGTTGCCAGGCTTTTTTGGGAGATTACCGAGCCTTTTTCAGGTTCTCCTTTTCTGGTTGTTTCGTAATCCACTTCATTTACGTTTGTAAACCAGGTTGGCCTCAAAATAGTGTATTCAAGATCAGATGCCTCTATTAGATCAGCAGCTTTTCGGTAAGGCCCAAGAACGGGCTTTAAAGGAATTTCATAGATCCCTATCGAGCTGATAAAAACGAGATTTCTTACACCTTTTTCCTTCATCGCATTCACAATGTTTTTTGCCATAGATTCCAGTTCTCCTGAAAGATTCGCATATACAATATCTTGTCCGGCGATCGCCTCCTTCAGTTGATCGTACTCCATAACGTCACCTTCAATAATACGACATTTGGAACCATCAATGTTTCTTAACCGTCGCGCATTGCGCAAAAACAGCGTCAGCTTGATATTATCCTTTTTCACTAGAATATCAATGACCTGTTTCGCAATATTGCCACTTGCGCCCAGAATAATAACATTTTTCATTTGGAATAATCGCTCAGGTAAATCAATTCTGCTAGCTTAGCGACCAGTTCTTTGCTCGAGGCTCTCGGGATATCTTGCTCCTTGTATCTCGATCCCTGATGCGGCCTCATCTATCTCACGAAGATCATCTGGCGTAAGATTCATTTGCACTGCGCCAAGATTCTCCTCCAAACGATGCAGTTTGGTAGTACCAGGAATCGGAACTATCCATGGCTTTTGTGCAAGTAGCCACGCCAGTGCAATCTGTGCGGGAGTAGCGTTTTTCTCCTTTGCAACCCGGGCAAGCAATTCAACCAACGACTGGTTTGCTTTTCGGGCTTCCTGCGTGAAGCGGGGAACAATATTGCGGAAGTCGCTGCTATCAAACTTGGTGCTCTCATCAATCTTCCCCGTAAGAAATCCTTTACCGAGAGGGCTGAATGGAACGAAGCCGATCCCAAGCTCCTCCAGTGTGGGGATCACTTCCTCTTCAGGTTTTCTAAACCAAAGAGAGTACTCACTTTGAAGTGCGGTGACAGGTTGAACCGCATGAGCCCGACGAATCGTTTGCACTCCGGCTTCGGAAAGACCAAAATGTTTCACCTTTCCTTCCCTGATCAGGTCTTTCACTGCTCCTGCCACTTCTTCAATCGGCACTTCTGTATCCACCCGATGTTGATAGAACAGATCAATGACGTCAGTCTTCAGCCGCTTCAGAGAAGCTTCGGCAACCTGCCTGATGTGTTTTGGTGAACTATCCAATTCAGTCCACTTTGAGGGATCTGCAGCAGAAGGCTTGAATCCAAACTTTGTAGCTATTGCTACCTTGTCACGGACTGGGGCCAAGGCTTCACCTACCAGTTCTTCATTGGAGAAAGGGCCATACACTTCCGCCGTATCGAAAAAGGTAAGGCCGTAATCCACGGCTTTGCGTATCAGGGTAATCATCTCTTTCTTGTCAGCAGCTGGTCCGTAACCAAAACTCATTCCCATGCAGCCGAGACCCATAGCAGAGACTTCCAGGTTACTATTCCCTAATTTTCGCTTTTGCATATTTGTATTCATCATTATTCGCTTTGAAATATGTCACAAAGTTAAACCAGTGCTAAGCCGGGAAATAACGAAAAGGAAATAACTAATTACAGAATTCAAACATTCCTGAATTTCAGCGGGCTTAACTGTACGTGCTTCTTAAAGAAGTTGTTGAAATGTGTTACTTCAGTAAAACCCAATGCGTAGGCAATTTCAGAAACATTCCAGGCACTGTGTTTCAACAGGATTTTTGATTCCCGCAATATGCGTTCCCCGAGAATTTGCGATGTTGTTTTCTCCGTCGTTTCTTTTATGGCCCTGTTCAAATGGTTTACATGAACATTCAACTTTGCTGCGAAATCTGAGGCAGATCGCAGGTTTAATGTTTTGTGGTTGTCGTCAATCGGGAATTGCCTTTCCAAAAGTTCTAAAAACAAGGAAGAAATTCTTTGGGATGCATTGATCGGCTGCTTATCAAACTTTGCAGACGGCAATTTCAATGCGAAATGCAACAATTCAAAAACAAGATTGCGCAATACATCGTATTTATGCTGGTAGCCAGAATCAATTTCTTCAAACATATTTTCAAAAACGCCTGCAACCTTGTTCACTTGTTCATCCGTCAACTCAAATACATGTGTTCCTCCGGGTTGAAAGAGGGTATATTGATCCAAATTCCCGTATTGATGAAAGAAAGCGGGAGTAAACACACAGAAAATACCAGTCCGAATTCTATCAGTATACTCACAGCTATAAGGTATTTGAGGATTTGAGAACACCAATGCCTGCTTCTGTATTTCAATAACTTCATCAGCAAAGTGCATCCTGTAGTTACCCATCACCAGCATGATCTTGAAGTAATCCCGCCTGCTATAAGGGACCGGCTTAGCATTACTCCCAACAAAAGGGTCTAACTTAAAAACATTGAAATGCCCGATCTCGCTACGGATATTATCAGGTACTCCATCGAATTTTCTTTTATAGAATTCTTCTATCGTTTCTACCTTTCGCATTTCCCACAAACTTACAACTTTCAAACGCTTCCTATGGTTCCACATATTTCTTATTGAAAGAGTAAATCAAACTTACATTCCAGACAAAATCCTTACTGCCGGGGATATTTGTTTCGATCGTCTTGTTGAAGATGGCCATGGTAGAAATTGGAAATTTTCTATGTGCCAGGGCCACAGTTGAAGTGACATAAATCCCGTCGTCCTTATCCTGCTTCAGGTAGTAGACCTGGGGAGTAAATCGCATGAACAACCCGCCAAAGAGTTTGATATTCGACATATTACTGTTAAGAGTAAGAAAATGCGTATTCCGTACTGCTTCTCTATCAATTCCATGGGAATAGAGGTAATAGATCCCAACACTTATTTTTTTTCCCACAAGGTAATTGGGAGATAATTCACCGGCCAGGTAGCGCCTGGTAACTATTCTTTCAATTGTATCGCCATTGACCACAGCCGGAACAGTTCTGAAATTAAGCGCAGGATGGGCGCCCACAACAAATTTGAATTTCTGCTCCTCTACCAATTTATACCGCCACCAAAAAAGCATACTCCAGGGTTTTCCTTCCAAAGAGAACCGGAACTCTGGTTCAAAGCTTAACCTTCGTTTTGCCATGTAAATACTGAAGATGGCTGCAGGTTCACCTAATGAAAAAGTTGGGATCAGAGAAATACCGTTATTGGTTACAAGTACAGAGCCACCGAATTGAAATTCACGTTTTGCACTGTCTGTTTTTTGTGAAAAACCGATATGACTTAGTTTTAAAAAAACAAGAAAGAACAACCAGATTTTACTTTTCATCAGTTTTTTGGGTTAGCATATTCTTCCACAAAACAATTGTTTCTGCCATTTACTTAAAAACAATTTTCAAAGCAATAATTACGATATTCAAACAGTTATCCTACCCATTCCCCTTTACTTCCTTTGAAAGTTATAAATCTTCCTTATCTTTTATTATGCTGTTTATGATTAGAAAGTATTTCATTCCCTTCGTTATATGCTTTCAATGCCTGCAGGTGTCAGCGAAAGATTATCCCGCCTCCTTATTTGGAATTTATTCAGATGGGGTAACACTCAACACCCGATCCATTCAATTTGCGATCGATTATATTCATCAGCAGGGAGGTGGCCGACTTGTATTTGATGTAGGAAGATTTCTCACTGGCTCCATTCATCTTAAGTCCAATGTTACACTGCATTTGATGGAAGGCGCCGTGATACTAGGGGTCACCAATCCACCCGATTATGACCGGACTGGATTAACTGCTCTATTGTTGTGCCACGACCAGGTAAACATTGCCATCACAGGGGAAGGAGTTATTGATGGTCAGGGCAGACAGGTGGCCAGGAATGTTGCGAGCATGGTTCATAAAGGACTAATAAAAGATCAATTTCGAAATGATCGTCCCGAAGTGGAGATCAGGCCCATGTTGATCTATTTTCGATCCTGCAAAAATATCTTAATCAGCGGGGTCACCTTACGCAATGCGGCTGCCTGGGTTCAAACCTATGACCAATGTAAAAACCTGCGAGTTGATAGTATAACGGTGGACAGCCGCGCATTCTGGAATAACGATGGAATTGATATCGTGGATTGCGACAGTGTTTCGATCACCAATTCTTTTATCGATTCCGCAGATGACGGGATTTGTCTGAAATCGCACGACTCCACCAAGGTCTGTCAAAATGTATTTGTCAGGAATTGTACCATTCGTTCCAGTGCCAATGGTTTCAAGTTTGGAACTGCATCGTTGGGAGGATTTCGTAATATCCGCCTGATCAATAATAAGGTTTTTGATACCTACCGGTCTGCGGTTGCATTGGAGGCAGTTGATGGCGGCTTCCTGGAGAATGTTGAGGTAGATAGCCTCCAGGTATTAAATACGGGTCATGCCATATTCCTTAGAATAGGCGAAAGGATGAAAGGTAGAAAAGGAAGGCTGGAGAACATAAGGATTTCGAATGTGAAAGTGGAAATTGCCAGCACCAAAGCAGATAGCGAGTATGAATACCAGGGGCCGATAGAAGACATGCCCCGAAACATTTCACCTGCCATTATCATAGCAGGAATGCCTGACGCCCGGATCCAGAATGTATCCTTTACCAATGTAGACATTCAACATCCTGGTGGAGGCAATCCTTCTTTTGCAAAGATCCTGCTAACTGAATTGGATAAGGTTCCGGAAAAGCCTGCTGCCTATCCTGAGTTCTCAATGTTCATCGAACTGCCCGCCTGGGGTATTTATATTCGTCATGCCAGGGATATCCGGTTTTCAAGGATCAATTTGAACTGCACTAAGAAGGATTACCGTACCGCCATTGTGCTGGATGATGTAAATGGGTCTCAATTCAACTCAACGGGCGTCAAAGACCCTGACAATAAGAAACCATTATTTCAACGCAACTCTACAGGCATCATTTTCAAATAATGAATCTTCGATTCTATAATCAGAATTGGCTATCTCGTAATTAGGCTTGCTTTTGAATCGGTTTTTGTGTGACCACAGACAGTTCCAGATTAATTCGTGCTAATTAGTGTAATTCGTGGACCAAAGAGGTCGAAGACCTCTTTTTTTATACACTAATTACACGAATTGGCACGAATTATTGTCGACAATCAGCTGGGGAATGAATTTTCAATTTTTGTCACTACTTCCACAAAATCCACAATTGTATCTGAGTACACTTATTTCGGATTTACACAAATGTTCACCCCGCATTAATGCGGGGTTTCCGTATTCGTGTAAATCTGTCACTTATGGGCTAGGTAAGCAGAGAGGAATAAACAAATTCCGCGAGCAAAATTTTACTGCGCTGAAATTCAATTCGTGTTAATTCGTGTAATTCCCCGCATAGGTGGGGCAGGCCGTGTTCAAAAAAAGACCGTCCTTTTGAGGCAGTCTCTTTTTTTTCCAAGAATTAGTACGAACCTGCCCCGCCACAGGCGGGGTTAATACGAAATATGTTCGCACGCCTAAATTCAAAAACATCTAATTTGAAGCCCCTCTAATTGGTGAAAATTCGTCCCGATAGCTGTCGGGATTGGTGGACTAAACAAGGACTTTCAACGATCATTCCAGTATGGGCACATCTCCTCGTAGAACTGGTACTAATTCCCGTTTTCCTGCGTTAATAAAATGCGAAAAGCGGGTATAAATCAGCGTTACAAGCTTAACAAGACTTTGCTGGTGAAGCCTTTCAATTAAGAAGGAAAATATAGATTTTGTGAGTACACTTCTGCTGTGAGAAATAGAGACTGCTCATCAAAAAACATTAAAAAAGTACCTTATGGCAAAGTATTTACTCAGGCATATTTGGATCGTCATCCTCTTAAGCGCGTGCGCTTCTTCCAATCGCAACCAGAGTGGCAGTGAGGTTGTCACCAATAATCCCTCCAACAGGAACGAGGCAATTACATCCATTTTTAATGAAGTGGATACCGTCAATTTTGTGCAGAATGAATTTGTTGGAGACAAGAAGCCTTCTCCTCTAACTGACCTTGCCCGAACAGAAGATGGAGCCTATGTTCTTGCTCCTGGGTTTTACGAGACTGATTTCAAAACCTATTGTCTTCAGCCCGGAACACCTGATCCATCATCGAGAGATGCATACTTCAGGGCACCTTTAACGGGTGCGCGCAAAGAAATCATTGAAACCATTCTCCGCAATTCTCAGAAGAAGCCTTACCTGGAACAGAAAAATACTCAATTGTTGCTGTGGTCTGTTGTCAGTAAAACTGAATTCAATAAACTGGGACCTGCAGTTCAGGCTACAGGAAGGGAATTATTGACCTCAAAACAGATCTATGAATTGAATGGTGGCACTATGGGAGTGATGAAAACGGTGGCCAGGAACATGCCTTCTACTGGTATGAAAACCATGAATGGGGATTTGTTTAAATTATTTGAGATTGGTTCCAACTCATATGAAGCATACGAACGATTAGCTGTGTTGCAGCAGCCTTCTAAGATCAGCAGGCCTGATTTTAAAAGAGATCAATGGCACAAGCAGGAGGAAGGATATTATGTTCGGTATATGCCAGACAGCTACAAGAATACAAAGATCCAGGTGTATGTACCTAATGATTGTGTTGATTCAACTAATAAGAGAGCTGGAGAATATGTTGTGTTCAATCCCACCAGTCTCGTTATTGTTCCTGCCTGGTCTAACGCACAAAGATTGGGTGTTGGCGGGGCAGTGGTGGATATTATTCGCGAGGTTGTCAAGATTGAAAGGAAATCCCCTCCGCCTCCTCCAAGAAAGCCTGGAAATACTCCTAAGACAACTAAGCCGCAACAGTAATTTTACGATTTGTTAGTGGATATAGGTTAGTTGAATTTGCCATTACACCTTCGGGATCAACAAAGTGAATAACTGATGAGCTCCCGGAGGTGTTTTTTTCTCTGCCAATTGGCTATTGACCGGATAAGGAATAATTGTAATTTTAGTAGACTTTATTTCACATCCCCTCTCTTCTCCTTAGAAAACAATCTTTAAATTATTGGCGATTAGTATGGGTACTGCCGGGTATGCTTATTGCATTTGCCTAATAGCGACCGATAATCGTATAATCCCTATTGAATAAAATTAAAGTGAGGTGCTAAAACTATGAAACAGATCTTCTATTCTCTTGCCTCGATTTCATTATTAATGTTCTACTCATCCTGCCAAAAAGAATTATCGGCCACATCACAACAAAAAAATTCATGCAAACTCATTTCAGCAACCTACTACCTGGCCAGCGGTGGGGTTTATGATAGCTCAGCTTTTGGATATGATGGCGATAAGGTGATAAAGGCAGAAAGTGATATTAAGTTGATCACATACACTTATAGTGGCTCGAATATTAGTACCCGAACTTATTTCGACAAGCTGGCGAATTCCGTTTCATTTATCGACACTACCGAATACGGTTTAAACAACCGCATGAATAAACTTACGGTTTGGTTTTATCCCGGCACGTTTACTGCAGAAACTACAAAGATTACTTATCTGTTCTCTTATAAAGGAACGACCATCGACAAGGTCACCTCGATTCAACAGTATATCGCTAATCCTTCAGCACCCGATACGCTATACTATATTTTCCGGGTAGATGCTGCGGGTAATACTGAAAATATTATAACAGTTGATAATATTGGGAACGTTTATGACAGCGTTCACTATGCATACGACCGCAATCCCAATTACTTCCAAAAAATACATCCGAATTACTTCATATTTGATGTGAATTTCCAGATGCAGGGAAGTTATCTGCATCACCTGCCTTATTTTTTCAGTACGAATAATGTGACTGAATTCAGTTATTATGGGAATAGTATTTACCCGGTGGGATACGAGATCGATTCCCTCAAAAATCTAAGCTCGCTGGCTGTGCGTGGCGCCCCCTACGTTACCTATAAATATGATTGCCGATGAGGGAACCATAAACTTCAGGCCATAACAGTATATAGAATACTTAGCAAATTAGAGCTTAATATGAGTACATTATATTTGGAACATGGATAAACCTAGTTCTTATTGTGAGGTCGTTTGGCAGATGGATCCGGGAAATGTGCATGTTCATTATCACGACAAAGAGTACGGCTTTCCCATTCCCGACGATAATGAATTATTTGCAAGATTAGTGTTAGAGATCAACCAGGCCGGACTTTCCTGGACTACCATCCTGAATAAGAAAGGGAATTTCTACAAGGCATTTGATAATTTCCAGATCGAAAAAGTAGCGGCCTACAAAGCGAAGAAGGTAGAACAACTGCTGAAGGATGCAGGCATCATTCGCAACAGTCTGAAAATTTATGCCACCATTGAAAATGCAAAACGAATCAAGGCCATTCAAAAGGAATTCGGATCATTCAAGAAATGGCTGGATCAACATCATCCCAAGTCTAAGGAAGAATGGGTGAAACTATTCAAGGAGAATTTCAGGTTTACGGGGGGTGAAATTGTCAATGAATTCCTGCTGAGTTCGGGATATCTCCCAGGTGCACATATTCCCACTTGCCCTATCTATCAAAGAGTTTTGAATAAAAAACCCGCGTGGAGTAAGAAATAATTCTTATCTGGTCCATATTCAACATCTGGCATCCGCCTTCGCCGAGGCTATGGCGGACACAGTCCGGCATCCAGCATCTTAGACCGGAATGTCAAAACCAAAAGTACTACCTTCTCCAACCCTGCTCTTTACCCACACTTTGCCTCCCATTGCCTCAATGAATTCTTTACAGATGGCGAGGCCAATTCCCGAGCCCTTCTTGTCTGACCTTCCAGGAATCTGGAAATACCGCTCAAAAATCTTTTCTAAATAGGTCTCTTCAATCCCCTGGCCCTTATCTGCTACCGCAAAAACAATTTGGCCATCCGTTTTCTTAGCAGAAACCTTGATCACACTTTCAGGTGGTGCATATTTAATGGCGTTAGTCAAGAAGTTATTCAGTACCCAATTGATTTTGTCGGGGTCTGCTTTAATAGTTGGCAAATTCAAATCTATTTCCTTATCAATGTGAATTCCTCTCTCCTTTGCCGTTGTTATAACTGCCTTTAATGAGTTGTCGATGATTTCATCAGGATAAACAGTTTGAATATCCAATTGGATTTTGCCCGCCTCCAATTGTGAGAGGTTAAGCAATTCACTCAAGATTCGAAGCATCCTTTGATTATCGCTCTTCAGCTGCTGTATCAACTCCCTGTGCTCTTCTTTTCCAATACGATCATCTTCCAAAAGTTTTAGACTAAAATCAGATGAAGCCAGGGGCGTTTTCAGTTCGTGCGAGATGGTTGCTATGAAATCCGTTTTAGCCACATCCAATTCCTTGAATGAGGTAATGTTCTTCAAAACGATGACTCTATTAGTTGTTTCTCCTTGAGAGACCTCAATTAT
>Ga0184625_10000904_pt1 | contig 11974 bp, 10 predicted proteins | sample PLM3_30_b1_FD_133151 | JGI IMG/M metagenome (GOLD analysis project Ga0184625, IMG submission 133151) | Groundwater sediment microbial communities from an aquifer in East River, Colorado, USA - PLM3_30_b1 | ecosystem: Environmental > Terrestrial > Soil > Riparian zone | place: USA: East River... | reverse complement strand
CGGGCAATAGGCGGACACTAGGGCAATCCCTACGAGCGTGCCTCGGCGTGTCGGACCGAAGCAAGTTGTCGAATGAGCAAAAACCACATGGTGTCGTCGTCCTTGGAGCGCAACCGTCTGGTAAATTGGAACATCAGGGGCATTGGCGACGGTCTTCAACGCTGGCAGGATTCAGTGCCTGGATGTTGGCCTACCCTGCTCGCCGATCCTGGCAAACAATGTGGCCGGGCAAAAGCCAGTCAGAAGGTACAAACGGAGCAAAGCGAGTATGTGGCGGCAATTTTTTCTGCGGCTGGTCAGTTGTGCCGCGTTAACGACTGCGGCGGCAGCTGGCGCCGACCTCGCTACAGCGGCTGAATTGGCCACGACATTCCGTAGCGTGCTAATCGAAGGGGTGCCGCATGTTAAGCAGAAGCCCGATTTCTGTGGCGAGGCTTGCGCCGAGATGTATCTGAGGAAGCTGGGCAAGGCGATGGATCAAGACTATGTCTTCGACCAGGCGGGAGTAGATCCAGTGTTGGGCCGCGGCTGCTATACCCGCGAGTTAGCGACAGCTCTCCATCGCATTGGCTTTCGAACCGGTGACGTTTGGTATTCCGTTTCCGCAAGCAATGCTCAGCAGCAGTTAGATTCGCAATTCAGAGACTTGCACAAGGATCTGGTCGCTGGCGTGCCATCGATCATTTGCATGCGCTACGACGATCATCCCAGCGCCACTGAGCATTTCCGGCTGATCCTAGGTTATGACGCACGGTCCGATGAAGTGATCTTGCACGAGCCGGCTGTCAACCAGGGAGCATACCGTCGGATGAAACGCGATCAGTTGCTTGCCTTATGGCCGCTCAAGTACGAGGAGCGGCAGTGGACCGTGGTGCGTTTGCGTTTGGAGCCGGGAAGGCTGGCCGATGGCCGCGCGGCCAGCACCTTGACTGACGCCGACTACGCTCAACACATTCGACGGCTGAAACAGGAACTGCTCGAACTCCGCGACAAGCAAGTCCAGCTGAAGGCCGAACGAGATGCTGAGATCGAGGCGGAGAAAGAGACGCAGAGGTTGAAAGAGGAGGCAGGTGAAGAGTACGAGTCACGTAAGCTCACGCCCCGCACGGTCGCGGGGTTTCAGATCGTTCTGCAAAAGCCCTTCGTGGTGATTGGCGACGATTCGGCCGGTGCCGTCCGGCGACATGCCCAAGGCACAGTCCGCTGGGCCGTTGATCGGCTCAAGCGCGACTACTTCAGTCACGACCCGGATCAAGTCATCAACATCTGGCTGTTTCAGGACAAGTCCAGTTACGAGCAGAATGCGGTCGACATTTTCGGGCGGCGTCCGCATACACCATTTGGGTACTACTCGGCGAGGGACAAATCCTTGGTCATGAACATCGAAACCGGGGGCGGCACGCTCGTGCATGAGATCGTCCATCCCTTCGTCGCGGCCAACTTTCCCGGGTGCCCTTCGTGGTTGAATGAAGGACTTGGTTCGCTGTACGAGCAATGTCAAGATCGAAATGGCCACATCCATGGCCTGACCAACTGGCGGCTGCATGGCTTGCACGAAGCTCTGAAGGACGAAAAGTACAAGATGCCGACTTTCGAAGAACTATCCAGCACTTCCACGCGCGAGTTTTACGAAGAAGACCGCGGCACCAACTACGCACAGGCCCGGTATCTGCTGTACTACTTGCAGGAAAAAGAGCTGCTCGTGACGTTCTATCACGAGTTCCGGCGCTCTGCGCAAGACGACCCCACCGGTTACGCAACCCTTTGCAAAATGCTCGGCCGGAAGAAGGAAGACATGGAGGCCTTTCAGAAGGAATGGACCGAATATGTTCTGGCGCTGCGATTTTGAAGGTTTTTCCTGGTTCCACTGCACCTGCTGGCGCGGCAGGTGAGCTTCGGCGACTATGAACCCCGGCGTCCGGGCGCACAGGGCAGAGCGATGATCTCCTACCCCAGCACGGTGCGACGGGCGCTCGCGGGATTGATCATGGCCTCGGGAGCCGCTTACACAGCCGCCGTCAAGTTGACGCGAGTGGATTCGGCCGCGCTCGCCCCCGAATGGCTTGCCGGTGTATTGCCCAATCTTGTCTGCGGGGCGGTAGTCCCTCTTGCAGCGTTCCTGTCTGGGCGTGTGATCCGCTTCCGGGACTTTTTGCTGTTCGATGCGCTCATCCTGGCTGGCCTCTGTGGATACGAGGTGGCACAAATCTGGATGCCGCGCCGGACCTTCGACTGGGGTGACCTCTGGGCATCTGGGGCCGGGGCGCTGGCGGCTATTGCCGTGGGCGCGGGGTTCTTCTTGGGAACATGTCGGATGGTACGTAAGCAGGGTTGAGGCCTAACGATGTGCTGCACCTGACCGCGGCGGCGTTACCCGTTATCCTGGTTCCACTTTATCTGCCGGCGCGGTAAGTGAACGGTGTCGTTCGGCGGCGGAGGTGATATGCATATTCCGATTCCCATACCAATAGGCGCCAAGCATATCGCTGCGGTCCAAGGGGCGGTGTGGAAGTTCGTTTCCTGTGCTCACTGCCAGCAACGCTATGCCTACCTGTTGGCGTTGGAAGCGACCGGAGAAGACCATGATCTGCTGTTCCTGGATGGGGAAGGGTCTGCGGAACGGGCACGAGCGAAGGCTGAGGAAAACCTCTTGCAGAAAAGCCGCAACGTCGTGCTCCCTGTTCCTTGTCCCAACTGTGGGTCTTACCAAGACGACATGTCGCGAAAGCTGAAGGATGGGGCGTCGATCAATCCTCTCCAGATCGCCGGGGTAGTGATCGGGGCGCTTTCGTTCATCCCGTTGGCGTTCGGCATTCCCTACATCTGGATTCTTACCATTGTCTTGGCGGTCACGGGGCTGGCCCTGCTGGTCTACGGTTATGTGGTCGCGTTCCGCTTCGACCCGAACACGGGCGATCCCGAGCCAAGAAAGGCACTTGGTCGCAGACATGCAGTGTGGGGTGAGCAGTTGGCCGAATTGCTCGCGACAAGTTCGAACGCCGAACTCGGTGTTGCAGCCGATGGCGGCCGCGATCTTGGTTCCTCGTGACATGACGCTCTTTCGCGCGGCCGCCGCGGCTGAGCTATTTCGACTATGAACCCCGGCGGTTGGCAAGTTGGATTTTGTTGTGGTGTGGTGCGAGCGCTGGATGCCCGCGAGCGACCGGGGTCAGTCGCCGGGATGCAGATGGGCGCGAGCATGAAGACCGAAGGGGCTGGCAAGTCGAGCGTGGTGATCTTTCTGCCGGACAACGGGCGCTCGGCACCACTGGACGACGACCTGCGGCCCGAGGACCTGCTGCGCGACTGAGCAGGCGCAAATTTGCGCCTGAAACGCTTCGCATGGACCTAGCCTATCCGAGTTCAAGCCCAATCCACGGGTCGGTGAACGGGAGGAGGAAAAGGGGGTAAGTCGACTTATCCCCTGGTATGTGCCTTTCTTCTCCAAGAATCCAAAAAGGCCATTCCAACTGCTCTGTTGTGGGAAGGAGTTTTCTCGCTTCTTTCCCTCACCCAGGAGGCAGTTGGAATGGCTACCAAACGCAATTCTCGCAGGTCGGGGGGCGGCGGCATAGCGCTGCTGGGCAAGCCGAACGGCGTGATTCAGCCGCGGGTGCAGGCGGCCCGGCCGGAGCGATTTGGGATTGTGGCGGTGGATTGTGCCAAGGCCCGCAGCAAGTGGATGCTGTGCGACTTTTATGGCCGGATGTTGATCCCGCCGACCACCGTCGAACATGGCCGGGCCCAGTTACAGCTCGCGACCGTGCAGCTCCGGGAAGCGTGTGAGCGACACGGCTTGGTGGACCATCTGGTGGCCGTGGAAATGACGGGCACGTACCATCGCCCCGTGCAGCGGGCCTTTCGCCAGGCGGGCAGTGAGACACGCCTGGTGCATCCCTTCGCATCGCGGCACTATCGCCAGCCGGCCAGCGCCGACACCAAGACCGACGACAAAGACCTGGAAGCCATCTTCCGGGCGGCGGTCAACGGCTTTGGTTTGCTCGAGCCGCCGGCGAATGAAACCTATCAGCGCCTGCAACTGCTCACGCGGCATCGCCGCGACCTGGTCGAGAAGCGGGCCAAGCTGCAATGCCAGATTCGCGAGCGCTTGGATCGTTGCCTGCCCGGCTACGCGGCGCTCGTTCCCGAGGACGACCTGTGGACCCGGCCAGTGGCCATGTTCATCGCCGGCCGCGGTCCCAGCGCGGCGGCGATTGGCGCTGCCGGCGTGAACGGCGTGACGCGCTGGCTGCGGGAAGCCAAGCTGCGTTTTCACGCCCGCACCGTGGACAAGATCGTGACCTGGAGCGGCAACGCGAGCGCCGCCGATCCCCTCGCGCCGCACCTGACCCCGATCTGGCAGGCCCTCTACGACGACTGGCAACAGAAGACTGCTCAGATCACGCGGCTGGAACGGCAACTGGCTGAAATCCTCGTGAAAATGCCGTATTTGCTGCTGCTCTCGCATCCGGGAATCAATGTGGTCAGCGCCGCCGACTTGGCGGCCGAGACCGGACCGATCGAACATTATGCCCACGCGCGGGCCATCACTGGCCGCGCGGGTTTGTTTCCCTCGCGCTATCAAAGCGACCAGGTGGATCACGCCGACGGCCCCTTGGCTCACCTCCGCAACGCCCGGCTCCGCGCCGCCTGGATGCGCGTGGCCGACAACCTGATCAAGTGCAACGCCCACTTCCACGGCAAGTTCGAATTCTGGAAGCAGCGGGGCGTCGATGCTCGCGACATCCGCTGCCGCATCGCCAACCGCGCCGTGCGCACCGTGTTTCAGATGGTCAGCGGCCGACGGCTGTATCACCATCCCTCGCGGCTGGACCGGCAATACGTGCTCGATAAGCTGCTTACGTTCCATGAGGAGCACCACACGCCGCCGCACGAGATCCTCCGCGACTTGCATCACGCCGCGGACCAGATTCCGCAACCCGAACAATCGTCCGAGGCGGCTCGGCTGGTCGAGCGCTACCAGAAATATCGCCGCAGCCGACGCGCAGGATCGCAGTCCCTGGGCACGCTCCTGCTGGCCGTGCTGGCCCGCTATGGAATCACCGGACTAGAATCGGAAGGAGAAGCTCAAGGCCCCACGGTGGCTGAGTCCGTCCCGCGCACCTGATAACGTCGTTGTCCCCATGGCCAGTGCCACGTCGGTCTGCTGCCTTTGGCAGTTCGACGGCGTGCGCCAAGGCCGTAGAAAAAGAATGGCGCTCTGTCGGGGGCTGAACGTCGGATACGGCAGCGTGGGGCTCTTGAGCCTCGTATCTACCAGGTTGGCGATTCCCAGCCCTCGGGAACCTGCTTCCACCGACAGAGATCGCGCGGAATGGTCTCGACACCCAAGCCTACAGCTTCACTCAAAAGCCGCCCCCCCGCGGCCCCGCTCCCACTCTGCGCCTGCCTACAATTCACTCATTCCCACATGGCAGCTTTTCCCCCCATCCCCTTTTCCCCTCCCCTGCACTAATCGCCGGTGCGCGGGAGGATCTCCAACTCTACGCGGTTTGATCGGCAAATCACTTCGCCAGGAAAGCTCCTCAACCATTCGGGCCAGGAGGGATGACGAAGGTCAGCACTACCGTCCTTGTCTCGCGAATCACTTACGGCAATTGGAGCTCCAGATAGTGCGGGCGAGTTTACCGTCAATTCAAGAAGATACGAACCTGGCGGAAAAGAAGCCGCAAACTGCGAGTTCGTCGCGCCGGCCCAGAATGCCGCCTTGGATGAAACTGTGCCCCCTGGGGGCATCTTGACCCAATTCCATTTTGCTGCAGAAGCCCACGAGCCATCAACCCTTGCGAGGAGATCTGAAATCTCCTTTCCATCCGTTGTAAGCAGCGCCAGGGTGACCGCGCGCTGCTCAACTATCGGAATCAATTGCGGATTAAAGACATTAATCGTCTTGTCGCCCCTATTGGCCATCCTCACCTCGACTTCGGTTTTGCGATCATATTTGGCCCTGGTTCTCGCCGGCCGCAATTCAACGTGCAGTGAATTGTGAGAGGGACGCGCGGTGCGCATATTGACATTAGTGAGGTCAGAATGTGACGCGACTACCCGCAACTTAACAGGCTTCGATATGAGCAGCGGACGACTCATCTGAGCTTCTGAAAGCCAGGGGAGAACCAGCGGTTGACCCCTCTCAGCTGGGCCTGTTGGGCTGCTCACTGGAAGTGCGATTAGCCAGTGATTGTAAACTGCTTGAATGTAGTATTCGCCCGGACCGAGATTAACGGATCGAACCGGGGACGAACCGTTAGACCTTGCCACTGCCGCGTTCTCAATTCTTATTGTGAACTCTCTACCAACTGTGTGACCTTGCCAAAGGCGCAGCCACGCGGACGGTTCCATACCGATAGGAGGACTATCGGAGGCGACCAGTAGCTCCCTTCGCACTTTGCCGTCGGTAGACGTGATGGTGATCTGCGCTGGCAGCTTCAGATGCTCCGCAAGCATTCCATTATGAATATATCCGGACGCGCCTTTACAATGCACCTCGCATTCTAAATCGAAGGACTCTCCAAGGGAAACAACTCCCCGCGATAGGCGCACAACTGCCTCTCCGCTAAAAAACGACTCGGTCTCCGCGTTTGTCAACATTGGCTCCAGCACGGCAGGCGGATCTGCCGGTTCGGCCGCGCATGCCACAGTCGCTGCCACAGAGAAGACGATTGAACGAAAGATGCGTGCCATGTGAATTACAGCCTACTCAATGACCACTGACCACTGAAGGTGGCGTCACAAATCATTATAAATGGGGACATCTACGATGTTCGTCGTCCATTCAGGAAACTCAGTTGTGTCCTGGCTTGGTGGGTTTGTGCTGTGCGTCTTCGAAATTATCGTCCAAGCCCAACCAAAGCTGTTCGAGTCCGCCACAACACTCCATGACCAGGGAGTTACACGGAGCGGAACGAATGAAGCGCCCGGCAGATTTGGTCTCCACATCAAATACATCTTGAATGAGTCGCTTCTGTCAATCGTCCCTCGCTCCCCTCCCTGAGGAAAATTATTTCCGGGTGAGTCCTTTACCGAAGAAAAAGGATCGCCCGTATCTAGCACGTAGCCATTGCTAATCTTGATATATGGAAGAAACGGGTGTTGGTCGTCAACTGGACTTGCAAAATCGTCGCGATGCCAAAACCGGGCGAGCGTGTCAACCACTTGAGTCAACTTGTACGTCCCAATACCAGCGGCGGCAGCATCTTCGACTTTCGTAAAAGAAATCCCTTCACTCGGGTTAAAAGCCAAGCGGTCAGACGGGTTACCAAAGCGAACCCACCATGCCGGCCACCCACCGCCATCGTATTGATAGACGTAAACATCCGACGTCACACTTGTAAGGTCAGCGTTCGGACGCTTCACCTCAAACTTGACGCCTCGATGCACGGTCCAGCCACCTAACTTCGGATCGATGAAAGAAATGTCCGCGCCGACCGAGTTCGCGCCGCCTTCGACCCAATAGAAGCCAATGCCCGGCAGAATACGGTCTTCCTCGGTAAGATCGTACTCTTTGGCAAATGCGTTGTTAGTAGATACTCCCGCAGGACCACCATAGTGCTTGAAAGTCGCCGCGTTGGTTACTCCGGTCCACCGGACAGCGGTGACGCCTGCGCCGGCTACATCGAGGTTTATTCTCTCGCCAACCCAAACAGGAGCGGCGCCTAACGCCATTGGCCCCTGGTCTCTCCGTATGCGTAATGGGTTAACGTAGATGGTTATCGGGTCTTCACGCAAGATATTGCCACTTGGATTGAACAAACGCCCTACTATTTGGCCGCTTCCCTCCGCGGTACCCTCAACATGTATCGATGGAACCTGGCCGGCGCCAAATCTAGATCCGCTTGGAATCGGGGTCCCCTTTTGTTGCGATTGCCAGAGAGCAATCGTACCACTGTACGAGATTTCAACTTCATAGCCCGTTAGGTCGATGCCGCCGTCATTGACAATGACGTACACGGGCAGTGGCTCATCGTCGCCCGAAACGAATGACTGCTCAACGTCTGCAACGCCGTCGTCGTCATCATCGTCGTCGTTGACGACAATCGTCTCGTACGTGACGAGTTCGAGCGACAGACCGCCTGACTTGGAGGCATAGCCACCATCGTCGTCCAACACGTTGAATCCTAGCGGATAAAGGTCCGCTTCCTCAAGTTCCAGCTCTGCGTCGAAGAATCTGGTACATTCAAAACTCTGTTCGCCTGGGAGCAGAGTCTCTTGCAGCGACCCTGCGCTGCCCCAGATTGCCGTTACGGCATGAAAGTCCGACTCTCCGCTATCAGCGAATTCGCCACTGAGCGTGGCTGATATCACAAATCCGTCCAAGTCCAGTTCAAAACTAAGCGTGGGCAGCGCGGCGATCATTGGCACCACATTATTCACCACGATATTCGCACTCGAGCTTCCACCTGTCGAGTCATCGTCGTCGTCGTGGACCACGATGGAAAAGTCGAGCGTGTCGAATGCCGTGCCGTTGCCCCAAATCCGCTCGGTAATGTCTTCGTCCTCGTCTTCGTCGTCAGTGTCTAAGGTAGCGCCGTCGTCGAGCACGATGCCGGTCGTGCGCTCGAAGGTCCATTGGCCGGGACTGTCGGCGGTCAACTCGATATCTTGCTGTTCGTCTTCGTCTGCCGTGTCGCCGTCGAAGTTGAGGTCGATGTAGAGGATCGCAGAAACGACCGTGTCTTCGACGCCTGGATCAATGATCCGGCCGCGAATCGTGAAGGTCTCGTTTTCGTTCACCTCGTCAGGCACTTCGTCGATGATCACCGTCGGGGCGACGTTCATGACGGTGATGGTGGCGCTGTCCGACGCAGACTCTTGGTCTTCCCAGATGGCCGTCACGGTTACGCTGTAAGGATCTTGCGGCGTGGCGGTCGGGTTGTCGTCCACATAGACGTGGGAGGGCGAGTCGTTGGGTCCGTAGGAGTCGCTGGTGCCGTCTCCCCAAGAAACTTCGTAGCCGGACAGGATGCAGGAACCGCCGTTAGCGGTGATCTCGAGACCGACTGCTTCGCCTTCGTCCACGCTGGCGTCGGCTACACCCACGCTGCGCGGCGTGTTGGGGCCGCAGGGCGCAGCGTGCACCGTGATGGTCACCGTTGCCGTGCTCGTGCCCGTGTCGTCGTCGGCGATCGTGTAGCTAAAGGAATCCGTCGCGGTCTCATCATCGATGAGGTAGTCGAACGCTCCGCTGGGATCGTATTCGAACGTGCCATCGCCATTGTTCGTCACGGCACCTTGCGTCGCGCTCGTGTTGACGCCGACGACGGTCAGCGTGTCGTTCGGGCTCGGGTCGGTGTCGTTGCCCAAAACACCGATCGAGACACTCTGGCCGGCGCTAGTATCCGCCGAGTCGCCAGCAGCCGTCGGCGCCAAGTTGTTCACCGTGACGGTGCCCGAATCGGATGCCGAACTGTTGTCGTCCCAATGGCCTACAACGCTCACAGTGTATGGGTCCGAGGGCGTTGCCGTGGGATCGTCATCGACGTAGGTGTGCGATACCGTGTCCAAGGCGGAGAAATAGCCGCTCGATCCGTCGCCCCAATCGACATCGTAACCGGTGAGCGAGCAGCCGCCGCTGATCGAGGCGCTGACGCTCAAGCCAAAAGCTTCGCCCTCGTTCGCGCTGCCGTTCGAAACGTCCAGCGCGGGATCGGTGCAAGGACCGCCGCCACCGCCGCCGCTTCCACTGCCGCTGCCACCGCCACCGCCCGAGCTGGAGCCTTCGCCTTCGCCCCAGTCCTCCCACAGGTAGGCGCTTGGCACGGGCGAGTCACTTCCCGCCGAGCCGTCGCCGACGAAGTCGTCGTCTGGCGCGACTTCGGCCGGAACATCGTCCATTTTGTCGTTGGCAACGTCGGTGGCCGCAGCCCAGATCGTCGCGTCGATCCCGACGGTGAGCATGGCCCGAACCTCCAGGGACTCCACTTGCAATATACGCTGATGGAAGGCAGCGCGACCACTGGTCGCGGCATTGCGTTCGTTGTGGGGAGTCGTTTGCCGCAGGCCGAGGCGCGCGAGAGTATTCGTCCAGAAGCGGGGAGGGAGCCGCATGCTTGATTCCCTTATTTAGAAAAGGTGGGAAGCGACTTGCCCGAGCGAGGAGCAGGGTACGGTGCCGGACCGCGGTCGTCAATGACCGCGGCGGCGTTACGCGTTTTCCTGGTTCCACCTGCACCTGCCGCCGCGGCAGGTTAGCGTTGGCGTTCGCCCTCAAACATCAAGAGGTGGCCTGTGACACATCGACCTATGGCGATTCTGCTCGTGGCATTCATCCACGCCTCAGTTCTTCGCGGCGAGGATGCCAAGGCGGACCTGGACAAGTTCCAGGGAACGTGGGAGGTGACAAAGTACGAGAGGAACGGTGAACAGTTCCCTGTGATGGCCATGAAGTTTACCGGGGACAAGATGCAGCGATACGCAGCTGCGGGTGATCCATCACCGTCCAGACCAGAATGGACAATCAAACTCGACCCATCCAAGAAGCCCAGGGCGATCGACGCGACCGTCCTAACCGGACCCCTCATGGGAAAGACCCACCTTGGCATCTATCAACTCGATGCAGAGGAATTGAAGTTGTGCCTGGCGCGCCCCGAGGTCACGGACCGGCCGACCGAGTTCAAGTCGAACGAAGGATCCCAGTTGGAAGTAATAACTCTGAAGCGATCCAAGAAGTAAGGCACTGCCTGACCATTCGCTGCACCTGACCGCGGCGGCGTTTACCGTTATCCTGGTTCCACGTAGGGCGACTATGAACCCCGCTAGGCGCGGAGGGCGGATGTCGTGACGCATTCGATCGCGGCCGTCGCACTCGTCGTTCGGGACTACGACGAGGCCATCGCATTCTTCACCGGATGCCTGGGGTTCACGGTCGCCGAGGACACGCCGCTGGGGAGTGGCAAGCGGTGGGTCGTGGTCCGGCCACCGGGTGGCGGCACTGCGCTGCTGTTGGCGCGGGCGGTCACCCCGGAGCAAGCGGCACGGGTCGGCGACCAGACCGGCGGACGGGTATTCCTATTCCTCCGGACGGACGACTTCTGGCGGGACTACAACGCCATGCGGTCTCGCGGAGTGCGTTTCTTGGACGAGCCGCGTGACGAGGCGTACGGGATCGTAGCTGTGTTCCTTGACCTGTACGGCAATCGGTGGGACCTCGTACAACCAAGGCGCGAAAGTTACAGTGCGGCGCGTTCAGATGTAACGCTGGGAAGTGCGTGACATCGCTGCCCCGCCGCAACCCAAAGCGCCGGCGAAGGCGGGGGAGTGGGCCTTACGCCCCGTCCGCTCACGCTGGCGGGGCGTTTTCGTGCGCATGTAGAATGGGCGGGATGTGGAGCCCCTTGGAACGCTTCGGTTGGAACGAGGTTCTCCTCGTCCTGCTCGTGCTGTTCCTCTTATTCGGCCACAAGCTGCCAGCCATCATGCGGGATATTGGCCGCAGCTTTTGGCTCAGGTGAATCGCCCATGCCCCGCTATAAACTCCGCACGCTCTTGATCCTGCTGGCCGTGCTGCCGCCGCTGTTGTGGTTCGGCTGGACGAAGTACGAGGCGTGGAAAGCCGAACAGCTTCGGCAGCGCGCGCTGCGCGAAACGGCGCAGCAGCAACGCGTAACTATCTGGCTGGGAGGCGCATCGCGGCCAATCGTCATCGATAGGCTCTATTTCAAGGGAAAGAAGTAGCTGCGCCTCGACGCTACTTTTTTCAGTCCCGCGCCGTTTTCCTTGCGCGGCCTGAAATGGTATCACTACCCGGTATCGGCCACATTTGACCGGGCAACCGTCGCCGCGATACGCTGACTTGATGCGCTACCGCCTCCGCACTCTCCTGATCCTGCTTGCCGTTCTACCTCCACTGATCTGGTTCGGCTGGGGGAAGTATCAGGCGTGGCGGGCGGAGCGGTTGAAGGCGCTTCGCGAAGCGGAAGTGATCGAAGCGTTGCGGAAAGCGACCAGCTATTCCTTG
>Ga0184625_10000903_pt1 | contig 11976 bp, 10 predicted proteins | sample PLM3_30_b1_FD_133151 | JGI IMG/M metagenome (GOLD analysis project Ga0184625, IMG submission 133151) | Groundwater sediment microbial communities from an aquifer in East River, Colorado, USA - PLM3_30_b1 | ecosystem: Environmental > Terrestrial > Soil > Riparian zone | place: USA: East River... | reverse complement strand
GCGGCTGCGCACGGCGTAAGCCCTGCCCAGATCGTCCTCCGCTGGCACATCGAGCACGGCATTGTCGTCATCCCCAAGTCATCCACGCCGGAACGCATCAAGTCCAACCTGGACATCTTCGGCTTCTCCCTGACCCCCGACGAGGTAGCACGCATCGACGCCCTCGCCCGCTAACCCCCAAGATCCCCGTGATCATGACCTGGAGGTCATGATCGACGCTGTTTCACGACGGTCAGGTCATGATCACGGGGATCTTCGCGAGGACGGGGCGGGCAGGGGTTGACAGAACGAGATACCAGTACTTGTCTATCCCTCAGTTGACAACGTTGTCAGCCGAAGGAGACCCGAAGGAGAAAGGTCATGTCCCCAAGCCCGTCCCCCGCTACCGGACATCCGACCAGCTGGCGCCGATGGCCCGCCCGAATCTCATCCACCTCCGCAGTCCTGCTCGTCGCAGCAGGCATGATCGCCACCTGGCAGAGCCCGGCGCACGCCGTTGTGCTGCCCCTGACGCAGCACGTCAACCCCTTCATCGGCAGCGACGACAGCAACTCGCCCAACCCCGTACCTGGTGGTGCGGGCGGCAGCACCGTGCCGGGTCCCGTCCTGCCCTTCGGCATGGTGCAGTTCAGTCCCGACACCCCGAGCGCGTCGCCATCCGGCTACCGCTTCAGCGACTCGCAGATCCAGGAGTTCAGCCTCACCCACTTCAACGGTGCTGGCTGCTCCAACAACGAGGACATCGGCCTGCTGCCGATCACCGGCGCAATCGGCACCTCGCCGGGCACCGGGTGGACCGGATACGCGGCGACCCAGACAAAGAGCCAGGAGGTTGCCCAGGCCGGCTACTACAAGGCCGTCCTGAGCAACTATGGCAACACTGCGGCGGAGCTTTCGGCGACCAGGCGCACCGCCATCATGCGGCTGAGCTACCCGTCGTCGACCACCGCGAAGGTCCTCATCAACACGAGCCGGAGTGCCACCGGCAACCGCAGCGGGTCGATCAACATCAGCGGTGCCACGGTGACCGGAACATTCACCGGCGGCGGCTTCTGCGGCTCCTCGAAGACGTACCAGATCTTCTTCCGGATGGAGTTCGACCGTACCCCGTCCAGCGTCGGCACCTGGCTGGGCGCCACCGTGTCATCCGGTTCGACCAGCAGCAGCGGCGTCAACTCCGGTGGCTGGCTCAACTTCGACACCACCGGGAACGCGGTCGTGCAGGCCAAAATAGGCATCTCATTTGTGAGCCAGGCCAACGCGCAGGCCAATCTCAACGGTGAGCAGTCGGGCTTCAACTTCGCCACCGTGCGGACCAACGCCGACACCGAGTGGAACACCATCCTCAACCGGGTGCAGGCGACAGGAGGGTCCACATCGGACCTGCAGAAGTTCTACACCGCCCTGTACCACGTGCTGATCAACCCGAACATCTCCAGCGACGTCAATGGCCAGTACCGCGGCTTCGACAACGCCATCCACACCGCCAGCCACACCGTTTACCAGAACTACTCGGGCTGGGACATCTACCGGTCGTGGGCGGCGCTCATCGCGTTGATCGCGCCGAACGAGGCATCCGACATCGCCAAGTCGATGGTGCTCGACGGTCAACAGGGCGGCCTGCTGCCCAAGTGGTCGCACAACCACAACGAGCATTTCGTGATGACCGGCGACCCCGGCCCGATCATCGTCTCGAGCCTGTACGCATTCGGCGCCCGCAGCTTCGATACCACCGCGGCGCTGAACCTGATGAACGCCAGCTCCAACGGCGGCACCACGCAGGGCAGCCCGATCCGCGGGCGCCAGGCGGGGTACGTCCAGCGGCAGTACATCCATGAGGACCCATCGGACTCGGAAGAGTACTCCGCATCGGACTTCGCCATTGCCAAGTTCGCCCAGGCGGTGGGCAACACCGGCCTCTACAACACCTACATCACCCGCGCCCAGTGGTGGCGCAACGTGTTCAACACCGAGTCGCAATACATCCATGACCGTAACTCCGATGGCACCTGGCCCTGGCCGCTCACGCCGGCCAGCCCCAGCGGCTACACCGAGGGGAACGCCTCGCAGTACACCTGGATGGTCACCTACAACTTCCAGTCCCTCATCAACCTGATGGGCGGGCCGCAGACCGCGATCCAGCGGCTCAACCACCACTTCACCCAGCTCAATGGCGGACTCTCGGCGCCGTTCTTCTACATCGGCAACGAACCCGAGCACGGTGTGCCGTGGGCTTACCACTTCGCCGCCTTCCCCTCGGGCACGTCGGTCGCGGTCCGCCGCGTGATGACAGAGTCGTTCACGACAGGTGCAGGTGGCTTGCCCGGGAACGACGACCTGGGCGCCACGTCCGCGTGGTACGTCTGGGCGGCCATGGGCATGTACCCGCCGACGCCGGGTGCGGACACGCTCGCCCTCCACGGACCGCTCTTCTCCTCGATCCTCATCGACCGCCCGGTCGGCGATATCCAGATCAATGGCACGGGCGCGGGACCAAGCGCGCCGTACGTGCAGAGCTTCTCCCTCAATGGTGGGTCGACTCAACGCAACTGGGTCAGCTACGCCGAGATCGCCAACGGTGCGACGCTGGGCTTCACCATGGGCGGCAGCCCGAGCGGCTGGGGCACGGCCGCGGCCAACGTGCCACCGTCCTTCAACGATGGCTTCACTCCCCCGCCGACAGCGCCGAGCCTGGGCACCAACCTTGCGCTGGGCAAGCCGGCCACTGGGTCGACGGCCTGCGCGCCATCGGAGGGTCCGAGCGAGGCCTTCGACGGCGAGCTCGGCGTGAGCAGCAAGTGGTGCTCGACGGCCGCCGGAACCAAGTTCCTCCAGGTGGATCTGGGCGCCAGCACGAACGTCAGCTCGTTCGTCGTCAAGCACGCCGGGTTGGGTGGCGAGCAGACCGGCTGGAACACCGGCGCGTTTAACATCCAGACCAGTACGGACGGAACGAACTTCACCACCCGGGCGACGGTGTCGGGCAACCGCACCAGTCGTACCTACCATCCAATCTCGACAGTCGCGGCCCGCTACGTCCGGCTCAACGTCACCACGCCGGCGAACGATGGCAACGGCGCCGCGAGGATCAATGAGTTCGAGGTGTACGGCGGCGGAGGCGGCGGACCGACCAATGTGGCCCTGAATAGGCCGACGACGGCCGACTCCTCCTGCAACGCCAACGAAGGCCCGGCGAAGGCGGTCAACGGAAGCGTCTCCGGTGGCAACACGGACAAGTGGTGCTCGCTGGGCGCGACCAAGTTCTGGCAGGTGGACCTCGGTTCACCGTTTGCGATCCAGTCGTTCACGGTCCGGCACGCCGGCGCCGGCGGGGAGTCTGCGAGCTGGAACACGCGCGACTTCACCCTGCAGGTTTCCAGCAACGGCACCACGTGGACCACGATGGTGACCGTCACGGGCAACACGGCGAGTGTCACCAACCATCCAATAGCGACAACAACCGCGCGGTACGTCCGGCTGAACGTCACGGTGCCGACGCAGACGACCGACAACGCGGCCCGCATCTACGAAGTGGAGGTTTACGCCTAGGCTTTGCCCCCGACGCGGTCCGCCGGCCCGAACAGTCGGCGGACCGCGCGGTGAGCATCGGGTTGATAACGTTGTCACGTGCTCAGAAAAGACACGCGTACTCGCCGACCCACGATGGTCGACGTGGCGCGCCATGCCGGCGTCAGCCTCAAGACCGTCTCGCGGGTCATCAACGACGCTCCGCACGTGCAGCAATCGCTGATCGACAAGGTGCTGGCCTCGGCTGCCGAACTGGGATTCCGCCCCAACCGCCTGGCCAGCACGCTGCGGTCGGGCCAATCGACGGCCACCATCGGGTTGCTCATCGAGGAGATCGCGAACCCGTTCTACTCGACGATCGCTGACGTCGCCGCCGAAGTGGCGCGGGCACACGACACTCTGCTTATCACCGCCAGCTCGGAAGAGGATCCCGAGCGCGAGCAGCAACTGCTGCGCGATCTCTGCTCGCGGCGGGTGGATGGATTGCTGGTCGTACCGGCCGGTGATGACCACTCCTTCCTCCGGGCGGAGGTGGAGATGGGGATCCCGGTGGTGTTCCTCGACCGGCCCGCGACGGGTCTGCTCGCCGACACCGTGCTGCTGGACAATCGCGGCGGCGCCCGCGCGGCGGTGCAGCGGCTGCTGGACGCCGGTCACCGGCGCATCGGCATCCTGCTCGACTCGATTGGTGTCTACACCATGCGCGAACGGCTTTCCGGCGCGCAGGAGGCCCTCGCCCAGGCCGGAGTCGCCTACGACGTCACGCTGGTCCGTGAGGGCGTGCGCGACCCCATGACCGCTGCGATCGCGACGGCCGAGATGCTCGACCGACCGGATCCGCCGACGGCCCTGTTCACACTGAACAACCGCATCACTGTGGGCGCGGTGCAGGAGCTATGGCGCCGAGAGAGCGACGCCGCGCTCGTGGGCTTCGACGATTTCGAGCTGTCCCACCTCATGCCTCGGCCGCTAACCGTGGTCGCCTACGACGTCCGGAAGTTTGCTCGCACCGCGGCTGAATTGCTCTTCGAGCGTGTCAGTCGTGGGCAGACCTGGCCTCGTACCGTGGTCCTGCCCACCCAACTCCTTGAACGCGGGCTCAGTCTGGCCCCGGCACCTGCGACCATGGCCCGGCGCCCTAAAGCACGCTAGCGACATGCAGGCTAGGCGCGTCCACCGATCGGTGGACAACAGCGTTCCATCTCGCGGTCGTCCCGTCCCCGGCCGGTGCACCGCACGATCGGAGCATGACGAAACAGAGTGCGATATCCGTACGGGGACTGCGCAAGCGCTATCGAAGCGTGACCGCCGTCGACGGCCTGGATCTGGAGATCGAGTTCGGTGAGGTGTTCGCCATGCTCGGCCCGAATGGTGCCGGAAAGACGACCACTGTGGAGATTCTCGAGGGATTTCGCCCGCGCGATGCCGGGGACGTCAGCGTGCTCGGCGCGGACCCGCAAAGGGCGGGCCGTGACTGGCGCCGGCAGATCGGAATAGTTCTGCAGGACGCCGCCGACGCGGGCGAGCTCACGGTGGCCGAGATGGTCGGTCACTTCGCGCGCTACTACCCGGCGGCGCGCGATCCGGGCGAGGTGATCGCCATGGTCGGGCTCACCGACCACGCGGGGCGAAGGGTCCGGGTGCTCTCCGGCGGCCAGCGGCGCCGACTTGATGTGGCCATCGGAGTCGTGGGTCGGCCCCGATTGCTCTTCCTCGACGAGCCGACGACCGGCTTCGACCCGCAGGCGCGCCGCCAGTTCTGGGATCTCATCAAGAGTCTCGCCGGCGACGGAACGACGATCCTGCTCACCACGCACTACCTTGACGAGGCGGAGGCGCTCGCCGACCATGTGGCCGTCGTGGCCGCCGGCCGGGTCGTGGCCGAAGGGCCGACGGCCAGTCTCGCCGGCCGAAGCGCAGCGGTCTCGACGGTGGCCTGGCTCGACGGAGCCGAGCACCGCGAGGTTGAGACCGACAACCCGGCGCAGGTCATCGCCGAGCTGACCGCCCGCTTCGGTGGCAGCGTACCGGGTCTGAGCGTGTCCCGACCCAGCCTTGAAGACGTCTACCTCAACCTGTTCGGGAGCATGTCATGATGACCGCAATCCACCGACCCGCTGGCACCATCGCACTGGGGCTCGCCCGCGGCGGCGTCGAGCTCAAGACCTTCTTTCGACAGAGGGAGGCCGTCGTATTCACCTTCTCCCTACCGGTGGTGCTCCTCGTCATCCTGGGCACCCTGTTCAGCGGCGAAGTAGCCGGTACGGGAATCACCGTGGGCACTCTATTCACTGCCGGAATGATCGCGGCTGGCATCGCCTCGACCTCATTTGTCAATCTGGGCATCAGCATCGCGACGGATCGGGACGACGGGACCCTCAAGCGGCTGCGCGGCGCGCCGATGCCTGCCGCGTCGTACTTCGTCGGCAAGGTGGTCCTCGTTCTCGTCGCGAGCCTTGCCGAGGCCGCCATCGTGGTCGGCATCGGTTGGCTTCTCTTCGACCTCGCGCTCCCCGCGGAGCCCGGCCTATGGATGACGTTCGCGTGGGTGTTCCTGTTGGGTGTGACCGCCTGCTCGCTGCTCGGCATCGCTGCGAGCAGTCTGGCGCGATCGGCCCGCAGCGCGCCGGCGGTGATGAACCTGCCGTACCTGGTCTTGATGTTCGTGTCGGGGATCTACTTCATCCCGCTCTCCAGCCTCCCCCAGTGGCTGATCCACATCGGCTCGCTGTTCCCGTTCAAATGGATGGCCCAGGGCTTCCGTTCGGTCTTCCTTCCGGACGCGCTGACCGTGCAGGAGGTCGCTGGCGCGTGGGAGCATGGTCGGGTAGCCCTCGTCCTGGCCGCCTGGTGCATCGGAGGTCTGGTGCTGTGTCTGACGACATTTCGCTGGCGCAGTCGCCGCGATTCCTGACGGAGTCGGCAGAGCGCCTGGCAGCCCAGCGCCTGTCGGAGCCGGACGATGCGGCCGAGTGGCGGCTGTGGGAGATCTACTTCGGGGTGGCGTTCGTCGCGGTCGCCGGGTTCGTCCTCGGCGTCGACCAGCAGGAGCCGGTGGCGGAGCGCATCGCCGTCACCGGCCTGCTGATCGGCATGGCGGCCTGGTATTGGGGCTTCGGTCGCCGAATCATCCGGCGCGGCGACAGCGACTGGCGCAACTACGCCTTTCAGGCCGGTCTGCTCGCCCTGTACCTCCCGGCTGTGGCGATGGTCGACTCAACCTCATTCGTCCTCTTCGCGCTCTGCCCCATGGCGTATATGTCCATGCCCCTCATCCCCGCCAGCGTGGTCGTGGTTGTGGCGAGTCTGGCGCTGCCGGCGGCTCATCTCGCCCAGACCGGTGATGTGCAGCAGACTGTGACCGGCCCGCTCCCCATCTCCGTCATCATCATCGCGTCCTCCTCCATCATCGCCGTGACGATCGTGCGGACGGAGCGGCGAAGTGCCGAGCGGGCGGCGTTGATCGAAGAGCTGGCGTCGACTCGGGCCGAGGTCGCCCGGCTGTCCTGGGAAGCCGGCATCGCCGAAGAGCGGCAACGCCTGGCCGGCGAGATCCACGACACAGTCGCTCAGGGACTGTCCAGTGTGGTCATGCTGGTGCAGGCGGCCGATGCTGCCCTGACCACGGATCCGGAGGCGGCCCGAGGCCACCTCACATTGGCCGCTCGCACGGCGCGGGAGAACCTGGATGAGGCCCGAGCGCTCGTCGGCGCACTGACACCCGCTTCGCTAGCCGATGCGTCGCTCGTGGATGCGCTGCGTCGCCTTACTGACCGATTCAGCACCGACGCGGGGATCCAAGCAGTCTGCACGGTCGAGGGTGAGGTGCGCGCGCTCCCAACCAGCGTCGAGGTGGTCCTGCTGAGGGTGGCGCAGGAGGCGTTAACGAACGTGCGCAAGCATTCCGGCGCGCGCGAGGTGTCGCTGCGGCTGGTCTTCACCGCCGGCACAGCGGTGCTCGACGTACGCGACGACGGCTGCGGCTTCGACGTCGCCGCCCTGCCGACCGGGTACGGGCTGGATGCTATGCGCAACCGCGTGGAGCAGGTGGGCGGGCGCCTCACCGTCCACAGTGCTCCCAGGACCGGGACGACCTTACGGACGGAGATCGACGCATGATCACGGTGCTCCTGGTGGACGACCACCCCGTCGTACGAGCGGGGCTGGCGGGCATCCTGCACACGGAGCCCGACATCGACGTCGTCGGCGAGGCCGACTCCGCCGACGAAGCGGTCACGGTGGCCCGTTCGGTGCTACCCGATGTGGTGCTCATGGATCTGCGCATGCCCGGCGGCGACGGTGTCGCGGCGACGGCTGATGTCCTCGCGGCGGCCCCGTCCAGTCGTGTCGTGGTGCTGACGACGTACGAGAGCGACACCGATATCTTGCGCGCGGTCGAGGCGGGCGCAGCGGGCTACCTGCTCAAGGACGCGTCGCGGGCAGACCTGGTCGCCGCGATCCGGGCCGCGGCACGCGGCGAGACGGTCCTCGCCCCGTCGGTCGCGACCCGCCTGGTTGACCGGATGCGCCGGCCGCACCCGGCCGACGGCCTGTCCCCACGCGAGGTGGAGGTGTTGCGACTCGTCGGGCGTGGCCTGTCCAACGCGGAGATCGGACGGGAGCTGTTCATCAGCGAGGCGACCGTGAAGACTCACCTGCTGCGCACGTTCGCCAAGCTCGGCGTCTCCGACCGCACGGCCGCGGTGACCTCAGCGATGGCCGCCGGCCAGCTCCCGACCCCTGACGTTAGTGGAGTACCTCGGCCAGGCGATCGACCGCAAAGTTGATCTCGTCCTCGGTCACCACGAGCGGCGGCGCGAGCCGGATGGTCGACCCGTGTGTGTCTTTGGCGAGGACGCCGACGGCCATAAGCCGCTCGCACGCCTGGCGCCCGGTCATGAGCGCGGGGTCGATGTCGACGCCGGCCCAGAGGCCGCGCCCGCGGACCGCGGTGATTCCTTTGCCGACGAGCTCGTTGAGGCGTGAGTGGAGCACCGCGCCGACTTCACGCGCCAGCTCCTGGAACTCACCGGTACGCAGCAGGTCCACTACGGCTATGCCGACCGCGCATGCCAGCGGGTTGCCGCCGAACGTGGAGCCGTGCTCGCCGGGACGGAGCACGCCGAGCACATCTGCGCGTGAGACCACGGCGGAGACGGGAATGACGCCACCGCCGAGGGCCTTGCCGAGCACGTACATGTCCGGCACGACGCTCTCGTGGTCGCAGGCGAATGTCTCGCCGGTGCGGCCCAGCCCTGACTGGATCTCGTCGGCGAGGAACAGGACGTTGTTCTGTGTGCAGAGCTCCCGTACTCCCGGCAGGTAACCCAGCGGAGGTACGAGGACACCGGCCTCGCCCTGGATCGGCTCGATGAGCACGGCCACGGTCGTCTCATCGATGGCGGCGCGCATCGCGTCGAGGTCGCCGTAGGGGACGATGCGGAAGCCCGGCGTGTAGGGGCCGTAGTCGGCCTTAGCGTCGGAGTCGGTGGAGAAGCTGATGATGGTCGTGGTCCGGCCGTGGAAGTTGTCGGCGGCGACGATGATGGTCGCGTGGCCGTCCGGCACACCCTTGACCTTGTAACCCCACTTGCGCGACACCTTGATAGCTGTCTCGACGGCCTCGGCGCCGGTGTTCATGGGTAGGACCATGTCCATATTGCACAGTTCGGCGAGGGCGCGGCAGAAGGGGCCGAACTGGTCATGCAGGAAGGCACGGCTGGTCAGCGTCACGTGCTCAAGCTGCTTGCGCGCGGAGTCGACGAGCGCTGGATGGCGGTGACCGAAGTTGAGCGCCGAGTAGCCGGCGAGGCAGTCCAGGTAGCGCTTACCATCCACATCGGTCACCCAGGCACCGTCGGCGTCGGCAACGACGACGGGGAGCGGGTGGTAGTTGTGCGCGGTCCATCGCTCAGCCTCGGCCACGGCGGGCGCCGTCCGGTTGCTCATGACGCTCATGCTCCTCGTACCTCCAGCGTGCAACACTTCGGGCCGCCACCGGCCTTTAAGAGCTCAGAAAGATCGACCGGTACGGGATCATAGCCCTTCGCCGCGAGCTGGTCGGCCAGGCCGGACGCCTGCACCGGCAGTACGACATGCGTGCCATCGCAGACCGCGTTGAGGCCGAGGACGGCGGCGTCGGCCTGTGCGGCGAGGATGGCGTCCGGGAAGAGCTGAGCGAGGACGCGCCGGCTCGAGGCGGTGAAGGCCTCGGGCAGGTACGCGATGTTCGCCCCGCCGAGCACCGTCAGTGCCGTGTCGAGGTGGTAGAAGTGCGGGTCGATCAGCTGGAGCGTGATAACGGGACGGCCGAAGAGCTCCTGAGCCTCTGCATGCGCGCCCAGATCGGTGCGGAAACCGGTCCCGGCGAACAGGAACCGGTCGGTGAGCAGCAGGTCGCCCTCGCCCTCGTTGACCTGCTTCGCTTCGTGCGTCTCGAAGCCCGCCCGGGCGAACCAGTTCAGGTAAGCGGGCGCCTCGGCGGCGCGCTCGGGGTAGCGGAACTGGGCGCCGTAGACGATGCCGTCGACAACGGTGGCGCCGTTGGCTGCGAACACCATGTCCGGCAGACCGGAGATCGGCGCGATTTCATCGACTGTGTGGCCAAGGGAGACGTATGTGTCGCGCAGCGCGCTCCACTGACGGACCGCGAGGTCAACGTCGACCGGGGCGGACGGATCCATCCACGGGTTGATCGAGTAGTCGACGGCGAAGTACGTGGGCGGGCACATGAGATAGCGGCGCGGGGTCACTGGTCTTCTCCCGGTCGGGTTGGGGTTACCTGGCGGTTGAACGACGTGGCGAGCGGGCCCCCTCGGACCCGCCCTACTAGAAGGCTAAACGCTGATTCAGCTTCGATCCATTGCCGGACGATGCGTCCCAGCAGCAAATTCTTGCGCGCTTGGTGCCCGTACCAGTGATTTATTGCGCGGAGTGTGCCAAGTCACCGTTCGCGGAACAATGGTCGGCGTGAGACTCGGTCTACAGATACCAGACTTCACCTGGCCAGGCGGCCCGCAACGACTCGGCGCGGACCTGGCGACGGTCGCACGGACCGCGGACGATGTCGGCTTCGAGTTCGTCTCCGTGATGGACCACTTCTTTCAGATCGGCATGGTTGGCCCGCCGGAACGGGAGATGCTCGAGGCGTACACAACGCTGGGTTATCTCGCGGCCTTCACGTCGCGGGCGCGGCTGCTCACGCTGGTCACCGGTGTTGCGTACCGGCACCCGGGCATTCTCGCCAAGCAGGTCACCACCCTGGACGTACTTTCCGGCGGTCGGGCCTGGCTCGGCATCGGGGCGGCCTGGAACGAGGAGGAGGCGCGCGGGCTGGGCGTACCGTTCCCGCCGGTCGCGGAGCGCTTCGAGCGCCTCGAGGAGACGCTGCGGATCGTGCACCAGATGTTCCGCGGCTCCGAGGCACCGATCGAGGGCCCGCATTACCGGCTCGAAAGGCCGCTCAACTCGCCGGCGCCGCTCACGAAGCCGCACCCACCCATCATGATCGGCGGAATGGGCGAGAAGAAGACGTTGCGCCTGGTGGCGCGGTACGCCGACGCGTGCAACCTCTTCCCCACGCCCGAACTCCCCCGAAAGCTCGATGTGCTGCGCCAGCATTGTGAGGCCGAGGGGCGCGACTACGACTCAATCATGAAGACGTGCACGTCTAGGTTCGAAGTCGGTGAAGATGGAAGCCGGGTCGACGCGCTGCTGAGCCAGCTGCAGTGGCTCGCCGGCCTGGGGATCGAGGCCGTTATCGGGGGCGTGAAGGACGTCTGGAAGATCAAACCGCTGGAGATCATGGGTAGGGAGGTCATCCCGGCTGCGGCGGCCCTCTAACACGCTTGTCGAATAGTTGAGCCGTCAACTAAGCTGCGTTACGATGCCGTAAGTTGAAGGTTCAACGAAATGGAGGCCGCGGTGGGCATTCATCGGCTGAATCACGCTGTGCTCTTTGTCGGCGATCTGAAGCGAAGCATTGAGTTCTACACGGAGGTGATGGGCTTCCGCATGATCAACATGACCCCGGAGGGGTTCCGTGGGGCAGCTTTCCTGCAGGCGCCGGACTCCACCAACGACCACGACCTTGGGCTCTTCGAGATCGGGTCGGAGGCAGGACCGTCCGGTGCCGGCCGTACGACGGTCGGTCTCTACCACCTCGCGTGGGAGGTCGACACGCTGGATTCGCTCGAGGAGACAGCAAAGAAGCTCACCGAAGCCGACGCGCTCGTTGGCATGTCGGATCACGGTACGACGAAGAGCCTCTACGGCAAGGATCCGGACGGGCTGGAGTTTGAGGTGGTCTGGCTGATCCCGGCCAACCTGCTCGACGAGGAGTCGCTGAAGGCGCGCAAGGCCATAGGACGGCTGGACCTGGCAAAGGAGAAGGAGCGCTTCGGCGGGCAGACCCGTGGCGGTGTGGGCATCTCGGTGCCGGTCTAACCG
>Ga0184625_10000902_pt1 | contig 11981 bp, 12 predicted proteins | sample PLM3_30_b1_FD_133151 | JGI IMG/M metagenome (GOLD analysis project Ga0184625, IMG submission 133151) | Groundwater sediment microbial communities from an aquifer in East River, Colorado, USA - PLM3_30_b1 | ecosystem: Environmental > Terrestrial > Soil > Riparian zone | place: USA: East River... | reverse complement strand
CGGGCACTTGTGCGTCTTGGCATGCGGGCGAAAGCCGACCTTCGCTTGCCTGCAATGGTCCGCCATCTTCTGGATATTGGCCTCCAGCGCCGGCAGATCGACGATCAGGGCGGGCGTCGGGATGTTGGCCTTCGTCAGCCCAGTGACATCCAGCGCCGCAGCAGCGGCAGTGTTGGGCGTTAAGTGACTCGCGGCTGCCATCGCTCCGGTGCTCATAGTTGCAGACAGAAAGAGGCGACGGTCCATAACGGGGGCTCCAGGTTAGCGCTGGATTGTAGCCTGGGCGCTGCTGCGATGACAGCGCCGCTACTTGGCCGAGCCCTGGTCGGTCCGCTCCTCGGCGGCCAGCTCGGCGAATGCCTTCTGGGCATCGAGCAGCGCTTCGGATCGCTTGAGCTGAGTGAGGGCCGACTCGCGCTCTAGCAGCGCGTGGGCCCGCGACATCAGGGCCTCGTACGTCAGGATCTGATTGCGCAGCTCCAGGTCCGATGCACGCCGCGCCAGCCGCCAGCGATCGAGTCCCCAGGCGGTGGCGATCGCGGCGATCACGGTGAGCAGCAGGATGTCACGGATGGAGAATCGCATGGCTCGATTCTATCCGCACGTTCGGCAAGTCCGCCACCAACACCGCCGTGGGTCGGACCTTCTGGGCCGACCATGACGGCCTGGAAAGGCCGTCCTACAAGTGTTCTGGCCGCCCCAGCAACTGTGCTGGCCACCTGTTACCCCTGCTGGGCCACAAACGTCGCGCCGCGCACGTCCCGCACAGCCGGCCGCGGCACGAGGATTGCAAACTCTCATGCCGATCCATTCCCTAGGATTCGAGAGAGGTCACCATGAAATCGTTCCTGCTTGCCGCCCTGATTCTCGCCGCGCTGCCGTTGACGCTGCTGGCGGACCAGCACTATTCCAACGGCCACGTGGTCCACTCTCGACGTGCTCCGGTCGTCGCTCACCGTGTCGTGCCGCCGTTCAAGGGCGTCCACGTGTACGAAGGGCGGCGGCGCTAAGCGTGGGGCGGCGTCTCGCCGCCCCTGATGCCCGCGGCATCAGCGCCCCAGCCGCCACCAGCGCCACAAACGGCATCAGCGGCGCTCGCATCCGCAGGTTGGTCCAATAAAACGTGTGGACCGCCGTAAACGCCAGGCACAGCAGCACGCCCCAAATCCACGGCGGCGCGAGCAACCGGCCGCGCAGCCGCCAGATGCCGACGGCGGCCAGTGCATACACGCCGCAGTACCACGCGCAGGTCGCATACCGCAGCATCATTCGCGCGGTCGATTCCTCCGCCGTCAGTTTGTGCGGCAGCGGCGACCAGAGTTGCCTGATCCGATAGCTGCCTGCTTGGAGAGCACTCCGCGGGTCGTTTCTCATCGTGCTCCAGGCCTGTTTTTGCAGGAGCTGGTCCATCCACAATTCCATTTCCGCGGCGGCAGGATAAGCGGTGGCGGTGGGTGGAAACATCGCCCCGGGAAAATCCACTGACGGTGTCCAGGGCAGTGGATCGTGGTGCCTTAGATAGTCGAAAAACTCCGGATTGTTTCCGAGATAGAGCGTGTACCCTCCGTGCGTTGTCGTGGCAATCGGTTTGCCAAATACACGGTAATTGCGCATCGCCCACGGCGACATGATGCCGATCGCTACCACACTCAGCGCGACGAAGTTCGCCAATCGCCAGCCCATATCCAACCAGAATGATCGTTGCTGCATTCTGAAATCTGAAATCTGAAATCTGAAATCGCGCCCGCCGCGGACAACCAGCATCGCCACGCCGACCAGCCCCAGCCACGGCAAGAACGTCGGCCGACAAAGCGCCGCCAGGCCGATCGCTCCGCCGGACAGCCCGGCCCAAAACCAGGAGCGGCAGTCGCTGAAGCGGACCAGGCACCACAGCGCCAGCGCCGCCAGCAACGTCGCCAGCGTCTCGGTCATCACCAGCGATTGCTGGTGCAGCAGGATCGGGTCGCAGGCGACCAGCAGCGACGCAGCTGTAGGGTGGGCTGTGCCCACCATGCCCGTCGGAATTTGGTGGGCAGAGCCCACCCTACGCGCAATCAGCCAAGTCAGCCACACCGTGCCGACGCCGAGCAGTACGTGCAGCACGGCGACCTTCGCCAGCGAAACGTGCCGGCCAGCCGCAGCTGGCAGGTTGCTCAGGACGACGGGATACAGCGGCGGCCGATAAGCCGTCGGCTGTGGGTGCTCGCTTTGGCCCATCGCAAAGACGCCGTGACGTAGCAGGTTCTCGGCGATCTGCCGATAGGCGTCGGGGTCGGCGGAGAGGTTGCCGCGCAGCGCCCAGAGCACGCCGCCGCGAATCGCCAGGGCCGCCAGCAGGACAGCGGCCAGCAGGCAACGCTCGCGGGTGATCCAGGCAAAACGTGGCGGCTGGCTGCTCATGCACCGCTGCCGTTCAAATTGGCAGGAACCGCAGGCGAAAACGAAATATTTGACATTGTTTAGTTTACAACGTTTGATAGAAGTACAGTTCCCATAAGGCTTTGCAATCCGGCGTGCGGCCGCCGCCGCAAAGCCGGCATTACGCTTGCATTCACTACGCCTGGCCGCTTCCCCCTGCCGCTTTGGTTCTTCGGTTCTTTGAGTTCCCTCCGCCATGCGTCTCATCACCCCGCGACTGCTGATCACCGACGACGATCGCGACTTTCGCGAAACGCTCGCCGGCGCCCTGGCGGACCGCGGCTTTGAGACGCTGCAAGCTGCCGACGGCGAAGAAGCACTCGACCTGGTTAGCCGGCAGGAGATCCACTTGCTGCTCCTCGATCAGCAAATGCCGCGGCTCTCGGGCCTGGATACGATCGAGCGGCTGCGGCTGCTCGATGTCGGCGGCGCATGGCGGCCCGGCCTGGAACCGACCTTGCCGCTACCGTGGATTCTCATCTCCGGCGCTTTGGACGAGCAGATCGTCGAGCGAGCCCGCGCCGCCGCCGCGTTCTCGGTCTTGCCTAAGCCGGTTCGCTGGCCGGAATTGACCGGCGCGGTAACGCGGGCCTTGGCTCAGTTTTACGATTGGCGAGCGGCGTAGGAATTCTTCAATCGCCTATTCCGCCGGCTCCGGCGGAGCGGGCGGCGGCTCGAACTTCGGCGCCGAGACTTCGTCGTAGTCGTCGTACGCCGCGCGCTTTGCCGGCCGCGGCTTGCTGGGGGCGCTGTTGAAGGTGTCGGTGAAATCGACCTGCGACCGCAAGTCGTCGAGCCCCTTGCGGAACTCGCGGTACATGCCGCCGAACTTCTTGGCCACGTCGGGCAGATTCTTGCCGAACAGCAAGATCGCCACGACAGCGACGATGAACAACTCTTGAAAACTAAGTCCAAACATGGCTGGATGACCGCTGGTGGGAGGAAGGGCCGGAGGGCCAGACGGATAGGCCGCGCGCTACCTGGCGCAATCCAACCGTCCGGATGATGAGCTCAGGGGGCGCTCAAGCGTCTTTCTTCTCGTCCCCCGGCTCTTCCGGCTTGCCGGAGATGCCTTCCTTGAACTCCACCACGCCGCGGCCCAGCGACCGCATGACGCTCGGCAAGCGATGGCCGAACAGAATGAAAATCACCAGCACGATCAGCAAGACTTCCCATTGTCCAATGCCAAACATGGCTCGCTCTCGCAATGAAAAAGGAAGGCGGACAAACCCGAGCGGCGAAAGCGGGCGACCTCCCGGCTGGGCGTCGCCAGAACCTGCTCGAACAAACTCGCGACTAACTATTCTAACCCTAACCGTGAATCGAGGAATCGCTCGCGTCCGGCTCGTCCCGGCCAGACAGGGCGGCGGTGAATTCCTTGATTCCCTTGCCCACCGACCCCATCACGCTGGGAAACCGGTGACCAAACAGCAAGAACACCACGAACGCAATAATCAGCAGTTCCCAGTAACCGATTCCGCCAATCATGGCAATCTCCCGCTTCGCAAAAGGTAGGGCACGCCACACGGCGAGCGGCGAAAGCGGGCGACCGCCCAGCGGGGCAGCGCCAGAACCTGCTCGACAACGCTTTTATCTTATCCACCGCCCCGCCTGCGTGTCAAATGATTGCCGGCTGTCGCTTGGCCGCGGCCAAGGCCCGATTATCGCCGCCGGCTGATTGACTCTGGCCGAGCGGCGGGTGGTAATAAGGCTTCTTCCGCTCTTCTCTGGAGAAATCGCCATGTTTGGGCCGCGCTGGTTCGGTCGCGGTTGGGCCGTCTGGTTCTGGCTCGCCGCTGCCTGGCCCCTACTTGCCGAGGTGCCGAAAAACGCCCGGCCGGAAAAAGACTCGCTGCAAGCGATCCTCGACCGTATTCACAATCACGCGTCCGGCGATGCCTGGCAACAACCGGGCTGGAAGGACGATGCGATCCAGGCCTATCTCGACAAGCTTGTCGCGGCCATCTCCGTCGCGGGCGAAATCAAAGACCTGAAGGTGCCGGTGCGGCTAGCCGACGTGAAGCCGCCCGATCCGGCCGCGCGGATTCGCCTCTTTCGTGAAGAAGGGCAGTTGATCGTCGGCAAGGACGTCAAGATCCGCTCCGCGTCCCGGTCGATCATCCTGGCGGACGGCAGCGTCGAGCTGCAGTCGTCGCCCGAAGACTGCATCATCATTGCCCGGCACGCGGTGGTGGGTTCGACGATCACGCGCCGCTGCCTGATCATCGCGGGCACTTATGTAGAAGCGTCGATCGACGGCGAGCCCGGCAACGTTGCCTCCGGCAGCATCATCTTGTGCCCCGGCACGGCGCGCGTCCGCAGCGCCTACGGTTCGATCATCCTCTCCCGCGATCCGCGGATCGACTCCTGCACCGGCGCGCTCTTTGTCAACTCGGAGGTGAAAGGCCGCGATCGCGGCGGTTCGCGCAGCGTCATGGCCCCCAGCATTTCGCTGGAACCGATGGCGGCCCATCCGCTGTGCAGTAAGATCGAGGTCTTGGGCGTCGTGTCGATGCCGCCGCCGCCGCCGGCTCCCGGACCAGGCGGCCTGCCGCCGCCACCACGTCTGGACCGCAGCAACCTGATCGCCAGCGGGCTCGTATTCCGCCTGGACGGACGGCGTCATGTCGCCGGCGTCAATGAGCCAGTCGTCGATGACGCCGGCAACCCCGTGCCTGCCCTGAGCGGCTGGCAACTGGCCTTCGTCGCCGACAGCCTCGCCGTCTTTCGCAACGGCGAAGCCGACGCCGTCTTACGGATCGAAACGAAATAAGGCGCTGCTTGTCGGGAGCTCCTCAAACAACTCATACTAACCCGACGCGAGAGCGAGCGACTCTTTGAGTCGGGGCTGCTCTAAGAATCTGTGAGGAACCAATCATGGTTCGTTCCCATTGGCTGCGCTGGATTCTGAGTTGCTGCCTCTGGACGATGCTTGCGGGCTCGCTCTGCGGGGAAGTTCCCCGCAATACCGCGCCCGAGAAGGGCACGCTGCAAGCGGTGCTCGACCGCATTCACAATCACGCGGCGGGCGACGCCTGGCGGAAAGAGGGCTGGCGCGACGACGCGATTGAATCGTATCTCGACAAGCTCGTCGCCTCGATCGCGGTCGCCACCGAGAACAAGGACCTGAAGCTGCCCGTGCGCCTGGCCGATGTGAAGCCGCCTGTTCCAGGTCAGCGGATACCCTTTCAGCAAGTCGGCCAGTTGCTCATCGGGACGGATTTGAAGGTCAAATCGTTGCGCCGCTCGATCATCCTCGCCGATGGCAGCGTGGAATTGCAGGGCATCCCCGAAGAATGTGTGATTGTGGCTCGGCATGCGATCGTCGGCCAGACGAACATTCGCAAGTGCGTGCTGGTTGCCGGCGTCCATTTTTTCAGCCAGTTTGACGGCGAGCCCGACAACGCCGCCTCCGGGAGCATCATCGTCACGCGCGGCCGCGCCGAAATGACCGCTTCGTGGGGTTCGCTGATTGCTTCGGGCGACGGCATCCGCCTGGACATGTGCCAGAACACCACCTTCCTCAATTCGGGAATTCAGGGTCGCGACCAGGGTGGCTCTCGCAGCGTTCGCGTTCCCGACTTGACGCTCCAGCCGCCTCCCCTGCATCCCATCGTCGCCAAGGTCGAGGTCATGGGCGTCGTGTCGATACCGCCTCCACCGCCTGCTCCAGGACCTGGCGGCTTTCCCGCGCCCGTTTCTCGTTCCGGCCGAAACCTCCATCCGACGGGGATTGTCTTTCGCTTTGGCGAGCGGCGGCGCGTCGCCAATGTTGGCGAGCCGATCGTCGATGACCTGGGCAATGAGGTGCCGGAGCTCAAGGGCTGGCAGCTCGGTTTTGTTACCGACAGCATCGCCATTTTCCGCAACGGCGAATCCGACGCCGTCCTGCGGATCGAGGGCAAGTAGTTCACCGCTTGGCCAACGAACAGCACATGACCCGTTCCCATTGGATCGCTCTCTGCCTCGGTTCAGTCGCCGATTTTGCCAATTGGTTTGACACGCAATCGTTTTCCCGCGTTTGGCTTACCGTTATGTCGCAGCCCCAAACGATCGAGCGGAGATCCTCATGATCTTCTCGTCTCTTGTGTTATCCCTTTGTCTGGTGTGGAGTGCCGACGACAAGGCGCCTGCCGCCGCTCCCGCAATTGCACCGCCCGCCGACTCGGAACGCATTTTGAAGCTGCTGCAGAAACCGGATGATGCCACGCTGTTGAGCAGTTACGTCCATGAGTTTCAGGCCGAGCTGTATCGGCTGACGGTGGACAAGCCGGAAGCGGCGGCGACCAGTTTTGGCGGCTTACGAGGGCGTTCTCCGCCGCCTGACGCCGCAGACGGAAGCCGGCAAGCTCAGTATCGAGCGAGAACGGGCAACTTTGCCCGAATTCCGAGAGCGAATCGAAGCAGCCCTCGTGCCGCTCGCCGAGCTGGAGGCCAAGGCGCTTGCTGCGCCGGACGATCTGGCGCCCTATCGCAAGCTGTTGATCAAGCTGGGCGACGCCATCGTGGGCCTGGCCTACAGCCGTCCGGAGGAGGCCCAGAAACTGCTGGACGCCGGCCAGGCCGTGGGCGCGAAGCTGGCGGAGGCAACCCGCAACGAGGAAGTCAAGAAGGCCGCGACCTCGCCACACGCGTGGGCGATGCAACGGCCGATGATCTCTGAAGGCCGCCACTTTGCCGAATTGGTTGGGCAACCGGCCGATCCGCTGGCAGTCAAGAGCTGGGCCAGCGGCGAACCGACGACGCTGGCGGGCCTCCGCGGCCGTGTGGTGCTGATCTGTAGCTTTCCGGTTACGGAGGATTCGTGGACGGAAGTCTTCGCTCTTCTGCAAGCCTGGCAGGCCAGGTACGAATCGCGGGGTCTGACAATCATCGGTGTGGCCAGCAACCGCGGCAAACGGTGGAACGACGCGACGCAGTCGTTGGACCAGGGGCGGCGGCCCGGCGAGCCGCGCGCCGAGTTCACGCTCCAGCAGGAACACGAGACCTTAAGAAAATTCGTGGCCTTTCATGGCCTGAAGATCCCCCTGGCGACACACGATCCGCGCGGCCGAGAGGGCAACCTGGACCTGAAAGGCAACGCCGGCCTCGTGCTGATCGACCAACAAGGCAAGATCCGCGCCATCCGCAAGCTACCGCACTTTCAGCGGAACGCAGAGGACATCGATCGGGGACTGGCAGAGCTGATGCCGGCGGCCAAATAACGGCGATTCCGTAGCCGGCCCTGCAAATCGAAGGCAAGTAATATCCGCCAAATCAGTCCGCGACCGCATCAACGCACATTAGCCAAGGAACCGATTATCAGGCTCGCAGGGCCGGCAGGTAATAGCCCTGACCGTCAGGTCAGGGTATTGGGTCATATCAAGCGATTTGAGGCCCAGCGGGCCGTCACCTGGATGGAGAAGTTGTCGCTCGCCACGTATCGGCCCTTCAGGCCTCGGAAAAGTGCTTGATGAACACCGGACCCCGACCTCACGGTCGGGGCTATTAACTGCCGGCCCTTCGGGCCTAATCGAAATGCCGGCCTCATATCTCTATATCTCTATCCTTACTAACTGTAGGAGCAGCGCATGAAGACCTCTCGCCGTGCGTTTCTAGCAGCCGCTGCTGCCGGTTCGGTCGCATTCACGCGAACGTCGCGCGGTGCGGATTCGCCACGTCCGACGCGGGCGGAGTTGGACAGGATTCTCAACCAGCCCGTGCTGACGACCGATTTCCTCAAAGAGCCGGTGACGGTGGCTTCGATGGAGCTGCTCGTCAACGGGCGGAACTTTTTGGTGCGGACGCGTTCGACGGCGGGCGTTGAGGTGGTGACGGTGCCGAATCCGGAGCGGCTGTCGCAGATTTATCCGATCTTTCTGAAGACGATTGTGCCGGTGTTCCTCAAGCAGGATGCTCGGAAGCTGGAGTCACTCTTGTGGGACGTTTACCGGCACAACAGCAACTACAAGCTGCAAGGGATCGCCCTGTGGGCCGGCGTGGCGGCGATCGAGATGGCCCTGTTGGAGCTGATGGGTCAGACGGCGCAGCGGCCGCTGGCCGACTTTTTCGGCGGCCGCTCGCGCGAGGAGATTCCCGTCTATTACGCCAGCGGCAACCGCGGCAACACGCCCGAGGCGGAGGTTGAATACCTGCAAAAGCTGGTCGCCGGCTCCGGCGTGAAGGCGATCAAGTTCCGCCTGGGCGGGCGGATGAACAAGAACGTCGATTCTCTGCCCGGCCGCACCGAGGCCCTGATTCCGCTGGTTCGCAAGACCTTCGGCGACGGGATGACCCTCTACGCCGATTCCAACAGCTCCTACGACGCCAAGGAAGCAATCCGCATCGGCCGAATCATGGAGCAGCACGGCTACGGCTTTTATGAGGAGCCGTGCGAGTTCGACGACCTGTGGGCCACGAAGGAAGTGGCCGACGCGCTGACGATTCCCGTGGCCGGCGGCGAGCAGGAGTTCAGCATGCACCGCTGGCGGTGGGCGATCGCCGAGCGGGGCCTGGACATCGTGCAGCCCGACCTGCACTACGGCGGCGGCTTCATCCGCGCCACGCAAGTCGCCCGCATGGCCGCGGCGGCCGGCATGAGCGTCGTGCCGCACATGTCGGGCGGCGGCCTGGGCTATCTCGACGTGGTCCACTTCGCCTCGTTCACGCCCAACATCGGCCCCTTCATGGAGTTCAAGGGCAACACCGACCTGCCGGCGTCGTGCCCCACCTCGTCGCTGAAGGTCGAGCGGGGCGTCGTCCGCGTCCCCACCGGCCCCGGCTGCGGCATCACCATCGACCCGGCCTACGTGAAGCAAGCCCGCGTCGTCCAAGCGGGGCCTTAGTTGCCGCGCCGAATGACCAATGACCAAATCCCAATGACCAAGCAAGAATGAAAGTTATTGGTCATTGGTGCTTGGTCATTGGTCATTCCAAATACGTACGGCAACTGCAAACCTCGTCCGCTCCGGCCTCGTAGAAAAAGCAGAAAGTAGGATATTGTTGGGCCGCGCCGGCCTCATGCGGCGTGCGCTGGCAGCCGGCGTGGCGGACCCGAGATGAGGAGTGTTGTCATGACACGCACATTGACTCCCTGGACCAATCGTTTGCCGCAGCTGTTCGACTTCGAGGCGGCCTTTCCGAAGTGGATGGGCGAGATGTTCGGGCCGGAGGCGGATTTGGCCCGCGAGGGCAAGTTCCTGCCGGCAGCCAACGTGACGGAAACCGACAAGGCGTTTGAAATCGCCGTCGAGCTGCCGGGCCTGAAGCCCGACCACGTGAAGGTCGAAATGCACGACGGCGCCTTGTTCGTGACAGGCGAGAAGCACGAGGAGCAGGAGGAGCAAGGCAAGACATTCCATCGCATGGAACGCCGCACAGGCTCGTTCCGCCGCGTCTTCGCGCTGCCGACGGCCGTCGATGAAAACGCGATCGAGGCCCGCTTCGCCGACGGCGTGCTGCACGTCACACTGCCCAAGACGGAAGAGGCGGCGCCCAGGAAGATCGAAATCAAAGCCTAGTGGCCTGTCTTGGATGAGTTCGTGGCCGATAGCACCACGGAAGCGGACGCTAGCGCGTGCCGGCTGATGCAGTAAAACATCAGCCGACGGGCGCTAGCCCGCGGTTCGATGCCGCCTACCCGCAAAACAACGACAGACCACTAGTGCTCGCCAACACTTAGAGATGGGGTTGGTTGCTTCAAACGCTAACGAAACACGGATGCGGCCGGGCGGAGGCTGACAGGAAAATTGCTGACAGGAAAATGAGACAAGAAACTGATTCTGATTGATATTTTTCTGTCATTCATGTTCCTGTCAGCATTCCTGCAGACCGAGCAGTGCTTTCCCAAATTCAAGAGTTGTCGGAGCACCAGGCCGCGGCGATCAAGCGGGAAAATCTGAAAACTTTCCGGGAATAAGCGACGGATTAGGCGCATCTATACATTTGTGGCAACGACCACAAACCGCGGGCCTGCCCGCCGGTCGCTCTTTGAAAACCTGGTTGCGGATCGACAGACGGGAAGCCCCCTCATTCCGCGCTCAATTGGCGCTCAAGTAACGCTAAAGAACCGCTCAACTTTAGCGCAGCCCATTTTCGCAAAGGATTGCAGCGACAGCAGTTACGGAAAACATCGCGCAGAAAAAAGTTCGAAAATGAGCGCGGCTGCAGGCGGGGGGCGCGATCACAGTCTCCGTAAGGTGCCTCAGCGAAACGCAATGCACCTTTGGAAAGCGGTGGTATTTCGCTCTGCTCATAAACTCTGCTGTTAGCGCGTGAGCGACCGCATGTACGGCAGCAGGTTGACGCTCTCGCGGCCGCTGGGCGTGGCGAGGGCCTTGAAGTCCTCCGGCGGCATTTCCGCTGCAAGCCGCATTACGCGGCCACTCAGCATCAGTGCCCAGAAGGAATCGTCCGGGAGTTTGCCCAGGAGCGACTTGGGATCGCCCGGATTCAAGGTCGCCTCGTCCGGCTTCGTCCAGGGCACGGCTTTATCGGGGCCGGTTTCGACCACGACCATCGTGGACTCCGGCGAGTCGAGCGCTGCGGCGAAATTCGGACCCGATGGATCGGCGCCCCAGATCGCACCGTCGCCGAAAGGCATGATCAGCGTCGTCTTCGTGGCCTCGGCCGTGGTGCGATAGAAGCTCGGCATCTTCTCGAGCAGCTTGAGATTGTGGGGGCTGTCCCAGGCCTCGTTCAAGTGGAACTGGCCATACAGTCCGCTCTCGGCAGGGATGTGCTTGAGGAGATGGACCCGCCAGCTCAGCAGGGATTTACCAGACGGAGCCAACTCCGCTTTATCCCAGCCGCGGCGCGCCAGCCGCTTGCTCAACGTGACGCCGATCGTGTTCAGGTTCTGCAGATGCTCGAGTCCCTGATCGGATACAGTCGGCGGAGCGGCTGGCCCGATCGGCGGCGCGGGCGCAGTGGGCGGCGGCGCACCAGCGATCTGCGGCGGAGTGGGCGTGACCGCCGGAGCGGCCGCTGGAACCGGGACCGGAGTGATATTGGGCGGGACGATTGCTTCCAGGTCGCTCAACGTCACGACCAGTCGCCCTCCCTCGGTATTGATCTTGACAGCGTCGACGGCTTGCACGGCAGCGCCCTTGGCCACGGCGCTGAGCGCCGGCGGCAATTCTCTGGTGTAGTCGCCATTGAGGGCCTTGTGGCGGGCGATGGTCTGGATGTATCGCGCAACCAACTCTAGGCGGCCCGCGGAGACCAGATCGGTCGTCTGCACGACCGCTCGCAGGCTCCCTGTCCCCGACAAGTCTGCGGTGAAGCTCGCCGAGATGAGCGTGTGTTCCAAGCCGACGTGCGTCTGGGCGGTCCCGGGTGGCGCCGTGCCCTCCACGAACAGCCTGAAGATATTTTTCATCATCGGAGTGATGGTCGTCACGGCGGACACGTCCTGATTGAGGTCCGAGGCGGCCATCAAGCGGACCAACGGGCTGCGGTCGGCGCTCGACGTGTTGCCCTGCATCGCGGCCATCTGCGGCAGCAGTTCCGGCGGTCCAACGACCAGCGTCGTGGGGTTGGGCTGGAAGAGGCCGAACTGGCCATCCGGCGAAACCAGGATCGAT
>Ga0184625_10000901_pt1 | contig 11988 bp, 10 predicted proteins | sample PLM3_30_b1_FD_133151 | JGI IMG/M metagenome (GOLD analysis project Ga0184625, IMG submission 133151) | Groundwater sediment microbial communities from an aquifer in East River, Colorado, USA - PLM3_30_b1 | ecosystem: Environmental > Terrestrial > Soil > Riparian zone | place: USA: East River... | reverse complement strand
TGCACTCTTTGTTTACCACCTAAAACGCAAATGAATTTCCTGTCCCTTACATCATTCATCAATAAACCACTTGCAAATGAGCCAGCCAATTTGGGGGATTGATCTTGGGGGAACAAAGATTGAAGGCGCCATTCTGCCTTCCCTTCATGACCCTAATCCCGTCCTTCGCACAAGAATTGATACAGAAGCGCAACATGGCTACGCACACATTGTTGATCAGATATACAAGCTGGTGAAGCAAATGGAATCGCAAACGGGCCTTAAGGCAAATTGCATTGGCTTTGGAACACCCGGGGTGCTTGATCCCATTCTGCTCACGATGAAAAATTGTAACAGCACTAACCTGAACGGTCAGCCATTACAAAAAGACCTTGAAGATAAATTGCAAATGAGAGTTGTGCTTGCCAATGATGCCAATTGTTTTGCGCTGGCCGAAACCCACTGGGGAATTGTAAAACAAAAATCGCCGGGATCTAAAATGGTCTTTGGCATCATCATGGGTACCGGTGTTGGCGGAGGGTTGGTATATGATGGTCACGTATGGGCAGGCAAGCATGGGATTGGCGGGGAATGGGGTCATAATTTTTTGGATGAAAGCGGTGGACCCTGCTATTGTGGAAAAGTTGGATGCGTGGAAACGGTAATCTCCGGACCCGGAACAGAACGATTTTATCAAAAACTAACGGGAAACAAGAAACGACTCAAGGAGATCGTAGAGTTGTATAAAGCGCACGATGATGCCGCCATTCAAACTATTGAGCGTCTCTGCTTTTTTTTCGGAAAAGCTGCGTCTGTTATTACCAACATGCTTGACCCGGATGTTATAGTTGTTGGAGGTGGAGTAGGCAACATTGACGCACTCTACTCAAAAGGAATTGACTCACTCAAAAAACACATCTTCAATAATCGGCTGGATGTGCCTGTATTAAAACCAAGCCTCGGTGATAGTGCGGGTGTATTCGGGGCCGCGGCACTGGCAGCCGAGAATTAAGCCATATTTTCGCGCAATCTGCCGGTACGAAGCCCGCCCATACCGAACGGTACGTTCGGGCGGGAATTCCTTTGGAGCACGTAGGATCGTGTTATAAAATTTGTTATGAAGTTTAGAAATTTCAAGATGGTGGGCTATGTTGTTTATGGCAGGGGGAGCTTTGATCAGCTTGACGAAATCCTGGATCCTCACCGGAAGAAAGATGCGCCAATGATCTTCCTGGTGGATCATTTTTTTGAAGGCAAACCTTTGCTTGGCCGACTTCCACTAAGAGGTAATGATAAAGTTTTTTCAGCAGATGTTACTTACGAGCCAAAAACGAAATATGTTGACGAGCTCGCGAATCATTTGAAGGAAAATTACGGATCGGTTAGCGGCATCATTGGTATTGGTGGAGGATCTACCATGGACCTGGCAAAAGCGGTTTCTCTCATGATGAATAATACGGGTTCCTCAGCAGACTACCAGGGATGGGACCTTGTGAAGAATCCAGGGGTTTACAAAGTTGGTATCCCTACGCTGAGTGGAACAGGAGCAGAGGTAAGCAGGACCACCGTGCTTACGGGCCCAACAAAAAAGCTGGGAATGAATTCAGACTTCACCCCCTTTGACCAAATTGTACTGGACCCTCAGCTTACTGCCAATGCTCCGGCGAATCAACGATTCTACACCGGCATGGACTGTTATATTCATTGTATTGAAAGCCTGGAGGGTACTTATCTGAATGAATTTAGCAAGAGCTATGGAGAAAAAGCGTTGCAGCTGTGCAGGGCGGTCTTCCTGAACAAGCCTTCCTGGGACGAGGAGAGTGACGACCAGCTAATGATGGCGTCTTACGCCGGAGGGATGAGTATTGCTTATTCCCAGGTGGGGGTTGCGCATGCTGTGAGTTATGGCCTTAGCTATCTGTTAGGCACAAAACATGGGGTCGGCAACTGCATTGTGATGAACCAGATTGAAGAGTTCTATCCAAAAGGCGTGACAGAATTCAAGCGGATGGTGGAAAAAAATAAGATTGATATCCCAAAGGGGATTTGTCAGGGATTGTCCGATGAAGAGTTCGATACCATGATCAATGTTTCCATGGTTATGAAACCTCTTTGGGAAAATGCACTCGGCAAAAATTGGGAGAAAATCATGACCAGGGATAAGCTACGGGCTCTGTACGAAAAACTCTAATCTTTTTTCTATTCCCAACCTTCCACTTTCAAGCCTTCGGGACTCCTGCATTTCATGGTTAATTGAACAACCTGCAGTATCTTTTAGGAAATAATTGCTTATGAAAGTTCGCTTTGGACTTGTGCTTTTGCTCCTACAGGCAACTGTTGCATTTTGCCAGGAGAAATTTCTACCTGAAATTAAAAAAGGCATCACACTAACATACCAGGTTTCTGCGCAAGGACAACTATTTCCCGTTTTAATGAAAATAGATTCCATTGGCCCGGAATACAGTCGGTTCAATTGGTCCATGTCCGACGGAACTAGCGGTTATGTGATCAACACAAAACCTTCGCTCGAAAACGCGATAAGGGGGTATTGGGGAAACCTGAATAATGGAGAGGATCAAACTATGCCACAGGACCAGACTATCATCGTAGCATCCAAGGCGCTGTGGAATGCCATTCAGAAGGATAAGAAATTTACGTTGGACGATCAACAATTTATAGTCAAGGATCAACCCGCTGATGCAATCTTCAAATTGAACAGCAAGCCCGTGAATGTTGTTTATGCTGAGACTGCGAACGCTGGGGTTCGGGTTTGGTTCCTGAATAACCAAGCCGCACCCATCATGCTCAAAATAGAGGGTAATCCAGCAGGAGTAGACATTTTCCTTCAAAGTATAGACTAAAAAACAGCAAATACTATAAGCCGATAGCTATTCCAATCATTTAATCATCGCTATGCCAACCCGGTTACTATTTTTTTTTGCTTTTCTTTTTTGTTCGGCTTCAATATTCGGGCAACGCGTGATTGATGTAGACAAGTACGAGGGCAGCGCCCTGAATTTCTTTAAGACAGTAGGCGGCGAACCGTTGATGAATGCCAAGTTTGTAAGAGTGGTAGAAGGAACTCCCTATTTCACGGAGCGATGGATGAAGGGAAATGTACTCATTGAAGAGAGTGAGTACAGGAATATCCTATTACGCGTGAATATTCTGGAAACATCACTTGAATTCATGGACGGCAAGGGCGAAGCAATGGTTTGTACAATGCCCATAAAACAGGTGATCCTGAAAGATTCTGTGAAGGGGGCGCAATACCATTTTGTTCACTCTTCCTTTCTCCCCGAAAGTTCCGAGCTCAAGCAATCCTGGTTGATGGAATTAGTCTCTGGCCCGGCAAGTCTGTACAAGCTCGAGAAAAAAACAATTAACGAAACCCGCCCTTATGGTTCCGCAACCACAGAACAACGCATCTTGAATACGTATGGTTATTTTGTTTCAGTAAACAAGGAGCTCATTCGGGTAAAAAGAACAACCGACATCCCCGAACTCCTCGTTTCTAAAAAATCAATGCTCCTCGATTACATTAAATCAAACAAATTGAACTCAAAGGATGAAAAGGATATGGTACGACTTATAAACTATTACAATTCCCTTTAGGTCTTCTTTAATCTATTTCACCTCGAGGGCAATTCATAAATTGAGCCACAGAAATCAATGCGTCCCCAAAAATATCTTTCGTTACTGGTGCCTATGTTTAATGTGCAACGCACTAAGGAAATACTTTCGGTAAATCCAACGGCCGCCGTTTCCCGTGAAGACTCCCAGGAAGTACAAGTGACCGTATTTCAATACAACGAGCGTGAGGTGCGAGAGTTTAAATATGACTCCGTATCTGACTGCTTCCAATTTGCAAATGGCAGCGGTTATATTCATTGGATAAATATTGATGGCCTTCGCAAGAAGGACGTGGAAAAAGTTTGCGAGCGATTTGGGATCCATTATTTGCTTATGGAGGACATTCTTAGCATCGATCAGCGACCTAAGATGGATGAAATTGAGCAAGTCCTCTATTGCCTGTTGAATATGCTTTATTTTAATAGCACTAACAGTACAGTTGAGCAGGAGCAAATCAGTATTGTCCTGGGAAAGAATTTTGTCATTTCATTCCAGGAAGATCCGCAAAGGGATGTATTTAATACTCTGCGTGAAAAGTTAAGATTGCCCCTGAGCAGGGTGCGCCAAAGACCACCAGACTATCTCTGTTATACAATGCTGGACCTTATCGTGGATAATTATTTTAGTGTGATGGAAAAGCTGGGTAATAAGATTGAATACCTGGAGGAAGAGATCATTCGCAATAGCAATAAGAGAAATCTTGCCCGGATAAACCAATTGAGAAAGGAATTAATCGTGCTAAAAAGGAACATGGTTCCTGTAAGAGATCTGATCAATGGTTTTTTGAGAAGCGAATCCGACCTCCTGGAGGAACGCACCACAAAATATTTTAAGGATGTGCACGATCACATTATTCAGGCAAATGACCTGAGTGAGAACTATCGCGATATGATGATCAACTTACAAGACCTTTATCTGAACAATGTGAACCTGAAACTAAACGAAGTGATGAAGGTAATGGCAATTGTAACCTGCCTGTTAGCGCCAGCAGCCGTGGTGGGTGGCATCTTTGGAATGAATTTCGATCGCATTCCTTACTTGCACAACCAGTATGGCTTCTACATAGCCGTTGGAATAATGCTCATCATTCCCATGTGGATGGTCATCGTCTTTAAGCGTAGGGGCTGGTTCTGAGAAGAGACCCTGGGTCAAAATTTCCATCACAAAAATTAAACAGATAGAAAAATTCTCTTAATAACTGGTTTCGTCCAGCTTCACCTTTCCCTTGAATGTCCAGAACACAAAAGAAGTATAGATAGCGGCAAGGGGCGTACCTATTAATGCTATAATAAGCAGGATCCGCATCGTTTTTGCAGAAGCCGCAGCATTATGCACGGTTATGCTGTTGCCATTATCTGAAGTAGAAAACAATAGATACGGGAATACTTCCGAGGCCACCATGATCAATAGCATTGCGATGGTAATGGAGGAGCTGATAAATGCCATTCTAAAATTTCCCCTTTTTAGTTCCCTTGGTATGTTTGCAATGGCAAGCACCATTACTACGGGCACCAGGAAAAAACTTGGATTGCTTCTGAAAAAATCCGTGAGATGTGGAATATAGAGGAGTGTATATAAAGTAGTAAGTACAAAACTTAGGACAAAGAACACGGTGAATCGCCTGGCCAGCAAGTTAATTTTCGCGAACAATCTTTGTTCTGTTTTCATTGCCAAAAAAATGGCTCCGTGCATCATGAAGAGAAATAACGAGGTGAGGGCAACCATGATGGCAAACGGATGAAAAAAATACCACCAGTGGCCAGTAAACTCATGCCGATTGTTCAGAGGTATTCCATAGGCAACATTTCCTAGCATTAAGCCCAGGGATAGCGCCATGGTAGCCGAAGCAAGACAATACACAACATCCCAGGTTTTTCTCCACCATTGCATTGGCTCTTTACTCCTGAATTCAATGGCCACTCCTCTAAAAATAATGGCTACTAGGAAAATCATGAAGGGAATGTAAAAAGCAGAAAAAATGGCCGCATACGCAACTGGGAAACCAGCAAACAGTGCGCCGCCTCCAATCACCAGCCACACCTCGTTGCCATCCCAAATGGGGCCAATGGCGTTCAATGCAATTCTGCGACTATGTTCCTTTTTCAAAAGAAGGTGTAACGCTCCGGCACCAAGATCGAATCCGTCAAGAATTGCGTACCCGCTTATCACTGCTCCAAATACAAGGAACCACCATGTGCTGTAATCCATTCCAAGGAAACTGACCATATAATAACTATTTTGGCTCCTGCCTAATCATCGGGTTATTTCTTTTACTTCCCTCCTCTACTGCATCCCTGCTCAGTGCTTCCACGGGTCCATGCTTTATTTTTTTATTCAACAGGTAAACAAATAATACAAAAAGCAGGGCGTAGACCAGCGTGAAGAGAACCAGAGAAAACATGATCTGGTTTGCTGTAACGGTTTTTGAAAGTGCGTCGGAAGTGCGCAGCAATCCATAAACCACCCAGGGCTGCCTTCCCATTTCTGCCGTGAACCATCCTGCCTGGTTGGCAACCTGAGGAAGCAAAACCGAAAAAACAAAAATGCTCATGAGCCATTTCTTTTCAAACAGTTTCTTTCTCGCCATCAGGTAGCAACCATAAACAGAAAGGAGGATCATGAAGGTTCCGATGGCTACCATAAGATGATATAGTTGGAAAATGGCATTCACCTGTTGTGGTCTGTCCTCCGGACGAAATGCATTTAACCCTTTTATCTCCGTATTGAATTCCCCGGTTATCACATAGGAAAGCCCTCCCGGAATTTTGACACCAACCGTCCTTTCCTTCTCTTTATCAACGTATCCAAATAGATACATATGCGCCCGGCCCGAAGATTCAAAATGCCCTTCCATGGCGGCCAGCTTCGCAGGCTGGTTCCTGGCCACGCCATCAGCACTTCTGTGACCAATGAATAACTGACTAATGGAAAGGATTGCTCCAACAATCAGCGCAATCCGAAAGCAAGGGCGGGCAATGTCAAGATATTTTCCTTTCCTGATGTACCATGCATTCACGCTCAACACCAGGAAGCAGCCCGCAAGCAAGGCGCCAATCCATACATGCAACAGCCTGTCTACACTTGAGGGATTAAACACCATTGCCCAGAAATCCGTGATCTCTGCCCTGGCATCCAGTCCTTCACCCACAATATGAAACCCTGCTGGTGTTTGCTGCCATGAATTGGCAACAACAATCCAAATGGCCGAGAACATCGATCCCAGAAAAACAAGGATGGTCGATATGAAATGAACCAGGGATGAAACTCTGTTCCATCCAAAAATTAGGATACCCAGGAACCCAGATTCGAGGGCAAAGGCAAATATTCCTTCGGCGGCCAGCGCACTCCCAAACACATCTCCCACATACTTCGAATAGGTTGCCCAGTTAGTTCCAAACTCAAATTCCATGATGATCCCCGTTGCTACTCCAATACCAAAAATTAAAGCGAAGATTCTTATCCAGAAACGGGTAGCCTGCTCGTAGATCTTTCGCCCGGTGCGCAGGTACATGCCTTCGAAAATAACCAGCATTAAGCCGAGGCCAATACTGAGTGGTGGGTAGATATAATGAAAGGAGATGGTAAAGGCAAATTGTATGCGCGCAAGTGTTTCGGCATCCATAGCCAGGAATTTCTTGGAGAAGATATTAAAAGAAGGCCGATGGAAATTATCGGTCGATCAATTATTTCTTTTTGAAGATGGGAACCGTACTACAGGGTTCCCCATACATGATACTCTTCGCTACTGGCCTCAATCTCTTGGTGATCTCAAGATAGGCTCGGTCTGCAATAGGAACATCTCCACACCCCTTAACAACAACACGCTTGTCTGCATACACAGAAACATCAAGCTGATGAAGGTTCTTCATCAACACCTGATTCTTTAATTCTTCCTCGGTTCCGTACACCACATCGGTAGCAAATGGTTGCAAATACGAGGCTACTAACATGTATGCCCACACGGGAATTACTGCATCAGCTGTGCAGGCCACTGCCACATATTTGTCCTGGTATTGCGCCCAATCGTGCTGTTGCATTGCTGCACGAAAATCCTTTTCCTTCAGGATCAGTCCCATGAACAAATAATCCTTCAGGTCAAATAATACAACCGGGTTCCCAGGTAGAAACTTCTCCAGGTCAAGGGTAATAAGCCCACTTTCGGCCACTTTATTTACAATTGCATCACTCATACTGCAAAGGTAGCTGTAGAATAGTAAACTTGGAATATAACAAAGGCCCCGATATTGTCGGGGCCTTTACCATAAGTTGAAGACTGCCTATTTAAAACTTTTCTCGATAATCTTTGATTGTTGCAGCCTTTTTGATTGACTCAAGGGACTGGAAACCCTGCCTGCGCAACTGTTGCTCCATTGTATTCCTGCTGTTCTCAATATTTGCATTTGGATTAGGTTTTGCATAAACCTGCTCCACCTTAAGCACATAAACGCCACCGGTACCTTCAATTGGGGCTGAACTCTTCCCCTGGCCTTGCTTATTAAATGAGGCACCGATCACCTTCAATTCCTGCCCTACGTTGGGTATGAACGGGGATGAGAAGCTCACACTATCTGCGCGCCTTACCTCCACCTTGTTTGATGACGCTACGGTTTCAAGACTGTTAGGCGTTCCTATCTTTTCCAAAATTTGTTGCGCCTTCTTATGATTGCGCACCATCGCTTCCACCATCGGCCTCGCCTTTTGTGGTGGCATCACCCCTTCTTCATTAATCTCTGTTAGCTGGGCAACAATATATTTATCTCCAATGGAAAAAGGCTGATCCACAACATCTCCTCTATCGGCTTCATACATCCATCTCACCAATTCACGACTCGTTCCTAACTCTCCAACACCATAGTCTCCGGGACGAACGTCGGAAACGATCAGTTTTTGTAAATTCTGCTTGGTCGCGTTTTCATCAAACTGCTTTCCGTTGCGACTCTGGGCTGCAAACTGGCTAGCCAGTCCTGAGGCAGCATTGTCTGTTTCGGAGCTCGTAATGATGGGCAGGGCCAGGTAGGCAATTTTGTATGCCGGTGCACTTCCTTTCTGAGATAATATTTCAATATAATGATATCCGAAATCAGTTTCTACAACACCTTTGCTTCCGACAGGGTTGCCAAAGATGAAATCATTAAAAGCGGCCACCATTTTTCCCGAAGGAATGCTGTCATACACGCCACCCTTATCTCTGCTACCTTGATCATCTGAGTATTTTACAACCAACGAATCGAAGATCGCTCCATTACGGATGGCAGTTTGGATACTATCTGCAATCCGTTTAGCCGTACTATCTTCCCTGACCCTGAAGGTTTGGCCCGATTGAGGATCCTGCTGTTGCGTGCCTATTAATATATGGCGCACCTTAACTGTATCTGGTGATTGGCGTTGCGCAACAATTTTAGCTAAAACATAATTCTTCTGGTCGAGATAAGGTCCGTATACTCCTCCTACTGGAGTAGCCAGGATAGAATCCTTGTGCGGAACCTGGATGCGGCTCTTACTAATGAATCCTTCATAATAAGGAAGCTCGCTCGTTGTCCTGATGAAAAATCCTTTTAGGTCTGAGGTTGAAGCAAATTCCGCAGACAAATTCCTGAGCTTTTCTCTAACTGAGGCTGAATCTGCAGTGCTTGGTGCAGCACTAAAGGCTACATAGCTAATGCTCCTTGATTTTTCCTGCTTGTATTCCTCGGCATGCTTTGCAATGAATTCTTTTATCTCTTCATCGGTCACCTTTACTGTACTATCTGGAATAGTCACGTAGGGAATCTGCACATAGGAAATGTTTGCAATCTGGCTATTGTCGGCCGCCATTTTTTCTGCCATCCATTTCGGGGCGTAGGCTGTATTGGAAACCATGGAGAGATACTTTTCCCGTTGCCTGCTTTCAATCACAGACTGAACGAACACCTGGTACTGTTGGGGGCTTTTCTTTTTGAAATCGAGGATGGTTTGGTATGCCATGTTAGCATCATACTGTCCTGTTTCAGGATTGGTAAACTGCTGCCTGAGCTGCTCTGGGGGATGACTTCCATATAATATATCTCCGATTTCCTTGTCGGTAATCTGCAGACCAAGCTGAGAATAGATTTTTCCGAGAAGGATCTCATCTACCATTTGAGTCCAAAGGTTCTCGGCCATTCTCTGTCGCATAAAATCGTTTTGCTGGCCCTGGTATTGATCTTCCACCAGTTTCAGGCGCTTTTGGTAATCGATGTAATCGATCTTTTTTCCGTTTACTTTGCCATAGGTGGTACTGTGCCCACCAAATAACCCGCTTCCTCTTCCCTGGAATGCATCGGTTACAATGAACCCTATCATGGCCAGGGCAATTGCGCCGAAAATCAACCAGGCCGCTTTGTCGCGGATGCGCTGAATAACAGACATACTCTTTTTATATTAGTTTTTTGCAGGCGGCAAAAATAGGTGTAAAAGCCCTTATCAACAAATTGTGGAAAAGCAACGGAAACTTAGTTCGGTGCTGCTTTTTGGTGGTGGAATACGAAGAAAAAGACTGGGACTGTTTCTACAGCAAATGTTAAATCATGGTCATCTCCACCTATAATTATTTTTCTTGCACATGTGGGGTGTTAGAAAATTCTGAATCGGTGGATAAGGGGAATATTTTCTTCCTGCCTTCAGGGGAAACTTTGGGTCTAGAATATCGGTCGTCTCAAACTAATGCCTGTTAGTGTTGAAAAGAGAATGCTTATCCTTATCCCGCTAACACCATATTGTGCGATCAACTCAAAAAAGTTTTCCCGTTAATTCTTTAATCCACCGGAGTGAATAAACTCATCAATTGGGGTTCCAGTCTGAATTCCTTCTGTGGAAATGGTGGTAGTGAATTGTGAACAACGTACTACCATAACTTTACAAAATATTCGTTCCGTAAACTTATGCCCAAATCCACACCCGTAATAGTAATAGTGTTTTTATAAATAATATTAATTAATATAAATACTATGGCAGATATCAACATTGCTGTTGCGAAAAGCCAGGTAGAGGAAAAAGGCTTTCTGGATGTTGAAATTGATCCTACCTTGGACCTATTCCACGAAATTGAAAGGCTCAAAAAAGAAAAAAATGCCATCATACTTGCGCACTACTACCAGGAACCAGACATACAGGACGTTGCAGACTACATCGGAGACAGCCTTGGATTGGCGCAACAGGCGGAGAAGACGAAAGCCGACATGATTGTTTTTGCGGGCGTTCATTTCATGGCTGAAACAGCGAAGATCCTGAACCCCCAAAAAAAAGTTGTCATACCCGACCTGAAAGCTGGTTGCTCTCTTTCAGATTCAGCTCCCGCTCCTTTGTTCAAGGCCTTTAAAGACAAACACCCCAATCACATTGTCATCACCTACATCAATTGTTCAGCCGCAATAAAAGCATTGAGTGATATTATTTGCACAAGTAGCAACGCAGCCTACATTGTGGAGAGTGTACCAAAAGAACAACCAATCATTTTTGCACCTGATAAGAATCTTGGCGCATACCTCATCAAAAAAACGGGTCGGGACATGGTACTCTGGAATGGCAGTTGCATGGTGCACGAAATATTCAGCAGAGAAAAAATAACTAAGCTCAAAGTGAGACACCCAAAAGCAAAAGTGATTGCACATCCTGAATGCGAAGAACCAGTTCTTGAATTGGCGGACTTTATCGGATCTACTACTGGCTTATTAAAATATACTTTACAGGATAATGCTACGGAGTATATTGTGGCTACTGAAACAGGCATACTTCACCAGATGCAAAAATCTGCGCCTCATAAAACTTTCATTGCGGCCCCTCCTAATAATAGTTGCGCATGCAATGACTGCCCGCACATGAAATTAAATACACTGGAAAAGTTGTACCTGGCTATGGAGTATGAAGAGCCGGAAATAATTATGGAGAAGGAAATAATCAAGGCAGCAAAAAAACCAATTGAACGAATGTTGGAGATTAGCAAGAAGGCCGGATTGTAGTTAATTAAATGAAGCCAGATTCTACCTATTCTATTGGGAAAATGTACTCATAACAGAATTCGCTGGTTTTAAATAGGTTAGTATTTTCTCCCATTTTTTAGTACACATACTTCGTATTTATACGAAAAACAGCCTTACATTTTTTACGAAATATTTTCGTTGAGCATCAATATACTATCGACGAGTGGACTGATAAATTCGACGAATGGACGAAAAACGCTTGCAAGAATAAAAGCCGGACTATACTTTTACTTCAGCATCTGACTCGTACCAAATTAAAAACATTTAAAACGTAGTATATGAAAACTCTTAACAAAATCAACAGCAACTCACAAGTAGCCATTCTTGCTACCTCTTTCCTTTCAATAGTAATGTTTGTTAATTACATCACTTGGTTCTA
>Ga0184625_10000900_pt1 | contig 11994 bp, 5 predicted proteins | sample PLM3_30_b1_FD_133151 | JGI IMG/M metagenome (GOLD analysis project Ga0184625, IMG submission 133151) | Groundwater sediment microbial communities from an aquifer in East River, Colorado, USA - PLM3_30_b1 | ecosystem: Environmental > Terrestrial > Soil > Riparian zone | place: USA: East River... | reverse complement strand
TTCGTTCTGCCATCCGCCCTCCAGCACTTCACCCTGGAGCAGCTCCCACAACAGGCGCGCCCGTCCGCGGGTCGAGTGTTTCTCTTCGCGAGTAGCCATGTAGCTCGGGCACATGGCGCCTCCTTCTTCCTTGCGGCAGGCGCCCACGCCGACGCAGCGGAGGGTGGCGTTCGCCAACGATCCGTTGTCGTTCGGGAACCGGAAAATCGTCTCGACCGGCCGCGGATGATAGTCGGCGCCGAGCCGCAAATCGGCGTGCGGCTGCCGCGCGTCGATAAGCTTGCCGGGGTTCATCTTGTTCTCGGGATCCCACAGGCGCTTGAACTCGCGGAACGCGCCCATCAGCTCGGGGCCGAACATCTTCGGCAGCAGCGCGCCGCGCGACTGGCCGTCGCCATGCTCGCCCGAAATCGACCCGCCGTGCGCGACGACGATATCCGTGGCCCGGTCGATGAACTCGCGGAACTGCTGAATGCCCGGCTCCGTCTGCAGGTCGAAGTCGACGCGCATGTGCACGCATCCCTCGCCGAAGTGGCCGTAGAGCGGGCTGTCGTAGTCGTACTCGCGCATCAAGGCGTAAATCGCGCGCAGGTACGATCCGAGTCGAGCGGGCGGGACTGCCGAGTCTTCCCATCCTTCCCAGCCTGGCCGCTTGCCGGGCTGAATCGCGACCGCGCCGAGCGCCGATTCCCGGACGTGCCACACCGCGGCGGCTTCGTGCGAGGTGCACACCATGAACTTCGGCCGCGGCTCGAGCGTCGCCAGCCACGCCCCGAACCGTTCGGCCTGCGCATCGGCGTCCTCGCCGGTCCACGCGCCGAACTCCACGAGCAGCACCCCCTTGCCTTCGGGCAGCAGCTTGAGCTCGTCGAGCCGCATCCCTTTCGCGCGAAGGGAATCAGGAATCGCGTTGTCGAACCCCTCGAGACCAATCGGTTTGTAAGTGAGGATCTCGGGCACGTGATCGGCCGCGATGAACGGATCGGGAAACCCGATGCAGACCAGCCGACGGAACGGCGGGCTCGCCGTCAGGCGCAGCGTCGCTTCGAGCACCGTTACGCACGTGCCCTCGCTGCCGACGAGCGCGCGCGCGACGTTGAAGCCGTTTTCCGGCAACAGCTCGTCGAGGTTGTACCCGGACACGCGGCGCGGAATGCGCGGAAACTTCTCGCGGATCAACGGCGCGAACTGGTCCCTGATGCGCTTGAGGCCCGCGTAAATCTCCCCCTTGCGCCCGCCCGCCGCGATGATCGCATCGAGCTCCGCATCGCTCGTCTTGCCTACGGTCATCCTGGTGCCGTCGTAGAGCATCACCTCGAGCTCGTGGATGTTGTCGACGGTCTTGCCGCCCATCAACGCATGGACGCCGCACGAGTTGTTGCCGATCATCCCGCCAAGCGTGCAGCGGCTGTGGGTCGCTGGATCGGGCGCGAAGGTGAGGTGGTGCACTTCTGCCGCATCACGGACGCGATCGAGGACGATGCCGGGCTGCACGCGGGCAACCTGCGCCGCGGCGTCGAGCGTGACGATGCGGTTCAGGTGCTTCGAGAAGTCCATGATCACCGCGACGTTGCAGCACTGGCCGGCGAGGCTCGTGCCCGCGCCGCGCGGGAGAATCGGCGCTCCGACTTCGCGGCACGCTGCGATGGTCGCCGCTACGTCTGCCTCATCGAGCGGGATGACCAGCCCGATGGGGACCTGGCGGTAGTTCGACGAGTCGGTCGCGTAAAGGGCGCGCGAGCCGGCGTCGAACCGCACTTCGCCGCGTACCGTGCGCTTCAGCGCGCGCTCGAGGGATTCGCTTGCGGGAAAAATATCGCGCGCATGCGCGTGAGAGCTTGGCAGCGATTCAACAGGCACCGCGACTCCGGGTGCGGCTTACTTCCAGACCGCTTCGATGGCCTCGAAGCGCGTCTTTCCGACGTTGGTGATGGTATAGGTGACCGGTCCGGTGTGCCATTCGAATTCACCGGCTTTCATCTCGATGCGGTGCGCGGCCGAGCCTGGACGCTCGACGGAAATGGCTCCATCGTGGGCGGCGATCAGCAGGCCCGATCGCGGCAGCGTATAACGTCCGGTCGACTGGCCGGGCTCGAGAATCAGCCGCTCGACGCGCACCAGCTCGTTGTCGAGCGCCGGTTTCTCCTGATAACCCGCAGGCTTCGGCGACGCGAGAAACGCGCCGGCCGGCGAGACGTCGTCGCGCGACTGAATCTGGACCGTGATGTTGCGGAATGTGGTCGACGCGATGTTGCCGACGCGATGGATGAGCGCCGGCGAGTACCGCACCTCGGCGTCCACCGGCTCGATGTTGATGATCTCCTTGGCGCCGAGCGTCTGCCCGCGCAGCGTCGCCGCGCCGATGGAAATCCAGAAGTACGGGTTCTCGTGAATGTGATACAGCGTGCCGCTGAACGGTTCGACAGTCACGTCGAGCACCCGCGCGTACTTGTTGTCGAGCTTGACGAAATGATGTGGCTCGCGAATCGCGGGAACCTGCATGTCGGGTGTCGACGCGCCCTGTGCCAGCGCAACGGCTGTGAGCATCACGATGCCCAGCCCGGCTGCGAAAATTCGTGTCATGAACCGGGATAATACTTGATCTTATGAATTGGGAGATTGGAGGATTGGTAGATTGTGAGATTGTTGGCAGATTGAAGATTGCTGGATTGGCAGATTAGGAATTCGACACATAGTCTGACGATCTGCCAATCCACAATCCTTCAACACTCTGGCAATCTTCCAATCTGCCAACCTTCCAATTCAGGCGTAGCTCTTCCTCCGCTGACGCACCGCCGCCGCGGTCTTCATCTTCGGAATCCGCTGATCGGATTTCTTGATTCCCTTCATCGACGGCGCTGGCTTCCGGCGGCGCTTGCCTGGGGCGTGCGCGGGGTCGGCCTTCAGCGCGGACGCGGTGCCCGCGGCCTTCTTTTTCTTCGCCGATGCGGCTTTCCGCACCTTGCCAATGCCGCCCGTCAGCCCGTCGAGCATCTGGGTTGCGCTGTCGCGGACGCGGGTCAGCTGGTCGGTGAGCGTCTGCCGGTTCATCAAGGATTCGGCGGTCCCTTCGAGGGTGCCGGCGATGCGGCCGAGCTGTTCGGCCAGTGCAATTGCCTGCTCACCCAGGTCTGTTTCGTTCTTCTGCTCTCGTGTCGCCATAGAGCGTTTTCCTCCGCCGTATTCGGCAGCAAGAACGACGCCAGAAAAGGGGAATACAGTAAAATACCGGCTTTCGATTAGCTCGTAGGTGGTAGGTGGTAGCCGGTAGCGAAAGACTCCTGCTACGGGCTACGAGCTACCAGCGACAGAGAGGTATCACATGCGCTTTGCCGGTTTGTTTCTCGCAGTCATGAGCCTGTCTGCCGCTGCGCAGGCGCAGCAGACGCTGACGCTCGAGCTTAAAGACTTCGCCACAATGCCGATGACGGGGCTGCCTCTCGGCAAAACGACGAATGAAATGCTGCTCGCCCGGGTCAACGCCATCCGCGAAGAACCAGGAGGCGCACCACGGCTGTTCGTCGCGGATATGAACGGGCCGCTCTACATCCTCGACAAGAAAACCAAACAGTTTACGAAATACATGGACTTCGACGGGCGCGACGACCGGGCGGGCCTCTTCCATCGATTGTTCATTACGAGCGGTTACGGCAACGGCCTCAACGGGTTCTATTTCGATCCCGACTACCGGCGCAACGGCAAGTTCTATACGGTGCACATGGAGGATCCGAACCTCACAACCGTGTCGAACCTTCCTGACGCCAAGAACTATCCAGGGCTGAACCTCACCGGATACGCACCGACGCAGACCATCGCCACGCCCGGCGAGACGATCAACGAGGGCGTGCTGATCGAATGGACCGACACCAACACTTCGAACACGACATTCGAAGGCACCGCCCGTGAATTGATGCGTCTCCGGTTGAACACCCGGAGTCACCCCATGGGCGATCTGACATTCAATCCTACGGCTCGCCCCGGCGATCCAGACTGGCGCGTGTTGTACGGCGAGGTCGGCGACGGCGCATCTGGCGAATCGCGCATCGTCGAGATCCGGCCAAATCCGCAGCGGCTGGACACCCTCGTGGGAAAGATCATCCGTATCATTCCCGACCTGAACGAACAGACGAACGCGAGCTTCGTCAGCGAAAACGGCCGATACCGGATTCCGAATGACAACCCGTTCGTCAAGTTGAAGGGCGCCCGGCCCGAAATCTGGGCGCACGGCCTGCGCAATCCTCATCGCCTGACCTGGGCGATCGATCCGTCCAATCCGGCAAACACCCGGCTGATTGCCAATTCGGTCGGCTACCGCACGTTTGAAACCGTCAACATCATCGAGCGCGGCAGCAATCACGGCTGGCCGTATCGCGAAGGCGTCCACGTACTGAATGCCGACCAGAAGTCGCACGGACCTCTTCCCGCGGTCGACAAGATTCCCATTCAAATCGGCGATGAAGTCACCGATCAGGTCGTCACTCCCAAATATCCGGTGATCGAATACCCTCACGACGAAGGCGGCGGCGACGCCATCGGCAGCGGCTACGTGTACAACGGCAAGCTCATCCCCGAGCTTCGCGGGAAATACATCTTCGGCGATATCACGACGGGCCGGTTCTGGTACGCCGACTACAAAGAGATGCTCGCGGCAGACGGAGATCGCAATCCCGCCACACAGGCGAAGACCTACCCCGTCAAATTCGCGTGGGACGATCCGAGCGATTCCCCGGATGCGGGCAAGAAGATCTACGACACGATGTTCCCCATCAACGAGATGACCTATCACTCCCGCGGCGGGAAGGAAGAGCATCTCGCGGCGCGCCAGAAAGTGGCGAATCAAGGCCGCGCTGACACGCGCCTTGCCGTGGATGCGAACGGCGAGCTCTATATCTACAGCAAGAGCGACGGCATGATTCGGCAGGTTGTGAGCGCCGCCAAGTAGCATGCGCCTGACCCTCCCCGCCCTCGTCCTCGCAGCGTGGGCGGCGGCGCTGGCTGCGCCACCGACGGCGTCCGAGACGCTCACGCTCGAGTTGAGGGACTTCGCGGCGCTGCCGATTACGGGCAATGTGGCCGGCGAGGGACAGGTCGATGGCCTGCTCGCTCGGGTCAACTCCATTCGTGAAGAACCGGGTGGCACTGGCCGGCTGTTCGTCACGGACATGAACGGCCCGATCTACATCCTCGACAAGAAGACCAAAGCGCTCACCACGTATCTGGACTTCAACGGCAGCGGCGATCGCCCGGGGCTCTTCGACAGGCTGCTGCACGATCCCGGCTACAGCAGCGGCATCAGCCAGTTCCAGTTCGATCCCGATTACCGGCGCAACGGCAAGTTCTATACGGTGCACATGGAGAGCCCGGCGTTGCCGGGATCGCAGCGGCCCGATACGGCGAAATTTCCGGGCCTGACGTTCGGACCGTTCGGATACGAGCCGACAGCCGCGGTGAGCACGCCGGGGCCCGTCAGCTTCGAATCCGTGCTCATCGAGTGGACCGACAGTAACCTGCGAAACGTCACCTTCGAAGGCACGGCGCGCGAGATTCTGCGCGTTCAGCTGAACGGGCGCATTCACCCGATGGGCGAGCTGGTGTTCCACCCCGCGGCCCGAAGCGGGGATCCGGAATGGCGCGTCATGTACATCGGCATCGGCGACGGCGGCGCCGGCGAGTCGCGGACCGTCATTCGCCCGAATCCGCAGCGGCTCGACACGCTCGTCGGTAAAATTCTCCGGATCATCCCCGACACCGGAGAGCACGTCGCCACGAGCACGATGAGCGACAACGGGCGGTACCGGGTGCCGAACGACAACCCGTTCGTGTCGAAGCCGGGCGCAAGAAAAGAGCTCTGGGCGTACGGCCTGCGCAATCCTCACCGGTTGAGCTGGGCCGCCGACCCGGACGACCCACGGCGCCACCACCTCATCGCGGCTGTCGTGGGACTGCGCACGTGGGAGATGGTAGCCATCATTCGCAAGGGCGCGAACTACGGATACTCGCAGCGCGAAGGCAATCAGCTGCTGCAGCCCGACAACGTCATTGCGGCGTTGCCCGCCGTCGACAAGATCGCGGTCCAGATTGGCGACGAAGTCACCGATGAAACAGTCGTGCCGGCTTACCCGGTCGTTCAGTATGGCCACGTGCCCACCGGCGGAGACGCCATCGGCAGCGGATACGTCTACAGCGGCAAGGCGCTGCCGGCGCTGCGCGGCAAGTACATCTTCTCGGATCTTTCAACGGGACGTGTGTGGTACGCCGAATGGAAAGAGATGCTCGCGGCCGATGACGGCGATCCGAGGACGCTGGCGCAGATGCACGAAGTGAAGCTGCGCTGGAACGACCAGGTGCACGACACGTTCACGTCGATCGCGCAGGCGGCCTATCAATCGCGTGGCGGCAAGGATCCTGATCTGCCGGGCCGCGGTACTGTTTCAGGCGCGCGGCGCGCCGATGCGCGCTTCGCCCTGGATGCCGCGGGCGAGCTCTACGTCTATAGCAAGACCGACGGCATGATTCGGCAAGTTGTATCTGCGAAGTAACGTTACGGTTCTTGAACAGAAGATCAGGAGGCCAGAAGAAACGTCTTTTCAAAAAAATTCTCCTGATCTTCTGATCTTCTGTTTACGCACAGAATCTCACGTGAGGACCTTCATGCGAAAACTCTTCGTTCCTGCTCTCGCCCTGCTTGTTCTCACGTACGCGATGCTCGCGCAGGCGCAGCGCGGCGGAGCCCCGGCGATGCCGCCGGCGCCGGGATCGCTGCCGACGCGAAATTTTGAAAAAGTCGCCGAAGGCGTGTACTACGGCACCGCCACCGGTTCGATGACGACCGTCAGCAACGTGGTCGTGGTCGTGAACGACGATGACGTGCTGATCGTCGATCCGGGCGTCACGCCTGGGGCTGCCACGGCGCTCGTCGCCGACGTCAAAAAGCTCACGAACAAGCCCATCAAATATGTGGTCGACTCGCACTATCACTACGACCACGCGTTCGGGAACCAGGTGTTCGGACCCGACGTCACCATCATCGGCCACGACACGGTGCGCCGCCGCCTCAGCGGTCTCGATGTGCTGAAGCAGCGTACCTATCTGATGAACAGCTCCGCGGCCATCGCGACTCGATTCACCCAACTCAAGCGACAGATCGCCGAAGCAAAGGACGCGAGCGAGCGTGCGGTCTACGAACGGCAGTTGGCCATACACCAGCAGTACGCCGACGAGCAGCCGAAGATCAAACCGACACCGCCGAACTCGACGCTGTCGCGCGACATGACCCTTTACCGAGGCGGCCGCGAGATTCAGATTCGCTTCTTCGGACGGGCCCACACCGACGGCGATATCGTCGTATTCCTGCCGCGCGAGCGGATGATCGCCACCGGCGACATGATTACCAGCGCGCTGTCCTATACGGGTGATGCATTTGTCGAGGAGTGGCCGGCAACGCTCGAGGGAGTGATGTCGCTCGACTTCGACACGGTGCTACCCGGGCACGGCAACGTGTTCAAAGGAAAAGATCACATCCGCAACCTGCAGGCGTACTGGCGCGATTTTTACCAGCAGGCCACCGCCCTTCGCAAGCAGGGCGTGTCTCCGGAGGAGGCCGCCAAGCGCATCGACCTGACGAAACATGCCGGCGCAATCCCCGCGGCCAAAGCCCCGATCGATCCTCGCGGCTTGGATCGCATTTACGACCTGGCGGCAAATCCGAACGCGCCAGTGCGTTAGTTGCGTGGTAGCTGGTAGCCGGTAGCTACGAACCAGGAGGTCTGCTTTCTCAATACGAAGCTGAGACCGACGAGCGGAGCGAACTTCCCCTAAGGGCAGTAGATGACGTGCTCCGCCGCGCATATAGTGCTCATCGGCTTCCCGATGAGCCCTGCCGCTGTTTCACTGAACGCTAGGCAGCACTGCTTCACGTATCATTGGCGCTCGAGAAGCCGCCGACTCGTGTCTGACTAGATTCGCTTGCTTCCCGGGCGAACGCCGCAAAGTGGCACGAAGGTTTGAGAGCCAGGAATTGCAGGGCCGACGTGAATTGGTTCAAAAAGGATCGACGCGCTTCAGCCAAGGATTCGCCCGCCCAGAGCCCGGCCATCGCAACCGGATCGTCGAATTTTGACGACACGGAGGAGAGGCTCGCGCACGAGAGCCAACCAAGCACGCCACTCACGGAGGACGCTGACGTTCAGCGCCCGCCCGCGCCCCCCGCGGCACCCCTCGCCATCCCGTCGACACTCGGGCGCTATGAAGTGCGGCGTCTACTGGGGAGCGGCGGCTTCGGCGCAGTCTATCTGGGCCACGATGGCCAGCTCGATCGGCCCGTCGCCATCAAAGTGTTACACGGCGGGGCCGGCCAGGGGGCCGACCCCGAACGGGCGCGTCAGGAGGCGCGGCGGCTCGCGCAACTGCACCACCCTGGGATCGTGGCCGTGCACGACATCGGAGTGCACGAGGGCACCGTCTATATCGTCTCCAACTACCTCGAGGGGACCGACCTCCGTAGCTGGATGCAGGACCATCGGGAGTCCTGGCAGGACGCGACGCGAATCGTCATCGCCGTACTCAATGCGCTGGGCCATGCCCACGAGCGGCGCGTCATCCACCGCGACGTCAAGCCTGCGAACATCATTCTCACCGCCGGGCGCACGCCGGTGCTGGTGGACTTCGGCCTCGCGCTGGGCGAGGAACAGGCGGGTGGGAGCGGGAAGGGGTTCCTCTCGGGGACCCCTCACTACATGTCGCCCGAACAGGCCAAGGGCGTGGCACACCGCATCGACGGGCGCACCGACCTCTATAGCCTGGGCGTCGTGTTGTACGAGCTGCTGACAGGCCGGCTCCCGTTCCGGGCGTCGGAGCTGCAGGAGTTATTGCGGCAGGTGCGCGAGGATGAGCCGCAGCCGCCGCGTCAACTCGCGCGCGACATCCCGCCGGACCTGGAACGCGCCTGCCTGAAGGCGCTGGCGAAGCATCAGCAGGATCGGTACATCACGGCGGGCGACTTCGCCGAAGACCTGCAGCGTGTGATCGTGGCGGCCGCTGCGCCACCCTCGGTGGAGGCGCCGCCTCCGCCCACGTCGATGCGCGATCGAGCGTCCGTTCTTACGCCGACGCCTTTCCCAGCGGCGGCCGATTCGACGACGCCCTCGTTGGTGCGGCGCGCACGCGAGGCCGAGCGCCGCCAATTGACCGTACTGGTGTGTGGCTGCGACGCATTCGAGTCCGAGCCGTATCTGGCACTGGACTCGGAGGCTCAGGCGGATCTGTTGCGGGCGTTTCTCGAGAGGTGCGAGAAGGCCGTCCAGCAATTTGGCGGCACCATCGTGCAAAGCAGCGAAGACGGCATGGTGGCGTGCTTCGGGTTTCCGCTCGCGTACGAAGACGCCGCCGAACGCGCCGCACGGGCGGGGCTCGCGATCCTCGAGGGCATGACGATCCGCGGCGAGCGGCTCCGAATAGCCGAAGGGCTGCCTCTGGATCCATGGGTCGCGCTTCATACCGGAGCCGCCGTCGTCGAGGAGAAGGTGGGCGCCATCTCGCTCGTCGGCGAGGCGCGGAATGTGGCGGTCCGGCTCGAAGACGTCGCCGTCGCCGGTCAGATGATCTGCACCGACGCCAGCCACCGCCTGTTCCAAGGACGGTTTCAGTGTGTCCCTCTAGGCCCGCACAAGATTAAAAGCGTGCCCGGGCTCGTGGAGCTGTTTCGCGTAGAGCACGTCGCGGCGACCGGGAGCTCGATTGATGCAGCGGCCCCGGCGGAGTTGTCGCCCCTGACGGGCCGCGATCGGGAAGTCGATCTGCTCAGGGACCGATGGGAGCAGGCGCGAGAAGGTATGGGCCAGGTCGTCCTGCTGATCGGCGAGCCGGGCCTGGGCAAATCGCGCCTGGTCCACACGATGAAGCATCACGTGCTGGGACAGATCAGGGAAAGTCACGTGGACTCCCCCGTCATCGAGTGGCGCTGCTCGCCCCATTTTCAAAACACGGGACTGTATCCGGCGATCGACTTCTTCGAACGAGCTCTCGGCTTCGACCGCGAGGCCGCACCGCACGCCCGGTTCGACCTGATGCTGCACCGCCTGGAGCAGTACGATCTGGCCCGGCCCGAGACCGTCCCGTTATGGGCGTCGCTGTTGTCGCTCCCGATTCCGGATCGCTACCCGCCGCTGTCGTTGTCGCCGATCCGGCAGCGTGAAGAAACCTTCCGGGCCATGCTGGACTGGCTGCATGCACGCGCTGCGAAGACGCCGGTGCTGTTCATCGTCGAGGATCTGCACTGGGTGGATGCCTCAACGCTGGAGTTCCTGCGACAGTTCCTCGCGGAGGGTCTGCACGACTCCATCCTGACGCTGCTCACCTTCCGCCCAGAGTTCACGACGCCATGGCCCGCCGTCGCCCATCAAACCAGCCTGGCACTGAATCGACTCACGCAGCGTCAGGCGGGCGACCTGATGAGGACGAAGACGAAGCGTGCGTTGTCGGACGCGATGGTCCAGCAGATCTACGACCGCACCGGCGGCGTGCCGCTGTTTGTCGAAGAATTCACCACGATGGTGCAGGAGTCCGCCCTTCCAGACCAGGAAGACGGTAGCGCGCGCGGCCAGATGCTGCTGGCACACGAGATTCCCGCCACCCTTCAGGATCTGGTGATGGCCCGGCTGGATCGGATACAGGGTGAGCGGGAGTTTGCACAGCTCGCCGCGACGCTGGGCCGCGAATTCAGTTACGAGTTATTGGCCGCCGTCGCGGACCTGGACGAGTGGACGCTGCAGCGCGAGCTGGCGGAGTTGGTGCAGGCGGAGATCCTCTACCCGAAGGGCCGGCCGCCCCGCTGCAGTTACATCTTCAAGCACGCTCTGCTCGAGGACGCGTTGTACAACGCGCTGGTCAAGGGAAAGCGCCAGCGGTTTCATCGGCGAATCGCCGACGCGCTGGAAGCGCATTTCCCTCAGACGGCCGAGACAAAGCCGGAGTTGCTCGCCCATCATTTCAGTGAGGCGGGTCTGGCCGAGAAGGGTGCCGCGTACTGGCTGAAGGCGGGCCTGCGGTCGCGAGAACGGTCGGCGGAGGTCGAGGCCATCAGCCACCTCACGAAGGGCCTGACACTCGTCGGCACGCTCGCAGAGTCGCCCGAACGCGACGCCAAAGAGTTGCAGTTCCTGAGCGCCCTGGCGCCCTGCCACATCGCCGTCCGCGGCTACGCCGCACCCCAGGTCGGACCCATCCTGGAACGTGCCCGCGAGCTGTGCGAACGGACGGGACAGGCGCCGCAACTGTTCGGAACCATGCTGGGCACGTGGGAATGGCGTCTGGTGCGCGGCGACATCCGGCAGTGTGTGGACCTGGCCGACGAGGGCATGAAACTCGCCGACCGCCTGGCCGATCCCGGCATCTTGATGGAAGCGTTGTTCATGCCCGGCGTCACGATGTTCTACCGGGCGGAGTTCCTTGCTGCGCGACAGTATTTCGAGAGAGCGCTGGCCACATACGACGACCGCGAGCGCACGAAGTTCTGGTCCGCGTTCACGGGGCACAACGCCAGCGTGACGCATCGCTGCTATCTCGCCCTGGCGCTATGGCAGCTCGGCTACGCGGATCAGGCCATGAAGGTGGATCGCGAGACGCGCCAGCTCGCCGTCACAATCGGGCACGCGTTCACCACCGCTCACGCTTTGGATTTCACAGCCTGTTTGTACCAGTTCTCTCGACTCGGCAGCGAACTACAGGCCGTCGCCGAGGAAGAGATCGCAATCGCCACGGATCAGGGGTTTCAGCTCTGGCACGCGCTAGGGACGCTTCACAAGGGTGCGGGATTACTGCTGCGCGGCCGTCGAGACGACGCGCTCCCGCTCCTTCTCGATGGCTTGAAGGAGTTTCGTGGCACCGGCGCCGAACTACGTGTTCCGTTCTATCTGGGCATGCTGGGAGAGGCGTATACGCAGGCCGGGCGCTTCGAAGAGGCGCTCGCGGCGCTGACCGAAGCGCTGGCAGTCGTCG
>Ga0184625_10000899_pt1 | contig 12008 bp, 10 predicted proteins | sample PLM3_30_b1_FD_133151 | JGI IMG/M metagenome (GOLD analysis project Ga0184625, IMG submission 133151) | Groundwater sediment microbial communities from an aquifer in East River, Colorado, USA - PLM3_30_b1 | ecosystem: Environmental > Terrestrial > Soil > Riparian zone | place: USA: East River... | reverse complement strand
TGCGCTCAAGCTGGTCGATCATCGCTTGCTTGCGGCTGTCGACCTCATCTTTCACGACGCCCTCCGGCGCCGGCACTTCCGACGCGCGGACCAACGCCTCCAGCGCCTTGTCCCGAGCGGCGTAGATCTGCTCGACTCGCTTGACCCGCTCGATCCGCTCGACAAGATCGGCCCGTAGCTCATCGAGAGTGTCGAACTCGCTCGCGAGCTGGGCAAACTCGTGGTCGATCTCAGGCAGCTCGCGCTCCTTCACCGTGCGGACCGTGACCGCCACGTCGGCCTCGCGCCCGGCAAAGTCGCCGCCGACCAGTGCGGTGGTGAAATTAGTTGCGGCACCCGCCGTCATGCCGACCAGCGTGTCGTCGAGGCCGGGCAGAAGTTGGTTGCTGCCGACCTCGTGGGAGAGGTTGCTAGCCGTACCGCCAGGCACTTCGGCGCCGTCGACGGTCGCAGCCAGGTCGATCTGCACGAAGTCGCCCGGCTGGGCGGGGCGCTCGACGGTCTTGAGGGTGGCGAACCGCTGGCGCAGCCCTTCGAGCTGCGCGTCGACGTCCTCGTCCTTTACCTGGACCTCGTCGACCATCACCTCGATACCTTTCAGATCAGGCAGCGTGATCTCCGGCCGGACGTCGACCTCTGCGGTGAACTTGAGCGGCTCGCCGTCGGCGAAGTCGGTGATCTCCACCTCGGGCCGGCCAAGCGTGCGGACCTCGTGCAACTGCACCGCTGCGAGGATCTGCTCCGGTATCGCCCCTTGCACCGCCTCGGTGAGGATCGTCTCCCTGCCCACCCGCTGGTCGATCACTGCCTGAGGTACCTTGCCCTTGCGGAACCCAGGGATGGTCACCTCGGCGCCGATCTCCCGGTACGCCTTCTTGAGACTCGGTTCAAGCTCGGCAAACGGCACCTCGATCGCGAGCCGCACCCGAGTCGGGCTCAGGGTCTCGACGGTGCTCTTCACGGGCATACTCCCTCGGGTGATGTCAGGCTAAGTCTGCGCGGCGCGGGTCTTTTCGCGCATTTGCGGCGTCGATGAGTCTAGGCGAGCCGGTGGCCCCATTTGTGTACGGGCGCGGTTTCGCCCTGGGGTTGACCTTCGTCACATCGGTCGGGGTGGCGGGATTTGAACCCACGGCCCCTCGCTCCCAAAGCGAGTGCGCTACCAAGCTGCGCCACACCCCGTGGCGAGGAGCAAGTGTACGGGTTTGGGGCTGGCCCGCGCTCAGCGGCCGCCCGCGGGGGTTCGCGCAGCCAAGGTCATCGTATGATCAACTCCGGGAAAAGGCCGACGGTGAAAATGTGCCGCACGACGTCACAGTCCTTACTGCTGAGTGAGATCTTCGACCTGGCTGTAGTAAGAAGATCGCCATTGGCCGAACGCTCGCGAAGTGGGACTCCGCAGCCGGTCGGAGAGCGGTGATCTTTGCAACATCCTCAAACCGGCATAAACACTCCACGATCCACTTCGGCGGAACCGCGAAACGCGCCACGCACGGGACCCGTTAGTCTTGACGCCGGGCCGGGTATGAACGCGGCCAGCGCGGCCGTAGCTCAATGGCAGAGCTTCAGTCTTCCAAACTGACGGTGAGGGTTCGATTCCCTTCGGCCGCTCCACGAACAGATGCCCAGCCAAGATCCTTCCGCCCCTCCCCGCCATTATTAGCTCATCGTCAATGATCGACGACCGCGTCCAAAATCGGCTCAAAGATCGACACGTAGCCGTCGAATGGCACGCCCTTCGTCCTGCTGGACTGAGCCTGCCGGCTTACGCCGCCCCCGTGTCTCTGCCTCTCCGCCACCAAGGTGTCTCGTCGGCCGACGGCATTTCCTTGGTCGGGTGAAGAACGGCGGCGAGGGTAGGCATCACCTGCGTCGGCTCGAGCACGGCGGACGCGTCCAACGATTCGTCATCGAGGTCGGGCATGTCGTCGTCCGAGGGCTCCGGAGCCGCCGGAATCGCCATCGCCGGGGCGTCGGCGCCTACCTTACCCGGCGCGAGCCCGCTGACGACCACGTCCAGCGTGGCCTCGACGGCGGCCAGCCGCTCGTCGAACTCCAGCGATGCGGCCTGCACCTCCGCCGCCGCCTCTTCGGCCGCCTTGGCGATAGCGATGAGGCGGTGCACCCGCTGGCGGGATCCGAGGCCGGTCAGCTCGGCGACCTCGGTGAGCTTGCGGCCCGAGGCGGCGAGTTCGGCGAGCGCCCGGCCGCGCTCGCGCTTGATCGACGCGACGAGTGCGGCGTAGAGCACCTGCTCCCGGGTGAGCACTGTGTAGCGGAAGACCGGATCCCGCTCCGCCAGGTGGTATCCGCACAGGTTGTGCAGGACCGCCTCCACCTCCTCGGGTTCGGCCGTGATCCCCACTGTGCTCTTGTCGATCATTCTTTGCTCCTCAACCCGGCCGGTGCCACATAGCGGCATGCCGCCCGCATGCCGCATGCCGCCCGTATGGCCGCAGTCTGCCCCGGTTCGTTGCCGCGAGCCAGAAGCGACACGTCCCATTCTCTGAGCGAAACAACGGCCACTGTCAAAGACGGTCCCACTGCGCACCGATCCAGTCTCCAACCCAGTCGAACCCGGTTCGCACCCACTCGCCGATGTCGACGAGCCAACTCGTGTTGGCGAAGTAAGACACGCCTGCAGCTGTCAAGAACAGTCCGGTCAGGAAATGCGACCACCGGGCGTGGGGGCGCCGCCTGCGTAGCGTCTGCTCCAGTACGAGGTAGCCCAGCAATCGGGTGAGCACGAACACGGCCGCGCCCACAACGACCATGAACACCAGTCCAGCGATGGGGAACGATATCGTCCCGCGGCCGGCGGCCGCCCAGACGCCCCATCCGCAGAACGCGACCAACAGGCCTGTCGCGCTGAACCCCCAACCGTCGGAGAGACTACGCCGCGATGCCCTGCTCGCCCGCTGCCACGACACCCCTCGCGGCGCCCGGGAACGAGTCGTCGCGGGTGCCGGCATCGGCATCTCGATGGTTGGCTCCCGCGGGGGAGCCGACGGTACTGGCACCGACGCGCGGCCGTGCATCGGCGTGGGTCGGATCGGACGCGGTGGCGGCTCAGTCGGCGCGCCCCACGGGTCAGCCGGCGGGCCCATGTTGATGACTCCCCTTCAGGTACCGACGCCGAGCGTAGCCATCGATGTCACGCGGCGCCCAGTCCGTCGACGAGTCAAGGTTACGCAATTCGCTCGCTATAACGGTCGGTCGCGGGTAGGACAGGATAGGTGAGCGACGAAATTTCGATCGAGGTCCCGGCGCACGAGGACTGGGACGCCTTCTACCAGACGAATACCGCAGCCTTCAACGCTGACGGCGACGAGGACACCTCGGCCGCGGAACGCCTCCTGTTTGAGCCTGAACGTTGCCTCGTCGCACGCCGCGACGGCGAGATCGTCGGTACCGCGGGCATATCTACCCGCCAGCTCAGCGTGCCGGGCGCGGTCGTGCCGGCGGCACACGTCACCCTCGTCGCCGTCGCGCCGACCGCCCGGCGCCGGGGCGTGCTCACCCGGTTCATCGGTCAACAGTTCGCCGACATGCGCGCCGCAGGTGAGCCGATCGCCGCGCTCTGGGCCAGCGAGGGGCGAATCTACCAGCGCTTCGGGTATGGACTGGCCGCCCGCAAGCTCAGCCTGACCGTTGAAACACGGGAGATCAACTTTACCGCACCCGTTCCTGCTGAGGGCCGGCTCCGCGAAGGGCCGCCCACCGATCTTCGCGACATGATGATCAAGGTTTATGACGAGGTGTACGCGCAACGGCCCGGCTGGTCGGAACGGGCCGCCCGCCATTGGGACCATCGCCTCGCCGACCCAGATGCATGGCGCAGGGGGTCCAGCGGTCGTCGCGCCGTCGTTCATGAAGGGGAGCACGGCGTCGATGGTTACGCCCTGTGGCGCGTGACGAATAACTGGACGGACGCCGGCCCGGCCGGCGAGGTCAGGGTCATGGAACACGTGGCGACCACCCCCGCCGCGTACGCGGCCCTGTGGCGGTTTCTCCTCACGGTCGACCTCACCCGTACGGCGACACACTGGTTCTGTTCGGTAGATGAGCCGCTGCTGTTCATGGTGGACGAGCCACGCCGGCTCGGCTCAAGGCTCGGTGACGCGTTATGGGTACGGATCGTTGATCTCGGCGCGGCCTTGTCGGCCCGCCGGTACCAGGCCGACGTCGACGTCGTCTTCGAGGTCACCGACGAGCTCATCCCGGCCAACGCAGGTCGCTGGCGCCTGACCGCGTCGTCTCAAACCGCGAAATGCGTGTCCACTGCAGACTCGCCGGACCTCGCCTGCGACATTGGAGCACTGGGCGCTGCCTACCTCGGAGGGACTTCGCTCATCGCGCTGGCCGACGGCGGGCTGCTCCGGGAGCTGCGGCCTGGTGCGCTGTCCGCCGCGGCCGTAGCGATGGGCTGGTACAGGTCCCCTTCCTCGATAGAAGTGTTCTAACCTCAGCGTCGAGGAGGTGGACGTGACCGACCCGGTACGCCGTCGGCGGCGCGTGCGATCGCCAGGTAAGCCCGATGTGGGCCACACCAGGGCCGAGCCGGCAACTCCTGGTCCAGCCGAGGGCGCCATGGCGCCCACTCCCGGCGTCGCGGACGAGCCCGCGGCGTGGGTGGGCGAACCCGTCAATGACCCGGTCAGCGACCTAGAGCCGAGCCCAGCCGAGCGCGGTCTGCGTGGGCTGGTCGGCGGCGGATCCTCGCAGGTGAGCCCCAATATGGCCCTCCGCGCGCGCGACGCCGCCCGTCCCCGCCCAGAGGATCTCTCCCGCGCGGAAGCTGAACTCACGGTCGTGCGCCGCCACTGGGCCCCCCGCGAATAACCGCCGACTCCCCCCTTCCCGTCGATCATGACCTGGAGGTCATGATCGACGCCATTCTGCGACGGTCAGCTCATGATCATCGCGATCTTGACGGGAGAAGTGGCGCGAGCAGGTCGCCGTAGGTATCGATCCGGGCCAACACCTCGCCCGGGGGGAGCGGGCGAACCGCGCCGGCCTCGACCTCGTCCCAGGTGAACGGGGCGGAGACCGTTGGACTTGGCCCCGCGCGCAGCGAGTAGGCCGATACCGTCGTCTTCGCCGCGGCGTTCTGACTCCAGTCGAAGAAGACCTTGCCTGGCCGGAGGCTCTTTGTCATCTTCGCGGTGATGAGCTCGGGAAGAGCGCGCTCGAGATCCTCGGCGACCAGACGTGCGTAGTCTGTGACCTCCTCGGAGGACTGACCACCGGGCAGCCGGCACAACAGCTGCATCCCCTTCTTGCCGGACGTCTTTGCGAGCGGCCTCATCCCGTCGACCTCGAACCGGTGCTTGGCGGCCACCGCCACCAAACAGCATTCAGCGAGTCCCGCCGGCGGGCCGGGGTCGAGATCAGCGACGAGCAGGTCAGGTTGACCGGCCGAGCCATTGCTCAGCCTCCACTGTGGCGTATGAAGTTCTATGGCGGCGAGATTGGCCAACCAGGCCAGCGTCGCCACATCGTCGACGACGATGAAGTCGAGTGTGTCCCGCCCCGAGCCGGATCCGGGCACGGGCAGCGTCTGACGCCGTACCCATGCCGGCGTTCCCCCGGGTGCGTTCTTTTCGAAGAAGCTCGGGGCGTCGACGCCGTTCGGAAAGCGGATCCGTGTTAGCGGCCGCCCCCGCAGGTGCGGCAAGAGAGCCGGAGCTACCCGGACGTAGTAGTCGATGATCTCACCCTTGGTGAAACCAACAGAAGGGTAGAGCACTTTGTCCAGATTGGACAACTCCAGCTCGCGCCCATCGATATGCACGAGCACCCGATCAGCCATCGTCGGTATCCTCCGGTGACTTGTCGGGCCGAAGCCGCACGAATCGCGGAAACCGCAGCCTGCCGTCGGGGGTCAGGTTTCCGTACTTCACCTCGACCACGAGGGAAGGCTGGGTATAGAACGCGCCCTTAGCATCTTCGCGAGGCAGCGCTTCGGCAAACGGTGAGTCGGGCTTCTTCAGCGGCCCCAGTCGGGCGAGCAGGTCCTTCTCGGCCGCCGATGAAATGCCCCCGCCCACTCTGCCGCGGTACCGCAGACCACCCGAGCCCGGGGCGCCGACGAGCAGCGCACCCAGCTCGCGGCGTCCGGAGCGCCAGCCGCCGATGACATACTCGCCGGTCTGCTCCTGCTTAACCTTGATCCAGTCGGGCGATCGAACGCCTGGCCGGTATGGCGACGTGAGGCGCTTGGCGACTACCCCTTCCAGGGCGAGACTCCGAGCAGCTTCGACGGTTGCCTCGCCGTCACTGAAACGGGGTGGCACGACCCAACGGCCGAAGTCACCGATGCGGGGCGCGAGCGATTCCAGCCACTCCCGCCGCTGCGCATAGGGCACCGCGCAGATGTCGGTGCCATTCGCGGCCAGCACGTCAAAGATCATGTAGCTGACAGGCAGAGTGGCGGAGAGCTGCTGGGCCCGCCCCGATTCACGTACGTGCATCCGCTCGGCGAGCGCGACGAAGGACGGGCGGCCGTCCGAATCGAGCAGAACGATCTCGCCATCGAGCACCGCATCGGTGATGCCCGCCTCACCCAGGGCGCGGCCGAGGGCCGATAGTTCTGGGTACGCCTTCGTGATCTCGGCGCCCGATCGCGCGTACAGGCGAGTCCGATCTTGGTTCACGACGGCGAGCGCTCGCACCCCGTCCCACTTGAACTCGTAGGACCAACCGGACCCTACCGGCAGCTCACCGGGGCTCGCCAACATCGGTATTGGTACACCGGGCACCCGCTCACCCTAACGGGACTTGATCGACGCAGGCCGGCCAGAGGTGTAATGCTGGATCCTACGGCCGGTGAAAGGAGCAAGACGATGCGAGCCATCTGGAAGGGGGCGGTCTCGTTCGGGCTGGTCTCCATCGGGGTGAAGCTCTACTCGGCGACCGAGGAGAAGGACATCCGGTTCCATCAGGTGCACCGGACCGACGGAGGGCGGATCAAGTACAAGCGCACGTGTTCGGTCTGTGGCGAAGAGGTCAGCTATGACGACATCGCCAAGGGCTACGACCTTGGCGGGGGCGAGATGGTGATCCTGACCGACGAGGACTTCGCCGACCTGCCGCTCTCGAGCAGCCGGGCGATCGACGTGCTTGAGTTCGTGCCGGCCGAGCAAGTGGACCCGATCCTCTACAACAAGGCGTACTACCTCGAGCCGGAGGGCGTGGCCGCAAAGCCCTATGTGCTGCTGCGTGACGCGCTCACCGCGTCCGACCGGGTAGCGATCGTGAAGGTCGCGCTGCGCCAGCGGGAGCAGCTCGCGACGCTTCGGGTCCGGGAAGGCGTACTGGTCCTCAACACGATGCTGTGGCCCGACGAGATCCGGGCCGCCAACTTCGACTTCCTCGACGAGGACGTCAAGGTACGACCGCAGGAGCTCGCCATGGCGTCATCGCTCATGGAGTCGATGGCGGCTGATTTCAAGCCCGAGGAGTTCACGGACGACTACCGGGCCGCCCTGCAGCAGGTCATCGACGCCAAGGTGAGCGGCAAGGAGATCGTTGCCCCGCCTGAGGCGGAGGAGGCGCCATCCGGTGCGATCGATCTTATGGCCGCGCTACGGGCGTCGGTCGATCGGGCTAAGGCGGCGCGCGAAGCCGGCGGCACCAGCGAGCAAGAGGAGCACGAGCCCGTCGCGCCGACCCCCATCACCGCGGCCAAGTCCGCCAAGAAGGCCGGGCCGGCGCAGAGGCCGTCTACGAAGGCCGCTTCCGCGTCGCGGGCCGGCGACGACCCGAAGGCGGCTCCCGTCAAGAAGGCGGCACCAAAGAAGGCGGCTCAGAAACGCGCCCCGGCAGCAAAGGCCACCGAGGGCAAGGCCAAGAGCGACGCACCGGCCAAGAAGACCGCCTCGAAGCGCGCACCCGCCAAGAGCCGCCGCACCGCCTGACCTTGCCCGCGCAGCCGCCCTCCGTGCTCGACTCTCGTCGATCTAGGGCGTAGTCGCGTGAGTTGATCTCTAATCACGCGACTACGACCTTGATCACGAGAGGGCGAGAGAGCCCTCGGCGTACTGTGCCCGTACGCGTTTCTTGTCGAACTTGCCAACCGACGTCTTGGGCACGGCGTCGATGAATGCCCAGCGCTCGGGCAGCTGCCAATGCGCCACCGTGGCGGCCAGGAAGTCGCGCAGCTCCGCGGGCGTCGCGGACGAACCCTCCCGCAGCACGACCGTCGCGAGTGGACGCTCGCCCCACCGCTCGTCGGGCACCCCTCCCCCGCACGCCTCGAGCACGGCCGGGTGGGCCCTCAGCGCGTTCTCCAGCTCAACGGAGCTGATCCACTCGCCGCCCGACTTGATGACATCCTTGGCGCGGTCGCTCAGGCTCAGGTAGCCATCGGGGGACAATACGCCGACGTCGCCAGTGCGCAGCCACCCGTCGCGGAACTTCTCCGGGTCCGGCTCGGCGTCGCCGATGTAGCCCTGGGTGATCCACGGACCGCGTACCTCGAGCTCCCCCACCGACTTGCCGTCATTGGGCATCACCGAGCCGTCCGGCCCGACGATGCGTCCCTCGACGCTTGCGGGCAGCCGCCCCTGGGTGTATCGGTACGCCCAGGCCTCGGCGCCGGCCAGCCCCGCCGGCGGGCGTGACACCGAGCCCAACGGTGACATCTCGGTCATACCCCACGCATGGATGATCTCTATGCCGTGCCGCTCCGAGAAGGCGTGCATGAGCGCGGGCGGACACGCCGAACCGCCCACGACGACCTCGCGCATGGATGAGACATCGGTGGGATTGGCGTCGAGGTGGGCGAGCAGATCGGTCCAGATGGTCGGTACGGCGCCAGCCAGGGTCGGCCGCTCGGACGCGATCATCGCAGCCAGCGGCGCCGCCTGAAGGAACCGGTCGGGCATGATCAGCGAGGCACCTGAGAGGAAGGACGCGTACGGCAGTCCCCACGCCATCGCGTGGAACATGGGCACCACCGCGAGCACCTTGCTGGCGGGACCGAGCCCGAACGCCTCGACCGAACAGACCTGCATCGAGTGGAGGTAGATCGAGCGGTGGCTGTAGGCCACACCCTTCGGGTTACCTGTCGTACCGGACGTGTAGCACAGCGCCGCCGCGTCCCGCTCATCGATCGAGGGGCAGTCGAATCTATCCGATTTTCCGCGCAGCAAGTCCTCCCATCGGTGGATCGCGATGCCCGTACCCGACGCGGCCCCACCCGACGCGCCCCCACCCGACGCGGCATCGCCCAATGCGGCGCCGAGCGGCGCCGTGTCGCCACCGCCCACGACCACAATGTGCCGCAGCGTCGACAGGTGGGGCAGTACCCCCGCCAGGAGCGGGATCAGCGTCGAGTCTACGAAAATGACCCGGTCCTCGGCATGGTTCACGATGTAGATCAGCTGCTCCGGGAAGAGGCGCAGGTTGAGCGTGTGCAGCACCGCCCCCATGCTCGGCACGGCGAGGTATGCGATCAAGTGCTCGGCGTTGTTCCACATCAGCGTGCCCACACGCTCGTCGCCGGTTATCCCAAGATCATCGCGTAGGGCATGAGCGAGCCGGGCGGCGTCTGCGCCGACCTCGGCGTACGAGGTCCGGCGGGCGCCTTCGGCCGTCCAGGTGATTACCTCGGCGGAGCCATGCACCGTGCGACCGTGGTCCAGTAGGCGCGAGACCTGTAGCGGTGTGTCCATCATCGTGCTGCGCATGAACGAACGGTACGTCCCGATGGCGGGCCGGCAACAGCCCGGACGACCCGAAGATGCGGCCGCCGTCGGGCGGCATTGACGCGAAAAGGTGTCGACAAGAGGCGGTGGCGGCCTGCAACATCCCTGCCCGTGAGCATTGGACGGCGGTTCGGGATGGACCTCACCCCGCTGCGGACATCGCGCGACTTTAGGTTGGTCTTCACCGGGGCGGGCGTCTCGATGCTCGGGTCATTCATCACGTACGTCTCAATCCCGTACCAGGTCTATCTGCTAACCGATGATCCGCTGCTCGTAGGGCTGCTGGGGGTCTGTGAACTCGTACCCCTGCTGTTCATGGCGTTCGTGGGCGGCGCCCTCGCCGACTACGTGGACCGGCGGCGACTGGTGATCTTCGGAGAGTTGGCCTTCACCGCCCTCACGGGTCTTTTGCTGGTCAATGCGCTGCTGGGCTCGCCGCAGCTGTGGCTCCTGTTCGTCGTCGCGGCGCTGTCGACCGCAGTCGACGGCCTGCAACGCCCGGCTCTGGACGCCATCGTGCCGCGGCTGGTCCCGCCCGGGCAGATCCCCGCAGCCACCGTGCTCAACTCGTTCCGCATGAACGTCGCCTCATTGGCCGGTCCGGCGATCGCCGGGGTGCTCTTGGCGAGCGTGGACATCGCCTGGGTGTTCGCCATCGACCTCGGCACGTTCGCGGTGAGCCTGGTGTGCCTGGCTTTCATGAAGGCAGTGCCGCCGCCGCCGGCTCCGCAACGCCCGTCCTTCCGCTCGGCCGTGGCCGGATTGCGGTACGCCCGAAGCCGCCCCGAACTGCTCGGCACATATCTCATCGACATCAACGCGATGTTCTTCGGTATGTCCCAGGCGCTTTATCCGTTCGTCGCCGAACGGCTGGGTGGGCCGGCGGTGCTCGGTCTGCTGTACGCCGCGCCTTCGGCCGGGTCGTTGCTGGCCACGGTCACCTCACGTTGGACCGGCCGGATACACCGCCACGGACTCGCGGTGACCCTCGCCGCCGCGGCGTGGGGCATAGCGATCATCGGATTCGGCCTGTCGGGCACATTGTGGCTGGCGTTGATATGCCTCGTCCTGGCCGGTGGATCCGACATGATCTCAGGCATCTTCCGCGGCATCATCTGGAACCAGACGATCCCCGACCATATTCGGGGGCGCCTCGCCGGCATCGAGATGCTGTCCTACTCGATCGGTCCAACGCTGGGCAACGCCAGGTCAGGCATCGCTACCCGGTTCGTGGGCGTCAGCGGCTCCATCATTTGGGGCGGCATGCTGTGCGTGGTCGGCACGGCGGGTCTGGCTGCTGCCCTGCCAGCCTTTCTTCGCTACGACGGCCGGGAGGGTCTGGTCCGCAAGATCGCCGAGGACGAGGCTTGGGCCGCCGGCGCCAGCCTGGCGTCACCTGGCGCGACGGCGGAGGCCGCGGCCCCGGCCTGAGCCAGCAGGTCCGCGCGGCCCACGTCCCAATCACGGATCAGAGCGGACGGCGTCTGCCGGAGGATAGCGGGCGCCCACACCGGCACCTGCTCCGTCCCGTCCGGGGGAATGCCGAGTCCGCGCGCGTACCACCCGCCGGCCACGCCCGCCGCCAACCCTGTGATCTCGACCAGGAAGAGACTGTTGTTAACAGCCGGATCTCCGTCCGTGCGGATCCACCAGACCATGGTGAACAGAACGACCATGGCAGATGTGGCCGCACTGACAACTCCCAGCACCCGCCGGCTCGCGGTGCCGATTGGCGCGGTAGTGAGGTCTACCAAGAGAACGGTCAGGACGACAAGGCCGACCACCAGCCCGGCGGCCAGGTCCCAGCGGGCGACTGTGCCAAAGAAGTCGACACCACTGATAAGGGCACCGAAATCGAAGAGCACCACCGATCCGAAAAGGGCGACTGGCAGCACCGGCAGCAATGGATTGAATTGCTGGTCAGGAAACCATGTGCGGCTGTCCACGCCCATACCTCTCCGACAGCGGCTATCGTCGGCCGCCTCATAAATCGACACTCATGCGAATAGTAAGCCATCGCTGCGGCGCCGGCATTTGCGGGCTATCCCCAGGGAATCCATGGAGCCGCCTCGGGGAATCGAACCCCGGACCTACGCATTACGAGTGCGTCGCTCTATCCGACTGAGCTAAGGCGGCAACGTTGGCCAAGTGTACGCGAGGGGCGTTGTAGGGTGCGCCGGGGTTACCGCCGGACGATCATCAGTGCCCGTGTGGCCGGTTCAATTCAAGCCGATCATGGTTTAGCGTAGCCGGGCGTGAGCGTCGTTGATGGCAGCACCGATCAGGCCGCTGTGGCCG
>Ga0184625_10000898_pt1 | contig 12016 bp, 11 predicted proteins | sample PLM3_30_b1_FD_133151 | JGI IMG/M metagenome (GOLD analysis project Ga0184625, IMG submission 133151) | Groundwater sediment microbial communities from an aquifer in East River, Colorado, USA - PLM3_30_b1 | ecosystem: Environmental > Terrestrial > Soil > Riparian zone | place: USA: East River... | reverse complement strand
GATGACGACGTGGCCCGCGGTGAGTGAACGAGAAATGAACGCAAACCACCGAGTACCGGTCGCCAGTCGAACGCCCGAGTTGCATCCGATGAACCAACGGCACTGCTGGGAATGACCACGTTCACCACCCCTGTGGGTACATCACCAGGCTTGCAGGCCTGGTGACGTATAGGCACGGGTGGTGAACGTGGTCATTTGCGGAAGGTGGTAGGCGCTCACCGCAGCCAGTGCAGTGACTGGCCATGAGGTGCGGCAAGGGCAAGCGGTGTGCCGTCCAGAGCGAGGACAAATGGCGGAGGGCCACTCGTTGGGAGCCGAACCGGCGTGACCAGCTCCGGCAGCACATCGGGGCCCTCGTTGGAGATCCAATGGCCAGGTAGGGATTGGACGATGTCGACGAACGCCCGTCGGGTCTCGGCTGACAGGTAGACGAGAACTGCGCTGTGGAACACGACCAGAGTGGCGGACGCCGGAGCCTGGGCGGCCAGCGCGGGAAGTTCGGCGAGCAAGTCGCCGCATCGGATCATCGGCGGGTGTTCGCCGACGATGCGGGCAGCTGCCCGCAGCCGCGCCACCCGTTCGGGCTGACCGGGCCAGATGAGTGACTCGAGCCAGCGCAGGTCGTTGTCGTCAGCCACGTCGAGTGGGTTGAGGTCGATGCCCGCCCGCCAGACCACCTTGGGCACTTCGGCGGGAACGGGGACGTCGCCGCTGACGGCGCAGTCGATCCGCACCAGGCTCTCCGGCGGGCCAATGCTGAGGCCGTCGAATCGGTACTGGTACTCGTCGGGACACAGACACAGGCCGCCGCAGCCCCTACTTCCAGTAAGGCCAACGGCTGCGGCAAGCCTGCCAACACTGGCAGCAGTGTCGCGCACCGGGCGGGCTCGTTGGTCTGGGTGCTGCGCTCGCGCATCGTCGCGGTGAGATCGGCCCAATGACTGACGGCCCAATCGCGGAACGCGGCCGGCGGCCTGACCGGACCGCCGAGATACCGGGTGGCGGCAAAGAGCAGGTTGGGCTGCCGTTTCGGCTCCGGCAAGTCATCGAGCAACCAGAGCAGCTCCTGGTCTTCCGCGACCGCGGCCGAGCTCCTCGTACGCCGGCGACTCGTCCCGGCTGTCCCGTGCGAACTCCCGATACCTCTGGACGGTGTTCACGGTGACACGCTGCCAGGTGGACCGCCTGGCAGCGCAGCTATATGTGGAACCGCTCGACGGCCACCGGCACGCCCCCACGGTGGTGGAAGACCAGGAAGTCGCCGACGTGAAGCGGCTCGGTCGGCGCCAGGTCGGGTGCCTGCTCCGCGGCCGCGGCGATCACGTAGGGAAGTACCGGCCGGTGCGAGCAGACGACGGTCCGTGCACCGTCGCCGAGTAGAGCCCGGGTCACCTTCTCCACGGCGAGCGACTGCTCGAGGTGGCCATCCTCCGACAGCACGGGCTGAAGCTCCAGCGGCACGCCGGTGGCGTCGACGCACGGCCGCACACTGTCGACACACCGAACCGCGTCGCTGGACACCACCCGGGTGAGCCCGAGCGCGCGAAACGGCGGAACGAGGGCTCGTGCATCCGCTGCGCCGCGCTGGTTCAGCGGCCGCAACGCATCGGGCCCGTCCCATGACGACCGATCGATCGCCTCGGTATGGCGAAGCACGACGACCGGCACCGTGCGGATCTCACCGGCGAGGAGGTCGGCGACCACCTCGGCGTCGCGGGGGTGAGTGAGCCGGTGAGCGGCCTCGGCGGCGGGCACGAAAGCGATCTGGTCGATCTCCTTGGTGCCCTGCCACGTCGGCGCGTTTTCGTCGGCGCGGGCGGCCCAGTAGTGGACTCGCTTGGGCACCCCGTTGACCTCGTAGTGCTGGGTCGGAAGCGGCCGGTCGAGTACGACCCGCTGGCCGGTCTCCTCTTCGACCTCACGCACCGCACCAGCCAACGGGTGCTCGCGGCGGTCCAACTTGCCCTTGGGCAACGACCAGTCGTCGTAGCGAGGGCGGTGTACAACGCAGACCTCGACCTCCCCGGGACGCGCGGTATCTGGTCGCCACACGACGGCGCCAGCAGCGACGACGGTGCCGTCCGAGGTATCGGAGCTGCTCAGGTCGCCAGCCATCGCCGCCGCTTTGGCCGGCTGACTTTGGGCCAGAGCCGGGCGAACTCGCGGCGGGTCGCCGTTACCCGTTCGCGCTCCGCTGCGTACAACACACCGAGTGTGAAACTGGCGGGCGCGTCGGCGTTCGCAGCCATCGCCCGGATGGCTGCGCTGGCGTCAGCGGCGTCCTGGTGCTCACCGAGGATCTCCGTGACACGCTCCATCTGCTCCGCGAACGCCTTTGCCTCCGCGCCCAGGACAGGCGCCACCGCCTCGCCTGCGTATCGGGCTCGCTTGGCCGCGATCCGCGCCTGGTGCCACTCGTCATCCGGCGCCCCTCCCGGCAGCGCCGATTCGTCGTCGAGAACAGCCTTCGCCCTCTTCGCCAGCCGCTTCCACGCCTTGCGCACGAGCCGGGGGAGCGCCTCACTCGCCGGCGCAGCGGCGGACTCGGTGGAAGCCGGTCTCGCGGCTGCGGCGACCAGTCGCTCGTGCAGGTCGATGTAACGGTCCGACGACAGCAGCACGGCAACCCGAGCGCGGGCCTCTTTCTGCCGCTCTCGGATCCGGCCGAGGACGGTCATAGTCGGGTCCTCGGGCACGGCGTCGTCGGGCAACGCAGCCATGCGCTCTTCCAGTCGGGCGATCAGCACCTCGAGCTCGCGCAGCTCGCCGAGACCCTGGGCGGCCCAGCGCAGCTCGACGCGCAACTCGTTGGCCCACTCCCGGTCAAGCAGCGGACGGAAGACTCGCAGCCCGCTGCGCAACCGTCGCGCGGCCACGCGCATCTTGTGCACCGCGTCCCAAGGGCCGTCCGGGTCGCGCCGGAAGACGAGGTCCGCCGCCCGGAGAGCACGGGTGTGGAGCGCGATGAAGGCCTGGACGGCTGCGCTTGCCGGCTCGTCGGCTCCAACCTCGTCTGGTTCCGGTACCTCAGGGGCGGCAGCGGCGCGCGGACCGAGTGCTCGGACCGGCTTCGAGATGAACTCGCCGCTGACTGCCCCGGACTGGTCGAGTTGCGTGACGACGTGGTCGATGAGCTCGGGGGGAGCGTCCCCTGACAGCTCGAGCTCGAGCTCTCGAAACTGCGCGGACGCCTGCCCGGAGCCGTTGATGACGTGGACTGTGTCGTCGACCAGCTCGGCGGCCGGCCGCCCATCCGCGTCCAGTACGTGACGGACGTGCCGGGTCGTACGCAGCGTGACGACTGGATGCACAAGGCTGTGTCGCACGACTGCGCAGACAAGATCGAGCAGCTCCGCCGGAGGTGCCTGCGGTTCTCCGGCATCGAGGGGCAATCGCAGCTCGTCCCGAACCTCTTCCGCGGCTTCCGGCACCTTGATCTTGAGATGCCAGCCCTCGTCGGGTCCGCCGGTGCGCCGGCGAAGGTTCATTTCCTCCCGGATCAGTCGCAGGTCTGGCGTGTCGTAGTACACGGTCTCGAGCTCGATAGTGCCGTGGTCTTTCACGTCGGTGACGACGTCCGCCCGGGTCATGTCCGGGACCCGGTACAAGCCGTGGACGCGGAACTTGTGCTCGACTTCGCGGACAGCCGGCACCGGCTCCGCCGGGCTCACGCCGCGGCCCTACGCCGGCTCTTCTGTTCGATCAGGATCTCCTGCAGGTCGGCCAGTGGTTGACCGTCGGCGCCCTTGTGAACCCGGACCCAGGTGCTGTCGGGTTGCAGGTGCCACGAGGCGACCCCAGGGTCGAACGCCAGATCGAACAGGGCGCCCAGTTGCCTTTGTTGCGCCGGGCTGCCCAACCTGACCATGGTCTCGACCCGCCGGTCGAGGTTGCGGTGCATGAGATCCGCCGAGCCGATCCAGTACTCGGGATCGTCGACGTTCTGGAAGGCGAGGATGCGCGAGTGCTCGAGGAAGCGGCCGAGCGTGCTGCGCACCCGGATGTTCTCGGACAGGTCCGGCACTCCAGGGCGCAGACAGCAGATGCCGCGCACCCAGAGGTCGACCGGGACACCGGCAGAAGAGGCCTCATAGAGGGCGTCGGTGATGCCCTCGTCGACCAGGCTGTTCACCTTGAACCGGATGGCGGCCGGCTTACCGGCGCGGTGGTTCTCGATCTCGCCCTGGATTCGCTCCACAATGCCGCTGCGGAGCGCATGTGGCGCGACCAGGAGGCGCTCGTAGTCGGAGTCGATCGAGTAGCCCGACAGCGAATTGAACAGGTGGTTGGCGTCCTCGGCGACGACGGGGTCGGCGGTAAGCAGGCCGAGGTCCTCATAGAGGCGGGCGGTCTTTGGATGGTAGTTGCCCGTTCCGAAGTGGCTGTACCGACGAATCCCCCCGCCGTGGTCGGCTTCGTCACGCACGACCAGGCAGAGCTTGCAATGGGTCTTGAGCCCGACCATGCCGTAGACGACGTGCACGCCGACCTGCTCGAGTTTGCGCGCCCAGGTGATGTTGGCCTGCTCGTCGAAGCGGGCCTTGATCTCGACCAGCGCGAGTACCTGCTTGCCGGCCTCTGCCGCATCGATTAGGGCGTCGACGATCGGGGAGTCACCGCTGGTGCGGTACAGGGTCTGCTTGATGGCCAGCACCCGCTGGTCGGCGGCCGCTTGCTCGATGAACCGCTGCACACTCGTCGAGAACGAGTCGTAGGGGTGATGCACCAGGATGTCTCGGGAGCGGATCGCGGCGAACATGTCCGCCGGCGACGCGGATTCAACGTCCGGCAGATCCCGGTGGGTGGCCGGCAGGAACGGAGGGTACTTGTGCTCTGCGCGGTCGAGCTCGGCGATCCGGAACAGTCCGGTCAGGTCAAGCGGCCCGGGCAGGTGTAGCACCTCGTTGCTCGACACGCCGAGCTCGCGTTGCAGCAGGTCGAGCACATGCGGGTCGACGGTCTCCTCCACCTCGAGCCGGACGGCCGGGCCGAACCGCCGGCGCATGAGTTCGCGCTCCATGGCGGTGAGCAGGTTCTCGGCGTCGTCCTCTTCGACCTCGACGTCCTCGTTGCGGGTCACCCGGAACGTGTGGTGCTGGAGCACCTCCATGCCGAGGAAGAGCTGGGACAGGTGCGCGGCGATCACGTCCTCGAGAGGTACGAACCGCTGCTCGGCGACCGGCAGGAACGGGGGGAAGTTCGGCGGCACCTTGACCCGGGCGAAGTGCTCGGTGGCTGTGCGGGGATTCCTGAGGACGACGGCGAGGTTGAGCGAGAGCCCGGAGATGTACGGGAACGGATGCGCCGGGTCGACGGCCAGCGGAGTCAGCACCGGGAAAATTCGCTCGCCGAACAGCTCCCGCAGCTGGTTGTGCTCGGAGTCGTCGAGATCGTCCCATCGGGAGATCTCGATGCCTTCCTTCACCAGCGCCGGCAATACGTCGTTGTGGAAACAGTTCGCCTGCCGTGTCATCAGCTCGCGGGTCAGGGTGAGCGTCCCGTCGTGGACCTCCCGGGGGAGCAGACCGCTCGCGGCTCGGACGGCGACCCCGGCCGCGATGCGGCGCTTGAGACCGGCCACCCGGACCATGAAGAACTCGTCGAGATTGCTGGAGAAAATGGCGAGAAACTTGGCGCGCTCCAGCAACGGCACGTCGGGATCCTCGGCGAGCTCGAGCACCCGGGTATTGAAGGCGAGCCAGGAGAACTCGCGGTCGATGTACCTCTCTTCCGTCCGCACCGCCTCCGCCACCGCCGCCATGAGGACAATGCTGACACGCCGAGGTGAGCACGGATAGACAGCGGTCGCCGGGTATTCCTTCGGCAACTTGTCATGATCGTCTCTCCCAGCTGGATTAACCCCTCACCATCGATGACAACTCGTCAGCGATGGGCGGCTCAGCGTTCGGGCACGCTCCGCTGGTTGATCACGTCGGCCAGCCAGCGTGCCGACGTTTTGGGTGTCCGCCGTTGGGTGTCGAAGTCGACGTGGACCAGTCCCCAGCGCTGGGTGTAGCCGCGCGCCCACTCGAAGTTGTCCAGAAGCGACCAAGCGTGGTAGCCGAGCACCGACGCCCCGTCGGCCGTGGCGCGCTGCACGGCCAGCAGATGATCACGGAGGAAGTCGATCCTGGACTGATCATCACCTGGTGCGCTCATCGTGGCGTCCGGCAGCCCGTTCGGTGATGACGACGTTCACGTCGTAGTCGCGGTGGAGGCGGACCAGCACGTCGTACAGACCGTCGGCGTGCACCTGCTGCCAGCCGTTGGAGGCAACCGGGTAACGCTGCACCGGCTGCCCGGACGCGTCGATGACGATGGGTGAGTAGTAGTTGAGCCCGAGCATGTCCACCGGCGAGGAGATGATCTCGAGATCGCCGCTCACCATCGCCGACTCGAGCCCGCGCCGGATGTCGGGATCGAAGCTGGCCAACTGCCTGGGGTAGCTGCCCTTGAGGACGGGGTCGAGGTAGAGCGTGTTTTCCCAGGCGTCGGTGACCGACACCTGTGCCCGGGTGTCCGCCGACTCGTCGGCCGGGTAGACCGGGCTGAGCACGTGGCACGCTCCGATGGCTCCGGTAAGTCCAGCCGCGGCGAACGACTGCACCGCGAGTCCATGCGCCAGACCGAGGTGATGGATCACCGTGCCCGCGGCGACGTTGTCGCGCAGGCCCGGGGCCATCCAGCCCAGTTGGTAGCCCTGTTGAACGATGATCTTGGGCTCGTTGATGGTCAGCCAGACGTTCACGCCGTCCAGTGCATCGAAGACCGCGGTCGCATAGTCGGCGAACCACGAGGCGCAGTCGCGGTTCTCCCACCCACCGCCGTCTTGCAGCACCTGTGGCAGGTCCCAATGGAACAAGGTGGCGACGGCATCGATGCCGCGCTGCTTGAGGCCGTCGACCAAGCGCCGGTAGAAGTCGAGGCCGCGCTGGTTCACCGCCCCTCGGCCCTCCGGCAGAACCCGCGGCCAGGCGACGGAGAACCGGTAGCTCTGCGCCCCCAGACTCTGCAACAGGTCCAGATCAGACTCCCAGCGGCGATAGTGGTCGCAGGCGACCTCCCCCGAGCTGCCGTCGTCGATGGTTCCGGGTCGGGCGCAGAAGGTGTCCCAGATCGACGGGCCACGGCCGTCGACGCGCACCGCGCCCTCGATCTGGTACGCCGAAGTGGCCATGCCGAAGCGGAAATCATCGGGAAACGACACTCTGCCGGCCGACGGTTTCTCAGCCGTTTCGCATCCACTGGCGAGTCCTACCGCAGCGAGTCCCGAGGCAGCCAGTAGCCGCCGACGGGTCAGGCCCACTCCGGCAACTTACCGAAACGCTGACGTGCCCTGGCGGTGTTAGACATCAGATCGCGGTGGGCGGGCATACATCACGTCGAGTCCCACGCGCTCGAAGCCGAGATCCTTGTATAGCCGCACCGCGCTCTGGTTGTCCTCGTCGACGTAGAGGATGGCCCGGTCGAGACCGATATCCCGCAAGTGATGCAAGCCGACGAGGGTGAGTGACTTGCCCAGACCGTGGCCACGCTCCGTCGGGTCGATGCCGACGACATAGACCTCTCCCGTCGACTCGTCGGGCACCTTCGTCCAGTGGAAGCCGACCATCGACGGTCCACGTCTGGCGACGAAGAAGCCCGCCGGGTCGAACCACGCTTCTGCTGTCCGGTCACGCAGGTCGTCCAAGCTCCACCTGCCCTGCTCCGGATGGTCGGCGAAGACCCGGGCGTTCAGCTCGACCCATGCGTCGTCGTCGGCACCGAGAACGAAGGTGTCGACGACGACGCCGTGCGGAATCTCTGGCAGAGGGAGATCGTCGGTCAGAAGGCGGCCCATGAGCCACAGCGACCGCACCCGCTCGAAGCCGGCCGCCGCGGCCAATGCCTGGGCGGCCGGTAGGTCACCGTGCGCCCAGATCCTCAGCTCGGGCTCGTGGATGTCCGCCAAGAGCCGGGCGACCAACGCCCGGCCGATTCCCTGGCGCCGGTGATCCGGGTGGACGACGAGCTCTGCGGCACCAGTTGCCGGGTCCAGTTGTGCGTACCCGACGATGCGGCCGTCCCTGCGGAGGAGTAGGTGCGCGACCGGCGCGCCGACCCGCAGCTGGAGAAAGCCCTGCTCCGAGAGCGCGCCGACGCCGTCGATCCTGGCGGCAACCTCGATGAGTTCGGTGACGGCACCGATGTCAGCGTCGGCCAGCCGGTCCCGCGCCTCGATCACCGACCTACGCGCTCGGGCACCTGGTTGCGGCGAGGAGGGGTTGGCGCTACGAACCGGTAGCCGACGTTGCGCACAGTCCCGATCAACGCCTCGTGATCGGCTCCGAGCTTGGCCCGCAGCCTGCGCACGTGCACGTCGACCGTGCGGGTGCCGCCGAAGTAGTCGTAGCCCCAGACCTCTTGCAGCAACTGTGCCCGAGTAAATACCCGGCCGGGGTGCTGCGCGATGAACTTCAGCAGCTCGAACTCCTTGTACGTGAGGTCGAGCGCGCGGCCGGAGATGCGGGCGGTGTAGGTCGCCTCGTCGACGACGAGGTCACCCGATCGGATCTCGTCGGGCACGTTGTCGCCAGACTGGGCGGCCGCGAGCCGGCCCTGGGCGAGCCGCAGCCGAGCCTCGACCTCGGCCGGTCCGGCCGTGTCGAGCAGCACGTCGTCGACGCCCCAGTCGGCAGTGACGGCGGCAAGGCCGCCTTCGGTGACCACGGCCATGAGCGGCACGTCGACGCCGGTCGTGCGAATGAGCCGGGTCAGCCCGCGGGCGTGGCCCAGGTCCCGGCGGGCGTCGACGAGCACGGCGTCGCACACCGGAGCGTCGAGCAGCGCCGCCGCCTCGGCCGGCGCGACCCGGACGTCGTGCAGCAGCAGACCGAGTGCGGGCAGGATCTCCGCCGACGGGCGCAGGGCGTTGGTCAGCAGGAGGATCGTGGATCCCATGCGGCCTCCTCCGGCCGGATAAGCAACGCGGACCCGGAGGGCGGCGCTGCCCGGGCCCACGAGTTGACAGGATAGGGCATGTGAGGGCCACCCAGGTCCGCTTGCCCGCAGAGCGGAACGGTCATGGCTTCCGGAGGCGCCTGCAAGCCGATGATGGCGTGGTCGTGGAGGCCGAGCATCTGCCGCCGGTCGACGGCCCGCGCGATGTCGCCGTGGTGGTCGTGCACGGCTTCACGCTGCACTCGCGGCATCCACGGCTCAGGCGAATCGCCTCGTGGATGCGCCCGGCGGCCGGACTCGTCCTGCTTGATCTGCGCGGCCACGGCGGCTCTCGCGGCGTCAGCACCCTCGGCTGGCAGGAAGTTCGCGACGTGGAGGCGGCCGTCGGCTGGGCGCGGTCGCTCGGGTATCCGCGTGTGGCGACCCTCGGCTTCTCCCTTGGCTCCGCCGTGGTGCTGCGGCATGCTGCGCTGTACGGGGGAGTGGACGCGGTCGCGGCTGTCAGTGGGCCGGGGCAGTGGTACTACCGCGGCACGCCGCGGATGCGCACGCTGCACCGGCTCGTCCTGAACCCGTCCGGCCGGGCGGCCATCCGGCTCACCCGCGGCACCCGGATCATGCGGGGCGACTGGGCCGAGCCGTATCCGATCGATCCCGTCGCAGCCGCGGCGGGGATCGACGTACCGCTGCTTGTGGTGCACGGCGATCTTGACGACCTGTTCCCTGCCGAGCACGCGCGCCGGGTTTCGGCCGCCGCGGGCGCTACTTCGACCCTGTGGGTGCTGCCCGACTTCGGTCACGCAGAAGGTGCGGTCGACGAGCACCTCGCTCGGCGTATCGCGGGCTGGCTGGTGACGCAGTGCCACGGGTGACATTGCGGTACTGGGCATCGTTGCGAGCCGCGGCCGGCAGGACGGAGGAGGACGTCGATGCGGCAACTCTCGCCGAGGCCTTGGCGTCGGCCCGTCTCTCACATGCGGGCCAACCTCGGTTCGCTCAGGTGCTCGACGTGTGCTCCGTCGTCGTCGACGGAAGCCCCGCAGGACGCCGGGAACACGTCGCGATCCCGTTGCGGGACGGGTCCGTTGTCGAGTTGTTGCCACCGTTCGCGGGGGGTTAGTAATGCCGCTCTGGGAAGATCCGGTAATGACCTCGCTGCTGTGCACCGCGCTCGTGGGGGTGCTCGCCGTCGCGGCAGCTGTCGGACGGCCGCTTCTTGGAGCGGGTGTTGCGGTCGTGCAGGTCGTCTTCACCCTCGGCGGTGTCCGGCCGGCCGCGGTGCCGGCCGCCCGTCCGGGTGCGTGGCTCGCGCTCGTCGTGTCGATCGGAGCCTCGGTGTGGGTGATCGTCGGCGACCCGAGCGAACTGTGGCCGGTTGCCGCGTTGCTCGGCCCGGCCGTCGTCGTCGCTGTCATGATCCAGCTGGCGCGACGCGGGGGCCGGCAGGCGCTGACAGCGTCCTTGACGATGACCGTGGCGGCCTGCGCGCTTGCCCTGCTGCCGGTGGCGTGGGTGGCGCTGGTCGGCGCCGAGGGTGGAGTGTACGCGGTCTGGCTTGGCCTGTTGGGAGTGGGCGTCGTCGGGCTGGCCGAACTGCTGCCGACTCCAGTGGCGGTCCGACGGTCGCTGGCCGTACTGCTCGCAGGCGCCCTTGGCGCTGGTCTCGTCTTCGTCGCCGAGGGGGTCGCCGATGCTGTGCCTACCGGCGGCGGAGTGGTCCTGGCAACCGTTGCGGCGCTGACTGCGGTGACCGCGGTCGCCGCTGTCGACCGGGTGGCTGAGGAAGTGGATGGCACCACGGCCGGCGTGTTGACCCCGTTACGGGTGACCGCGCCGATCGTCGTCGCGGCACCCGTCGCGTATGTGCTAGGACGGGTTTTGGTCGGATGAACCATCGGCCGGCTGAACCAGGCCCCTTCGGGAGGCGTTTACGGAGTGTGAGGGCACCGGTGGCTGACGAGGATCTGGTCCGGGCGCTCTACGACGAGCACGCCGCTCCGCTGATGGGCTACGTCCTGCGGCTGGTGGGTGGCGACCGCCACCGGGCCGAAGACGTCGTGCAGGAGACCCTGCTGCGAGCGTGGCGGCATCCGGACTCCCTGGCTCCGCACAAGGGTTCGGCGCGGCCGTGGCTGTGGACGGTGGCTCGACACCTGGTCGTCGACGGCGAACGAGCCCGTCGCGCCAGACCGGCCGAGGTTGCCGAGACTGCGCTCGGTGCCATCCCGGTCGACGACGGTGTTGACCGGGCTCTGGTGGCTCAACTGGTGGCCGAGGCGATCGAGACGTTGAGCCCGGAGCACCGCGCTGCCGTCGTCGAGACGTATTTTCGCGGCCGTTCGGTTGCGGAGGCCGCAGGTGCACTGGGAGTGCCGGCCGGAACTGTCAAGTCACGCACGTACTACGCGCTACGCGCACTCCGGCTGGCCCTGGAGGAACGCGGGATTTCTGGACTAGAGGAGGCGACATGACCTCCTGCGACGAGATCCGGATCTCACTGGGCGCGCTGGCCGTGTCGGCGCTGGACGCCGAAGAAGAGCTCGCGGTACGCGAGCATGTCGCCGGATGCCCGCGTTGCGCCGCAGAGTTGGCGGAGCTGACGGAGACCGTTGGCGTACTGGCGGCGGCCAAGCCGGTTCTCCTTCCGGCCAAGGTCCCGCCGGATCCCCGCGTGCTGGACGGCTTGCTGGGGGCGGTCGCTGACGAACGCCGACGGGCCCGCCGCCGCCGGTACGCGTTGGGTTTGGCGGTTGCAGCTGCCAGCGCCGTGGTGGCCGGAGCCGGAGTTCTCCTGGTCGGCGGCGACGATGCGCCGCCCCTACCGGCAGCCACGGCGACCACGACCGTACCTACGGCCCAGCTGCACGGCTCGGACGGCGCCGTGGTCCTCGACGTCGACCTGTTCGCCAGGGCGTGGGGTACAGCGGTGCACGGAGACGTGGCCGGTGTGCCGCTCGGCGCGACCTGCAGCCTGGTCGCTGTCGGCCTTGACGGCAGCCGCGAGGTCGCGGCGACCTGGACGGTTCCCCAGAGCGGCTACGACCCGGCCACGGGGACGCTCGGCTTCGACGGCGCG
>Ga0184625_10000897_pt1 | contig 12028 bp, 12 predicted proteins | sample PLM3_30_b1_FD_133151 | JGI IMG/M metagenome (GOLD analysis project Ga0184625, IMG submission 133151) | Groundwater sediment microbial communities from an aquifer in East River, Colorado, USA - PLM3_30_b1 | ecosystem: Environmental > Terrestrial > Soil > Riparian zone | place: USA: East River... | reverse complement strand
CGACTCGAAGCCAGCAATGGCGCCGACGCCATCCCGGCCTGGGCCGAGAAACGCCCCCAGAGGCACTGCACGTGCCTGTCCCGGTGCGGGCTCGGGCGGGTCGTCGCCGGACAGCAGGGTGCAGCCGCCGATCGCCGCGAGGATTATCGCGGAGGCAGTGATCATGACGACACGCCGCCCGGGCCGTGCTCTCCGCGTTCGCCGCGCCCCGATCACCGGCTGCCCCCCGGGCCAGAATGGTATTTGCCACGTTCGTACCAGGTTAGCCGAGTTCGACCGATTGCTCAGCGCGATGAAGGCCGAACATGCGAAGACTCCGGCCCCCATGTACATGGGGACCGGAGTCCTTCGCGTTGTCCTCGCGTTGTCTCAGTCAGGCTCAGTGCTGCCAGGCGCGCACGTAGTCGACCTTCATGATGCCCGTCGAGCCCGCAGCCGGCGGGATCTTGGAATAGACGAAGTTATCGATGATGATGTTCGTCATGCCGGTGCTCACTCCGGGCGCGGTGTAGACGAGCTTTCCGTCCACATAGAACCGGGTGCCGTCCGGCCGGATATCCGCACCGTAGGTGTGGAAGCCGGTGGTCGGGTCGAATGGCGCGTTATAGGCGACGCCACCGCCGGCACCGCTGTGCTGCGTCAGGTACAACCGTGAGTGGTTGTCCGAGTAGAACTCGAACACGTCGGTCTCGGTCCACTGGTTGTTGCCCGCGGCCTGCCAGGTCCAGAACGCCGGCCAGAAACCCTTCGGCCCGGGCAGCTGCGCCCGAAACTCGATGTAGCCGTATCGGAAGGCGTAGCTCGGCGAGCTGCTGAGGAGGCAGCTCGACCAGTTGTAGTGCTGGCCGGAAGGGCTGGTGATGCTGTCCGGCTTGGCTGTGATGGCGAGCAGGCCGTTGGCCGTCGAGCAGTTGGCCCGGTGGTTCCACTCGAGCTGCTGGTTGCCCATGTTGCCGTGACCGTTGTCCGCCTCGGCGCTCGAGCTGTCGGCCCACTTGCTGCCCCACGCGATCGGCCCGCTGAACTCGTCACCGAACTTGTAGGTCCAGGTGCCGGGCACACCGAGCGGCGCCGGGGTACCGGTCGGGGGAGACGGCATGGTGGTGGTGGGTGCCGGCGACGGCGTGGTGCTGGTTGGTGTCGGCGACGGCGGCGGAGCCGGGATCGAAGCGGTCGGGCTCGGTGACGGCGACCCGGCACCGGCCTGCGCCACGGTGAAAGTCGCCTTCGGGCTCACGTCGGTCCACGTGTTGCCCCGTTTATACGCGAACCAATACGTGTAGATGCCGGCCTTGGCGAACGCCCGACTCGATGTGTACACCTTCTGTGTCGTGCCGAGCGTCCATTGAGGCGAACCCGGGAAATCGACGTTGTTACCAGCCTGGTCGCGAACGGCCAGGACCACGTAGGTGAACGTCTGGGGGCGTTCGGCCACCACCTTGGCCCCAGCGGTGACGACCTGGCCGACGACCGGGGCGGTCGAATCCAGGCCTAGCGCCTGAACCGTGACCGGGGCGACGACCTTGTATTGGATTGGACCTGAACCCATGATTGGCGCCGCCATCGCGGCACCGCCGATCAGAAGCGGTCCAGCGCCCAGGATCGCCGCGAATCGCCATCGCCGACCGATTCGTCGAGCGGGGGCCGCGTGTCGGCCGCGTCGTGGGTCTCTGTCTGATGTGGAGTGTCGGCCACGGCTCGGGTTCTTGCCGAGCAGGCTCTGTCGAGGCACAGCTGTCCCTTCGGGACGCCTGCGAGGTGAGCTGTCGGGTTCGGGCGCGAAGGCTGCCCGGCCGGATGTCCGGCTTCACCCCAAGGCGTCGCGGGCGCGACGCCGGCGGATGGTTCCCCCACTCCTGCCCTTTGCCACGTGGTACTCGGGGGGCGCGCCGCCACGGTGGGCAGGACTCGGCGTTACCGGGGTCGGAGCGGCCGGCGGCGTTGAGCCGGCACACCTTGGTAACACACCGCTACCGCTTGTCGCCGAGTCGCATGATCCCTAAAGAGACCGCTACCTGGGGAAATACCTGCATGTGCGTCCCCGTCGACCGATTTGCAGTTGCGCACGGTAGTGGGTCGATAATCGGGCCGTATCGAGCCGCCCGATTTGCCCACGTGAGCCAGGTCACACAATTTGTTGGGCGGCGCTGATCTTCGAGGCCGACATGTGGATCTTGGCACTTCGTGGTGGTCCAGGCCGCCGCCAAGAACCACGATCCAGTTGGCTGTGTGGCGAAGTGCGTAGACAACGCTGCTAACACTCGGGCCAATGGATAGGTCGGAGCCGTCGTCACGGCGGACGCTGGCATCCCCGGTCAAAGGAGAACCCATCGTGGCCCGCAGGAGGCGCCTTTGGCGCACCGCAGTCGTCTTCGCGCTCGTCGCGACCCTCGGGGCCTGTGCCAACGACGACGAGGTCGCCGATTCAGGCTTTGCCGGCCACTGGACCAGCACTCAATGGGGCCAGCACTACATCGTCATCGAAGGCTCAACGATGAAGATCATATACACCCACGACGACGGACGCGCCGTGGGAACCGTTGACGGCACGACGTTCACTGGCTGGTGGACAGAGTCGCCGAGTCGACAGCCACCCAGGGACGCTGGCGAGGTCGAGTTCAAGGTCATTCGTACCGACGACCAGCGCACCATTGACGGCACGTGGCGGTACGCAAGCGACGGTGCCCTGCGGAAGGATTGGGATCTGGTATGGGTGGACGCAGACATTCCCGCAGACATCGAGGCGAAGTTTGCTGACGCCGCGTTCTTCGTCCCGCACCCATAGGCGCCCGACCCCTGAACCGTCGCGCGCCCGCAGGAGACCTGCCTGGCGGCGCGCGAAACCAACGGCTTCGCCGCCCACGGATGCCGGCATGGCTGCGCGGTACCATTTACGCCGGGTTCACCAAGAGAGAGCGAGCAGCGGTTGAGCATCCACCTGTCCAGCGAAAGGGGCGCGCTGCGACGAGTCGTGCTCAGTTGCGACGTGGCGGGATGTCCGGTCCAGCTGGAGCCGCCACCCACGGAGTCGTGGCGTAGTGACTCTGATGCCCGGTCGTGGGCTCGCGATCACGCGGTCGGCTGGACCTCTGACCCGATCCGACAAACCGATTACTGCCCCGAGCACGCCGAGTTCAGTACGGTCCCAGCTGACGGCGTGGTCCCGCCACGCCCGACGGCAACCGTTCGAGATCAGGCCGGAAACCCGCTCAACCGTGACGAGTACGCCGTGCGACTGCGGGCTCGGCTCACCGACGGCGGCCGGTCTACCGGAGATCCGCTGCTGCTGACGGCCGCCCAAGCTGCGGTCGTGGCCCGACTCCTCGACGAGCTCGCCGGCGTATATCGGGGCGAGAGCCTGGGCACACTCGCGCAAGAGCTGTCCGCGCTCCTCGACACCCAGCTGGGCGAGCAGTACTGACCGTCGATTGCGGTCATTGCACCGGCATGTCCTCCTCGGCCCGTCGCCGCTTCTGCTGGCACTGGACGGCGCGTAGCCGAGTGAGTCTGCACGATCACGTGTACGAGACATAGGATCTAGCAGCGTCTACCGATGAGATCATGCAGGATAGTGCCCATCAAGCGAGCGGGGGAGGGGTCTGTTATGCGTGTCGTTCGGATCATCGGCGTACTCGAGCCGGGAGGCGCTCAGCTGTCCGCGTTGCGGCTTTCGCGAGCACTGTCCGGCTTCGGGATCGACTCGTCGCTGCTGTTGGCCGGGGACGCCACCGAGGCGGGCGTTGGCGTGGCCCGCCGATTCGGCGGGTCGATCGAGACCTTCTCCCTCGACGTGCATCGGTGGCTACAGTGGACGCCAGACGATGCGTTCGTCGAGTGGCTCCGCCCCCGGCTCGTCGGTGCCGACCTGGTCCATGCCCACATGTTCGGCGCCTGGTGGGCGGCCGCCGCTGCACTGGAGGGCACCCGCACGCCGCTGGTAGCCAGCGAGCACAACGGAATGAGGTGGCCCAACGGCGATCACAGCGCGGCGGCGAAGGCTGCCGCGGTCCGGCTGGCCGCCTTCTTCGCCCATGGCCCGGCGGCGCGGTCTTTCGCGGCGAGCCTGGGACTCGATCCGAGTGTGGTGCACGAGGGGCGCTCGGCGGTAGAAGGACTCGACGCCTCGCCGCTGCCCGGCCTGGCCACTCCCCGGCTGACCTTCACCGGCAGGTTACGCGAAGACAAGGCTCCAGACGTCCTCGTCGAGGCACTGCCGCTGCTCGCCGATCAACTGGGCGAGCCGCCCCACTGCTACCTCGTCGGCGACGGACCGATGCGACCATCGCTGGAGCGTCGTGCTCACGAGCTCGGACTGGCAGAGCGACTCCGATTCACCGGCTGGACGTACCAACCGGCCCGCTACGTCGCGGGAGCGGCGGTGCACGTCGTACCGTCCCGTGAGGAAGCGTGGTCGCAGTCGGCGGTGATCGCCATGGGTCTCGGCGTTCCTGTCGTCGGCACCGCCGTGGAGGGATTGCCGTTGACGTTGGGGGAGAGCCGAGGGCTCCTCGTGGCCCCGGAGGACCCCTCTGCGCTCGCGTCCGGCATCGCCGGCATCGTTCGCGGCGAGGTGCGGACGGACATCGACGGCGGCCGTGCGTACGCCTCACGCTTTGAGGCCGGGCTCGTGGCCGAGCATTACGCCGCCGTCTACCGCCGGGTGCTTGATGGTCGCTGACAAGGGCGTGCCTCAGCTGTAACTCGGTCCGTTTATCGGACCAGCGCCGCCAGTCCTGGCCACGGCCACGCCGGCCCGGTCGGCCAGGCGGTCGAAGTCGAGCCCGGTCTCGCGCTCCCACCGTCGCAAGACCTCCTGCTCCCCGGGTCTCTCCGCGTCGTCGAGGACGACGGTCGCGCCAGGGGCGAGCCGGTCATGCAGGACGGGCAATGCGGGGTACCGAGCCAAGCCATGGCCGGTGGCAAAGGCGGGTGGGCCGTCCACCAGGAGGAGGTCGATGCGGTCGCCCCGAAGCGCGCACTGCAAACCCGCGGTGAGGGCGTTTTGGTCGTACCAGGTCAGACCTCGCTCAGCCCGTGGGTGCGGGGCCAGAGGCGCGTGAACTACCACCACGTCTGGCCCCGTGCCCTCGCGGTCGAGTTGCTCGGTGACCCACTGCGCCCAGCCGGCGTCGTGCTCAACGGCGGCGATGCGGAATCCGCCCAGCGGCGAGCGTTGGCACAGCAGGCGGGCGAGGAGCACCGTGCTGATCCCGCTGCCGAGCTCGACGATCCGGCGCCGCCCATTGAGGACGATGTCGTTGCAGACGGTCGCGAGCCCGGTCGGCCGCATCACGCCCGAGCCCCAGGGCAGGTAAGGCCCCGGTAGTGCGGCCAGAGCAGCGCGGGCCGCGTCGTCGGAGAACTCCCGACCGGTCGGGGATGGGGGTGGAAGGTCGGACGCGGCCACAGCTGACCGTAACGCGCCGCGACTGGCCGGATCATCCCCGGTGCACAGGTGTGTCGTACACGACCGATGCACCCGATGCGACGTGCATGTGATGATCGACCGATGGCACCGGAGGAGGCGTACCTGAGTAGTGAGCCGCCTATATGGCTGCTCGATGTCGATGGCGTCATCAACGCGAGCCGTCCCGGCTGGGGTAGCGCGCCGCGCAGGGAGCACATCTGGTCACCCAGCGATCACCAGACCTACCTGATGCGCTGGGCGCCGGGCCTCGTCGACAGGATCCGAGCCTTGCACGCCTCCGGTACGGTCGAGGTGCGCTGGTGCAGCACCTGGTGTCCGGACGCCGAGGCGCTCGAACGGTTGTGGCGGCTCCCGCCATTGCAGCGTGCACTGACTGAAGTTCCGGTGCCGAAGGGCGCGTACGGCTGGCCGCTGAAGGTCGAGGCCGCCCGGGCGGTGCTGGCCGGCGGGCGCCGGCTCGTCTGGACGGACGACGAGGCCGTGCCGACGAACGGCGCGCTGCGTGACGAGCTGACCGCCGCCGGGCGGGCGCTGTTGATCGCGCCCAACCCGACGCGCGGCCTGCAGCCCGATCATCTGGACGACATCGAAGCATTCCTTGCCTCCTAGATGGCGCGGGTCCACCCGGGCGCGATGGCGCAATCGCCTCCTCACTAGGCCGGAACGGCCTTTGCCGGGTCGCCCTCGGCCGGGTCGCCCTCGGCCAGGTCGCCCTCGGCGTGGTCCGAACCTGCGGGCCTCATACCAGGCATGGACATTCCGCCGCTCATCGCCGGAGCGTGCTTGAGCTTGGCCACGACGAAGATGGCCAAGGCGACGAAGAGCACGGCGTTGACCCCACCGATCACGTGCAGCGCATGGGTGAATGCGTCCCGTGCGGAGTCGAGCACGTCGGTGCCTACCGGACCGGGAAGCGTGTGCGCGATGGAGTTTGCGCCCGCGATGCTCTCGCCGGCTACAGCTGCCGGGCCGGGCGGAACCTCCGCGGGAATGGTGACATCGTCGCGGTAGACGGCGGTGGCGACGCTGCCCAGGAGGGCGACGCCCAGGGCGATACCGAGTTCGCCACCGGTGGACTGGAGCGAACCGGCCGCTCCCGCCTTCTGCTGGGGCGCTGAGGACATCATCAGGAAGCTGGCCAGAGTGCCGCCAAGGCTGGTGCCGAGGAAGATGACCCCCATACCGACCAGCAGGAGCGCGATTCCGGAGGACCGGTCGACCTGGGTGAGGAGCAGCGAGCCGACGGCGGAAACCACCACGCCGGCGGCCATGACGTAGGCGGGCCGCACGGTACGGGCGATGGCCGGGCCGGCGTTGCTACCGATCATGAGACCGGTCGTGGGAACCAGGAGCCACAATCCGACCTGCAATGGCGTGAATCCCTCCACCATCTGCAGGTACAGCGCGACCATGAGCCCATTGCCACCGAGCATGAACCCGACGGCGAGTCCGAACACGATGACGCCGCTGACGGCCGGGATGCGGAAGAGGGTCAGGTCCAGCATCGGGTTGGTCATGCTGCGCTGGCGCACCAGGAACAGCACCGCGAAGACCAGACCCACCGCGATCGTCACCAAGGGCACCGCGTCCCAGCCATTACGAGCCAGCTCCTTGAGGCCGTAGATGAACGGCAGGAGAGCGGCCAGGGAGAGGAAGAGGCTGGCGGGATCCAGCGTGCCGGCCTGCGGGTTGCTGTGCTTCGGCAGCAGCGCTGGGCCCGCCACCACGACCAATGCCATAACCGGAATGCCGATGAGGAACACCGAGCCCCACCAGAAGGTGTTCAGCAGCAGGCCAGCGATCACCGGGCCGAGTACCACGCCGAGCATGATCGACGATCCCCAGGCGCCGAACGCGGCACCCATCTGCTTGGGGTCCGGGAACATCCCTTTGATGAGCGCCAGGACGGAGGGCATGACAGTGGCGGCGGCGACACCCATCAGGGCACGGGCGATGAGCAGCATCGTCGTGCTGGTGGAGTACGCCCCCAGCAGAGAAGCTGCGATGAAGCCGGATGCGCCGGCCAGCAGCACCGTGCGGTGGCCAATCCGGTCGCCCAGCGTGCCCATCGTGATCAGGAACCCGGCGATCATGAAGCCATAGATATCTGTGAGCCACAGTTGCTGGGTGGCGCCTGGCCCGAGATCGGCGCTGATTTTCGGGAGTGCCAGGAACAGAATGCTGATATCGGCCGTGGTAAGGAGGGTGGGCAGGCACAGGATGGCCAATGCGATCCATTGTCGCCGCCCTGCCTGGGTCGGCGCGCCGATTATCGTCATTGTGGGTCCTTTCATCGTCGGTCCGCACAGGGTGAGTGGGACTCATTAGGTATGACGGGGATGCGGGAATTCGCCATCCCGGCTTGCGGCGTCGAAGCATCCGCCACCTGGCTCGGAATCGCGTTGCCGTTTGCCGGCCTTCGTAAGAAGACAGAGTGCGCCGACCGTCGCGATCCGACGGCCGGCGCGAGATGTGGAGGGTTCCAGGCCTATGGCCCGTCGTAGGCGTCCTTCAAGGCCCGTATATCAATCTTCTTCATCTCGAGCATGGCTTTCATGACTCTGCTTGACTTGTCGGGATCGGGGTCGCTTAACATGTCAGACAGGGCCGTGGGAATGATCTGCCATGACAGGCCGTACTTGTCTTTCAGCCAGCCGCACTGCCCTGGTTCCCCGCCGTCGGCGAGCTTCTCCCACAGCTCGTCTACTTCTTCCTGGTTCTTGCAGCTCGTATAGAACGAAATGGACTCGTTGAAGGTGAAGTGGGGGCCACCGTTCAAGGCTATGAATTTCTGCCCTTCGAGCTCGAACGTCACTACCATGGCCGTACCCTTCGGTCCGGGTCCGGCTTCGCCATAGCGTTGTACGTCCACAACTCTTGAACTGCCAAAGACCGAGGCATAAAAGTTTGCTGCCTCCTCGGCTTGGTTATCAAACCACAAGTACGGGGTGATGCTTGGCATGATGTTGCTCCCTACGTTGAATCGAGGCTTCTACCAACGCGTCGAACAGAGTCGCGTTGGTTCGACACACTCACTTCAAGATCTTTTGACGGGCACGGGAACGCCCCCGGCCAGCCGCGGTCAGGGCCCGGCCGGGGTCCGTCCCCACCCACCGACTCTCGCTCGTGACGAGTGCCATGATCGAGCGTGGAGGTCATGCAGCCAGTTACGGGAGACCACCCACATTGCCCGAGGAACTCGAACATCCGGCTCTTGGCCGCGGCGGACGTCGCGTCAGCCTGCGAGCTGACTGCGAACGCTGCTTCGGCCTCTGCTGCGTCGCACCGGCGTTCAAGGCCTCGACAGACTTCGCCATCGACAAAGACGCCGGGCACCCATGCCCACATCTGCAAGGGGACTTCTGCTGCGACATTCACAGCCACCTCCGGCAGCGGGGCTTCCCGGGTTGTGCCGTCTACGACTGCTTCGGCGCGGGGCAAAAGGTCGCCCAAGTAACGTTCGGCGGACAGGACTGGCGGCGTACGCCGCGAATCGCAGTGCAGATGTTCAAGGTGTTCACCATCATGCGGCAGCTCCATGAGCTGCTCTGGTACCTGACCGAGGCGCTGACGCTCCAACCAGCCCGCCCGCTCCACGCTGAGCTCGGACTCGCGCTCGACGAGACCGAACGCCTCACGCACAACAGCCCCGACGCTCTCGTGGACCTGGACGTGACTGCGCACCGACGAGACGTCAATGCCTTACTGCGACGCGCAAGCGAACTCGTGCGAGCCGAGGCCCGAAGGCCGGTCGACCACGGCGGCGCCGACCTTGTCGGGAAAGACTTCAGAGGAGCCGACCTCCGAGGTGCCAACTTGCGAGGGGCATCTCTGATCGGAGCTGACCTCAGAGGCGCCGACCTGAGAATGGCCGACCTCATCGGGGCCGACTTCAGAGGCGCTGACCTGGGCGGTGCCGACCTCACCGAGAGCATCTTTCTCACGCAATCCCAGCTCGATGCGGCGAAGGGCGATGTGCATACAACGTTGCCCCCATCGCTCACCCGCCCCACGCATTGGCAGCCCTAACCCTGTCGCGGCGCTCACCGTGGCGAGTGCAGCCAGGGTTGCTTGAGGTCGAAGAACTCCGGCGCGCCGATGCTCATCGCGTCCATCTCGTCCATCTGCGCCTTCAACGCCGGTGGCGGCTCCTTGCGTTCGCCTTCGCGCGCCGCCTCCTCGGAGGTGAAGTACAACGCCATGGTGTAAGCCCCGCCGTCGTGCTGCACAGCGACGCTGCCGACAAGATCGGGTCGGAACGCGGCCCACTCTTCGGAATCCTGTGCCATCAGTTCCTTAGCGCGGTCCGGGTCGGTGCCGCGGCCCTGCATGACCTGGACGAAGCCCGCTTGGTCCGGGTCGCCGACGATGTCGACGACGACCTCGCTACTGTCGCGGAAAGTCGGCTCTCCGGTGAACAGCTTGGCCGTCTCCGCCCACCACCGATCCTGCTCGGGTCGGTCACTATTGCGCCGGGCCGCCTCCTCGGACTCGAACCGGGCGAGCGCGATGAACCTGCCATCGTCGGTCACCCCAGCAGTCGAGCCGAGCCAGCCGGTGGCACCGGGCGCGAGCTCCTGGACCCACCGATCGAGCGCGGCGCGTGCCTTCTCCGGGTCGGAGACCTGTCCCTGAATCACCTGAACGAACACCGCGAACCCCCTTGCTTCGACGCACGACCGTCTGTGTGCGTGCTAGCGCTGCAACTGCACGGTGACTTTGACGATACCGCGAGCTACGAAGGTCGGCAGGGATTCCGGAGCGTCCGCTCACCAGGCATGCGGGGGGTGACACTACTCGCCCCTGCGGCGAGCGCGAGCGCGCCGCTTGCCCTCGTGCATCGCCTGCACCCGGGCGACCGGGATCGCGCGACCCTCCTCGATGAGGTGGGCGTCCAGTTGCTGCGGCTCGGGCATCTGCTTGGCCCACGGATCGCCGTCCACGATCAGGCCCGCCGCCGTGTGCACGGTGAAGTCGGCCGGCGTAACGCGATCAAGTTCGTCCCAAGAGAGCGGGAACGACACGGGCACGCCCGCACGATTGCGAGGGCTGTAAGCCGCCACCACCGTCGCTCCGCCGACTCGGGTTGAATCGAGGAACACCTTGCCTCCGCGGTCCTCCCGGATAAAGGCCGTGGTGGCCAGAGCGGGATCCAGGCGCTCGGCCCGCGCCGCGATCGCACGGGTCGCCGCGGCCACCTCATCGATCGCCGCCTGCGAGTCGATCGGTACGAATACGTGCACCCCCTTGGCCCCGCTGGTCTTGACCGCGCCCAGCAGGCCGATGTCGGCCAGGACCTGACGTACCAGCTTGGCGGCACCGACGGCCAGCGCGAACCCGTTATCAGACGGTGGGTCGAGGTCGAGCACGAGGTGCGTGGGGCGGTCCCAGCGACCGGTGCGAATCAGAGTCGGGTGGTACTCCACGGCGCGCTGGTTGGCGAACCACAGCAAGGTACGGCGGTCGTTGCACAACGCGTACGACACCTCGCGCTTCGAGGTCTCCGCCCACAGCGGCACTGTCCGCACCCACGAAGGTGTGTACTTGGGGACGTTCTTCTGCATGAACGGCGCCTGGCCGCGGAGCACCCGGATCACCGACAGCGGCCGGTCCCGCAGCTCGGGGATGATCCGGCCGTGAATCGCGTCCAGGTACTCCACCAAGTCCCGCTTGGTCGCGTCCGCCCCATCGAACAGCGGCTGGTCGAGGTTGGTCAGCGGCACCCCGTCGCGCACCTCGTCGTTTCCGCCCATCGGTCTACCTTCGCGACATCAGGGCGCGAGGTCAACTCTTCGCATCGTCACACCGGCGTCACCCCTATTCGCGCGGGCCGGGTAGGCCCGGCCATAGGCCAGCCCCAGCTTCGTACGATCGCATAGCTTGCAACGCAAAGGGTATCTGCGGGCCGCAGCGTTCAGCCTGCGGCCGGATGTGGAGTCAGTGCGACGGCCTCGATCTCGATCAGAAGCTCGGGTACGAACAGTCGGGAAACCTCCACAAGCGTGCTGGCCGGCGGGTTGGCGGTGTTGACGAACTCATCTCGGGCCGCTCGGATCGCCCGGACAGCGTTGATGTCGCGGACGAAGTAGGTCAGCTTCACCAGGTCGGCGAACGAGGCACCGGCCGCTTCGAGTACCGCGCCGAGATTGCGAAACGCCTGCCGGGCCTGTTCCCCGATGTCGCCGACACCTACCACCGACCCGTTACCGTCGAGCGACACCTGACCGGACACGAAGATCAGGCCGGCGGCTTGCACAGCGTGGCTGTATCCGGGCGGAGTGCTGACCGAGCCTGCGGTGTAGGGAATCAGACGTGATGACATGACCTAACCATAGACTCCATCGTGGGAGGATCACCGCGACTCGTGCGATCGATGGGCGACAGAGGAGAACGTGATACACCACAGTGGACCAGCGTGGCGACTCGCAGTGCGGCGAATCGCCGCCTGGTCGGTGGACTGGTTGGTCATTGTCGGGTACGCCGCGGCGCTGGTCCCACTAGGTCTCCTGTTGAACGACCGGTCCGTGCAGTTGTCGTCGCTAGCGTGGAACCTCATTTCGTTTGGACTGCTCATCGTCCCCGTAACGGTATGGCTGGCGG
>Ga0184625_10000894_pt1 | contig 12043 bp, 8 predicted proteins | sample PLM3_30_b1_FD_133151 | JGI IMG/M metagenome (GOLD analysis project Ga0184625, IMG submission 133151) | Groundwater sediment microbial communities from an aquifer in East River, Colorado, USA - PLM3_30_b1 | ecosystem: Environmental > Terrestrial > Soil > Riparian zone | place: USA: East River... | reverse complement strand
GAACGAGCGCTACCACCCCTTTGTGTGGGTCAAAGACGCCGACGACATCATGGTCAAGGCAACCCGTAAACGAACCTCAGGTACGGAACACTAGATAGAGCGCTTGCCGGCCGTTAGGCATTACATCGGGTCGCGCTTGGCAGGGCGTTCCTCGGCCATGGCAGCCGGTATCACAGCGGCCGCCTCGTTCGGTTACCGATCAACCATCGGGTCCGCAGCAGCCTGGTCAGGCGCCGCAAGCCCTCGTCGAGGCTGGGGCCGTGAGAGGGATCGGTCGGCAGCCGCCTACACAGCTGGTCGGGCGGTGGAGCCGCAGAAGAAGCAGCGATCAGCCATCGGTCTCCGCTCGAACTGATGTGCGCCAGAAGCTACCCGGCTCGCGGCCGCCTGTCAGCAGTTTGTCAGCAGCGATCCCATACGCGACCTCACGTCGCACTGCGGTACCCGGATCTGTAACCCTCGTGAGCAGGGTTGACGTGGTGCCATGCAAGGCGGCGACGGACCTCGCGAAGGGGCGCGCATGGCCTGACACGGAAGAGGTCACAGGTTCAAACCCTGTCGCGCCCACCACCTGCTGCAGGTACGGATCGAGGACTGCGAGCCGCCGCGGCTGCTGCGCGCCCAGGTCTACGTGGACCTGGTCGGCCTTCCCCCGCGAGCAGGCGAAGGCGCGCTTGCTGAACGAGGTAAAGCGAGGTCGACGCAAGCCACCAACCGAGGAGGCCGCGATCGTGAGCGGCGACCATCCGGTCGAGCATGCTCTCCTCGAACGCGGCTGGTCCGCTCCGACGGCTCGAAATGGGCATCGCCTTCGGTCGTCATGTCACCGTGAAGTCGCGCTCACCGGTCAGTGTTCTGTCGCCAACCACGACCGTGATCGGCCCATTGGGGGCATCCGCGGGCACCGCGACCCGGATCTCGGTGTCCGACTTCGAGATCACCGGCGTGGTCACGCCTGAGAACTGCACATCGGTGACGTCGTCCAGGCCGCGGCCGGTAATCGTGACTGGGTCGCCGACCGCACCGGTGAGCGGCTCGATCCGGTCGATCCGTGGTTGGCTGACCTCGACCACACCAGGAATGAAGGGAGCCGTGCTCGCCGCCATCCCGGTCGGCGTGACCACACTGATCGGCCCTGTAGCCGCCCCTTCCGGCACGTTGACCACAAGCTCGGTGTCCGACACCACCGTCGGAGTGGCCCGTACACCACCGAACTGCACTGCCGTGGCCGCAGCAAAACCCGTACCGGTGATCCGCAGCTCGTCTCCCACCTGACCCTGGGTCGGCGCGATCCCTTCAATCTGCACCGGCACGGCCTGGTCCTTCCCCTTCTCCGCCGGTGCAAGCAGCGTCTCGAACACCGCCCTGAGCTTCTCGGCCGTCTCCCGCGAGAATAATCCCACCAGCGCCGCCAAGGCCGCCATCCCGTACGGGCTGATGTCCTGGGACGATGCGAAGGTGGTCGTGAGCCCGCCGCGCACCACCACATAGGCGATCAGCGCCAGCGTCGCCCCGGTGACCGGCAGTGTCGCGTACATCAGCAGCCAGCTGAACCGCAGGTTGCGGTTCCCGACGTACCAGTACAACGACCGCAGCGAGTGGACCATCGCGCCCAGAGCACCCGCGAGCAGGACGATGACGAACAGGCGGCCATCCCGCGACAGGTTGATGGCCGCACCGAAGAACTGCACCGCCGGCTCACCGGCCGCTTGCTCCGTGGTCCCGGACGCCGCCTGGCCGGCGGGCGTGGTCGTGGGACTCGCGCTGGTCGTCGTCGTGGTCCCGCCGGTGACAGGGGCGGTCGCTCCCGTCGCCGGCGGCCAGAACTGGATCAATGCGTATAGCAGCACCACGGTCACCGACAGTAATACCGTCGCCGTCAGGATGATCCCGACCGGGCCAACCCGACCCCGCCCGGTCTCCTCCACAGGAGCCAGTGAATCCTGATCCCGAACAGCCATTGCCTCCCCCTGAAGTCGTCCTCAAGACACTTGGCAAGCGCATCGATGCCATTGCCATACATGACGGATGCGAGAATCGCCCTCTACGGGCAGTTCTGGCAAGACCGTTACAAACGAACCTTCAGCGCAGGAGGTCTGGGGAGGGAATCGGCTACCTGCCCGGGCAGCCTCCAAGCTGACGGCCTTGAGGCGCGGCCGAGGACGGAGGCGCCTTCCTTGGCCAAGTGGGAACTCTCGTGTGGATGAGGAAACACCTCAAGGTGCTCATTTACACCCGAAGGTGACCAGTGTACTGTTGGTCGGCCAAGGCAGGCCAATGTGCTCCCGAGCGGCGGCCCGGACTCGTTTAGCCGCCGGGTTGTCCTCGCCTAAATAGCTGCGTACGCGGTCGTCGTCACCACACGTCCAGCCATCTCCATATGTCCGCGACACCGCATCTGTCCCCGACACCGCCTGCATGTCTCAGGTCCACCGTCTCGTGACTCAGAACTGAAAGCGGCGAGATGCCGTCGGCCCTGTCGTGCCGGGGCCGGAGGGCTCCGGGAACCGTAAGTGGCCGGGAGGAAAGATGCGGCGTCAAGTGCCCGTGAGCGTCGGAACACTTGTGCGGATGAGCCCCGCACAGCGAGACGAAGTGTTCCGGTCCAGCCCGACCGGTAACGTCCCTAAGGGCAAGGGCACCGGTGTCGCCCTGCTGCCCTTCGGACCGGTGCTGACCAGGGTCGCGGCCGCACTGATCTGGGCTCTGGTCTGGAAGGGCAAGGTGTTCGACCCCCGCTACGACGACCTGCGCAACCGCATGACCCCGTTCGGGATCAGGGTAATCAGGGCCACGGTCTACAACGATTCGAGCTGGGTCGATGGCGAAGAGTGCATCGTGCTGGACTACTCTCGCACCTCGTTTGTTGCCCACTGGGTCAGGGACGAGATCCGTGAGGTCGCCGGGCGCACCTACCTGGGCCAGGTGTTTGTACGCGGCCGCAAGTTGCTCCATTTCACCCTCACCTTTCCACCATCGGCGTAGGCATGCCGCACCAGGTGGCCCTCACGATCAGCGCCCGGATCCGGCCGGGCCAGGCCGGCGACCTCAAGCGCCTGCTGGCCTCCATGGCCGATCCCGCCGCGAATCGGGCCATCCCGTTCGAGCGGCTGGGAACCACGCACTTCGCCCGTCTGTTCGTCCTCGACGAGGTCGACGCAGCTCCGAACGGCGGCACCGGGGCCGTGATCCCGGCCAGCCTCGTCTACATGAGCGACATCGATGCGCCCATCTGGCGACACCTGGTCGCCCTGGTCCGGATCGGTGGAGCCCGGCTCGACGCCGTCTTCGGCCACTGCGAGGGCTGGCCGTCGAGCTCGGCAGCGACCTGGCCGCGGGTCGCCTGGCTGCGGGCAAGAAGAATCAAGACCGACATCGTCTACGTCAACACGGTCGGCCGGAGCGTCACCCAGGTCCACGGCGAGCGCCGGCTCCGCCAGGCCATCGAGGAGTTCCTGGACGGCAAGCAGGCCGAGTGGCACGGCAGCGACCCGGTCAGGATCCACACCGCCATCCGCCAGTTCGTGGCCGGCCGCTCCGACCTGCGCTGGGCGCTGCAGCCGGCCCCCGGCCCCGGACTCGCGTTCCGGGTCAGGTCCAAGCTCCACAAGGTCGGTGGGGCGCTGCTGGTGCTGCTCTTCTCGCCGCTGTTGCTGGCCCTGCTGCCTGTGTGGGCCGTGCTGCTGCGCCGGCACGAGCGGCGGGACGTGCCCGACGAGCCGATCCCACCCGGACGTGAGCGGCTGCGCGAGCTGGCCGACCTCGAAGACCACGTGGTGCAGAACCCGCTCACGGCCGTCGGGGTGGCCAAGCCGGGCCGCTTCAGGTTCCTGACCATGCTGGCCGTGTTGCGGCTGATCAACTACTTCACCCGCCACGTCTTCAACCACGGGTCGCTGGCGCGTGTGCGGTCCATCCATTTCGCGCGCTGGGTGGCCATCGACGACCGCCGCCGGCTGATCTTCGCCTCCAGCTACGACGGCAGCCTCGAGAGCTACATGGACGAGTTCATCGACAAGGTCGCCTGGGGGTTGAACGCGGTGTTCTCCAACGGCGTCGGCTATCCACGGACGCGTTGGCTGGTGCTCGACGGTGCCAACGACGAGCGGGCCTTCAAGGCGTTCCTGCGCAACCGGCAGATCCCAACCCAGGTCTGGTATTCGGCCTACGACGAGCTGAGCACGAGCAACATCGAGAACAACGCCGCGATCAGGGCCGGCTTGACCGGGGCCGAGGCGCCGAGCCGGGCCGAGGCCGAAGCCTGGCTGGCCAGGCTCTGACCGGGAGGGGAGGGCAGATGGCGGCGACGCTGGAGCTCGATGACATCCAGGGCCTGGTCGCCCGCGGCTACGGCACGCTACGGGCCGCCGTCTTCGTGCTGCTGCACATCGACGACCCGGCGGCGGCCAGGGCCTGGCTCGGCGCCCTGGCCGGCGAGGTGGCCACCGCCGAGCGCGGGAGCCGGTCGGAGGCCGTGCATGTCGCGCTCACCCATCCAGGGCTGCGACGTCTCGGCCTCCCTGAGCGTTCCCTTGCCGGGTTCCCGGACGAGTTCACGGGCGGGATGACCACGGACCCTCGTCGCCGCATCCTTGGCGACATCGGTGAGAGCGCTCCTGAACAGTGGCGCTGGGGCGGTCCGGCCAACCCCGTCGACGCCGTGCTGCTGCTGTACGCCGAGGACCAGGCGGGGCTCAGCTCCCTCGCCGACCGGCACACGGGGGCTGCCGCGCTCCAGGCCGCCGGCCTGGCCGAGGTGCGGCGCCTCGACACCTCGCTTCTGGACGCCACGGAGCCCTTCGGCTTCCGCGACGGGATCTCCCAACCGCTGATCGCGGAGCTCGGGCCCCCCGGCCAGCCAGGATCCCGCCTGCACACCGTGCGCGCGGGCGAGTTCGTCCTCGGCTACCAGAACCAGTACGGGCAGCTCGCCGAGTCCCCGACGGTGGCGGCGGCCGACGATCCGGGCCGGGTCCTGCCCAGGACCGGCGATCCTGAGCTGGCCGACCTTGGCCGCAACGGCAGCTACCTCGTCCTTCGCCAGTTGGGCCAGGACGTGGACGGCTTCAGGCGCTTTGTCGACCAGGCCAGCCGCAGCGACGGCCAGGCCGGTCCCGATGCCGGCGCCAGGCTGGCGGCCAAGATGGTCGGGCGCTGGCCGAACGGTGCCCCCCTAACGTGTGCGCCCGACCACCCCGTCGACGAGCTGGCCGACGCCAACGACTTCGGTTATGCCGACGACGACGCGGCCGGGCTGGGGTGTCCGGTCGGGGCCCACATACGCCGGGCCAACCCGCGCGACGCGCTCGACCCCGACACCGGCCCCGATCAGTCGATACGGTCCGTCAACCGGCACCGGCTCCTGCGCAGAGGGCGCGCCTATCACGAGCCGTCGGACCCGAGCGAGCGCGGCATCCACTTCATCTGCCTCAACGCCAACGTCGCCCGACAGTTCGAGTTCGTGCAGCACACCTGGCTGAACAACCCGAAGTTCGCCGGGCTGTACGACGACACCGACCCGCTCGTGGCCACCCACCAGGGCGACGCCGGGCGCACCTTCACCGTCCAGGCCCGCCCGCTCCGGCAGCGCGTCACCGGCCTGCCGCCGTTCGTGACCGTCAAGGGCGGCGCCTACTTCTTCCTGCCCGGGCTCAGGGCGCTGCGCTTCCTGGCCGGGCTGGCCGCAGAGCCGGACAACGACCAGACGAGGAGGACGCCATGACCTCGCGTTCCTGGCCCCGCTATGCGCTCGCCGGGATCAGGCTGGTCAACGGTGGCGCGGCCCTGTTCACACCCGAGCAGCTGGCCAAGCGCCTGGGCGCCGACCCGGAGGCCAACGGCGCCGTCGTCTACGCCCTGCGCATGTTCGGCGTCCGGACCATCGTGATCGGGGCCGAGCTGCTCGTCCTGCGTGGCGAGGACTTGGACCGGTCCCTGCGCAAGGGCGTCGTGATCCATGCCAGCGACACCGTGGCCGCGGCCGCCGCCGGCGCCAAGGGCTACCTGCCGCCCCGAATCGCCGCGCTCACGACCCTGATCTCGACGGTGAACACCGGGCTGGCGATCGCGGCCAGGGGCAGGCGGCACCCGTGGCTGGCCAGCGTGGCCGGTGCCGCCGCGGCCCTCGGGACCGGGGTGGCCGTCGTCACCCTGGCCCGACGGGGCGAGGGCGGGAGCGCTCCGGCCAACGACGGCTATCGCCAGTCGCTGCCCTGGCGGCTGTACGACGGCGCGGCCGAGGCGATCGACCGCAAGGTCGGCTGGGACAGGTTGCCGACCCCGCTCGGCCTGGCCGTGCTGGTCGGGCTGCGCAACATCCTGCGCAAGGAGAACCTGCACGACACCTCGGGCCAGCCGGCCGTCGACACACCGCCGGTCGGGCCGCCGGACCCCCGCAACCGCAGCCGACGGACCATCGACGGCACCTACAACGACCTGGAGCAGCCGTCCATGGGCATGGCTGGCTCGCGCTTCGGCCGCAACGTGCCCATCGAGCACACCTTCCCCGACCCCAACCCCCTCGAGCCCAGCCCGCGCGAGGTCAGCCTGGCCCTACTCACCAGGCACGAGCTCGTGCCCGCCACGTCGGTCAACGCGCTGGTCGCGGCGTGGCTCCAGTGGATGATCCGCGACTGGTTCAGCCACGGGCGCAGCCCCACCGACAACCCATGGCAGATCCCGCTGACCGACGACGACCCCTGGCCCCAGCCGCCCATGCTGATCATGCGGACCCGGCCCGACCCGACCCGCCCGCCCGGGCCCAGCGACCTGCCGCCCACCTACGTCAACACCGACACGCCCTGGTGGGACGGCTCCCAGATCTACGGCACGACGCCGGAGCAGCAGCGGTTCGCGCGCAGCGGTGAGAGTGGCAAGCTCCAGATCGGCCCAGATGGGCTGGTGCCGCTGCCGACCGACCCGGAGCACAACCCGGCCATGGTCCCGGGCTTCTGGTTGGGGCTGGCCATGCTCCAGACGCTGTTCACCCTGGAGCACAATGCGATCTGCGACCGGCTGCGAGCCGAGTATCCGTCGTGGTCCGACGACGACCTGTTCGAGAAGGCCCGGCTCGCCAACGCGGCCCTCATCGCCAAGATCCACACGACCGAGTGGACACCGGCCGTGATCAGCCACCCGACGACCCAGATCGCGCTGCGGGGGAACTGGTGGGGGCTGGCCGGCGAGCGGCTCCACAGGCTCTTCGGGCGGCTCAGCGACTCGGAGATCGTCAGCGGGATCCCTGGCTCCCAGACCCAGCCGCAGCACTACGGAGTGCCGTACTCGCTCACCGAGGAGTTCGTGGCCGTCTATCGGATGCACCCGCTGATCCCCGACGACTACGACGTCCGCTCCGCCGCCGACGACCACAGCATCCAACGGATGCCCCTCCGTGATCTCACGGGGCAGGCGGCCCTCGAGGTCATGACCAAGCTGCGTCAGTCCGACCTGCTCTATACCTTCGGCACGATGCACCCGGGGCTGGTCACGCTGCACAACTTCCCGCGTGACCTCCAGCGGTTCGTGCGGCCGGACGGGCAGCTGATGGACCTGGGCGCGGTCGACATCCTCCGCTCCCGGGAGCTGGGCGTGCCCAGGTACAACGCCTTCCGGCGGCTGCTGCATCTCGACCCGGCCCATGACTTCGACACCCTCACCGACAACCCGGTCTGGGCCGAGGAGATCCGGCGCGTCTACCGCGGCGACATCGAGGCCGTGGACCTGTCCGTCGGCATGTTCGCCGAGCCCAGACCCAAGGGATTCGCGTTCAGTGACACCGCCTTCCGCATCTTCGCACTGATGGCCTCGCGCCGGCTCAACAGCGACCGCTTCTTCACTCGCGATTACACTCCCCAGGTCTACACCCAGGTCGGGCTGGACTGGATCGACGACAACACCATGGCCACGGTGCTGCTGCGCCACCACCCGGAGCTGGGCCCGGCCATGCGCGCTGTCACCAACGCGTTCGTGCCGTGGGAGAAGGCGGGGCAGCCATGAATCCGGAGGGACGCTTCACCTTCCTCGTCCTGCGGCCAGTGAACGACATGGTCCTGTGGCTGTGGCGGCTGGAGCGGCGAGCCGAGTTCCTGTACCGGCCACAGTTCGACCGCTGGCTCCGCCCGCTGTTGTTCGCCAAGACCCAGAAGCTGCGCAACGCCCGCCGCCGGGACGAGGGGCTGAAGCTGGCCGAGGAGCGCCAGCTCCCCGGCGAGGAGGAGCTGATCCAGGCCGTTATCGACGAGCTGAGCAAGTTCACCCGGGAGAACTGGCTGCCGGGCATGGCCCAGCGCTTCGGCAACACCAAGACCCACGGGGTCCTGCGGGGCGAGTTCACGGTCCTGCCGGACCTGCCCGACCACCTCCGCCACGGCCTGTTCGCCGAGCCGGCCACCTACCGGTCTTGGGTGCGCTTCTCCGGGCCGGGGCCGTACGCGCCACCCGACATCGACGACTACGGCCAGTGCTCGGTCGGGATCAAGGTCATGGGCGTCCCAGGGCCCAAGCTCATGGAGGACGAGCAGGGCACCCAGGACCTGATCCTGGTCACCCCGGCCAGCTTCGTCACGCCCAACATCCGCGAGAACGCCAAGCTCCAGCGTTGGGTGCGCGCCAAGGCCGGCATCGTCCACTTCCTCAACCCGTTCGACTCCCACCTGCTGGACATGGTCGAGCAGGCGCTGTGGTCGCCGATGCACACCAGCCCGCTGGAGGTGCAGTACTACAGCAACGTGCCCTTCCTGCTCGGAGAAGGCCAGGCGGTGCAGTACTCGCTCAAGCCACGCCGGCGCGGGCGTAGCCGCATTCCGGTCCACCCTTCAGAGAACTACCTGCGCGAGGCGATGGTCCGCACCCTGGCCGACGGCGACTGGGAGCTCGACTTCATGGTCCAAGTCCAGACCGACCCGCACCTGATGCCGGTCGAGGACGCATCCGTGCACTGGCCCGAGGATGTGTCGCCCTACGTCACCGTGGCCAGGCTGCGCCTGCCCGCCCAGCGCTTCGACTCCGACGAGCAGCTCGCCTTCGCCGACGTGCTGCGCTTCAACCCCTGGCACAGCCGCCCCGAGCACAAGCCGCTCGGGAACTCCAACCGCGCCCGTCGGCGGATGTACTGGGAGCTGGCCCACCTGCGCCAGCGCATGAACTCGGTCGAGCACGTCGAGCCGACCGGCGACGAGATTTTCCCCGGCTCCCATCCCAGTCCTACTGCGGCCGGTTAGGCCAGAGACAACTCGAGTGTCAGGGTCAGCTCGCCCGTCCGCGACCTGGCGAGCGCGGCGTCCTGGCGGGTGGTGCGCAGCCGGAGCTCCGCCCGGCTCACAAGGCGAGAACGGCCATCTCCAGCTCAATTCCAGTTCCACAGCAGGTGCAGGTCGGTCCGGCCGGCCGCTGGGCTGGGTGGACGGCGATCTCGGCCGAAGGCAGCGACCTGATTTCAGTGCCTTATGCTGCGATCCGCGAGGTCGACTTTGCGGCATCTACGGGTATGCTTAGGCTAGATGAGATTGGTCGCCTCGGCGCGTCAGCACCTTGCTAGGTTATTGCGCCGGGGGGAGGAGGTGGACCGATCGCGTGTCTGGTGCGCCGGTAGGGGGTCATCACCGACGGCAAGTAGTGGTGTGGCGCTACTGGAGCGACTCGCTCGCGGCGACCTCGCCCAAGCGACGAGCCAGAGCCCACCGAGCGAGTAGTACTAACTACACTCGCCCACGAGGAGAATGGCTGGGTCACCCCAGGCTCGTGCGGGACGGCCCGCTCATCACCGAGCTAATGACCGGTCGCAACGCCATGGGTGGCGCACTGAGCGCACCTTCGATGCCGGCCGAGGGCAAGGGGACGTGATCGCCGCATGGATCGACGCGGGCTGCCCGATCCCCGACGAGAAGGAGGGCCGAGCAATCACGTTGCTCTCCCTGCCTGGCCGCGTCGACAGCTACCCAAACCGGCACGATCGATGGCAGCGGTAGCGTCCATTTAGGACGAAACCAGTAAGGACGACACCAGCGACAGCGAAGGCGGGATCAAACGTTGACTACGCAAACCTCGGTTTGGTCCGATCGGACGCTGGTCGCGCTGGCCAACCTCCCGGCCGGCTCGGACCTGTCCGTCCCAGGCGTGCTGGAGGAGGTGGCCATCCAGTTCGCGGACCGGTTCGCGCCTGCGGACCGCGACTACGGCGGCTCAGACAAGCCGCGCTGGCACCACCGGGTGACCGACGCGCTCACGGCCCTCCAGGCGGACGGGCTCGTCGCCAAGGAGGACGGGCTCAAGCTCACCCCGGACGGCCAGCGGTCGGCAAACGCCGCCCGCACCAGGCTGGACACCGAGACGCCGCCGGACAGCGCACCCACCGGCAAAACCCATCCGGCTGCGGCGCGCCAGTTCATCGTCGCGGGCGTGATCGCGCCACCGCTTCGCGATCCGGACTCGCGTAAGAGGATGGGGATGAGTGGAGGCGAGGACAAGCCGATCCCGGTGATGGTGGAGCTGAACCTCCAGTACCGGGGCGGAACCGCCGCCGCCTTCGCGCGGTTGGCGGGACTCTGGGCCCGTGTCACCGATCAGGACGAACCGCTCGCACGGATCGCCGGCCAGTACGTCGCCGGAGAGCTTACGATGCACCAGATCGAGCGCCTCGTGGCGGCCGACGCCGTGCCGATCCGCTGGGCGGGTCGCAGCATCCACCACGTGTGGCCTGACTTCCCGGTGCAGCAGCACATCGACGCCTCGTGCGTCACGATCAAGGCGGACGCGGCACGCAAGACCTTCGACGCCGACGGCGCGGGGATCGTCTGGGCCGTCGTCGACTCGGGCATCGCCGCCGAGCACCCGCACTTCGAGGCATACCACACGCTCGACGACGAGAGGGTGCGGGACCTGCACCGCTTCTTCCCGGGCAAGGCTCCGCCCATCCCGGAGGGCGCGCTGGTCGACGCCAGCGGGCACGGCACCCATGTCGCCGGCATCATCGCCGGGGCCATCGCGCCGTGGCTGGCCGGCAAGCCGGAGCGCAGGGTGTACGCGACCGAGAGCCGGTACAACGTCGAGAACCCCGGCCAGCCGCTGCGGGCGCCGCGCGCCGTCGATGATCCCACCCAGCTGGCCGGGATGGCCCCTCGGGCCCAGCTGGTCAGCCTGAAGGTGCTGAGCGGGGGCGGCAGCCTGCAGGACCGCGTCCACCGGGTGATCCAGGCACTGGCCTATGTCCGGGAGGTCAACGGGGACAGTACGGACAGCATGCGCATCCACGGGGTCAACCTCAGCGTCGGGTACGAGTTCGACCCCCAATGGTTCGCCTGCGGCCGCAGCCCCCTCTGCCAAGAGGTCAACAAGCTAGTGAAGACTGGCGTCGTCGTAGTGGTGGCGGCGGGCAACTCCGGGTACGGGACCCTGTCGGTCGCGCTGACCGCGCCGACGAAGTTCGGCCTCGGGATGACGATCAACGACCCCGGCAACTCCGCCCTCGCGATCACCGTCGGCTCCACCCACCGCAACGCGCCCCACGCCTACGGCGTGTCGTACTTCTCGTCCAAGGGCCCGACCGGCGATGGGCGCGCCAAGCCCGACCTGGTCGCCCCCGGCGAACGCATCACGTCGTGCGCCGCCGGCGAGAACCTCGCCGCCGTCGTCGGCGGGGAGGTGCCGCCCGACACGGCCGTCTACGTCGAGGACACCGGGACCAGCATGGCCGCCCCGCACGTCTCGGGGGCCGTCGCGGCCTTGCTGTCGGCGCGGCGCGAATTCATCGGCCAGCCCGAGGACGTCAAGAATGTGTTTGTCGACTCGGCCACCGACCTGGGCCGAGGCAGGGAGTTCCAGGGCACCGGACTGCTCGACCTGATGCGCGCCCTCCAGAAGATCTGACAAGCGCAGACCCGACAGAAGGAGCAGGTGATGACGGACTCAATCGCGGGATTGCCGTTCTGGGAGATCAGGTTCGACGCCGACGGCGACCCCGACGTCGCTCGGCGCGACGCGCTGCTCCCCGAGGTCCCGGGGCGCGGCGTCACCGACCTGTTCATGTTGGCCCACGGGTGGAACAACG
>Ga0184625_10000893_pt1 | contig 12045 bp, 12 predicted proteins | sample PLM3_30_b1_FD_133151 | JGI IMG/M metagenome (GOLD analysis project Ga0184625, IMG submission 133151) | Groundwater sediment microbial communities from an aquifer in East River, Colorado, USA - PLM3_30_b1 | ecosystem: Environmental > Terrestrial > Soil > Riparian zone | place: USA: East River... | reverse complement strand
TGATAGCCTCAGTGTAACCTTCAGAAGTTTTTATCCCCCGATAAACCAGAATACTGTCGGGACTTTTTATGAAGTGCTGGTTGATGGACAATTCCAGTTGCTGAGGTGTAGGGCAAAAACGATCTACCTCTATAAAGAACAGGATGTAACGGAAGACCAGAGAAGATACAATAAAGAATTACTATATGCTTACTTCCCCGGTAAACAAATGGTGTTGATCAAAAAAGACAAAGACCAACTCCTGGCGGAGGTTCCACCTGAATTTGCCGAAATTGTAAAGTCCACCATTGAATCAAAAAAGTTGAAGGTTAAGAACGAAGAATCGCTGAAACAGCTATTCCGGTCGTTAAATGATGACGGTAAGTAATAATCTTTCCAAAAAAAATTCACACAACATATCCAACTGCCTCGTAAATAAGCGGACTGTGAATTAGATTTGTAGCATGAGTGATGTTTTAGTGATTCGCACCGCGGAGCCGGAAGATATCAATTCCATTGGGTACCTGGCCTACCAGATCTGGCCTTCGGCCTATAAGGATATTCTCAACTTTGAGCAGCTTCACTACATGCTGCAATATTTTTATAGCCCTGAATCCTTGCGTGACCAGATGCTGAAACAGCACCACATCTTCCTCCTGGCCGAAACGGAAGAGGAAGAGCCAATCGGCTTTGCCTCTTTTTCAAAAATACAGGAGGGCATATTTAAGCTCCACAAGCTATATGTGTTGCCTGGTCTGCAAAATATGAACGTAGGCAGGTCTCTCCTGGAATGCGTTCTAGAAGAATGTAATGCAGAAGGAGGACAAAAACTGCAGCTCAACGTCAATCGCAACAATAAGGCTATCTCCTTCTATGAAAAACTAGGATTCAAGATCATCTCGGAAGAGAATGTTGATATTGGGAATGGACATATCCAGGAAGATTATGTGATGGAAAAAACTCTATAAATTTCCGCGAAACTAATTCCTCCGCATCGCAGCACTTTTCATTTCCGCTGCCAGGTTACCACCTAGATATTTCTCAATCCATCCATGCACCAGGTAGATCACTGGCGTGAGCAGGATAGCTACACCAAACTTGTAGATATAATTTCCAACACAGGTGGTCATCACTAGTCCAAGACTCCAGGGCTTAACATTTCCCGAGATCCGGGGAGAAATATAAAATGCGATAAACAACACCACAAAGCTGTCCACTAATTGGGAGACAAGCGTTGACCCTGTTGCGCGCAACCAGATCCTTCCTTCCCCGGTAGCTTCTTTGATCTTGTGAAATATGAAAACGTCCAATACCTGTCCAACCAGGAAGGCGATGAGCGAAGCAATGATGATTGACTGACTCTGTCCAAAGATTGCGGAAAATGCCTTATTGCTGTCCGGGACGCCAGTAAAATAATCCCTGGCCCAGAAATCGGCAGGAACCAGGCGTGTAGCCGCCATAAAAATGAGGAAGGCATAAGCAATCAGGACTGCCGTAAAAAAGGAAAGAAATCTTACTCCTTTCATTCCGTAGTATTCATTGATGATGTCTGTCATGATAAATACCACCGGCCACAATAAAACGCCGGCTGTGAGATTGAAGGAGAAATTATTTCCCAGGATCATCAGGTTGGCAGGCTCCAGGCCAAAGCTCTTCTCCAATGAGAATAATTTAACTCCAATGATCTCTGCAATCAACGCATTGGCTATAAAGAATCCACCTAGAATGATGAATAGCCTTGTTGACTTATCCCTGATGATGTTGTGTATCATTTAACGAAGTATAAGATAACATTGAAGGATCAAAAAAAGGAAATTAATGCTGGCCAGCCAAACTGGTACATTACTGCTAATACTTTTTCTTCTTGCCAGCCGGATCCCATACAGGAAATTGACCAGCGCATTCATCACAAACGACAGCACCAGCCCTGAAATGATAATTGTCGACTGCACATCCCCTCCCGGGATAAATGAAAAATACCGCATCAGCAAAGTAAGGACAAGGCAGATGTTACAGATAAAAGCAACGCGCGAGAGTAGTGGAATATGAACCATATGATGAAGGTACAAGGTACAAGGTACAAGGCACACCGCACACGGCACATGGTACATGGTACAAGGAAGAAAAAATGCACAAGCGGGGTAACCTTCTGTGCTGACCGAATTCTTTCTTCTTCCCGTCAATTGTACATTGAGGCATCTACACTTTTATTTCTTCCCATAATCTGAGAATTCAATCTTTTTCCATCTCCGATAACATCGATGTCGCTCCCACGTCTTATAATGATTCGATACATCTGCTTATTTGTTTTCAGGACTCCGTCTAGCTCTAACACCTGGCCGTGTTCTGAAAGTAATTCCAACATCTCCTCCGCGCTCACTCCTAGTTTCTCTTGCTGATTTAATACCTTGGTAAATTTATTTCCAACGGGACCGGTCGCGTCAATCTCAGTTAACTGCAATTCTTGAAAGCTTTCAGTCGACAGAATAAATTCAACTATTCGCTTCAGGCGACTTTCAACCTCTTCGTCTTTGTTTAGTATTAATGTAACGGCCCAATTCATGATGTTATTTATGCAAATTTAATCAGCCTTCCTTTACCCTTACCCCCGACAATTGATGCAAAAAAGAAAGAAAGCACAAGGCGCAAGAGCAGGAACCCTTTTGTGCTTTGTATCTTGTCTTTCTTCTTCTCTTAAATCTTGGACCTTCCTTGTGCCTTGTGCCTTATGCTTTGCATCTTGTGCCTTAATTTATTTATGTTTACATTTTTGTGTGATCGTTCTAGAATTATTGGAATCATATGGCCAAAGTCATAAGTATTGTTTCTTATCAGTTTCTTCCGGCGAAGGTTGGAGGCCAGAAAGGGATTGCGCTTTTCAACAAATATTTTTCCCGACACCTCCAGCTCGTTTGCGTAACCACAAAAAATAATGCAATTGGCGAAGCAGATGGGTATGAGGTACTCCCACTGCTTTCCACTTCACAGCTTCGATATATCAACCTCTTTTATTTTTTCACCCTGAGGAAGTTGTTACAAAAATACCAGGCCACTCACTTACTGATTGAACACCCGTATTATGGCTGGTTGGCCTTTCTCTTGAAAAAAACGCGGAGGATCAAACTCATTGTACACTCTCATAACATTGAAGGTCTACGATGGAAGTCCCTGGGCAAATGGTGGTGGAAAATTCTATGGAGTTATGAAAGATTCATCCACCGCCGGGCCGATTTTAGTTTCTTCATCCACCAGCAAGACCTTGACTACGCTGTGCGTGAATTCCGGCTCGATCCGTCAAAATGCATAGTAATGACTTATGGTATTGAAAGAAGCTCACCCCCTTCTAATGATGAAAAACTCGCGGCGAGGAATCACATTGTGAGTTTACATAAAATTGAACCGCAGGAGAAAATCCTCTTGTTCAACGGGGCCTTTGATTACAAGCCAAATATCGAAGCGCTCTATATATTATTAAATAATATCAACCCCCTCCTGGCAGCCAGCCAGGGTTTCGTCTATAAACTGGTCATCTGTGGAAGGCGGATTCCAGATGACATCACCAACGGTTCATTTCCTAATGTCATCATCGCCGGCTTTGTGAATGATATCGATATTTATTTTAAAGCAACGGATGTTTTTGTCAACCCGGTTATGGAAGGAGGGGGTATTAAAACAAAATTGGTGGAGGCGCTTGGGTGCAATTGCAACGCGGTTTCTACGGTAAATGGTGCAATTGGGGTGGATCCAGGTATTTGTAATGGTAAACTCTTGTTAGTCCCTGATAATGATTGGATGTCGTTCTCCAGGAAAGTGATGGAGGCTGTTTCCATCAGCGCTGAGATCAAATCTGCCTATTATGAACATTTTTATTGGGGATACAGTACAGGGAAAGCCGCAGCTTTCATAGAAGCGAAAAGCCTCCCGAAGGAGGCAATCTCATACTAGATGAGGTTAAGGCAGGAAAACAGATTAATCATTTACTAGTTGGTTTCATAAACCACTACAAGCTTAGGTCTTTTTGTAGCATCAGCAACTTCGCTACTTGCGAAGTTTAGGCTACGATAGATCTGCTCATTTTGCAATTGCAAAACAAATCCATAGTTCTGGTTATTGGAGACCATGTCTTTCACAAGCTGGGTAACGTCAAGATCTGTGACATTGTAGTTCCATTGAGAAGTTGACGAGGGTACTTCAACCTGGTTTACATCTGTTGTGGAAGGTTTATTGTTCCATTTTATAGTGGACTCATCCCAAGTGCCTGTTGCCCGTTTCAACCAGCAAGCGTTTGTCCCATAGCTGCTGTAGGGCGAACCTGGGTAGACAGAATTACCCTCGGGTGATGAAACGCCGGAGGACAGCCCGTACAAGGACAACTTAGCAGATTTTATCACGGCAGACTGAGGTACTTCTGAAAGCTGCGTAAATCTAAAATAGGTCCGAACCGTTCCCTCTCCTGCACCCTGGGAACTGTACGTCCATCTTGAAGCAGACATGTCGGGATTAGAATTAAGATTGGAATTGGCGTAAAGTCCTCCATCTGTTTCCCGGTAAGCCACCAGGCAGTCCTGCCCGTTATCTGGTCCTGGTTGAATGGTCAGCGTCTTCTCTTCAGCTTTGGGACAGGTACATTCTTTGTAGCAACTTGTAAACAAAGTTGCCGAGAAAAATAGGGTCGATAGAATCAAAGTGATTTTCTTCATTTTTGTGGTTTATATTTTAGCATAAATAACAGGAATGTGAAACGAAAATATGCGCCAAAATACATCCTCAGAATACTTATTGATCCTCGTCAAGAAAAAAGCCTCCCGATGGAGGCGTAATCATAAGGATTAAGGATAGGTTAAGTATAGAGCCAGGAAAACGGATTTCTTTCTTACTATGCTTCAAGAACAAGCTGTTAATTGAATGATTTAGCCGTGAACCTTGCTTACATTTCAAATGTAGACAATGAAATCACCCGAATTTATCCAATTACAGAAGTGAGCAGAATGGGAAACAGGTGCGGAAAAAAATTGAATACGTGTGTTACTATTTATATCCAAAAAGGGCCAGGAATTCATTTTTGCGGCGGGTGGCTACCTCATCATGGTTCCGTCCTTCATTTCTACGAAAGCAAGATCAAAAAATGCAACACGATAATTCTCATAATTTAATGCAGACCACTGGTCAATACAAATAACATGATCTTCATTCTCACTACCCTCTCCTTCCATCCTTCAATCCTTTAATCCTAGTCCCAAGTCCCCAAAATACCATTATTTTGCCGGGAATAATTTCATACATCAATGAAGTCTCCCTTTCTGAAAAAAGCGCTGCCTCATTTTATTGCCATCGGCATCTTCCTAATCGTCGCCATAGTTTATTGTGCTCCAGCCCTCCAGGGAAAGGTGGTAAATCAACACGATGTATTGGGATGGAAGGGAATGGCCCAGCAGTCTTTCGAATACAAGGAGCAACATGGAAGATTTCCCTTGTGGACCAACAGCATGTTCAGTGGCATGCCCGCCTATAATATTGCCATGGACCAGGATTATCCAATTAAACTTGGATATGTTTACAACGTCCTTAGTCTGGGTCTTCCTAACCCAATTGGTTATTTTTTTGTAGCCTGCGTTTGTTTTTATTTTCTCTGTTCAATTCTTGGAATAAGATACCTCCTCGCCATCATGGCGGCAATTGCCTTTGCTTATGCCACGTACGACCCGGTGATCATAGCCGTGGGACATAATTCAAAGATTCAGTCATTATCATTATTTCCTGCTACCCTTGGCGCCTTCCTGTTATTGCTTCAAAGAAAATATTGGTGGGGAATGGCATTACTTTCCATCTTCTTTGGACTGCAGGTGGGTACCCAGCATTTACAAATCGTTTACTATACGCTCATCACCATTGGCTTCATCAGCATTTGTTTTCTCATCTATAGCTGGAGAAAAGGTGAAATAAAAAATGTTATTACTCCTTTTGGTTTGGCTATAGTTGCCGGACTGATTGGCTTCTTTACATATGCTGTGAGCTTGTTGCCTGTGCAAGAATACGCTAAGGAAACAATGCGCGGTGGCAAATCTGAATTGAAGCAACTGGGTGATTCAACAAATAAAACGAAGGGGGGATTAGATAAGGATTATGCTTTTTCATGGAGTTATGGAATTGGTGAAACCACCACACTGCTGGTTCCCGGAAGTTATGGTGGCAGTGATGGCGGCGGAGGAAAACATTATAGTCCACCCACCAAATTCACTGAGAAATTTGCGGAGGCCGGAGTTCCTGAAGAAAATGCGATTCAATTGGAGGATGCTTACTCTTATTGGGGAGATCAACCCGGAACTTCCGGGCCTGTATACCTGGGAGCTGTTATGTGTTTTCTCTTTCTCTTCGGGCTGGTGTATGCAAAGGGTTGGCACAAGTGGTGGATAGTGGCCATTGCCGTACTTGGAATCCTGATGGCCTGGGGGAAAAATTTTTCCAGTTTCAATTACTTCTTATTCGACTACCTTCCTTTCTATAATAAATTCAGGGCGCCATCCATGAGCATGGTGCTTCCCCAGGTGGCATTTCCCTTACTGGGTGCCTTAACCATTGAGCAATTGCTGGGGGATCAATCCTCAAAGGAAACAGTCTGGAAAAAATTCCGGCTTTCCCTCATCATTACCGGAGGCTTGTTTATTATTGTAACCCTCCTCTATTTTAATTCAGATTTCCGGGGCAGGAATGATACTGCGTTGAGAGATTCCTGGAGCATGCAGATGAGCCAGGGAAACAATTCACCCCAGGTGCAGCAGCAAGCGCAATCATTTTCGCAATCGGCCATCAAAGCCTTGCAGGATGACCGTAAGGCCCTGTTCCGCACTGATCTTATACGTTCCTTTTCCCTTGTTGCAATTGCCGCCGCCTTGATCGGTCTGTTTATAAAAAACCTGGTAAAGCCAATGATCTTGTTGATTGGACTATTGGCATTGTCTTCGTTCGACCTGCTGACTGTGGGCAAACGATATCTTAACGATGATAAATATATTGAGAAGGATGAATTCGAAAATAGTATTCTTCCAACCCAGGCCGACAGGCAGATCATGGCGGATCCCAACAAACCATTCCGCGTATTCGACCAAACTGAAGAATGGTATCAAAGCTCAAGGGCATCCTATTTCCATAATTCTGTTGGAGGATATCATCCGGCCAAACTGGGATTGTACCAGGATCTGCTGGAGCACCAGTTGGGCAAAGGAAACATGCAGGTGCTCAATATGCTGAATACAAAGTATTTCATCATGTCTGACCCGGCCACACGTCAACCCGTTGCAAGGACAAATCCTGGAGCGTTTGGCCCCGCCTGGCTGGTTAAGGGAATCAAATATGTAAGCAATGCAGATGCGGAAATGAATGCACTGGACAGCACAACCCTGCGTGACACTGCTATTGTGCAGGATAAATACAAAGCAGTAATAAAATTCACGCCTCAATATGATTCCACTGCCTCCATTAAGTTAACAGATTACCTGAACGACATTGTGCGATATGATTTCAATGCATCCTCCAATCAGTTTGTTGTCTTTAGTGAAATTTATTATCCCAAAGGTTGGGAAGCCTACCTTGATGGCAATAAGGCCGATTACGTGAAAACGAATTATGTATTGAGGGGAATGGCGGTACCTGCAGGAAAACACAAAATTGAATTCAGGTTTAATCCGCAGTCTTATGCGCTGGGCAACACTTTGACCTTGATTGCCACATTGCTTGCATATATCCTGTTGGCCGTAGCCATTTATATGGAAGTAAGGAAGAAGAAATTGCCCGCTTAAACCAGGAATGAGATCAATTAAAGCGGATGTTGTCCTACCAAAACGCTTCATGGTGTTGGACCTGGTGAAAGCCTGGTGCTATTCAACGGAGCCTTTGATTACAAACCTAGTCGCGATGGGCTCTACTTTTTATTAAATCATATTAATCCACTCCTTGCAGATTCGCAAGGATTCAATTGCAAAGTGATTATTTGTGGAAGGAGTATTCCTGAGGATGGATATTTTGAACAATTTTATGGCGATGCAGGTGCCAGAAAGGCCGCAGGCTCTTTCAAATGACTTTATAGAAATAAGGGCGATTCCTAACAATATGCGTCAAAAGGCTCATTGCCTTGAACATATTCACAATATATCCTTTCACCTGCAACCAATGGAAGGTGGAATGATTCAAAGTGAAAATCTTTTCTACCAATACGCCAAGCGGGAAAAAAAGTATGCCAAGGAAATAGATTAAAAATATTAGCAGGAACCAGAATACTCCAAACTGTTTTCGTATCCTCACAAAATTGGAGATCATGATCTGTCTTCCTTTTCTGCTGTACAAATCATAATATCCCTTTCCTGATGTTTGCAGAACTTCATTTGTAGTTTCTCCTTGCAGGTGAATAATATGCTGGTTACCGAAAATATAAAGCTTACCAACTTTTTTCAAACGGCTGCACCATTCCGCCTCTTCTGAAAAGAGAAAAAAATCCTCATCCATCAGCCCAACTTTATCAATTGCCGACTTCTTCACCATCAGGAAGGCGCCATTGATCCAATCCACTTCTACCTTACCTATTGCCACTGGAAGATTCGGTTTATTCACCTTGAAAAGCTGGCCGAGCCATTTCACAACATTTCCCAGATACGGAAGAGGTAATAAGTAATTGAGTCCGCCACTCATAGCATAGTTTCCTGAGATCTGAGGAGTACCGTCGGAATTCAGCAGTTGAAGGCCACAGGCAGCTCCATCACTGTTCATGAATTCCAGGTAAGTGTTTTCAATTGCGTTTTTTTCTACTATAGTGTCAGCATTCAACAACAAAACAACGGGTGATTGTGATTGACGTATGCCTTCATTGTTGCCCCTTGCAAAACCAGAATTATAAGTCATATCAATCCATTTCACAGATGGATATTCAGGCAAAATAACCTCCCGGCTATTGTCACCCGATGCATTGTCTACCACTATAACTTCAAAGGAGATCTGCTTTGTTTCGGCGTAAATGGATTGAAGGCAGTTCAACACCAGTTGGGGACTCTTATAGTTTACTATGATAATGCTTAACTGCATGTTTAGTGTAGTCGCCGAAAATTGCGAATATAATTAGATACCATCCACAATTTTGAAAACAATCCAATTCGCAGCAGGGAAGGTGAAAGTTTCTTCTGCCACAATATCATGGATTGAATCGATTGAGGGACCTCGCCATTGTAGCCTGCCTTCCGGATTTGTTGGAAATCCCGAATTCCCAAGTTTCTCATTAGTCGCCACCAGGCATCATAGACTGCTATATTCTTGAGTTTTGCTGGACTCACTTTATTCAACAGGTAAAAGTTCTCCGGAATCTCCACTTCAGCAACCCGGAATGAGGAGGTAGTTACCTGTTCATCGTGCATTCCAACATTCACGAGGATGTCTGGAATGTAGATTGGACGGTATTTACCAAGGTAACGAATATAGAAATCAATATCCACAACCCACTTCATGGAGCGGTCATACCAGAACTCTCCATTATTCTTATGCACCACCACGCTTGGCGGGCCAATCAAATTGCTGGCAAACAGGATAGCAGGATTTTTCTGGAGGCTGGCCCTTGCCAGGGAACTAACAAAAACTTCTTTGGTCTTGCCTGATTTGTCAAACACATTTCTGTATGCGCAAAAGAAAAATACTTCTGAGGGATGATCGGCTATGGTATCTGCGTACTCCTGCAGGCTGTCCTCATCAGCAAACCAATCGTCATCGTGCATCAGCTTTACCCATTCTCCTTTCGCTCTTCTTATGGCCTCATTCCAGTTTTCCGGCGTGCCCAGCGAATTGCTATTGTTATGATAATGGAGGGTGAATTTCTTCTCATATTCCTTACAAAGGTTGGCCACTTCCACCGAGGGGCTATCGTCAGTTACGATCACTTCAAAATCCCGGAAGGATTGAGACTCGATAGAATCCAGTAGCCGTTTCAGAAAATCGATTCGCTTGAATGCAGGTATACAAATGGAGATGAATGGATTCATAATGAAGAAAACAAGATTTTAGCAAGCTGACCCAATTACGGTAATCGATCCCGATTCCCCCAGGCGAGGTAGGAAAGCTTCCTCCTGGTTTCCTCATCGGCCATTTCATATTTTTTTGTCTGGTTGTCAGACACCAACAGATCCTGCTGGTTCTCGGTCCAGAATAATTTACTCCTTGCCCATTCTTTCTTGTCGTAACTCCTTCCCCACTTGTCGATTACAACCGCCCCCATCCCTTTCCTGACCACCTGGGCAGTGAGATTGTTGTACCCACTTTCAAAAACATAGGCGTCCAATTTATTCTTCAACGCCCTTCTACTCATCGAATTCATTAAGTGACGCCTGATCATAAATGCATTCGTCCTGATATGCGGATTAGGAAAATCCGGGAACAGGAATCTCCAGTACAAAAGAGCTTTTATCAACAACTTGAATTTCCTGATATTCTCTCTGAAAGTTTGTCCGCCTTCCCACCTCCATTTGTTATTGATAAAAACTGACCGATAATAACTCTGCCATGAGCCCGTGGCCCCTATGAGCCCTATTTCACGATGGGTGGCTATTAGCATATATTTTTCAAGCCAGCCTTCGGCAACGATCTCTGAATAACTGTTCAGAAATAATAACCAGCTTGAGTTCAATTGATCTGTTGCCCAAAAATAGGCATCCAGGTCCTGGCAGCTACCATAGTGAATAAGTGTTCGATAAGGAATTTTCTTTTCTTCAACCACCCTGATGTATTCAAATATTTCTTCCGCTTCAGAAACGCCATTGAACAGGAGGACCAGCTCATGTGGATGGCCACTATTATATTTGCAATAAGTTGAAATAAAATTATTGAACAAACCAGTCCCAAAAGGGAGCCATATGAGATGTACAACCGAAACTGTATTTTCCTCTGTTTTTTTCACTAGAGCCTTGCTAATGTTCAATGGGGCAAATTCATGAATTGGGGAAGAATATAAAAATATATTATTTAAGCGCATGCCAACCCTCCTTTCTAAATTACTTACTGACGCTGAAAATAAATGGAAGAGTATCCTCAATAAAGATCTTCGGAAGGCGGGACTTAATTGGTTTAAAATAAGGGCCCTTAAATATTCACCGGAAGGAAAGGAGGCCATTTTTGAACTAAGAGGACGGAAAATTCATTTTAAGAACGGAAGTGAACTCCTCTATAGTCTCAAAGAGATTTATATTGACGAGATCTATAAGATCAGTTTCGACACTTCCTCTCCTTATATATTAGACTGCGGAGCAAATATTGGCTTAAGTCTGTTGTACCTGAAAGAACTCTTCCCCTCCGCCAGGATCACAGGATTTGAGCCAGATGATGCCAATTATGCGCTCCTGGAGAAGAATACCGCTGACCTGGAAAATGTAACCATCCTCAAGAAGGCGGTTTGGAAAGAAAATGGAACCATTCAATTCGCCAACGAGGGAAGTTTAAGTAGCAAAATAGTGACCACAGGTGCGTCATCGGCAACTTTGATACCTTCAATAAGGTTAAGGGATTATTTGATAGAAAGTGTAGACTTCTTAAAGCTGGATATAGAAGGAGCCGAATACGAGGTTTTAAAGGATTGCGCCGACAAGCTTTCACTGGTAAAGAATCTTTTCATTGAATACCATGGTTATTTCAAAAACCTGCATGAGCTCAATGAAATATTTGACCTTTTGAACAAAAACAACTTTTATTATTATATAAAAGAAGCGGCAGAAACTTACCCAACCCCTTTCTTACGGCAGGATGAAAAACCGGCATACGACATTCAATTGAATATATTTTGCTTCAAAAATTAAAGGCAACTGAAGATGTACACGTCCCAATTTGAAAAAATATTCAAGGAACATCAAGGAAATATCATTCATAAGTGGCACCATTATTTTGAGATTTATGACAGACACTTTCAAAGATTTAAGAACAAAAAAATTGTCTTGCTGGAGATCGGTGTACACAAAGGAGGGTCCCTGGAGATGTGGAAGAAGTATTTTGGACCTGAGTGTCAATTCATAGGGGTGGATATTCACCCCCTTTGCAAACAGTTTG
>Ga0184625_10000892_pt1 | contig 12047 bp, 9 predicted proteins | sample PLM3_30_b1_FD_133151 | JGI IMG/M metagenome (GOLD analysis project Ga0184625, IMG submission 133151) | Groundwater sediment microbial communities from an aquifer in East River, Colorado, USA - PLM3_30_b1 | ecosystem: Environmental > Terrestrial > Soil > Riparian zone | place: USA: East River... | reverse complement strand
GTCGCCTGGATCGACTCGACGATCTCCCGTGCGTGTCGCTCCGATCCGGCCTTGTTGATGATCACACCGCTCAACCGGACGTGCGGGTCGAAGGTGCTGAGCCCGTGCACGATGGCCGCCGCCGTACGCGAGGTGTGGGAGATGTCGATCACCATGATCACCGGCGCCCGCACCAGGCCGGCCACATGTGCCGTAGAAGCAAACCCCTGGCTGCCGATCTGTCCATCGAAAAGCCCCATGACGCCTTCGATGATCGCGATGTCGGCGCGTTCCGGTGCTTGCGCGCCATGCAGCAACAGCGGCGCGATCTGGTCTTCGCCACAGAGGTAGGGATCGAGGTTGCGTCCCAGCCGGCCGGTGGCGAGCGTGTGGTAGCCAGGGTCGATGTAGTCCGGCCCGATCTTGAAGCCCGCGACCTTCCGACCTGTCGCAGCCAGGGCGCCCATCAGTCCGGTGGCAACGGTGGTCTTACCGTGGCCCGAGCCGGGAGCGGCAATCACCAGGCGGGGGAGCTGGTGCGCGGACTCTTGCGGTGTCGGATCGATCACCACTCAATCCCTCGCTGGCCCTTCTGCCCCTCGTCGAAGGGATGTTTGATCTTGGTCATCTCAGTCACGAGCTGGGCCGCCGCCAGGAGTTTCGGGTCCGCCCGTCGACCAGTGATGATCACGTGCTGGTAGCCGGACCTTGTCGTCAGCGTGTCGATCACATCGTCGACATCCACCCAGCCCCAGTTGATCGGGTAGGTGAACTCATCCAGCACGTACAGGGTGTGCTGCTCCTCGCCGAGCCGTCGCTTGATCTCCTGCCAGCCTTCCGCCGCGGCCGCAGCATGATCATCATCGGTCCCCCCTTTGCGGCTCCACGACCATCCGGCGCCCATCTTGTGCCACTCGATCGAGCCGCCGCGGCCCGTCGCGTTGTGAAGTTCGTCGAGTGACTCCAAGGCAGTCTGTTCGCCGATCCGCCACCGGGCGGACTTGACGAACTGGAAGATGCCCACAGACCAGCCCTGATTCCACCCGCGCAGCGCCAGGCCGAACGCCGCGGTCGACTTGCCTTTGCCGTCGCCACTGTGGATGATCAACAATGGTCGCTGTCGTCGTTGCCGGGTGGTCAGCCCGTCCGCCGGAACCAGCTCTGGAATGCCCGCTGGCATCAGGCAGCCCGGCCTCGGCGTACGGCATGTACCAGTTGATCAGCGCCCACCTCATCAACCGTCACATACTGCGCGCCAAGGTGGACGCTCAACCTCTGGGCTAGGCCCAATGACATGCGGCCGGACTCGCAGTCGATCACCAGCGAGGCCACACCGGTGCGGCGCAGTTGATCAGCCACCAGTCGCGACCGGGCGACCGCGTCGGCGCCGTGAGTTGCTCGGCCGTCCGTGACGAGCACGAGCAGCGGGCGGCGGCGGGGGTCGCGGATGCGCTCGAGCCGTAGCGTTTCGGCGGCGCAGAGCAGGCCCTCGGCCAACGGCGTACGGCCACCACTGGGCAGGTCCTCCAACCGGCGCGCCGCTGTGTCGATGGAGGATGTCGGCGGTAGCGCGAGCGTCGCCTCTGCTCCACGGAAAGTGATCAAGCCAACCTTGTCCCTGCGCTGGTACGCGTCCAATAAGAGGGAGAGTGCGGCGGCCTTGACGGCCGCCATTCGGCGCCGCGCCGCCATCGACCCGGACGCGTCAACCACCAGCAACACGAGGTTGGATTCACGCCCCGCTGTCACGGCGAGGCGCAGGTCCGGGGTGGACAGCCGGAGCCGCTCGTCCGATAAGCGGCCGCGCCTTGCCTGGTGGGGTGCGGCCGCGCGGATGGTTGCTGTGAGGTGCAGCCGGCCGCCGTCGCGATCGGCCGCGATTGCCCCGACCGTACGCCCGCTCGACGTCAGGGCGCGGCTGCGGCGGCCTGCCTCACCGACGCCGATCCCAGGCGCGGTAAACAACTGGGTGCGGTAGACATCGCCGGCCGAGACAGTCCGCGCGGAGGCCTGCCCGTCGTCTGCCGGCTCTGTCGAAGAGCTGTCGACGGGCTGGAGCTCGGGGTCCTTGCGCTCTGAGTTTGTCGAATGGCCATTGCCATGCTCGGGCGGCTGGTTGATGGGCTCTGAGTTAGGCGAGGAGTCTCCGGGCGGGCTGCCCTTCGGTGGGGTTGGCTCCGGATCTGGTTCCTCATCGAGAAGTCGATCAAGGAGATCCTTGTCCAGGCCTGGAGCGTCGAAGGGATTGCGCCGGCGGCGATGCGGCAACGCCAGCCTGGCCGCTGCGCGAATATCCGACGTAGTGATCTCGCGGCGACCATGCCAGGCGGCGTGAGCCGCCGCCGCCCGCGCGGTCACGATGTCTGCCCGCATGCCGTCCACATCGAAGGCGGCACACACCCTGGCAATGGTGGCCAGTTTTCGATCATCCAGGCGTACCGACGGCAACAGCGATCGGGCAGTAGCAATCCTGATGCGCAGCGCCTGTTCGTCGGCTGCGTATGCGGCGACGAAGGAAGCCGGGTCGCGATCGAATCCCATGCGGCGACGGACTACCTCTGCTCGCTGCTCCGGATCGCGCGGGGCAGTGATCTCGACCGTCAACCCGAAGCGGTCGAGCAGCTGTGGACGGAGCTCACCTTCCTCCGGGTTCATCGTTCCGATCAAGATCAACCGGGCGGCGTGGGCGACCGAGACTCCGTCGCGTTCGACAGTCGAGCGGCCCATCGCCGCCGCATCCAGCAGCAGGTCGACCAGATGATCATGAAGCAGGTTCACCTCATCCACATAGAGAATGCCGCGATGAGCCGCGGCCAAGAGTCCGGGCTCGTAGACCACATTGCCAACGCCAAGGGCTTGCCGCAGATCAAGGGAACCGATCACTCGATCTTCAGTAGCACCCACCGGAAGCTCAACCAACCTTGCGGGCCGTGACCGTGCAACAAGATGATCATGCGGCCCGTCCGGGCATGTCGCATCGAGATCCAGCGGATCGCAGCTGAAGCGACATCCCTCGACCACAGCGATGCTCGGCAGCACCTGTGCGAGAGCACGGACCGTGGTCGTCTTTGCGGTGCCCTTCTCGCCCCGTACCAGAACGCCGCCCACTTCGGGTGAGACGGTGGTCAGGATCAGGGCGAGTGCCATGTCTTCGGAACCGACGACGGCGGAGAACGGATACGTCCGCACCTCATACCCTTCCTGCGGGTGTCCACGCCCACGGCATCTCTGGGTTGGGCCGGCGTACGCGGGTGCGACAGCGGCCAGCAGCGGCAGACGTCCTGACTTCCCGGGTCCTTGCTGATGGCGGTAAACGCCCGGGTCACAGTGGCGGGACCGCTCCGGACTTGCACCGGATTCCTCTGCCGTCGCCGCCCTCGATGATGTCACATCCGGAAGGATCGCGAGGCGCCCGATCAGACTCCCGCGGCTGGTTGCCGCAACCTATGTTCACGTAGGTTGCGGGCGGTCTGCACAGGTTGCAACCTATGCAGACCGTCAGGAATCAACGTGCACGTAGGTTTCGGCAACCCTCGAGCCGAAGGTCGAGGTGCGGGAAGAGCGGAGTTGGGCGGAGTGGCAGGCATACAGTCTGAGGCGTGATCGAGGTGGTTGGACTGACCGCGCGGGGGTGGAGCGATCTTCCGGAGCGGCTGCGCACAACGATCCAGTACGCGGAGGTGCTGCTCGGCAGCCCTCGTCTCATCGATCTGATCCCGCCATTCCCCGCTCAGCAGCGACTGTCCTGGCCGAGCCCCTTGCGAGAGGAGCTGCCGATGCTCCTCAGCCGGGTGGAAGGACGACGAGTCGTGGCGCTCGCCTCCGGTGATCCGCTGCTCGCCGGAATCGGCAGCACGCTCGTCGAGATGCTCGGCGCTGAGACCGTTCGCGTCCATCCTGCGGTGTCCTCGGTGGCGCTGGCACGCGCTCGGATGGGCTGGCCGGAGGAGTCCACGCAGCTGGTTCGGCTGCGCGGCGGCGACCTTGACACGGTACGGCGGTATCTGTCCCCTGACCGTCGCTTGATCATCTTGTCGCGCGATGCTGACAGTCCTGCCGCGGTGGCGGAGCTTCTCACCGACGAGGGCTACGGCGATAGCAGATTTACGGTTTTGGGCGATCTTGATACCGAAACCGAGTCCCGGACCGATCTTTTAGCGCGAGATTGGAGGGGCGCGGCGCCGACGCTCAACCTGATCTGTGTGGTCTGTGCCGGGATTGGCCCGGCCACCTCACTGGCGTCAGGTTTGCCAAACGAGGCTTTTGATCATGATGGGCAGCTGACCAAACGTGATCTTCGCGCGTCGGCACTGGCTCGCCTGATGCCGCGGCCGGGTGAGTTGCTGTGGGATGTGGGCGCGGGCGCCGGCTCGATCGCGATCGAGTGGCTGCGCTCGGATCCCGGAGGCCGGGCAATCGCGATAGAGCACAACCTCGATCGGGTCAAGCGAATCCGTAGGAATGCCGAAGCGCTCGGCGTGCCTGGTCTCGAGGTGCTGCATGCAGAGGCGCCTGATGCTTTGGCGTCGCTGCCGCTGCCGCATGCGGTTTTTGTCGGCGGGGGAGCGACCGGCGAGACACTCGAACGGTCATGGTCGGCGTTACGACCTGGCGGTCGGCTGGTCGTTCATGCCGTGACCCAGGAGACCGAGATGATCATGGTCGATTGCTGGAGACGGTACGGCGGGGAGCTCTCCCGACTGTCGGTGGAGCACCTGGAGTCGATTGGTCGCTATCACGGCTGGCGACCGGCTCGAGCCGTGGTGGAGTGGAGCGCCGTCAAGGATGTCGAGTGACCGTTCATTTCATTGGAGCAGGTCCGGGCGCAGCGGACCTGTTGACGATCCGCGCCGTACGGCTGATCGAGTCTTCTCCGGTCTGTGTCTATGCCGGCACCTATATCGATGCTGAGATCTTGGCTCATTGCCCGCCGGGTGCGACCTTGATCGACAGCCAACGCCTTGATCTTGACCAGATCACTGATCATCTGGTTGCCGCTGATCAGAGCGGCGAGGATGTTGCGCGACTCTGCTCTGGAGACCCCTCGATCTATTCGGCAGTAGCCGAGCAGACCCGGCGGCTCGATGAGGCAGGGGTGGACTGGGATGTGACGCCGGGTGTACCTGCGTACGCGGCCGCCGCGGCGATCATCGGGCGCGAGCTCACCGTGCCCGAGCTGGCGCAGACAGTGATCTTGACGCGCACTCAGGCCGCTTCCACGGCAATGCCTGAGACGGAGTCGTTGGCCTACCTGGCCGAGACTCGGGCCACCATGATCATCCACCTGGCGATCCGGCGGGTCCGACAGATCTGTGCCGAGCTGACCTCCGCGTACGGGCCCGGCTGTCCGGTCGCGGTGGTCGCCAACGCCACTCAGCCCACAGAGTTGGTGCTGCGCGGAACCCTGTCGACGATCGCCGACCAGGTGGAGAATGCCGGACTGCGGCAGGCGGCAGTGATCATGGTTGGGCAGGCGCTGCACGCCGAGGAGTTTGTGGAGTCGCACCTGTACGGGAAGCGCCGTCGCTAGCTGTCGTTGATCAAGATGTATGAGAGCGGCCGGTCCACACCGTCGCGCTGTGCCCGAGCCGGGTCTGGCTGGAACCAATGATCAGCAGACAGCTCATGTCGATGCTGTCGGGCTCGAGTGTTTCCAAAGTGGTAATTGTCAGATCCTCATTGTCGCGGCCCACCTGACGTCCCACGACGACCGGCGTTTCGGGTGGACGGAACTCGAGCAGGAGCTTGCGTGCTTGCACGATCTGCTCCCGCCGGGAACGCGAGGCTGGATTGTAGATCGCGAGTACCAGATCAGCACTAGCGATCGCGCGCAACCGTTGCTCGATCACCGACCACGGCTTGAGTCGGTCCGACAGCGAGACCACCGCATAGTCGCCGCCAAGTGGTGCACCAGCGCGGGCGGCAACGGCCTGCGCCGCTGTCACCCCTGGGAGCACCGTGATCTTGACCTTGGCGTAGCGGTCGTCTTCGGCTGCCTCGAAGACCGCCGATGCCATGCCGAAGATTCCGGCATCCCCACCGGAAATCACGGCCACCCGTTCGCCGCTCAGCGCAAGATCAAGAGCGCATCGGGCCCGTTCCACCTCGACGGTATTGCCCGAAGCATGCCGTTGCAGATTTGGTCGAGAGGGAAGCCGGTCTAGGTAAGGTCCGTAGCCCACGACATGATCAACCTCGGCCAGTACCGCCGATACCTCCGGGGTCGTCCAGCTGTCGCCTCCAGGCCCAAGACCGACGACAAAAAGCCGCGGCGCATCGACATGATCAAGGTCCAAGGCCGGCCGAAGCGCTGCTGAACGCCCTGCCGAATCGAGGCGTCGATCACGACCTGGTACAACGATCATGGAGAAGTAGGGGACCGCGCCGGCGTCGATGTCAATCACCGGCATGACGCGCTGCTCACCGGTGGTCGCCCGCTCCACGTAGAGGGCCTCGGAGAGCCGCCCGGCTTGCCGCAACGCCTCGCGTACGCCCGCGAACGTCCTACCCAGTTTCATGATCACTGCTGCGTCGGTATCAGCTAGCCGGCGCGCGAGCTCCGGTACCGGGAGCGTTCCGGGCAACACGGTCAGGATGTCTTCATGCCGCGCCAGCGGCGCCCGCAGCGCGGTAGCAGCGGCCGTTAGGGACGTGACTCCGGGCACGATCTCGCTCGGAAAGAGCGGCGACAGCCGGTCGTGCAGGTACATGTATGAGCTGTAGAACAGCGGGTCGCCCTCAGCTAGAACGACGACAGTGCGGCCGGCGTCGAGATGCTTGCTGAGCCGCTCAGCAGACTCGTCATAGAAGTCGTCCACGGCGCCGTAATAGCCCAGCGGATGGTCAGTGGAACCTGTGGTAACGGGATAGATCAACAATTCTTCAATCGCGTTCTCGCTGATCAACGAGTCAGCAATGGAGCGAGCGATCGACCGGCCGGCGGTGCCTGAATGATATGCGATGACGTCTGCGTCTTTGATCAGCTTCGCGGCTTTGAGCGTGATCAACTCAGGATCTCCGGGTCCAACGCCCACCCCGTAAAGCCGTCCGGTCATCAGAGCTCAGCCTCCTGCGCCAGGGCGTTGACGGCGGCCGCGCACAGCGCGGAGCCGCCGCGGCGTCCGTGCACCACGAGCGAGGGAATGTCCCAAGGATTCTCGGCCAGTGCGATCTTCGACTCTGCCGACCCGACGAAGCCGACGGGAGTCCCAATGATCGCGGCGGGATGTGGCGCGCCGTCGGCGATCAGTTCCAACAAATGGAATAGCGCGGTTGGGGCGTTGCCGATTGCCACCACAGCACCCGCCAAGCGGTCCCCCCACAGCGAGACAGCAGCGGCTGACCGCGTCGTTCCCCACTGCTCTGCGAGCTCGCCTGCTCGCGGATCGTCGAGCAGGCACAGCACGTCGTTGGCTGCCGGGAGCCGCCTCCGGGTAATGCCGGAGGCCAACATCTGGGTGTCGGTCAAGATCGGCGCCTGAGCTGCGAGCGCTGTGCGGGCAGCGGGCACGAGCTCGCGATGGAACACAAGGTCGTTGATGAGAGTGACGTCCCCGCAGGCATGAATCATCCGGACTGCGACCGTGCGCATGTCCTCGGGCAGCCTGGAGAGATCTGCCTCCGATCGAATGGTCGCAAACGATCTCCGGTAGATCTCAGCAGCCGTCGTCACGTAGTCATAGCGCCGTGTCGGTGCGAACATCACTGAGCCTTCCCGACGAGCGTCAGCAGCTCGGCGTCACGGGGCGCGACAAGATCATGATGATCAAGAGCTGGCGCGCCGCAGCGCCGTTCGCAGCCGCTAATGTGGGTCCGCTTGAGCGGCAATCCGGACTGAGCCAGGGCGGTCGCGTACGCGCGCGTGTTGATCAAGGACTTCTCGCAGGATGGGGCGCCGACGCACGCCGAAATAGCAGACCAGGATGAAGTGGGATCGTCGACCAGGCCTGTTGCGGCAAGTTGGGCCAAATGGCGGGCGGCTCCAGGCAATACGAGTCCCCTCGATGGCGTGATCACCACCCGCCCTCTCGCACAGACCTCGACCCTCTCAGCTTGAGCCGGCGTTAGTAATGCCAACGGGACTTGGACCGAAGCCGCGCCGGCAATCGCACCGAGTGGGGTGCCAGTCATCGCATGCTGCAACGTGATCGCGCGTACACCAGCGATCCCCGTCGCCCAACTCGCGAGATCGCGGACATGCCAGACGCCGCCGGATCCCTGGCTGGCCTCCAGGAACTGGTGTGCAAGATCGAGCAACATTTCGACGGCGTCAGTCGCCGAGACTGGGAGTCCCCACCCGGAGCCGCCAATCAAGAGCCACCCCTGATCAGGATTAACAGCCCGGTAGCCAAGATCGAAAGGCATTCCGCTCACGTCGCCGCGGCCGTCGTCGATGGCGAGGAGAAATCGACTGGGCAAGCTGGCCAGCCGCGGCGAAGCGCAAAGCCTTGCGTCGAGAGTGGCCACCATGGCTCGTACGTCGACCATTCCACCGCTCATGCCGGTCAGTGGCGACGCGATGATGTTGCGGACCCGCTCGTGGGTGTCGGAGGGCAGGAACCCGGCGTTGCGTACCGCACGGATGAAGCCATCCGGCAGCTGGTCCGGCAGGCCGCGAAGCTGCAGGCTGGCACGCGAGGTGAGCTGAAGTTCCCCGCTGCCGAACTCCTGCGCGATGCGGCTCAGCCGACCCAGGGCCGTACCGGTCATCTGCCCGCCAGGAATGCGAACCCGGACGACGGCCCCATCTTGTGCCAGATGGGGCCGTAGCACTCCTGGGCAGCGGTCCGCGCGAGTCACGCCCGCCATCGTAAGTGACCGCAGCGTGCCGGCGAGGCAGCAGTCAGATCCGCGGCGCGCGGCGATAGCCCAGCCAGCCCAGCGCCACGAACCAGGCCTGCACCTCGATCAGCAGCAGGCGCTCCGGGATTCCGGAGATGCCCTGACCGACCGTAATCGCCGCCTGGTCGTAGCTGAGGAAGAACCAGGCCAGCATCGCGACGGTGACCGGTACGGCCACAAGCAGCGCGGTGCTGAACCGACGCCAGCCTGGCACTCGCCGGAGGAAGCGTGCGGCGACCGGGAAGCTGATGAAGGGGGTGAGCACGAACAGCAAGAAGCAGACCAGGTGTACCAGCGGGTACTCGATGGTGAAGATCCCGCACAGCCCGAGGCCTAGCGGTGACAGGCAGAGCAGGCCGGCGCAGACCGCTCGGCGTACCCGCCCGCTGTAGGCGCGCAGAGTGGCGAAGGCGCCTACGACTCCGATCATGGTCAGCAGCCCGGCACCGAGCACAAACGCGGCGTTCATGTACGGCGCAGTGACCCCCATGCCGAGCCCGCTGACGGGTTGGCTGATCGGTGAGTAGGGCGCGATCCGGGTGCCATAAATGGTGTACCCCGGGCTGAGGAAGCCGAGGACGAGCCAGGCAAGCGTGAACAAAGTCGGACCGGCAACGGCGCCGAGCGCGGCCAGACGTGCGGCTCGGGAGCGCGCTAGCGAGGTCTGCGCGGGCGACGTATCCGAGCGTGCAGCCGGAAGAGTGTCGAGGTGGTTCATGGTGGATTTCCTTTCGAGAAGTTGTGAATGGTGGACTCAGGCCTCGGCGGCCTGTTAATAGTTACAATAGAACTAGATGATAGAAAACTAGTTAAGAAGATGCTAAACTCCCAATCCATGGTCGGTGTTGGTTTGCGGTCCCCGCTAGCGCTCACGGTGCTGGGCGTGCTCGAGTACCGGCCGGCGCACCCATACCGGATCCAGCAGGTGATCCGTGAATGGGGCAAGGACAGGGTGATCAACGCTGGTCAGCGTGCGAGCCTTTATCGAGTGATCGAGCGGCTGCTGGCGGCGGATCTCATCCAGGTGCGCGAGACTCAGCGCGACAGGTTGTACCCCGAGCGGACGGTGTATGAGGTCACCGACGCCGGCCGGCAGGCGTCCCGCCAGTGGCTGCTGGAGATGCTGCGCACCCCACGGCAAGAGTTCCCGGAATTTCCCGCGGCGCTGTCCAACGTGCTGCTGCTCCCGCCGGCAGAGATAGCCGACGCCCTCGATGAGCGTGTGCGAGCGCTCACGGCAGCGCTGGGCGAACTAGACGCGGGACTGGCTGCCGAGGCCGCCAGTGGCCTGCCGCGGATTGCTGAACTCGAGGACGAGTACCGCCGCGTGGTGATCAAGGCTGAGCTCGACTGGGTGACCGCCGTGGCCACCGATCTGCGCAGGGGACGCATGAAGTGGTCACCCGAGGCGCTGTCGGCCCTCGCCGACGCTCGCGCTGTCGACGCCCCCGCCGGCTGAGGCGACTGAGCCCTCGTACGCCGGAGACCGGGCAACCCCGATCCGAGACGCAAGGACCGGTTAGGCTCCCGTGGTGCCGCGGATCGCCCTGCTCTCGACCTCTGACACGGATCTGTTGTCTGCGCGGGGGAGCGGCGCCGACTATGTCGTGGCCAACCCGGCGAGATCGACGCATGCGGAGCTTGGCGAGGTGCTCGAGGCCTGTGATCTGATCGTGGCGCGGATCCTCGGCTCACCGCAGTTGCTGTGCAGCGGCTTCGAGCGGTTCCGTGGGACCGGCAAACCGATGGTTGTGCTCGGCGGCGAGCAGGCGCCGGACGCCGCGCTGATGGAGCTGTCAACTGTTCCGATCAGGCTCGCTGCGGATGCCCACCTCTACCTCGCCCATGGTGGGCCGGGCAACCTGCGCCAGCTGCACGCCTTTCTCTGCGACACCGTGCTGCTGACCGGTCTCGGCTTCGAGGCGCCCATCGAGCAGCCGGTCTGGGGCGTGCTGCCGCGCTCACTGCCTGACGGAGAGTCCCGCCCACGCATCGGCATCCTGTTCTATCGCGCCCAGTACGCCGCCGGGAACAGCGCGTACGTGGAGGCGCTCGCCGACGCCGTCGACGCTGCCGGCGGCATCGGCGTACCAATCTTCGCCACCTCATTGCGCGATGCTCCTTCGGACCTGCTCGAGTATCTGGGCAGCTGCGACGCGTTGATCACCACGGTGCTTGCGGCGGGTGGCACCAAACCGGCGGCCGCGTCCGCCGGCGGGGACGACGAGGCGTGGGACGTACGCGCCTTGGCGGCCCTCGACATCCCCATCCTGCAAGGCCTATGTCTGACCTGGGACCGGGCGTCTTGGGCTGCCTCGGATGAAGGCATGACTCCGCTCGACGTGGCCACTCAGGTGGCGGTCCCGGAGTTCGACGGCCGCATCATCACGGTGCCCTTCTCCTTCAAGGAAACCGATGCCGATGGCCTGCCGGTCTACGTTGCTGATCATGAGCGCTGTCGGCGGGTCGCCGAGATCGCCGTCAACCACGCCCGCTTACGGCACATTCCGGCCGAGCAGCGGCGCATCGCAATCGCGCTGTCGGCGTATCCGACGAAGCATGCGCGGATCGGCAACGCCGTCGGGCTGGACACACCCGTATCCGTGATCAAGCTACTGCGAGCGATGCGGGCGGTCGGGTACGACCTGGGTGCGCCGGGTGAGATTCCGGGAACCGGTCCACTCGATCCGGTCGAGGGAGAGCATCCGGACACCACCGCGGGCAATGCGCTGATCCACGCGCTGATCGCGGCCGGTGGGCAGGATCCCGAGTGGCTCACGGCCGAGCAGCTGTCTGGCCAGCCGGTCCGCATTCCGGCGCGGACCTACCGCCGCTGGCTGGCCGAGCTCCCTGCCGATCTGGTGGGGGCGGTCACCGATGCGTGGGGCGAGGCACCGGGCGAACTGTTCGTGGACAGCAGCAGGGATCCAGAAGGTGAGATCGTCGCCGCGACTCTCCAGGCAGGCAACGTGGTGATCTTGGTGCAGCCACCGCGGGGTTTCGGGGAGAATCCGATTGCGATCTATCACGATCCTGATCTTGCTCCGTCGCACCACTACTTGGCGGTGTATCACTGGCTGGAGCGGGAGTTCGGCGCGCACGCCGTGATTCACGTCGGCAAGCACGGGAACCTGGAATGGCTGCCTGGCAAGAATCTGGGCATGTCCGCCTCCTGCGGCACGGATGCGGCGATCGGCTCGCTGCCACTGATCTATCCCTTCCTGGTC
>Ga0184625_10000891_pt1 | contig 12051 bp, 7 predicted proteins | sample PLM3_30_b1_FD_133151 | JGI IMG/M metagenome (GOLD analysis project Ga0184625, IMG submission 133151) | Groundwater sediment microbial communities from an aquifer in East River, Colorado, USA - PLM3_30_b1 | ecosystem: Environmental > Terrestrial > Soil > Riparian zone | place: USA: East River... | reverse complement strand
GTTTCGGAGCCGGCGTAGCGGGTGGGCAACAGCGCGACCGTATCGCCGCCATTGGCCCAGACGAAATGGGCCGGCATCCAGACCACGTCCCGCAGGTCGGCTGGGGGCTCGATATCCAGCCGGCGGACGTTGGCCAGCGGCACCCAGTAGTACTTGCCGCTGAACACGGCCTCCAGGACCGGTCCCAGCCGCGAGTCGGCGTCGGCCAGCCACTGAAATGGCGTTTCGACAGGCGGCACGCGGGGGTCTTTCGCGCCGGGCCGGGCGGTCGCAATGACCCCGCTGATCGCCGGCGCGGCTTCCAGCGCCTGCTCGCGAAGCGTCGCCGCCGCGGCGTGGTTGCCGGCGGCTGTCAGAGTCAGTGCTTGAACGAGCTGTGCGACCCACGCTTCGGGCTGACCAAAGATCAGTGGCGAACGCTTGCCGGCGAAAATCTCGGCCCGCAGCATCTCGCAGCGGATGCCTTCGCAATAGGTGTTGACCATCGCCAGCGTGCCGGCATCCATCTCGCCGGTCACGTTGAGCTGCGTCAGCGCCCGCTCCCACTGCCCCTGCACGCATAGCAACTGAAACAAGAACGTGCGGAGCTTGGCGTCGGCCGGTTTCGTGCGAATCTGTTGCGTGAGCGCAGCGAGCGCATCGTCCAATTTGCCTTCGCGGAGCAATTGATCGGCCGACATGAGTGCTCCGGTGTGTGGGGCAGGGGCTGGCAAGTGTGCCAGCCCCCAGTGGCAGCCTTGGACCCCGTGCTACTTCCCCCCGACCGGATCCTTGCCGTTCCAGGGTTTGTTCTTCGTGCGGTCCCAGCCCTTGCTGCCGGCGACCTTGTTGGTGCTGCCGTCCCAGGTGTGGTACTGCATCCAAATCGCCCAGTACCAGACGCTCACTTCCTCGGTAGGCCGCTCATCCTCGTCGCCACTAATGCTCCAACTGGCGATAATCGGGTTGGCCAGGAGGAATTCCAAATACAGGTGTTGCTTCCCTTCCTGATCGGCAAACAGGAAGTGCAGTTTGGCCTCCTTTCCCATCGAGCCGCCCGCGATGCCCGCCGCCATCAGGTAAATCGAGGCCTTGTCGAGCGTCTTATTGATGCTGATCGGCGGGATGTCGGCCACGCCGACGTTCACGTCCAGCGTGCCGGCCTTGGCGCTTTCCGAGAACGTCCGCTCGATGTTCCAGCTGACGCTGGTGCATGCGATCCAATCCTTGTGCTCATCGATCAGCGAATCGCCCGGGCATTTATCCATGTGCAGCAAAATCATGCGATCTTCCTTTCGTGTGGGAAATCAGCGAGTAGCGTATAAGTACGGAAGCGGAAACTAGCCTCCCTTGCCCGACGGCAGCTTGGAGACCAGCCGCAGCGAGACGGTCAGGCCCTCCAGCTGATAATGCGGGCGGAGGAAAATCTTGGACGAATAGTAGCCGGGGTTGCCCTCGATCTCTTCGACGGTCACTTCGGCGGCGGCCAATGGTCTGCGGGCCTTGTCGTCTTCGGTGGCCATCGCCGGGTTCGGCTCGATGTAGTTTGCGATCCAGCTGTTGAGCCAGGACTGCATCGCGTCGCGCTCTTTGAACGAGCCGATCTTGTCGCGGACGATGCACTTCAAGTAGTGGGCGAAGCGGCAGGTCGCGAACAGGTACGGCAGCCGGGCCGAGAGGTTGGCGTTGGCCGTGGCGTCTGGATCGTCGTACTCGGCCGGCTTCTGCAGCGACTGGGCGCCGATGAACGCGGCAAAGTCGGAGTTCTTCTTGTGGACCAGCGGCATAAAGCCGTTCTTGGCCAGCTCCGCTTCGCGGCGGTCGGCGATGGCGATCTCGGTGGGGCACTTCATCTCCACGCCGCCGTCTTCGGTCGGGAAGGTATGGCAGGGCAGCCCCTCGACCGCTCCGCCCGACTCGATGCCGCGAATCCGCGAGCACCAGCCGTACATCTTGAACGAGCGGTTGATGTTCGTGGCCATCGCATAGGCCGCGTTGCACCAGGTGTACTTGCTGTGCTCCGCGCCGTTGGTCTCCTCCTCGAAGTCAAATTCGGAGACCGGGTCAGTCTTGGCTCCGTAGGGCAAGCGGGCCAGGAACCGCGGCATCGCCAGGCCCAGGTACCGCGCGTCGTCCGATTCGCGGAGCGACCGCCAGGGGGCGTATTCCGGCGTGCCGAAGATCTTGGTCAGGTCGCGGCGATCGCTCAGCTCCTGCCACGAATCCATCTGCATCAGCGTGGGCGCGGCGCCGGTAATGAACGGGGCGTGGGCCGAGGCCGAAATCTTGGCGATTTCGCCCAGAATCTCCACGTCCGGCGGGCTGTGGTCGAAGTGATAGTCGCCGACCAGGCAGCCGAACGGCTCGCCGCCGAATTGGCCGTATTCCTCTTCGTACATCTTCTTGAAGAGCGGGCTCTGGTCCCAGGCCGTGCCCTTGAACTTCTTCAGCGTCTTGCCGAGATCCTTCTTTGAAATGTTGAAGACGCGAATCTTCAGCATTTCGTCAGTCTCGGTGTTGTTGACCATGTAGGACAGTCCGCGCCAGGCCCCTTCGAGCTGCTGGAAGTCGGCGTGGTGCAAAATCTGGTTGATTTGGTCGGAGAGCTTCTTGTCGATCGCGGCGATGATCGCCTGGATCGTCTTGATCGCGTCGTCCGAGATCGTCACCGTGCCGGCCAGGGCCTGCTCGGCGAGCGTCTTTACGGCTTCTTCGACGGCCTCCTTGGCCTTGTCGCTCTTGGGCTTGAACTCGCGGTTCAAGAGCGAGGAAAAATCGGACAGCTCCGCAGTAGCGGCCTGAGGCGCTCCCTGGGCTAGTTGGGCGTCGGTGGACATGGACTCTTTCTCTCTATGACCGGGCGTTGTACGGGAATCGGTAGCTGAATTCGCCAGAATTCGGCCCCGCTGATTTGTCCGAATTCTGGCGAATTCGGCTGCGGGACAATGATGCGAAGTTATTCGGCGGGCTTCTCGCCCTCTTCGGCCTTTGGCGCGGAGGCCAGGGCCTGCAGCAGCGTCGGGTCTTTCAGCGCCTTGCCGATCAGATCCTCGGCTCCGCTCTTGCCGTCCATGTAAGTGAGCAGATTGGACAGCTGCGTCCGCGTCTCGAGCAGCTTGCTCAGCGCCCCGACCTTCTTGGCCACGGCGGCGGGCGAGAAATCGTCCATGCTCTCGAACGTGATATCGACGCTCAGGTTGCCTTCGCCGGTCAGCGTATTGGGCACCTGGAAGGCAACCCGCGGCTTCATTGACTTGAGGCGGTCATCGAAATTGTCGATGTCGATGTCCATGAATTTCCGGTCGCCGACGCCGGGCAGGGCCTCGGCCGGCTTGCCGGACAGATCGGCCATCACGCCCATCACAAAGGGCAGTTGGACTTTCTTTTCAGCGCCGTACACTTCCACGTCGTATTCAATCTGGACCCGCGGGGCGCGGTTGCGGGCGATGAATTTCTGACTGCTGGCTTTGGCCAAGGGACTTGCTCCTCTCGCGATACGTGAAGGCGGGCATCCGGCCGCCGCGCCTTGCGGCGCTTTTGAGAACGGCCTCGCTGCCGCTCCGAATCATACGTTATGCGTTGTTCGCCCAACTCCGCGCTGGCGTGTCCGATAATATACCCGCTACTTCACGCTGGGCGTCCACCCTTAAGCGCCGCGGCTGGGATTCCTACACATCGTTGGAACTGCTTGCTCCACCACCATCGGCCCCTTCGCCGATCCCGCCGATCGCGAGCGCTTGATTTACAGCGTCGGGCGTCAGGTCGCGCAGAATCTCCAAAAAGCTCTTCGAGGCGAGCCGTTTCGCCCGAATCAGGAACAACGGCACCGGACTCGACGGTTCGTAACGTTTGTAATAGTCGCAGATTTTGTCGAGCGCGCGGATTACATCTTCCCGGCTCGAAATGTCGCCGGTGAGGGCGGCGGGCGCAGCAGCCCTGCGACCGTTGCTGCCGGCGCTCGCCGCGGCCTCGGCAGGAGCCGCATGACCGTCATCCGCCGCCGGCTGCTCTTCCTCCGCCGCCGCGCTCGGCTCATCGAGCGTCAAGCCGCGGGCCGCCATTTTTTGTTTCACGAGCTTGGAAATCGTCGTCAGCAGCTCGATCAGCGGCTCGAGCTGGGGACCGCTGCCGGTGTCAACCTTGTCCGTAAAACCGCTTTCGACCGCTTTAGCCTGCGCGAGTGCCCGCCGCAGCGTCAGGCCTGTCTCTCGCAGCTCGCCCGGATCGCAGTCGGCAAAGGCCCCGTCGATCGAAGTCTGTTCGATTTTCGCCGTCCCCGCGGGCGGCGGCAGCTCGCCGCTGGCCACCTGCACGTCGCGGTAGGCAAACTTGCCCAGCGCCTTCGAGCGGACGAGCGTCGCCTCGCGAACGCCCTTCAGCGTCGCCTGCGAGTCGGACAGGTCCTCGACCGGCTTCACCCGGCTGGTCGGGTCGTTGTTGTCATCGGGATCGAGCAAGGGATACACGCCATCCCAATATTTCTCGATCAGTCCGGCGAGTACTTGCAGCCCGTCGGCCAGCCCCACCAGTCCGTCGGTCCGGGCCGCGGACCGCGTCAAATAAACGGCAATTCGCACGTCCTTGCTGCGGGCGAGCAACTCCTCGGCTTTGCCCCGCACTTCGCGCCAGTCGGGCTCTTCCGCGGGGATGACCGTCGAGCCGAACTGTTGCTCCGGTTTGCCGACGGCCGCCATTTCCATGGCGACATAGTCGGCGTCGTATTCCAGGTTCTCGCCGCAGGGAGCCTCGGCCGAGACCGGAGCCAGCAAAGCTTCAACGTCAAACTCACTCATGAAATCTACTTCTTCGACGGCGATCCCTGAGGCTGGCAATCAATCTTCAGCCCGGCTGATCGCCGGCTGACGAGGTGCGGCACTCCTTCGCCCTCGCGGTGAATCCTGATGCCGATGGCCGCCTGCCACTGAATGGGTGTTTTCTAAACCTTTGCAGCCTCGGACGCAAGATAACTGCTGTTTTTAGCCGGGACCAAACCTGGTCCCGGCGGGCGGCAAGGGCGCGCACTTTTTTGTTCTCGACCTGCCAATCAGCTGGGAATCTCTGCTCGGGTCAGCCCTTGGGTCGCCACAATCCAAACGACTGTCGAGTTTGAAAGAGATTCGCAACTCGCGGGTGTATCCTGTAGGCCAGGCCGATGGACGACGCACCGGAAACGAACCAGACGCTGATCGCGCGGGTGAAAGACCCCGCCGACGCCGCGGCCTGGAACGAATTCGTGGCGATCTACCGGCCCGTGATTTATCGCATGGCCCGGCGGCGTGCGATGCAGGACGCCGATGCCCACGACGTGGCCCAGAAAGTCCTGCTAGCGATGTCGCAGGCGATTCAGAGCTGGGAGCCCGGCGCGGATCGTCCGCCGTTTCGAGCCTGGCTGGCCACGCTGTCGCGAAACGCGATCATCAACGCGCTTTCGCGGCGGCGGCCCGACGCCGGCAGCGGGCTGACCCAGACCTTGGAGCAATTAAATGAACAAGCGGCGGCCGACCCACAGACAACTGCCGAACTGGCGCTCGAATCGCGCCGCGAGACGCTCCGCTGGGCCACGGAGCAAATCCGCGGCGAATTCAGCGAGACGACCTGGCGGATGTTCTGGGAAACCGCCGTCACCGGCCGCCCCGCCGCCGATGTCGCCGCCGACCTCGGCCGGACGGCTGGTGCCGTCTATATGGCCCGTTTTCGAATCATGCAGCGGCTGAAGGAAAAGGTCGCCGAAGCCACTATTCACTGAAGTCATGGAGAGCTGATCAACCACGAAAGACACGAAACACTCGAAATGGAGAGAAGTCGAATAATCTCGTCGCGCGGCGGACAGATCGCCTGTTCGATCTCGGTTTCGTGTTTTTCGTGGTTCCCATTCCCTGAATCAATGCGTCCCTGACTTAGGAATCCGTCCGTGAAATTCCGTGTTTCATCCGTGGCTTCCTCCCCCGACTGCTTGTCGAGTGAGTGCGTCGATCGGTTGCGGACCGGCGAGTCGCCTCCGGAAGAACTGGCGCGGGTCGAACAGCATCTCGATGAGTGCCCGGCCTGCCGTGGGGCCCTCGACGAAGCCGCGGCGGATCCCGCCGGCTGGGCGGAGCTGCGGGTCTCGCTGTCGGATGGCTTGCCTGCCGACCACAGTGCCGATGAAGGGCCGTCGCTCGAGCAGGTCATGAAGATGCTCGGCCCGACCGATGACCCGCGGATGCTAGGGCGTGTCGGTACGTATGAGATCGTCGGTGTGCTGGGGCGCGGTGGGATGGGCGTCGTCTTCAAGGGGTTTGACGCGGCGCTCAACCGGTACGTGGCGATCAAGCTCTTGCAGCCGCATTTGGCGGCCAGCGGCGCAGCCCGGCAGCGGTTCGCCCGCGAGGCCCAGGCGGCCGCGGCCGTTGTCGATGACAACGTCATGGCGATCCACGGCGTGGCTGAATGGCAGGGCGTGCCGTACCTGGTCATGCCTTATACGCGGGGCGTTTCGCTCCAGAAGCGACTGACCAGCGAGGGGCCGCTGGAGCTGCGCGAGATCCTGCGAATCGGAATGCAGACCGCCGCCGGCCTGGCAGCAGCTCACGCGCAGGGGCTGGTCCACCGCGACGTGAAGCCGGCAAATATCTTGTTGGCCGACGGCGTCGAGCGCGTCACGCTCACCGATTTCGGCCTGGCCCGCGCGGTCGATGATGCCAGCTTGACCCGCACCGGCATTCTGGCCGGCACGCCGCAATACATGTCGCCCGAGCAGGCCCGCGGCCAGACGGTCGATAGCCGCTCGGACCTGTTCAGCCTGGGCAGCGTCCTCTACGCCCTGGCGACCGGCCGGCCGCCGTTCCGGGCCGAATCGAGCTATGCCGTCCTGCGGCTCATCACGGACGAACAGCCGCGGCCGATTCGCGAGCTGAACCCGGACATGCCCGATTGGCTCTGCCGCATCATCGGCCGGCTGATGGCCAAACGGCCGGAGGATCGCTACTCCACGGCCCGCGAGGTCGCCGACTTGCTCGAAAAGTGCCTGGCCCACGTGCAGCAGCCGACGACTGCGCCGATGCCGGCGGAGCTGGTTCGTGTGCCAAAACTGAGCCGGTTATTTCTCTCCCGAAAGGCCCTGACCATGGTCGCCACCCTGGGCATTTGCGTTCTCGGACTGTTCGCCTGGCAAGCCACGGCGCCGCCGGACATCGCCGGCGAGTGGCAGGGCGAAGAGTGGGGCCGCGTCACGCTGAAAGCGACCGGCGAGGACGAATACGTTGGCACCTACACCGACACGTTCGGTCAGCAGCCCGGCCAGATACGATTGAAATGGTCGCGGGTCGAAAGGCGCTACAACGGCACCTGGAAAGAATCCGACGCCCGCCTCGGCGAGATCAGTGTGCGGCTAGTTGGCGAGGAAGTTCGCGGCGCTTGGACCGCCGACGCCAAGTCGAAGATCAACCCCAATACGCCGCACCTGGCGGATTTGCTGTGGATCCGTGCGGGGTCGGGAGACCCGCGCACAACGCCACCTGTTGTGGCACGGTCTCCCGACCGTGCCACCGGCCCGACCGCAGGTCTCCCGGCCGGAGGACCGCCGGGCGGGGGCGGGAGACCTGCGGTCGCGGGAAGTGCGGGGTCGGGAGACCCGCGCACAGCAGCGGCCACATCGCCCCAGCGCTTCAACTATTTCACCACCGGCCACAGTATCCACGTTGCATGCTCTGCCGACGGCAAATTGATCGCCGTCGCCAATGGCAATCCTACGCGCATCTTGCAGGTCGGCGGGACCAGCCGCTTGAAGGGCAACTGGAAGGCGACGGTCGATATTCTCGACGCGGCGACCGAGAAGACGGTCGTCTCGCTGCAGGTTACGGGGGCTGCCGAAGAAGCTGCGCTGAGCGCGATCCCGCGAATGACCCATGCCGAAGGTACGGCCCTGGCGTTTTCGCCCGCGGGCGACGCGATCGCGGTCGGGACCAGCATCGGCCAGGTGAAGCTGTTCGATCCGCGGACCGGCAAACTGATCCTGTCGCTCGACGATTCCTCGGCCAGGCTCGCCGACAAGGACACGCCCGAGAGTTGGAAGCCGCTGCCGCGAGCGCTGGGCAGCGTGGAATCGCTGGCGTTTTCGCCCGACGGCAGCCTGCTGGCCGTCTGCGGCGGCACGTTTGGTAACTTCGCGGATGCGTTTGACGGCATCTCGCGGCTGACCCGAGAGGTCACCGGCCCCGGCCGGCTGAAGATCTTCGACGTCAAGACCGGCAAACTCAAGCACGACCTGGTCGGGCACAGCCATCCCGACAAGATCGCGTTTTCGCCCAACGGGACGCTGCTGGCCAGCGCCGGCCGATGGTCGAGCGACAGCGACAACGGAACCGGCGTGATCCTCTGGAACCCAGACACCGGCAAGAAGGTCCGCGTCGTGGTCAGCGAAGCCAACGGCGGCATCTCGGCCGTCGCCTTCTCGCCCAACGGCAAGCTGCTTGTGATCGGCTCCGAAATGTTCGACAAAGACAGCGAACGCGGCTCGACAAAAATCACGCTGGCCCACACGGCCACCGGGATCGTGGAATGGCAGCGGTCGATTTCAGGCTGGGCGAACCCCAAGGCCTTCTCGCCCGACGGCAAAAGTGTCCTCGTCCTCGCCGGCCAGTCAATCCGTTTCCTCGATGTCACGTCCGGCGCCGTGCAGCGCGAAATCAAATCGAGCGACTTATCGAAAGACGGCCGCTGGGACGATTTCGCCACCGCGCCGCCGAGCAAGCTGGTCATCGGTGCGGTGGATGAGCAAGAGGGCAGCCTTGAAATCTGGGATCTCGTCGCCCCCGCTCCAGTTGCTACGCGGTCTGGCGACCGTGACACGAGCCCGACGGCAGGTCCAGTGCTCTTGTTCCGCACTTACCAAAAGGACGCGGTGACGACGCTACGTTTCTCGCCGGACGGCAGCAAGCTGGCCGCCAATAACGGGCACGATTTCGCACTCTTCGACGGCCGCACGGGAAAAGAGCTGTGGTCAACGAAAATGCTCACGCCGTGGATGGAAGGGGAAATCGAGAAGTCAATCCAGCGAAACAAGCGCGACCAGCCGCTCGAAGTGCGGACACTGGCGTTTTCGCCGGATGGCGCGAGGGTCGTCGTCGGCCACAGTCTCGGAAGTGTGACGTTGTTTAACGTTGAAACTGGCTCCCGCTTTCGAGTAATTCGCGATAGCTCAGATCGGCTGCAAGAGAGGCGGGCCATCGGCTGCCCCTGGTCGCTGAGTTTCTCTCCCGACGGCAAACTCTTGGCGGTTTGCGGCGATTCGTTTGCAGCCGTCAGCAGCACGCGCGACTTGGGGCTGCGCGGCGATGAGGGCGGGCTGTTCAAGATCTTCGACGTCGAGACTGGCGAGAAAAAACAAGACCTTCTCGGCCACAGCTCGCAAGGGCTCGACGTGGCCTTCTCGCCCGACGGCAAGCTGCTGGCGACGGCCGGCAACTGGTCCGGCCCCGATGCCGGCAGCGGCGTCAAGCTCTGGGATCCACAGACCGGCGAGCTGAAACACACGATCCCGGTCGAACATACAGCGCTGTCCCTGGCCTTCTCACCTTCAGGCGAGTTCCTGGCAATCGGCACGCTGCGTAACGACAAATCAACGGGCATGAGCCAAGGCTCCATCTACGTCGTTCGCACTGCGTCGGGAAAAGTCGAGCTAAACTGGCAGACACCCATCGCGATCCGGCCGCTGGCGTTCTCGCCCGACGGCAAGCTGCTGGCTGCCGCGAGCAGCAAGAACGTCGTCACCCTGTATGACGCGAAAACGGGCCAGGCGGTCGGCGAAGTCCGACCCAGCCAAACTGCGGCGGCAGTGCGGATCGAGTATTTCGCCTTCGCCCCCAGCGGCCTGTCGCTGGCGATCGGCGGCATGGATCCCGAGCGCGGCGGCTTTATCGAGGTCTGGAAACTCTCGGCAGAAAACGCCAAGCCCGTCGCGACGCCCACGGTGAAACAGGTTCGCGTGAACAAGGAGCAAGTGGACCGGATCAAGGAGCTGATCAAGGACGCGCCCGTGACGACGAGCTATCTTGCCGAGATTTGGGAGGTCGTACCGGGAACGCAGGCCGAGTATCGCGTGCGGAAGGACATCACCGCCGTGGAGCTGCTGCCGGCGGGCGATGCACCAATCGAAGTGAAGAGGCTTGACCTGCTCCCAGCGGGCGATGCGCAACTCGACTTCGTGCTCGGCACTGCCTACTTCACCGTCAGCAAAGGCGTCTATTTGCAATGGGACGCCATCGGCGCCAGCACGCGGCACTATTATGGCCCGTTCTACGGCGACAAGCTAAAGCAGCTTGGCATTGACCTGGAGAAATAGCCGTCTAGTTCACTTGCCGATGCAGTACAGCATCGTCGTGCTGCGGATGAAAATCTGGCCCTCGCACGGCGTCGGCGTGGCGCGGAAGATTTCGCTGGCGGTCGCGGGCAGCGGGTTTTCTGCCACGACCTCCAGCTTCGGGCCGGGCTTGATGACCTTCGTCACGCCCGTTTCGCTCATGATATAGACGAGTCCGTTGGCGGCGATCGGCGAGCCGCTGTACTTGCCGTTTAGCCGCTGCTGCCAATAGATGTGGCCGTCCTTGCCGTCGTAGCACGTCGCGACGCCGTCCATGTCGCTGACGATGATGTAGGGGCCGACAACGATCGGCGACGGCGTGTCGCGGGCCCCTTGCCGCGGCGTGGACCAGGCCCGGTGCGTCTCGCTGACGTCGCCGCTGCCGCCGGGCCGCACCGCGTAGAAATTGCCGCCCTTCAGCCCGTTGACCACGCACAACAGGTCGCCCACCGGCGTCACCGTCGGCTCGCCGCGGCCCACCTTGCTGCTGCAGAACCACAATTCTTTGCCGCTGGCCGGGTCGTAGGCCTGCACGCCTTCGTGGCCGTTGAGCACCAGCTCGCGGCGCTTGCCCGTATCGATGACGATCGGCGTGCTCCAGCCGCGGTGGTCGCGGCGCTTGGTCTTCCAGGCTTCCTGGCCGGTGCGCTTGTCGAACGCGATCAAGTGCGCATCGACATCGGCGTCGCAATTCTGGATGACAAGCTGGTCGGCGATGACGGGACAGGCAGCTGTCCCCCATCCTCGTTCAAGATTCGTAAACTTGCCCAGATCGTGCGACCAACGCGGCTTGCCCTCCACGGAGTAGGCATGGATGCCGCCGACCCCGAAGAACGCGACGACCACCTCGCCGTCGGTGACGCAGCTCGCCGAAGCCCAGCCGTTCATCACGTGGCTTTCCTCCGGCGTGCCCTTCCAGGCCGTGTGCTGCCAGAGAATCTGCCCGTTCTTACGGCTGACGCAAAACACCAGCCGCTCGGCGCCTTTACCCTGCTCGGCAGTCAGGAAAATCCGGTCGCCCCAGATGATCGGCGACGACTGGCCGGTGCCGGGGAGTTGTTTCTTCCAGACGATGTTGCTGTCCGACCACTTCACCGGCAGGTTGGTCTCGCTCGTATGCCCGTTCTGCTCCGGACCGCGCCAGCGGGGCCAATTGCTTTCTCCGCGGGCGGCGGAAACGACGACTAAGGCGGCGGAGACAACAAGCAGATGAGAGGCACGAAGAATCATCGTCCAGGCTCCAAACTCGGGTAGGACCAGTGGCAGGAATTGCCAATATGCCTGCTTTTTTCGGAGTTCGCAACGTGCAACTGCCCTTGACCCGCCGGCCGGGGGTGCTACTCTTGATGACTGAGATAAAGGTGCGAGACCAGTTCGAGTTTGCTCGGCCGCCGGCTGAGACCTAACCGACTGTGGTCATTTGCTTCGTCTGTAGCGACCGGGGTTAGCCCCGGTATCTGTTTTCGACCGCGATTGATGCTCTTGCTCCTCCCCGTTCCGCCGATGCGGAACGCCGCGAGTGCCGGCTGACCCGGCGATAGAGCGTCTTTCCACGCTCGGCAATCGAGTTGTTCCGAATTCGGCTGTCCGTTTCCCTTCAGGTTCGTAGGAAGTTTCCATGAGTTTCGCAGAATTGCAGTTGTCCGATTCCCTGCGCCGGGCCGTTGAGGCCGCCGGCTATCACACCGCCACGCCGATCCAGGAGCAGGCCATCCCGCCGCTGCTGGCCGGCC
>Ga0184625_10000890_pt1 | contig 12052 bp, 12 predicted proteins | sample PLM3_30_b1_FD_133151 | JGI IMG/M metagenome (GOLD analysis project Ga0184625, IMG submission 133151) | Groundwater sediment microbial communities from an aquifer in East River, Colorado, USA - PLM3_30_b1 | ecosystem: Environmental > Terrestrial > Soil > Riparian zone | place: USA: East River... | reverse complement strand
TCGATGACGCCGCACTCTTTCCACCCCAAAGCGCCCCTATGCCGGTCGCCGTCGAGAACCATCGTCGGCATCGGGTTGCGTCGTACGCATGGCTGGTCGGACCGTTGCTGTGTCCGTCGTCGCGGACGGAGGAACTGGCCGCTCACATCGAGGCGCCACTTCCGGTGCGGCTTGTCATCGACTCCGGCGCGGGCGGGATCGGGCCCGCAGTCGACGCGGTCGCCTCCGATGACCGCCTGATCCTGCGGGGGGTCGAGATCGCGCTGCCACCCGACTCCCCTGCCGACGCCGCCCGCCGTGCAGTCGCAGCGCTCGACGCGGCTGTCGGCGGGCCTGACGACGACGAACCGGCCTATGTCGAACCCGCTCGGTCCGCGGGCTGGCGCGACGCGCTCGAGGTGATCGCGGAGTCCGGATACCGGGCCAAGCTGCGCACCGGCGGGCCGACACCCGAAGCGCTCCCGAGCGAGCGGACGGTCGCCGAGTTCGTGCTTGCTTGCCTCGACCTGGGAATCTCGTTCAAATGCACGGCTGGCCTGCATCGGGCCGCCCGACATACCGCGGCCGATGGCTCGGAACAGCACGGATTCCTCAATATCCTGCTCGCCGTGGCCGCCTGCCTGGATGGAGCAGACGTCGACGAGGCAGCCGCGGTGTTGGCCGACCGCGACGGCTCGCGGTTGGCGACCCGGTTGACCGGGTTCGACGAGGGGCGGGCGCGCGGACTGCGCAGATGGTTCACGTCGTTCGGCTCGTGCAGCGTGCGGGAGCCGATCCAGGACCTGATTGCACTCGGGCTGGTTCGGGAGTGACGTGACCGAGAGTTGGATTCCCGTTCCGGACGAGTCGTCGTTCGGGGCCGACACGCTTCCCTATGGGATCTTCTCCGTCGGCGACGAGGACGCCCGGGTGGGGGTGGCGATCGGGGAGCACGTCCTGGACATCGCACCGCTCGCGGCCGAGGAGAACCTCGACGGCGCCCATGTCTTTGACCAGCCCACTCTCAATCCGTTCATGTCCATGGGACCGCAGGCGTGGGCGGCAGTGCGTGACTGGCTCCGCGAGCTGGTCATGGAGGAGCCCCACCGCAGTTTGGTCGAGCCACATCTGCTCCCGTTGGCCGACGTCCGGCTGCACCTGCCGTTCCATGTCGCCGATTTTGTCGACTTCTATGCATCCCAGCACCATGCCGAGAACGTCGGGAAGATCCTTCGACCTGACTCGCCGGCACTGCCCGTGGCGTGGCGGCAGCTGCCGATCGGGTATCACGGCCGGTCCGGAACGGTCGTCCCGTCCGGAACCGCCATCGTGCGCCCTCGCGGGTTGCGGGCCGACGGCGACGCCGTCGTCTATGGCCCGTCGACCAAGCTGGACGTCGAGGCCGAGGTCGGCTTCGTGGTCGGGATGCCCTCGACCATGGGACAGCCCGTTCCGATCGGGCAGTTCTCCGAGCATGTCTTCGGCGTCGTCCTCGTGAACGACTGGTCGGCACGGGACATCCAAGCCTTCGAATATGTCCCGCTCGGGCCGTTTCTGGGCAAGTCCTTCGCGACGTCCATCTCGTCCTGGGTGGTGCCACTCGCCGCACTCGAGGAAGCGCGGGTCGAGCCGCCGGCACGTGATCCCGAACCTGCCGAGTACCTGCGCGATGGCGACAGTGAGCCATGGGGGTTTGCAATCGACCTGGAGGTGACGTGGAACGGAAAACGGGTCGCGCGGCCTCCGTTCGCGCAGATGTACTGGACGGCGGCGCAGCAGCTCGCCCACCTCACCGCCAACGGTGCATCGGTGCGGACCGGCGACCTGTACGCCTCGGGCACGGTCAGCGGACCCGAACCGGATCAGCGCGGCTCCTTTCTGGAGTTGACCTGGAACGGCACCGAGCCGGTCCGGCTTGCCGACGGCTCCACCCGTACTTTCCTGGCCGACGGAGACACCGTCACCATCTCGGCCACCGCGCCCGGTCCCGGCAGGAGTCGGATCGGACTCGGCGAGGTGACGGGGTCAGTGCTACCGGCCCACACCTGACCTCGGTCCCTTCCCCTCAGCCCGGTTCGGCGACATCGAAGACCTTGCCCGGATTGAGGATGTTCTGCGGGTCGAGAACCCGCTTGATGTCCCGATGCAATCGCATGCCCACGGGTCCGATCTCGGCAGCCAGCCACGGCTTCTTCAGGACGCCGATGCCGTGCTCGCCGGTGATGGTGCCGCCGAGCTCGAGGCTGAGTTCCATCACCGCGCCATAGGCTCGCCGGGCCAGCCGCACCGCAGCTTCGTCACTCGCGTCGAAGACGACCGTCGGATGCATGTTGCCGTCTCCGGCGTGCCCGACCACGCCGATGAGCACGCCATGGGTGGCCGCGATCTTCTCCACGCCCTCGAACAGGTCGGACAGGCGGGACAGCGGTACACACACGTCGTCGATCAAGGTGGTGCCGAGGCGCTCGAGGGCAAGAAGGACAACCCGGCGAGCTTCCAGCAGCAGCTCGCCCTCGGCCGGATCCACGGCCTCGACGACGTCCGTCGCACCGGCCTGCCGAAACAGGTCCCCGATCGCGGCGATCTCTTGCGCAGCCGCGGGACCCCTGTCCGATTGAGCGAGGAGCATCGCACCAGCGTCGGCAGGCAGGTCCATCCGCTTCATGTCGTCGACTGCTCGGATGCATGTGGCGTCCATGATCTCGAGCAAACTGGGGACGTGGCCGGCGGCCATCACCGCGGATACTGCCGCGGCAGCGCTCGCCGGCGAGTCGAACAAGGCACCGATCGTCCGCGGCCGCTCGGTCTCCGGCCGTAGCCCCAGAATGGCCTGCGTAATGACCCCGAGAGTGCCCTCGCTACCGACGAACAGCTTGGTCAGGTCATACCCGGCGACCCCTTTGACGGTTCGCCGCCCGGTGGTCACCACTTCGCCGGAGGCCAGCACGACCTCGAGCCCTCGCACGTAGTCGGTGGTCACGCCGTACTTGACGCAGCACAGGCCACCGGAGTTCGTGGCCAGGTTGCCGCCGATCGTGCAGAACTCCCAGCTCGACGGGTCGGGCGGATAGAACAAGCCGTGCTCGCCGACGGCACGCGACAACACAGCGTTGAAGACACCGGGTTCCACCACGGCGATCCGGTTGGCAGTATCGATCTCGACAATGTGGTCCATTCGTTCCAGCGACAAGACCACGCAGCCGTCGATTGCGTTGGCGGCGCCGGACAACCCGCTGCGGGCGCCTTGCGGGACGACCGGAACGCCCAGCCGCGATGCGGTCCGGAGCGTGTGCTCGACGTGTGCACGTTCGCGGACCAGCACGACGGCAGCCGGAATGCCGGCTGGGCAGAACTGCGCCTTGTCGAAACGAAAGGACTCAACTCGGTCGGGATCGTCGACCACGACCTCAGCCGGTAGACCATCCCGCAACGCGTCGATCAGGTCCTGGCCCATGTCAGCACGGTAAGGCGGCAGCGCAGGGGAATCCAGGTCGAGCGGTTGCGGGCTGGAACCCGTCAGCCGCGGCCGCCCGCGCGACGTTTCGTTCTACAGGTTGCCGCGCAGTTCCTGTTCGCGCTCGATCGCCTCGAACAGTGCCTTGAAGTTGCCCTTGCCGAAGCCGAGCGAGCCGTGCCGTTCGATCAGTTCGAAGAACACGGTCGGCCGATCGCCGAGGGGCTTGGTAAAGATCTGCAACAGATAGCCGTCCTCGTCCCGGTCCACCAGGATGCCGCGCGACTTCAGCTCCTCGACCGGCACTCGTACCTTTCCGATCCGGCCGCGTAGCACCGGGTCGTCGTAGTAGGAGGTCGGGGTGTCGAGGAACTCCACGCCCTCGGCCCGCATGACGTCGACCGCGCGCAGAATGTCGCCGGTCGCGAGCGCGATGTGCTGGCAGCCGGCGGACCCGTAGAACTCGAGGTATTCGTCGATCTGCGACTTCCGCTTCCCAATCGCGGGCTCGTTGAGGGGGAACTTGACCCGATGATTGCCGTTGGCGACCACTTTCGACATCAGCGCGGAGTAGTCGGTCGCGATGTCGTCACCGACGAACTCGGCCATGTTCACGAAGTTCATGACCCGGTTGTAGAAGGCCACCCACTCGTCCATGTGACCGAGTTCCACGTTGCCGACGCAGTGGTCGACGGCCTGGAACAGCCGCTTGGGCGCGCCGTCCCGCTTGCGGTAGGTCGACGTCCGCGCGATGTATCCAGGCAGGTAGGGACCGTGGTACCGGGATCGGTCGACCAGCGTGTGCCGGGTCTCGCCATACGCGGCGATCGCCGCAACCCGCACGGTGCCACCAGCGTCGGATTCGTTGTGCGGCTCGACGATGATTGTTGCGCCCTGGCCGCGAGCGTGCGCGATGCAGCGGTCGACGTCAGGCACCTCGAGGGCGAGATCGACCACGCCGTCGCCATGGCGCCGATGGTGGTCCAGCAGCGGGCTGTCCGGCGCAACGCCGCCGGTGATGACGAAACGCGCCGAGCCGCTCTTGAGGACGAACGCTTTGTGATCACGGTTTCCGGTCTCGGGCCCGGAATACGCGACGAGTTCCATCCCGAATGCCGACTGATAGAAGTGCGCCGTCTGGGTGGCGTTGCCCACCACGAACACCACAGCATCCATGGCGGTCACCGGGAATGGATCACGGCTCTGGTCGTACTCGACCAGCCCGACGAGCTGCTTGAGCTGCTCGAGGTCGAGATCGGCCTCGCGCTCCTCGGGTGTAAGCGTTGTATCGATGGACACCGCGGCCTCCGTTTCGGCGGTCAAGCTCTGGATGACTGTGCCCTCCGGGATGTTTGCTGTGCAAGGCGGGTCGATCTGCGTAGGCACGGTGTACGTTCTGAGTACTGCTTTCCACAGATTGCTGGTCAACTTGACCAGTATGCCGGTACGGAGTCAACGATGGTCGACGAGCTCGACGCGCGGATTCTGGTGCTGCTCGCCGAGGAGCCGCGGGTTGGCGTTCTCGAGGCGTCGCGACGCCTGGGCGTCGCTCGGGGCACCGTGCAGGCGCGGCTGGACAAACTGATTGCTGCAGGAGTAGTCCGCTCGCTCGCTCCGAGCCTTGACCCGGCTGCTCTTGGATATCGCGTGACTGCCTTCGCCACCCTGGAAATCCGCCAAGGAGGCCGCGAGTCCGTCGCCGAGCACCTCGGTCGAATCCCCGAGGTGCTCGAAGTCCACACGATCACCGGTCCCGGCGACCTGTTGTGCCGGATCGTCGCCCGCGACAACGACGACCTTCAGCGCGTCATCGACGACCTGGTCAGCGACGCCGACATCGTGCGAACCTCGACGCTGATTGCTCTCTCCACCGTGGTCGCGCCGCGAGTGCTGCCGCTCGTCATGGCCACAGTCGGCCAATCAGCCCACCCTCCTGCCGACGATCGGCGGCGGCGCGGTTGAATGGCGCCGATGTCCACTCGTGCGTCGCCAGGTACGGCTAGTGCCGTTCTGGTCGCAGCCCTTGTCCTCGGCTTCGGTGGCGGTGCGTTCGCGGGCAACCTCGGCAGTGGTTCCGAAGCGTCGGGCTCCCCACCCGCTGCGACCGCGAGCCCCACGCCGTCCACACCAGCCAGTTCGGTCAGCCTGTCGGCACCACAGACGAGCGTCGGCGCAAACGAGAAGATCGACATGACCGGCCAGCTCGAGCCCGCGGAGGCCGATGTCGAGTTCACTGTCGAGCGCAGCCTCGACGGCGGGGAGTGGAGTGTCTTTCCCGATGCCGACGACCCGGTGACCGTCAGCACCAGGGACGACGGCTCGTTCAGCACGTACGTCATCACCGGCCGCGTCGGGCAGAACCAGTTCCGCGTGGTGGGTCAGGTCGGAGACGAGCGCCTGGAGTCCGAGCCGGTGACGATCACCATCAGCTGACCGAATCACCGGAGCCGACGCGAGACCTCGGCCGCGGCTTGGACCACTCGTGGCCCTACGTCAGCCGGGTCGAGGCCGGTCAGGGCGACCACCCCGACGCTCGCCTCGACACTGGGCACACCTGTCACCGCCGCAGCGATGCCCGACGCGCCTTGCTGCAGTTCTCCCTCGCTGGACACGTAGGACGCATCATCGACCCGCCCGGCCAGAATCGCTCGCCCCGCGGCCCCGCGACGCAGGTCGTGCCGGGATCCGACCCGGTAGGCGACGTGGAACGACGTCCAGCTCGGCTCGACGACCGCGACGGCCAGGGCCTCCCCACCGTCGGCGATGGTCAGATGTGCCGTCGCGCCGACGTCCTCCGCCAACGCCCTCAGGGCTGGCAGCGCAGCGTGCCGAAGCAGCGGATGGACCCGTGCGGCCAGGCCGAGGACGGCGAAACCCAGCGACAGGCGCCCCTCCTCGGAACGCCGGACCAAACCGTGCTGTTCGAGGGTCGCCGCCAATCGGTACACGACCGTGCGATTTACGCCGAGGTTCGTGGCCGCCTCTGTGACGCTGAGGGGTGCGGAGGCCTCTGCCAGCAAGGTGACCAGCCGAAGCCCGCGGTCGAGCGTCTGGGAGATCTCGGCCGCCACACCCCGAGCCTAGCCGGGTCTACGCCTCAGCTGATCTTGCGACAGTGCGGACGTGTACCGCCGTCCGACCGGCACACGGGTCGCAACAATGGCGACGTCAGAGGCGCTGCTCGGCGACCTGCTGCTCGTAGTTGGCCCGGACCTCGGCCATGTCCAACGCGCGGACCTGCGTGACGAGGTCTTCGAGCACCGCCGCCGGCAGCGCTCCAGGCTGGCTGAACACGGGAATGCCGTCTCGATAGATGACCAAAGTCGGGATGGAGGTAACGCCGTACAGGGCCGCAAGCTGACGCTGATCCTCGGTGTCCACCTTCGCGAACGTGATGTCGGAGTGCTGCTGCGACGCCTGCTCGAATACGGGTGCGAAACGCCGGCACGGGCCGCACCACTCGGCCCAGAAGTCGATGAAGACGATGCCGTCGTTGACGGCCTCGTCGTGGTTGTCGCTCGTCATGGTCAGGGTGGACACGGGGCTGCTTTCTCCTCGCTGGCAATTCATGTGGGGACGCGGGACCAAGTGCCCGCACTGGGCTCAACGCTCAGGAACCGGCAGCGATTCCCGGCGGTCGCACCCGCCCGGCCGCCCAGGCGCCGATCAGTGCCAGGGTGGCCATGACGGCGAGGATCTGCGCGAAAACCATCGGGCTCGTCGGTCCGGCGTGCTGTTGGGACGAGCCGAAGATGACGCCGGCGAGTCCGATGAACACCACCGAGAACAGCGCGTCAGACAGCTGAAGCGACGCTGAGTTCGCGCCTTGGTCCTCGACCGGGGACAACTCGAACAGCAGGACGCCGATGCTCGCCGTCGCCAGGCCCATCCCGGTCGCGCCGACGATCCACGAGAAGCCGGCGACGGCAACCGGAACGCTTGGAAGCAGCACGAAACCGAGGCCGGCGATCCCCGCCGCGACCAGCACCGCACCCCGGCGGACCAGCTCGGGCCGAGGCACCCGAAGACCCGGCCGTCCCTGAAACCACGAGCCACCGGCCCAGCCCACGGCACCACCTGCCAGCGACAGCCCCGCCACGGTGGTGGACAGCCCCCGTTGCTGCACAAGCATCAGCGGAAGGAACGCCTCGGCGCCGAAGAAAGCCCCGGCGAGAACCCCCCGCATGGCGACGACGGATGGCAGGCCGCGACGGAACGCGAGCGTGCCGGCCGGCAGCAGCCTGGGCACACTCGGCACCAAGATCACCATCGCGGCCAGAACCGGCCCCAACGCCGCCGCGTCGGCCCGGATTTCGGCCAGCTGCAGCAGCCCCGTTCCGACAGCCGCGGCGAGTGCGAGCCGCATTCGCCCGTGCCGCACCTTGGGGCCTGCAGGCGGTGGACCGTCGTATCGGATCACCGAGGGCAGGGCGATGAGGACAGGTACAACGGCCAGCGGCGCGATGCCGAGGAATACCAGCCGCCAGCTCAGCTGATCGGCGAGGAAACCGGCGATCAATGGTCCGACGATCGACGGAACCACCCATGCAGCAGACAGCGCAGCGAACATGCGCGGCCGCAGGTTGTCGTCGTATGCCCGACCGACCAGCACGTAGACGGCGACGATCACGATCCCGCCGCCCAGCCCCTGGACCGCCCGTCCCAGCACGAACGGCACCATCGACTGGGAGGAGCCCGCCAGCAGAAGTCCCGCCGTGAACGACGCCGTTCCACCGATGAGCGGCAGCCGAGGTCCCCGCCGGTCGCAGATCTCACCGGCGAGCACCAGCCCGAAGAGGCTGGTCGTGAAGTACGCGGAGAATGGGAGCGCATAAACGCGCATGCCGCCGAGATCGGGTACTGCCTTGGGCATTGCCGTCGCTACGGCCATAGCTTCGAACGCGATGAATCCGATGGTCGCGACGATGCCGACGGTCAGCCGCCGATGGGTGCGGCCGAGGATGCCCGGCACCCTCTCCGTCGTCATCCACATATCCTCCCCGAGCATCCGTACACTCGGTGCCGTGACGACGAAGCTCAGCCCCGGCTCGCAGACCGTCGAGGACACCCGGACCAAGCCACGGACCGACGACGGCGATCACGAGCGGTTCTCGCATTACGTGCCGAAGAACAAACTCACCGACGCGATGGTCAACGGCACGCCGGTCATCGCCTTGTGCGGGAAGGTCTGGGTGCCCAGCAGGGATCCGGAGCGATACCCCGTCTGCCCGGAGTGCAAGAAGATCTGGAAAAGCCTCAAAGGTGGCGGCGACGAGGAATGACCGCGTTCTTGGATGCGGTCACGTCACCGCCTCTAGGCGCAGCAGCTCGACGACGTCGGCAGCGATCTGGGATGGTCCCAGCTCGTCGACATCGATCATGACGTCGGCCAGCGCCGTATAGAGCGGGCCGCGTCGCTGCAGCGTCCGCTGCACAAAGCCGGCCTGGTTCGACGCGAGCCACGGCCGCCCGGCACCGGTTCCGACGCGTCCTACCAAGGTGTCCGGCCTCGCGCGGAGGTAGACGCACCAGCCAGCAGCCCGCAGCGTCGCCCACAACTGCCTGTTCTCGACCACACTCGCGGCCAGGCCGGCGACCACCGGCGGCGGCTCGGCCGCGGCGAGCGCGGCCTGTTCAACCTCGAGCTCGTGCAACCGTCCCCGGCCGGAGGACTCGGCCACCTCGTCGACAGCCGCACCAACGGCACTCTGCAACTGCTGGTCGTTGTCGCGATACCGCCAGCCCAGCCGCCGAGCCAGCGCCTGACCTACGGCTGTCTTCCCGCTGCCCATCATGCCGAGCAGGAACACCCGAGCCGGCCGGGACACGTCCTCGGCCCGGTCTAGTTGAGCGACGGGTCGGCCGGGAACGTTGCCATCAGCGCCAACGGACCGTCCTGCCGACGGAGCACGGCCTTCCACAGCTCATTGGCGTCGTCACTGAACGCGTCTCCGGTCTGCGAGTCGACGACATACCACGACCCTTCGGCGATCTCGTTCTCCAGCTGCTCTGGGGACCAACCGGCATACCCGGCGAAGACGCGCATGGCGACGACTCCGGGCTGGACGACCTCCGGCGGCGTGTCGAGGTCCACCACCCCAACCTGACCACTGACGCGTCGCACCCCGAGTGGCTCGACGCCGTCGATCACGGCGACCAGGCCCAATGCGCTGTCCAAACTCACTGGCCCGCCCTGGAACACCACCCCGGGTTCGGTGACGACAGGCTCCCAGTTCGGCAGGATGTCGGTGACCGGTACGGTCGTCGGCCGGTTGACGATCACGCCGAGGGCGCCGTCGTCGTCATGCGAGAGCACCAGCACGACGGCCCGGTTGAAGTTTGGGTCTCGCAACAACGGCGTAGCCACCAGCAAGCGGCCGGTGAGTGAATTGCTGGAACTCATCGCCGACCCCTTCCGCGTCCGGGCATCCTCTGGCTCCATGCTGCCTGGTGGACCGCCGTTTCGGGCAGAGTCGCGGGCAAACCGTGTCCTGCCGCAACAGGAGTCACGCGGCGGGGAAGAACGTCACGGGACCGACGACCCGCAGGCCGACCGAGCGGCCGACTTCCAGACCCGGCGGCATTCCTTGGCATCTCGCTGAAACCGGCACCGCTCCGCCCGGAACTGCGACGGCGAGCCGAACCAGGGCATCGTGGCCGTAGAAGGCTGTAGCGACGACCGTCCCCAGCACGACCCCCTTCGCATCCGGGTCGGCGAATACCACTTGTTCGGGACGCACCATGACGCGACCGGGTCCCCGGGCTGCGGCGTCGTTCAGCTGCAACGGCCCCAGTGGACTGTCCGCGCCGGCAGCCGTCGCCACAGCGTCGAAGACCACCGCGTCGCCGACGAAGGTGGCCACTTCGAGGTCGGCGGGAGCCGTATACAGCTGATCCGGTGGGGCGGCCTGGGCGATGCGGCCTCCCCACATGACCGCAACCAGGTCGGCCATCGACAGTGCCTCCTCCTGGTCATGGGTGACCAGGACTGCGGTCGCACCGGCTGCGCGCAGCGCCGAGCGGACGTCCTCGCGGACGGCGGCCCGCAATCCGGTATCCAGCGCATTGAACGGCTCGTCGAGCAGGACGAGTGCCGGCTCGGGCGCGAGAGCGCGAGCGAGGGCGATGCGTTGCTGCTGACCCCCGGACAACTCGTACGGCATGCGGTGCCCGAAGCCGCCCAGCCCGACGAGGTCGAGAAGCTCGCCGATCCGCCCGGCCCGCCGCTCTGCCCGAGTCAGCCCAAAACCCACGTTTCCGGCCACCGTCAGGTGGGGGAACAGGGCACCTTCCTGCGGCACGACACCGACCCGGCGACGTTCGGGCGGAACGTGCACACCCGGGCCCGCGACCTGGACCCCGTGGAGCACGACCGTCCCCCGGTCGGCGGACTCGAACCCAGCGATGACCCGCAGCAGCGTGGTCTTGCCGCAGCCCGACGGCCCGAGCACAGCCGCAAGCCCCCCCGCGGGAACGACGAGATCGAGCTCGTCAAGAACCCGAACGCTGCCGAAGGACTTCTCCAGCCCACGCACGACCAGCTCGCTCACGATCCTCCCTCCGAGGAGTCCAGTGTCCCGGACCGCCGACGCGGCCCGAGCAAGAAGGTCGGCACTGCTGCGAGCAGCACGAGCAGGCTGGCATAGGGAGCCGCTGCCGCGTATGCACCCACCTCGGTCTCGGCCCACAGCTCGGTGGCGAGGGTCTCCAACCCGGTCGGGCGGAGCATCAACGTGGCCGGCAGCTCCTTCATGCAGGTGAGGAACACCAAGGCGGCTCCGGCGGCAACACCGGGGCCGGCGAGCGGCAAGGTGACGTCGCGCAGGACCCGAGCTGGGCTGCGACCCAGGGAACGAGCCACCTCCTCGAGCACCGGTGGGGACTGCGCGACCGAGGCCCGCACCGCACCGATGGCAGCCGGCAGGAACAGGACCGCGTACGCCAGGACGAGCAACGGCGTCCGCTGATAGATGGGGTAGGCGAATCGCACGCCGAAGAAGACCAGCGACAGGCCGACGACGATGCCGGGCAGGGCATGGCCGGCGTACGACGCCTGCTCGAGTGCACGGACCCGGCGCGAGCGATAACGCGCCGCCATGATTCCCACCGGGATCGCGAGGGCGGTCGTCAGGGCAGCGCCGAGCGCGGAAACCGAGATCGTCGACACTGCCGCGCCGGCGAGCGCTCCCGGGTCAAGGTCGGCGGATCGGCCCTGGGCCAGCCAGTAGCCGAGGCTCCCGAGCGGGAAGCCGAGAGCAAGAGCAGCCACGATCGCCGCGCCTAGCAAACCGAGAGCGACGCCTCCCGGGCCGAGAACGACCGGCCGATGCGCCCGCGGTGCCCCGGAGCCGATCCGCGACTGGGCTGCCCGGCCGCGGCTTCGGCTCTCGGCCCACACGACGGTCATGGTGATGACCACGAGTACGAGTCCCAACGCGGCCGCAGCCGTTCCGTCGAAGCTGGACCGGTACGAGGTGTAGATCACCCGGGTGAACACATCGAAGCGGAGGATCGCCACCGCGCCGAAGTCCGACAGGACATACAGCGCCACCAGGAGCCCGCCGACCGCTGCGGCGGGCGGGACCTGGCGAAGCGTCACGGTGAGGAATGTGGCCAGGG
>Ga0184625_10000889_pt1 | contig 12053 bp, 11 predicted proteins | sample PLM3_30_b1_FD_133151 | JGI IMG/M metagenome (GOLD analysis project Ga0184625, IMG submission 133151) | Groundwater sediment microbial communities from an aquifer in East River, Colorado, USA - PLM3_30_b1 | ecosystem: Environmental > Terrestrial > Soil > Riparian zone | place: USA: East River... | reverse complement strand
TTACGCCCGCATGGCCGCGGAGCGCAACGACTTCAACATCAACCTCGGCGACACGATCTACTCCGACAGCGAGGTCGGCGGCGCCGCCGTCGCGCGGACCGTCGCGCAGAAGTGGGGGAAGTACAGGCTCGGCCTCGCGCTACCGGCGCTCCGAAAGCTACGCGCCTCGGCCGGCCTCTACAGCCACTGGGACGACCACGAGTTCATCGACGACTTCTCGAGAGACGAGGACGGTGCGGCGATCTACGCTGCCGGCGTCAAGGCGTTCCGCGACTACTCCCCGGTCGCCTACAGCTCCAAGCTCGGCCTCTACCGGACGGTTCGGTGGGGCAAGCACCTGGAGCTCTTCTTCCTCGACGAGCGCTCCTTCCGCGGCGCGAAGGCAACGACCGCCTGCAACCGAGATCTCGCCCCGACAGTGCCGCAGGCGGTACGCGATGCGTTCGCGACCCTCGCGCCCGCGCTCAAGAATCCCGTTCCCGCCGCGTGCCTCTCCGCGCTCAACGACCCGGCCCGCACGATGCTCGGTGCGGCGCAGTACGCCGCGTTCACGAAGGCGATCAAGGCCTCGAAGGCGACATGGAAGGTGATCGTCAACGAGGTCCCGATCCAGCAGTACTACGCGCTCCCGTACGACCGCTGGGAAGGCTACGCAGCCGAGCGCGAACGCCTCCTTCGCTTCCTGCAGGGGAACGTGAAGAACGTCGTCTTCCTGGCCACCGACACGCACGCCACCCTCGTCAACGAGGTGCGCTACAGGACGCTCGCATCACCGAGCGAAGGCACTGGCATCTGGGAGGTCGTTACGGGACCGGTCGCGACCAACACGTTCGCGAAGGAGATCGACGGCTTCCTCGGCACCCCGGGGGCGGGAACCGCGATCGGCGCCCTCTTCTTCAAGCCTCCCCCGCCGAACGGAATGGGGATGCGCTGCGCCGCGCTCGACACCTACAGCTACGCGCAGGTGACGGTGACCGCTCGCAGGATCACCGTGGCGCCCAAGGACTCTCGCGGGAGGCCCGTTCAGGAAGCGACTGGCGTCGCCTGCGCCCCGCTCGTCCTCAGCGCCCGCTGACGGCGCTCGACCTTCGCGCCCACTACCCTGCCAACGGGCGCCCGTAGCTCAGTGGACAGAGCGGCGGACTTCTAATCCGCGGGTCGCAGGTTCGAATCCTGCCGGGCGCATGAAACTGCCTGCAAATCGTGGTATTCCACGATCAGACTCGGAGCCGGAATGGCGGAACTGCCCGTCCTGGGCGCACTTCTTATCCAAGATAGCTCGGTTTTCTTATCCGGATCCAAGTGCGTGTTCGTGTCGGGAGAACATACGTAACGCCAATCTTCGCGCCCTACCAGGCGCCGTTGCCTTCGAACACTGCCGAACATCCTCAGTCCGCTCATCTCTGCACTCAACGGCGGCAGACTGCGGGCGTGAGGTTGCGTAGGAGTCTTGTTGCTCTCGTCGGGCTTCTACAGCGAGCCGAGCCTCACGTCAGAAGCTTACGAAGAGGATTTTCCTCGCGCCCCCTACCATCGCGCTCATCCTGCCGACTGTGTCAATGGGATCATCATCGCCAGGCAGGCATTCACGACGATGAAGCGTGCGAGCGGAAACGTGCGATGCTGCCGCGGTGCTCAGTGAACGATCAAGACGTCGCGGTGCGCCTTCCGCGAGACGGCACCGCTGACGCTCATTCCCAAGGCGCGCTCGAGGAGCGGTCGCTCGTTCGTCCCGAGAACGATCAGGTCAGCGTCGATCTTGTCGGCGACCTCGAGGATCATCTCGGCGGGATCGCCGTGGGCGGGTTCGAGTGTCGCGCTGATTCCCTCGTGCCCGAGAAGCGCTTGCGCATGCTGTAGCTGCTTTACGTGTTCGGACGGAGGGTCCGCCGGGTCGTACGGCCCGCCGCTCCGCGGCGTGCCGACGACCAAGGGTGCAACGCTCGTGACGTGCACGGACGCCCCGAATGCCTTAGCGATCTCGGCAGACCGGATGAGTGCGCGCATCGACGGTTCACTGTCGTCGTAGCCGAGCAAGATCGTCTTCATGTGAGCCTCCTTTCGCTCCCGAACCATTCTGAGCTTCCTCGCTCCCGAGTGTCGTCCGCAGCCAAACTGATTCCCGTCGCGGAAAAGCACGTAGTCCGACGAGGGAGCCTTCGTGCTCGTTTTGTGGGAGCATCACTTCCAGTTCTGGCATTGGATCGACTCCTGCATCGATCCTCCGATCCCTACTGACACGCCAAGCGTCGCTTCAGAGTCCAACGGGCACATCCGGATCCGATTCCACCAACTCCTGAACCGCCCATTGCTGCGGCAAGCGCCGTCAGACTGCGTGCGTGAGGCTGCGGACGGGGCTAGCGCTGCTGGGACTTGCGGTGCTCTACCGGTTGCTCCTGCGCGAGCCGATCGTGACGTGGGGTGCAACCAAGGAGGAGGCGACCGGAACGCTTCCCGGCGACGAGTTGCTCGAAGCAGCCGACGGCGTCGCGACGCGTGCGATCGAGATCGACGCGCCCCCGGCCGCGATCTGGCCGTGGATCGCGCAGATGGGGCCTTCGCCGCGCGGCGGGGCGTACACCTACGACTGGATCGAAAACCTCCTCGGTCTGAACATGCACAGCGTCGACCGCATCCTGCCCGAGTTTCAGTACCCGCGGGTCGGGGACACCATCGGCTACGGATCGAATCGAATGCGCGTCGAGCTCGTCGAACCGGAGCACGCGCTCGCATGGCGCTCCGAGGACGGGAACTGGGTCTGGACGTTCGTCATCGAATCGTGTAACGGCTCGACGCGGCTGATCAGCCGTAACCGCTTTCGCCTGCCTACGCTGGTCTCTCGTTGTGGCATGGCCCTCATGGAGCCTGCCTCGCTTCTGATGGAGCGCAAGATGCTGCGTGGAATCAAGCTGCGCGCCGAGGAGCTTCATGGCCAGGGCTCGCCTGAACCCGAGGTCTGAACCCGGCCCGAATCTCGACGATCCAGGTCTGGATGTCGACCGGCTGTGGCGCGTCGTCGAAGAGCGGGCTCAGGTGCAGTCGGTAAGGAATCGTCTGCAAGCGAGGGCACATGCTGGGGCGAGCTCGAGCTCGACGTCCAGCTCGCAGGCGAGCGCTTCGAGCGCGTCGGCAATAGGCTCGATCCGGGGGCGTGGCGAAGCTGGGGCTCGCGTAGCCAGCTTCGGATCAGATCGGCCGAGCTACGGCGGCGCTCCATGCGGGCGTCTCGGCCGCGTACGTGCACACCTCAGGGATGACGTACGCGTCGCGTTCATCAGCCATGCGGTCGACGAGATCCCAGTGGCGCCGGTTCGTATTGACCGCAGGCGGCTGTACCGTGATTCCATGTTCTGGATTCCATTCATGCGGTCGAACGGTCCGCCCTGGACGCTCGGGGACGTCGTCGCGAAGCTCGGGGAGGTCACCGAGTTCGAGACGCCGATCGGTACGTGGAAGGTGCGCATCAAGGACGGGCGACTGACGTCTGACCCGAGACGCGCCGAGTTCCTCGTCGAACCCGCGTAGCCGGACGAGCGTCACCCGCCCCGCGACCGTGACCGAGGTCGTCGCCTTCGCCGCGCTTGCGGGGTTCGCCTTCCGCTTCGAACGGCACCATCGCTGGCGCGCTGCGGTGGCGGCACAGTTCTGGAACTCGCGGGGAGTCAGGTGGATGTGCGACGCGTGACCGACTCGGTGACGACGCTCGCTCGGGTCGTCGAAGAGGTCAGAGAGCGAGGTCTCGAGGCTGCCGAGCGCGACGCGAACGTCGCGCTGCGGCAACGCTACGGCCTGCCGCCGGAGTAGTTGACGCCACCCTTGGGGCACAGGCGGCCCGGGAACAAGGCTGGCCCGGGCGGACATCTTCGCGTGCACGCGCACGCACGCGTAACGAGCGTGATGAGCTCGCGCACGTCGCCGTCGGGACCTGCAAGCCGGCGAACATAATCATGGCGAGGCTATCGCCGAGGAAGAGCGCCCCGGGGGGTCTCAGCGCGCTCTTCCTCAGCATCAACGGCGGGGAGCAGGCACGAGAGTTGCATCCGCCCGCCGCCTCGTGGTTCGTACTAAGCACCGCGCTGCTGTCGGATTGAGGGGATGGTGCGATGAGCGAGCGGGTCTCACCGACCCTCATCGGCTCGATGTACGTGTGGGCGCGATGCTGATCAGCCCGAATCGCGCCGCTGCTGCTCAATCGGTTTCGACGGGCGACCCGGACGAAACGGCCCATACTCCGCACCCCACGCCTCAACGTCGTTCGCGTCCCAGATCGGGCCTGACGCAAGCCGGGCCAGCGGCTCGGGGAAGTCCGTTCGCCGCACGTACCGACTTGCCGACCGCTTGTTCACGCCGAGTAGCTCAGCGACCTCGGCGAGTCCTGCGAGACGCGGACGCCCCATCGCGAGCAAGCGTACGGTCGCCGCCGGAAGGCAATACGGCTGGTTATGATACTGTCTACGAAGTGGGTAGTTTTGAGCATGACGCCCGAACCGTGCCGACGCTTCTCTTGAGCTTCGACAGCTACCTCCGTCGGTGTGGACGCGCTTCCTCGACTCGCCAGCAGTATGCGTACTCGCTGCGCGGCTTCACGGCTTGGCTGGGAACGAGGGCCGTCGCAGATCTGACTGCGGCCGACCTCGAGCTCTTTCTGACGCACTGGGAAGCGGCCTTCCATACACGCCGCGGCCACCTTCCGCGCCCCGCGACGATACGAGGGACGATCGGAGCGCTGCGAGTCTTCTTCGCATATCTCGAGCAGGCGGAATTCCTCGTGGGCGGCGAGGGTTCCCCGTGGCGGAACCCCATGCGTACGATCGGCGCTCCGCCTTGTCCGCAGCGCCCGAACGACTTCCTACGCACTCACGAAGACCGTGCTCTGCTCAATGCGGAGTGCCCTCATCACCATCGCATCGTCGTGTGGCTGCTGCGGTTCACGGGCGTCCGCGTCGCGGAGGCCCAGGCGATAACGTTCGCCGATGTCGATCTCACTCCGAGCGGGGAGGCCCTGACGGTTCGCGGCAGCAAGACGCCGGCGAGCACTCGTACGATCCCGCTTCTTCCCCAACTGCTCCCGCTGATTCACGAGCACGCGGAGCTCCTTCGGCAGCGGATGGCAGTCACGCCGGCGACACCACTTCTCGCCACCAGCCATGGCACGCCCCTGACGACGAACTACGTATGGCGCGTCGTCAAGCGCGTCGCTTTTGAGGCGGGTGTACGGCCGATTTCCTGCACGTGCGAGACGACACGTCAAGACCGTCACGCCCGCCGGTGTCCGCGAACGAGCTCAGGCGAGAATCGCTCCTCCGTCAGTCCCCACACACTGAGGCGCACGTTCGGCAGCGATCTCATCAATAGGGGACTTCGACTGGAAGCGGTCAGCAAGCTCCTCGGCCACTCCAGCACGAACGTCACCGAGCGCGCGTACGCACAACTGCTCGCGCCGACTATTCGAAGGGAGTTGTTCGAAGTCTTCGAGCACGTCATCGCGGGCTCGCGCTGAGCTCCAGTTCGACAAGCTGGGGGTCACTGGTTCGAGCCCAGTACCGCCCACCATCTGAAAGCCCTGCTAATGCGGGGCTTTCGTTTACAGGGGCGGTAACGCTCGGCGGGAGAATGGGAACAGAATGGGAACACCTGTGCCGCCGAACACGTACTGGCGGCGGTGTGGTACGCCCACCGTTCCCCTCCCAAGGTCATTGACATCGTACTCGGAGAGCTACAGGGCGGCTTACAGTGCCGCGGTGGTCGGAAGCCGAGGCGCGATCAGTTGGCCATAGCGCCACAACCCCGCGCTTGACTCGCGCTCTTACGATCCGCGTGATGGTCGCCCACGCCGAACGCGCTCGCCTGCAGCGGCGAGGGATGCTCCTCGAATGGTTCACCGTCACCTGGAACGTGATTGAGGCCGCCGTAGCGATTACCGCCGGACTCGTCGCGAGCAGCGTTGCGTTGATTGGGTTCGGCATCGACAGCGGGATCGAGGTCGTGGCGGCCTCGGCACTGCTCTGGCGGTTCACCAAGGCCGGTGCCGATGCAACCGAAGAAGAGCATGGTGCCGCCGAGCGTCGTGCGCTCTACATCGTCAGCGCAACGTTCTTCGTCCTCGCCGCCTACATCGCGGTCGAGGCGGTCACCGCGCTCGTCACGGGCGAAGAACCCGACACCTCGACCGTCGGTGTAGTGCTCGCGCTCGTCTCCCTCGTCGTGATGCCCACGCTCGCCCACGCGAAGCAGAAGACCGGGCGAGCACTCGGAAGCCGTGCGCTCGAAGCGGACGCGATCGAGACGTGGGTCTGCGCCTACCTCTCTCTCGCTCTCCTTGCCGGTGTCGGGCTGAACGCCGCGTTCGGCTGGTCATGGGCTGATCCGGTCGGCGCCCTCGCGATGCTCCCGGTGATTCTCTGGCAGGGCTGGGAGAAGCTTGAGGAAGCACGAGACGACGACTAGCGGGCGGAAGGCCTCGCGCCGGGTCAGCGCAACGCACCCACCGCCGCCATCGCCCTCGCGGACACTCGTGTCGGACCAGTCCGGCACATCAAGAGAGCCACGCTTTTCCCCTAGCTGATCGGCCGCTGGACGGTAAGGAACGGTCGCATGTGACGGAGATTGCCAGCGGCCCAACCCAGCGCTCAGATCCTAGGTCTCGATCAGGATCCTAGTTCCCCAACAGCGCTCGCAGCGCGAGCCCGAGAACGATCAGAACCTCCACCGTCATCCAGCCTGTGGCTGCGCGGCCCCAACTCATTCGCCATCCCGTCACGGCGTAGAGGATGTGGCCGCCGTCGGTGATGGGGAGCGGGAGCAGGCTGAGGACGAAGATCGCGAAGTTGACCGCGGCCAGGGATTCGAAGATCCAGGCGTACTCGATGGGGAGATACGCGAGGCCGATGAAGACCGCGCACGACACGAGCGTGGCGAGCGGGCCGGCCAGAGCGACTCTGCCGAGGTTCCAGTCCTCCCGTTCGGGCGAGGAGTGGCCCATCAGCACCTTCGGGCCGGTGAGCTTCATCGTGAACCCGGCGTAGTCCCAGCCGTATCGGCGGCCGACGACGACGTGTCCGGCCTCGTGCGCGGCCACAGAGGCCGCGAGCATGGCGAACCAGACGCCGAGCCAGTGGTAGGGGCTCATCGCTCGACCAGCGGGACACCCGCGCGAGCCCAGGTGCGCTCGTAGAGGTCGCGAGCGACCTTGACCGTCCATGCCAGCAAAAGGCTGATGCTCCCCGACATCTTCCCCTCTCGCGCGCCGCAGTTCCCCCATTATGATCGCGTCCCCCCACAAGGGTAGGTGGGGCCTAGACTCGACCCCTCCAGGCACACCTGGCGCGCGCCCGAGCGCAACACCACCGCCGCCCGGCTCTCGGCCACCAGGTACCCGCAGCCGCACTGTTCGCACACCGGCCTGACGGTGGCAGTGCGGGAGCTTCGGCGGCGAGGTGTGCCCGTGCCTGGGCGATCTGACGGCGCAGGGACGCACGTAGCTCGTCTGGGTCGAGGGGGATGGTGCCGCCAGCTGCTCAAGCCTGGTAGTACGACGGTCGACTTTCGACAGGTGCTCGCGCGCCCGCACGAGGTCTCTCCGGTACGTGACCGCGACGTAACCCACCGCCGAAGCCACGACCGCGGCGCCGATGATGAGAATGACGTTCATCTGTTGGCCTCTCTAGTGGCGTGCACATGACCGGCATAGAAGCCGGGATGGAGAAGCATCGGCACGAGCATCACGGGCATCATGAGCCCGTGCTCGAGCAGGGCGAGATTGCCCATCGGCGCGAGCGCCAGCCAACCGAGCATCAGAAGAAGAACAGCGAGCACTGGCATCGACGCGGTCATCTCCCAGACAGCGCGTCTCGGCATGCCTCGATACAGCATCCACGCCGTCATCGGCGCGGTCATGCTCACCGTCACCAGTAGAACGGAAAGCATAGGAAGCTCCGTAAACGGCTCGTTGTACCCGAGCAGCCCAGCAGCCCAGAAGTAGGCGGCATCACCGACAGCGAACCCGATGCACATCGGGATGCACATCTCGAAGTAGTGGAGGAGAAGGCGACCGACCTGGCCGACTCGATTTGCACGCGGGGCGAGTGCGACTTGCATGATGTCTCCCTTTCGCGCGGACTAGAGAGTCCGCACGCGTCGGCGCGGCGCCATCAGGGTTTCTGCGTATCCGCTTCGAGGCGACTACTCATTTCGCTCTGCGGGGTGCGGGGGGATCGCGGTGTTGACGCCATGCAGCATCTGCGCGCCTCCACGAGACGAGCGTCTGTTTTCCGCGCCTCGCAGGCTGGCGGTGACACCCGGGGCACCAAACAGGAAATCTCGCCTGACGGCTGCCCTTTGAACGAAGACCATGCCGCAGCCGAAGTCATCCGGCGGCATTACCCAATTGCCTGGCCCCCGCTGGTTACGCCCCTCGGGCCTGCCGATGTTTAGGTGACGTCGCGGCGGGCGACGAGGATGGCGCCGGCGGCGACGAATGCGACGAGGTAGCCGATCAGGAGCAGGCCGCCCGCGGCCGCTGCCAGTACGTAGTCGGCGGGGTCGGCGACGAGCGCAGCGCTGGCGCCGACTGGCGTGTAGCCGCCGATCGACGGGACGAGTCCGCGCAAGAGATTGTCTATGACCATCGCCCAGATGATCAGACCGATTACCGCGAACACCTGGTTACGCACCACCGCGCCGAGGCCGACGCCGAGCGCAGCCCACGCCGCCGTCATCGCCGGTGTGCCGATTACGAGCCATACCACGTGTCCTGTTTCGAGTTCGAGCGGGATGTCTCGGATCGTGAGGATCGCATAGCCGAGGCCCAGGGAAAGCCCGATCGCCACGAGCCCGAAGAGGGCACCCATCAGCAGACTTGCGATGACCTTCGCAGTGATGACTCGCGTCCGTTGCGGTGTGACGACGAACGTTGGGCGGATGGTGCCGTGGCGGAACTCGCTCGTGATCGACATCACGCCGATCAGTGCGGCGAAGAGCGCCGCCGAGGTGCCAGCCGAGAGAAGCGCGTGCTGGTTGTCGTGTGTCGCGAGCTCGTGCGCCTTCGGGATAAACCCGTTAAGCAGCACCGTTAGCAGGATGAGCGCGACCATCCCCGCGAGCAGGCCGAGGTTGGTGCGCGTGGAGCGCATCTTGCGTAGCTCTGCGAGCAGCTGGTCTGTCATGACGGCTTCTCCGCGGTCAGCTCGAGGAAGACGTCCTCGAGGCTCGACGATTCCGACACGAGTTCGTCGAGCGGGATGCCAGTTCGAAAGGCGATCTCGCCAACGCGGGCGCTTGGCGCGCCCTGCACTAGCAGCTCGTCGCCGTCAAGCCGTGTTGCCCGGAGCCCTTCGGTTTCGAGCCTGACCTGCAGTTTGTGTGCGTCGCGGGCGCGGACGCGCACCGCGCCGGTTCGCCGCTCGGTCAGCTCCGCGAGTGGTGAGACAGTCACAAGCCGTCCCTTGTTGATGATGATGACGTCGTCGACGGTTTGCGCTACCTCGGCGAGTACGTGGCTGGAGACGAAGACCGTCTTCCCGCCTGCGGCGAAGCCACGCAAGAAGTCTCGGAGCCAGCGGACGCCCTCGGGATCGAGCCCGTTGGCGGGCTCGTCGAGGATCAGCAAGTCGGGGTCGCCCAGAAGCGCAGCCGCAAGTCCAAGTCGCTGCCGCATCCCGAGCGAGTAGCTGCCAACACGACGGCGACCGGCGCTGCGGAGCTCGACCAGATCGAGCATCGCATCCACGCGTTTGGCTGCAGCCCGCTCGCGCTCGAGGAACCAGTGGCCGCCCTTCGCGCCACGCCCGAGCGCGAGTGCTAGCGAGAACAGGTGGTCGCGCCCGGAGCGGCCCGGATGGAAGTCCGCCGCCTCGAGCACCGCCCCGACTTGCGTCGCCGGCTGCTCCAGATCCTGATAACGGCGGCCGAATACAAGCGCACGCCCCGCGCTCGGCTCCACGAGATGAAGCAGCATCCGCAGTGTCGTCGTCTTGCCGGCCCCGTTGGGTCCGAGGAAACCGGTCACCGTGCCGCGCTTGAGCGAAAACGTCAGGTCATCGACCGCACACAGATCGCCAAAGCGCTTGCTGAGATGCTCGGCGCGCACGACGGCGGCTTCGCCGGTTCCTCGCGGGAGTGTCTGCGTCAGCTCGACGAGGCTCGGGTCACTGGGCCGATTCACGAGATTCGTGAGGGTGCTCACCGGCTTACTCCGATAGACCTGCCAGGCGTGGAGCTCTTGCGCATACCACCATCATCACGGCGACCGTCCGGCCACACATCGGCAGTATCCCCAGGCGCGCTGCGGGAAAGCCGCAGGTGCCCCGTCCCTGGGACCGACCCCTGCCTTGTAGTAGCGGGCTCAAGTCGCAAGCCGAGCGACTGATGGGGCGCGCGCCTGATCGCGGATTCCGGCGCCCAGCGTGATCGAATGGACGCGACCGCCTTCGCTGACGAGCCCGACTGAACCTACGTCACGCCACGGTATTGCTTGACGAGTGCGCCGGGCGACGACGGCAACCGCCGCATGGACCGTTAGCAGAAGGGCGCCTGCGAGCGCGCCGTCGGGAGGTTCACGGAGATCTCTTCCACGGTGTCCCGGTCATGGTGGTGCCGGCGGCGCCGATGCAACGATCACTACTCCCACCAGTGGAAGCTGCAGACCCAGAAGTGGAGCGATCTGCTCGCCGTCGAGTCGCCCACCTGATGTGACAGAAGGCGACTAGACCGATGCGGGGGAGAGCTCCGCCGCGAGGTCTTTGGCCCAGCCGCGGATCGCGTCCCAGTTGCGCGCATCGAACGCGGGTAGCCGGTTGAACGGGAACCGCCAGCTTTCGGGCTCCAGTGCGCCGCCGAAGATCGTCACTGCGATCGGCTCGACCTCTGGGGTGGCAGCCAGTGCCCGGTCGAGTTGCTTCCGCGACTCGGCGACCTTCGACTCCTCAAGGGAGTCCGGCCCCATGCCGAACACCGCGACGCGCTTCTCCGCGAGCATCCCCCGATGCCGCTTCAACAGACGCCTTGCATCGGCGTGCCACTTGCCCATGTACAGACCGCCCCCGACGACGACCGCGTCGTAGCCTTTGATGTCGCGGACGCCTCTTGCTTCCTCGATCTCGACGGAGAGACCACGCTCCCCGAGCGTCTGCGCAATCGACTCGGCGACCTCACGCGTAGTCCCGTGCTTCGACGCGTACGCGACCAGAACATTCGGTGCCATTGCTTCCTCCTTCATCTCCACCGATGCAACCGCCTCGCCTCGAGCGCCGCATCCGAAGGAGTGCTGACTCCAGTGCGTAGTAGCCCGCAATCACTCGCGCGAGTCCATTCAGCCGAGAACGTCAAGACTGTGAATCCGAAGGCCGCCGGACTTCGACAAGCGACTCTTCCAGTTCTGTCAACCGGCAGCAGGCCGAGGGGCTCGCGGCTCCTGACGGGCGCCGGCGTCGAGGTCGCGTTCCACGATCCGCGTCTCTTGCCCCTGAGCCGAGGTCAGCCAACGACGCTCGGGATTGCGCGCCGGCGTGCGCCGGCCGTGATGGCGAGCGCCGCTAGGGCGGCGAGCAGGGCGCCGACGACGAGCATCACGATGCCGACCCAGAGCGCCGCATCGAGCTCGGCTCCGATGCTCAGCTCGGATGCGACTCCTCGCGATCCGTCGGAGTTCATCACGACGGCGCTCCAACTACCGTCCTCCGGCTGCCATTCGAGCGTCCGCTCACCGGACCCGCTCGTGGACGCGACCCAGAAGCCCTGGCCGCCGGGAGGAGAGGTCGGCGGGTCACCCGCGCGCTGCGAGTATTCCGGGTCCTTTCCGATGTCCCTCACGACGGAGTGTTCGACGCCGTTCAGATACTCGTCGACGTCCGTGTCCCGGGCGATGCCGACGAAGACATCGCGATCGCTCTTGCTGCGGATGCGGACGTCGCCGAGGATGGCCTGCGCGGTGCGCTCTGAGCCGCCGAAGTCCACGTCGGCACTCTCGGAGACGATCGCGTACGTCGCCGTGGAGAAGTCCTCGCTCGGGGACATCAGGAAGCCGTCCTCGTCGCGCTGGGTCTGGTCGACCACGA
>Ga0184625_10000888_pt1 | contig 12053 bp, 9 predicted proteins | sample PLM3_30_b1_FD_133151 | JGI IMG/M metagenome (GOLD analysis project Ga0184625, IMG submission 133151) | Groundwater sediment microbial communities from an aquifer in East River, Colorado, USA - PLM3_30_b1 | ecosystem: Environmental > Terrestrial > Soil > Riparian zone | place: USA: East River... | reverse complement strand
GGTAGGTGCCACACGAAGCGGCTGCAGCGACGTACAGCCGCCACAATGCGATCGGGCCGGGAATCGTGCGCGGCGCCTCGATGGGTGGCACCGGAGATGGGGGGAACTGCTCTGGCGGGTGAGGAGGCGGCGCGGCTTCGAGCATCGGGGAGATCGTTCTCGACATCCATGGAGGTGCAGCTCTCGGTGCGCTTCCCCGCGCGGTGGCAAGGATAGACCAGGAACGTCCCTGGTCCTAGCCGCTCCCCACTCGACCTTCAGTGCGCCGTGGCGTGCTTACCGCTCCCGCGGTGTGGCGCTCCTGCGGTCCTGCAGGCCTGAGGCAACTCGGCGACGGGGCACTGGCAGCGTGCTAGGCGGCATGCCTTAGGGAGTTGAGTTCTCGGAGTAGGGGGAGGACTTGGTTCCAAGTGAGCCCTTCAAGGGGAGCCCACTCCCAAGATCCATTCCATCCGGACCACTCGCCCGCATGCCAGAGCGCGGGCTACTTCCGCATGTACTTGGTTGCCCCGTGGCTCAATGCGAACGCAACGGGCTTGCCGACGAGACGCTGCAGCCGCGGGCCGATCGGGAAGGAACGCCCCGGCGAAAGTACCTCGTCGAGCTCGCCGCGGCCTTCCGTGATCTTCTGGGCGACGTACCCTCCGAGGGCCGCCGCCCAGGGGAGTCCCGCCCCGGCCCCCGCAAAGAACACCGTGGGAAAGGCCTCGTGCCGCCCGACGACCGGGGCGAAGTCCTTGCTCACGCCGATGAGCCCCGGCCAGAAGTGAGCGAGCTCGATCGTCAGGGCTGGGAAGTGCTCGCCCAGATAGGCGTGCAACCGGCGCGCGACTCGCGGGTTCGAACGACTCTCGTGTCGGGCGTACATGGAACCGAGTTGGGCCCCGCCCAGGAGCAAGCGCCCCTCGCCAGTGATCCGGAAGTACTGGTAGACGAGATCGGTGTCCCAGACCATGAGGTGGTCGCCGGGAAAGATGACTCGGATCTCGTCGGCGCGCAGAGGCCGGGAGATGGCGAGGAACGTCTGTACGTGGTACACCGCCGGCGCGGCCAGACCGAGCGCGGGAAGGGCGCGGTCCGTGAGGACCGCGACCGTCGCCGCCGCGACCGTGCCGGAGGGCGTCTCGACGCCGCGTCCCGAGAGCCGCATCACGGGGGTCCCCTCGTAGATCCGAACGCCTCGGCGCTCGAGCTCATACCGGAGCTTCCGGCAGTACGCATAGGAGTTGATGCCGAACGTGCCTGCGTAACGAATTCCACCGTGGTAGGCGCGGGAGCCGATGATCGCGCCGAGGGAGGGGCGGTCGTAGAGGGTCGAGCGATAGCCGAGCGCGGCGTGGGTCGCGTGCTCGGCCTCGATGACCTTCCGGAACGCCCGCGCCGTGCGCGCCACGAAGAGCGAGTCTTGAACCTGGTAGTCACAATCGACGGCGAGATCCTCGATCGTCCGGCGGATGCGCTCGAGGCCGGCTCTGGCGAACTCCCAGAGGGCCTGGCCCTGCCCTTCTCCGTAGTTCGAAACGAGATCCGAGAGCTCGAGCTCCGAGTCCGGCGTGATGAAGCCCGAGCTCTTTCCGCTCGCCCCCGCGCCGCAGAACGCCTGCTCGACGACCGCCACCTCGACGCCGCGCTCGACGAGCGACTGGGCGCAGGTGAGACCCGCCATGCCGCCGCCGACGACGACGACCTCGCTCTTGACATCGCCCCGGAGCGGCTCGACTCGCGGCGTCTGCCCGCCGTACCAGTAGACCGACAGGTCCATGGCACGGGATCTTGCCGCCAAAGGCAGGGCGGGCGCACCTGCCGTGGGAGCCGAAGGCCGGGTTCGATGCGCTCGCCGACTGGTTCGGAAGCCAATGATGCGGTACAAGGGCAGCCGTGAGCGACAAGTCCTCGCCGATCCAGGCCGCGCTCTTCGCCCTGCTGGGCCTCGGCCGGGGCGGAACGATTCTCTACCGCGTGCTGTTCATGCTCGCGGTGCCGGCGCTCGCCGTGTGGACCGTCTTCCTGCCGCCCTGGCGCTTCAGCGACCAGGACGAGCGGCTGTTCCGAGCGGCCCGGCACGGCGACGCCACGGGCATCGAGAGCGCGCTCTCGGCCGGCGCCCGCGTGAATGCGGCGGCGCCGGTCGACCAGAAGACCGCTCTCTTTCGCGCCGCGATCTTCGGCCATCAGGCCGCCGTCAAGGTGCTCCTGGAGCACGGAGCGGACTCGGCGGCCCGCGGCAGCGACGGTCAGACAGCCCTCGAGGTCGCGCTCGCGGCCCGGGCGAGCGAGAAGGATCCCGCGGGCGCTCGGGATCTCGACCTCGTCATCGCGATGCTGCGCGAGTCCGAACGATGAGGCGCCGCGCAGGGGCGATCCTCGTCCTGGCCGCGGCGCTCGCCTCACCGTGCTGCCGCCCTGGGGAGAACGGGCAGCGGGGCGGGGATCTCGAGCGCCAGCTGGTCGAGGCGACGGTGGCGGGCGATCTCGCGCAGGTGCAGAAGCTACTGAGCGCGGGCGCGGACCCGAACAAGATGGCACCCTTCGAAGGCCACGACCAGTCGCCGTGGAAGATGGCGCTCAACAAGGCGAAGCTCAAGCGGCCGGACACGATCGCGATCGTGAAGGACATGATCAAGTCCGGCGCGAACCCGGAGGTGGCGTGGGGCGAGGCGCCCTCGGTGCGCGGCGGCTTCAGCGCGCAGCGGCAATCCCCGCTGCTCGACGCGGTGTCGATCGGAAGCGCCGAGATCGCGCAGTCCCTGATGGAGGCGGGACGCCATCCGAGCGTCGGCGGTGTCGCGCTGGAGCTGGCGGTGGAGAACGGGCAGGTCGACATCGTGCACGTGCTGGTCGAAGGCGGCGTCGACGTCAACAACACCTACGGAGCGACGACGGCGCTGGTCGCGGCGGTCAACGCGCGCAACGTCGCCCTGATGAACTACCTGGAGGAGCACGGGGCCAGGGAGAAGCCCTGAGTTGCCCGGACCAGACTGGAGAGCGGGATGCTGATCGGCGTCTTGGGCGTCGTCGTGGCGATCGTGATCCTCGTGGTGGTGCTGGTGCGGCGCAGCCGCGAGCGGACGGCCGCCGCCTATGCGGCTGCTCGCCTCATGGCCGTCGATTCCGACCCGGCCCTTCGCGACCTCATCTTCTCGCTCTGGACTCAGCGCCCTCCGAGCCCGGACGTGAAGCTCGAGCTTCTGAGCCTGCATCGCTCGGAGGAGACGAGCGACGAGGTCTACTCGGTCCTGGTCCGCACTAGGGAGCGACATCCCTTCGTGCGCCAGGGCCGGATCACGATCCGCGAGGGACGCGGAACCTTCATGCGCAGCTCGCGACTGCGCGGCCCGGCCTTGGAGCTGCTCCAGAGACCCACGGCGGCGGTGGCCGCCGTGGGCGGGGGGAAGCTCGCCGCAGCAGCCGCGCAGATGGGCGACGATGCGGCGGAGCAGGCCTTGTCACAGTTCGGGTTGCCCGTCGCATTCGCCGATGACCCCGAGTTCAGCGCGCGCTACCTCGTCGCGGCTCCGGACGTGGAAGCCGCCCGCGCCTATCTCACACCCGAGCGACGGCGGGTGCTCGTCACGTGCGAGGGTACGCAGCTCTCCAGCCGGCCCGGCCTGGCGCTGGTCCAGCGCCCCACGAGCGAGATCCTCCAGCGCGGCGAACCGCTCGAGGTCCGCCTTCGCACGGACCTGGACGCGGCCCGCAGGGTGCTGACGGCGCTCTCGAGTTAAGGGCCGCAAACCGACCCCGGCAGTCCAGCGGCTACACTGGCGCCGCGCATGGCCCTGTCCGCATCCGTTCACGGCCCTTCGCGCACGGGGTGCGGGGCTGCGAGCTGCCGGTACTCCCGTCGGGCGGCGCGAACGATGGGAATGTCGGAATCGGCATCCTTCCACGACGCCAGAACCGCTTCGTACGCCCTTCGGCTGTCGTCCACGTCGCCGGTGAGCGTGCTGGCGCGGGCACGGCCGAGCCAGGCCAGTGGATAGAGGGTCAGGCCGACCGGGTTCAAGTCCTTCGGCGCCAGCACACCCTTGCGGTCCAGGATCTTCTGGAACTCGGCCCGCGCCTCGCTTCCGGCGCCCTGAGCGAGGTAGGCGAGGCCACGCACGTAGGCCGGCCACAACAGGGCGTCGGTGCCCAGCTCGACGCGGCCGGTCCGTTCCAGCGTTTCGATGGCACGCGCCGGATGGCCGCGATGGATCTCGAGCGCGGCGCGGGTCATCGGCAGCCAGGAGGTGCTCATGAAGGAATCCTGGGGGAAGCGCCGGCTCATTTCGCCGGTGAGCCGCTGCGCCGCGCCCGACTCGCCACACATCGCAAGGGCAAGCGCGCTCCATCGCAGGGCGCTCCGACCGCGCGACAGGGAGAGCGCTCGCGCCGTGGTCCGCTGCGCCTCACCGCAATTGCCGTACGCCGCCTCCCACAACGCGTTTCCTGCGGAGTACAGGCCGGCTCCTTCCTTCAGGCTGCGGGTCATGGCCAGGTCGATAGCTGTCTCGGTCAACTTTCGTGCCCGGCGCACCTGGCCCGAGTACGCGGCCGCCACCGACTGCATCGCCAACATTCCAGCCTCGGTCGGCGTTCCAGCGACGCGGTCGACCTGCTGCTGCATCGTGGCCGTGTCTCCCTCCAGGAAGGCGATCCCATACAACATGTACCGACTGTAAGGAGGCTCCAGCTTCCGGGACACGGCCTGCTCGATGGCGGCCCTGGCGTCCGAATACCGGGCCAGGCAGATCGAGCTGTGGGCCACGGCGGCATAGGCGACGCCCGCATCCGGATTCAAGCGGACGCCCTCGCGGGCCTCCTCGAGCGCCCGCTCGTACTGCCCGATCGCGGAGTACCGGGCGGAGAGATTCGTGCGGGGGACGAAGTCGCGCGGATAGGTCTGCTTCCAGAGCTCCTGCACCTCGATGGCCTTGTCCCCGTCGCCGAGCACGTCCATGTAGTAGCGGGCCGAGATGTAGAACCTCTCGCGCTCGGTAACCCGGTCGCGCAGCGTAAAGGCGCGCTGCGCGAACTGCGCTGCCAGGTCGTCCTCCCGCGCGGTGCCGTAGGAGATGGCCAGGGCGGCGTAGGCGATCGCGAAGTTCGGATCCAACTCCACCGCGCGCCGGTAGAGGGGAATCGCCTCGAAGTACTCGCCGCTGAACTGTCTTTTCCGGCCCAGGTCGTAGGCCTTGAACGCCTCCAGCGACGGTGTCGTGGCCTGTTCGATCGGGGCGGCGTACTTCTCGATGGAGCCGACCGACTCACCGAGCTTCTTCCGGAACTTTGCCGCGGCCTCTCCCAGTCGGCCCAGAACTCTCTCGCGGCTTTCCGCCTCGACCTGCTCCCGCAGGATCGTCTCCCCGGTGGCCGTGTTCACCGCCTCCAGGTGGATGACGTAGTGGCGGCCGAGGTTCGATATCGACCCGGCCAGCAGCGCCTTGACACCTTGTCGCTGGGCGATCTCGCGAGCGAGGTCTTGCGTCAGCCGCTCATCGGGAGGCCGGCCCATGTAGCGAAGAGTCTCCCGAACACGCTCCTCCGGGAAGATGTTCAGGAACGGGCTCTGTCCGAGCTGAACCGCCATGGCCTGCCGCAGCGTCCCGTCGAAGACGTCGTCGCCGGTCGTGTTGACGAAGTCCGCGATGAGAACGCTGTCCTTGTACGTGAAGGCGTCCGTGCGGGCCGGCCGGCGAGTCTCCATGAAATGGAAGAAGACGGCGGCCGTGGCGACGAGGAGCGCGAGCAGAGCGATAGCCGCCCGCCGGGGCGTCTTCACAGGAGCCGGCGCGTCCGGGATGGCTGCGGTCGACGGCGACGCGGCCTTACTGACGCTGGCCGTGAAGATGTAGCCTCGCCGCGGCACGGTCTTGAGGCACGCCTGGGCCTCGTCCCCGAGCGCGCGACGCAGCTCGACCAGGCACTGGACTAGGGAATCGTCGGTGACGAACGAGTCCGGCCAGAGGGCGCTGATCAGCTCCTCCTTGGTCACGAGCCGGTTGTCGTTCAGGACCAGGTACTTGAGGGCTTCGAAGACCTTGGGGCGGAGGCGCAACTCCTCGTCGCCGCGCCACAGGCAGCCGCGGTCGAGGTCGAGGCTGAAGTCCTTGAAGGAATAGGCGTGTCGCGACTTCGCGGCCGGCTCGATCATTGCGACGCGCCAGGGTCGTCCTGATCATAAGCGACGCCCGGCGCTCCTCAAAAACCACGACCGCGGGCCTGCCTGGGACGCGCTTCGGCGTTTCTTCGGCGTTCCTTCGTGACTTCAGGCCACCGTGCTCCGTAAGTGTTGAGGCACAGAGGAAAGCGAGGAGAACGAAGTGTCAAAACGTATGCTGGTGTTCACGTGCCGCATTGCGGCGGTAGCTGCGCTGGTCGTCGTGCTCGCCCCGCCCCCCGCCGTCACCGACGAAACCTGCAACTCGCCCTATATCGCCAACCTCATCAAGGGCCAGGAGGACTACGTCTACGTCTGGGCGCTCGGCGTCGAGGGCCTCGGAGACGGCTCGGACAAGCTGGTGACGGTCGATGTCGATCCAAAGTCGGCCACCTACGGCAAGGTTCTGCACCAGGCGGCCGTCGGCACGCGCGGCGAAGCGCACCACATGGGCTTCACCGACGACCGCCGCCGGATCTGGGCGGGGGGGCTCGCGGGGAGCGACATCTACGTCTTCGACATCGCGACCGACCCCGCACGACCGAAGCTCCTGAAGACGATCAAGGATCTCGCCAAGAGAACCGGCTACATCGGACCCCACACGTATTACGCGCTTCCGGGCCGCATGGTCGTCCAGGCGCTTTCCAACGAAAAGGACAAGGGCGGCGTCACCGGCATGGCCGTCTTCAACAACAACGGCGACTTCATCGCCAGCTATCCGATGCCGGTCGGGAACGCCGGCGACGGCTACGGCTACGACCTCGCGGTGAACCCGAAGAAGAACGTCATGCTCACGTCGAGCTTCACGGGCCATGCGAACTACATGCGGCCGCTCGGTGAGCTGATCAAGGACGAAGCGGCCATGAAGCGCTTCGGCAACACGATGGTCGTGTGGGACCTGAAGGCGATGAAGCCCAAGCAGATCCTGGCGGTGCCCGGCGCGCCGCTCGAGATCCGCTGGTCGCTCAATCCGGGCGAGAACTGGGCCATCACCGCCGCGGCCCTGACCTCCAAGCTCTGGCTGGTGGAGCAGGATGCCGCCGGTCAGTGGCAGGCGAAGGAAGTGGCCACGATCGGCGACCCCGCGAAGATCCCCCTGCCCGTGGACATCAGCATCACCCGCGACGGCAAGGGACTCTGGGTGAACACGTTCATGGATGGCATGACGCGCTATTTCGACCTGTCGAACCCGCGCGCGCCGAAGCAGACCTACGAGAAGAACACCGGCCGGCAAGTCAACATGATCTCGCAGAGCTGGGACGGCACGCGGGTCTACATCACGTCTTCGCTGCTCGCCAACTGGGACAAGGGCGGGGCCGACAACGAACAGTTCCTGCGCGGGTTCAGCTGGGACGGCAAGGAGCTGAAGCAGGTTTTCGAGGTGGACTTCACCCGCGAGAAGCTCGGGCGCGCCCACCACATGAAGCTGGGCTCGAAGGTGCTGCGTACCGCCTATGCCGCGCCGAACGCCCGCTAGCGCCCGCCGCTGGCCCGTCTGGCTGACTGGCGTCGCCCTGCTCGTCGGTTCGGCGGAGCTGGCGGTGCGCGCGCGCGCATCGGACGAGCCTCGGCCACCCCTGGACTTCGTGCCCCCAGCGCCGGGAACGTACCGGCTCCACCGCATCATGCGGGCGCCCGAGGGCCGCGTGCTGACGGTGGACGGGCGCCCCGCGCCCCTGTCGCGGTTCACCCGCGAGCGGATCACGCTGCTCGGCTTCATCTACACGACCTGCATCAACCCCGAGGGCTGCCCGCTCGCGTATCGGGTCTTCCACCGGCTGAAAGACGAGATCCAGGCGGCGCCACCGCTGGCCGGCAAGGTCCAATTCGTGACCCTGAGCTTCGACCCCGCGCACGACTCGCCGGCGGTGATGAAGCACTACGCCAGCGGCCAGCTCGAGGAAGAGGGCGGACTGCGCTGGTACTTTCTCACGACGCGCTCGGTCGAGGATCTACTCCCGCTCGTCGAGGGCTTCGGGCAGGACCTGCGCTACTCGTTGGACACGTCGACAGGCCGCCCGGTGCGGCAGCTCTCCCACGTCCTCAAGGTGTTCCTGATCGACCGGTCCGGTTACGTCCGCGAGATCTACACGTCGACGTTCCTGTACCCGCAGACCGTCATGGGCGACATCCAGACGCTGCTGATGGAAGGGAACTAGCGGCTATACTGGCGCCGCGCATGGCCCTGTCCGCATCCGACCTCCGGCTCGTCCTGAAGCGCCTCGCCGACAAGACGTTCCAGACGAGCCAGGAGCGCGACCAGCTGCTGGCCCAGCTCGCCACCGCCGACGGGCTCAAGGCGAAGGACCTCGCCTGGATGCTGTTCCGTCCCGACCGCGCCTACCGCGACGCGGTGCTGCCGATCCTCAAGCGCGTGGCGGACCCCGAGACAGCCGACGCGGTGATCGGCGAGTCGCGCGGCAAGCCCGAGGCCGCGGTGCGGGCCGCGGCGGCCTCGCTCTTCGCGCTCGGCCTGCCCGGCACCGAGCGCCGCATCGCCGAGATCGGGGTGCAGGGCAAGGGCGAGGCCCAGGAGATCGCGCGGCGCCTGCTGCTCGACGCGCCGCCCTCGCCCGCGCTCGAGCCGGTGCTCTGGCATCTCGCGACGACGGGCCGCGTCGAGGAGCGCCTCGCCTATCTCGGGAAGCTCGCGGGGCAGCCGCCCGACGCGAAATCGCTGCCGCGCTGGCAGCGACTCGCTCGCGACCCGGAGAAGGCGCTGCGCGAGAAGGCGCTCGCCGTGCTCGCTCAGCACGACGCGGCCGGCTCGGTCGACCTGTTCGTCGAGCAGCTCCCGCTCGTGGACTACACGACGCAGCAGGCTTTGGTCGAGGCGCTGACACGCGCGGCCGCCAGCCAGGGCCCCGCGTTCGCCGACCGCATCCTGCCGCTGATCGCGGCGGGCGAGGCGCCGACCCGCTCCGTGGTGCTCAAGATCCTGCTCGGCATGCCCGACCGCCGCGGCGTGGTGAGGCGCTACATCACGTTCTCCAAGTCGCTCGCGGGCTGGGCGCGCGACCGCGCGCTCGAGTCGATGCGCGCGTTCGGCAACGACCTGCTGGAGCCGACGATCGAGCTGCTCTCCGACCCGGACGAGGAGGTGCGCGGCTCGGCAATGCTCGTGGCGCAGTCGTTCGAGGATCCGCGCATCGTGCCGGCCACGATCGGGCTGCTCAAGGATCCCGACTGGTGGATCCGCATCACCGCCGCCGAGACCCTCGGCCGGCTCAAGGACCCGCGCGGCGTCCAGCCGCTGATGGAGGCGCTCTCCGACCCCGAGACGCGCTGGAGCGCGGTCGAGGCGCTCGGCCGCATCGGCGACCTGCGCGCCGCTCCGGCGCTGTCGCAGCTGCTGCAGGACCCGGCGCCCGAGGTGCGGATCGAGGTGATCCAGGCGCTCAGCCACTTCAACCACCCCCAGATGCTCGACTTCGTCCGCAACGTCGCGAAGGCCGACCCGTCGCGCGCGGTGCGCTCGCGGGCTTTCGAGATCACGCTGGAGATGGCGGCGCGCCAGCAGACCAAGATGGCCGACGAGGATCAGCTGAAGCAGCAGGCGCTCTCCGCCAAGTCGGTCGCCGGCGAGCCCAAGCTCAACGCGCTCCTGGTCGCCACTCGCAACAACGGCGCCTCCGACTTCCACCTGTCGGTCGGCCAGCCGCCGGTGATCCGGCTCGCCGCCGACCTGGTGCGCGCGCAGGGCGAGCCCTTCACGGCGCAGCAGACCGAGGCGATGGTGCGCGAGATCCTGACCGACGCGCAGTGGGAGCGGGTGCAGCAGGAGCGCCAGCTCGACTTCTGCCACTACATCCCGACGGCCGGCCGCTACCGCGCCAACGTCTTCATCGACCAGAAGGGGATGAACGGCGTCTTCCGCGTGATCCCGGAGCGGCCGCCGACGATCGCCGAGATCGCGCTGCCGCCGCAGCTCGCCGAGATCGCGGACTACCACCAGGGGCTCGTGATCGTGTGCGGGCCCTCGGGCTCGGGCAAGTCGACGACGCTCGCTGCGCTCGTGAACCTGTTCAACGAGACGCGCCACGACCACGTGATCACCATGGAGGACCCCGTCGAGTTCGTCCACCCGTTCAAGAACTGCCTGATCAACCAGCGCGAGGTGGGCCGCGACACGAAGTCGTTCGCGCGGGCGCTCAGGGCCGCCCTGCGCGAGGACCCGGACGTGGTGGTGATCGGCGAGCTCAGGGACACCGAGAGCGTGGCGCTCGCGCTCACGGCCGCCGAGACCGGCCACATCGTGCTGGGCACGCTCAACTCCACCTCGGCGCACAAGGCAGTCGACCGCATCCTGGCGTCGTTCCCGGCCGACGAGCAGGGCCAGGTGCGCGCGGCGCTGTCGGAATCGCTCAAGTTCGTGATCGCGCAGCGCCTGCTGCCGTCCAAGGAGCCGCGCAAGCAGGTGGCGGCTTTCGAGGTGCTGCGCAACACCGTGGCGGTCGCCAACATGATTCGCGAGGAGAAGACGTTCCAGATCCCGTCGGCGATGCAGATCGGCAAGTCGCTCGGGATGCAGACGTTCGACGACGCGCTCAAGGGGCTCGTCACCGCGGGCAAGGTCAGCGGCGAGACCGCGTACCGCGCGGCCACCAAGAAGGAGGACTTCGAGGCCTTCCTGCCCGGCGGCGCCCCGGCCGCTCCCACTCCCGGCGCACCCGAGGCGAGGAAGCCATGAGCAGCGTGAGCTCCGCGTCCGCGCCCAAGATCGACCGCTTCCTGCGCCTGATGACGAGCCGCGGCGCCTCCGACTTCCACATGACCGTGGGGCGCCCGCCGATGCTGCGCGTGTCGGGATCGATGGAGCCGATCCGCTATCGCACGCTGTCGGAGGCCGACTTCACCGAGCTGATGCGGCCGATCCTTCCGGAGCGCCTGTGGGAGGAGTTCGTCGCAACCGGCGACGTCGACCTCGCGTACGAAATCGCGGGGGTCGCGCGCTTCCGCGTCAACGTGTTCCGCCAGCAGCGCGGCTCGGGCGCCGTCTTCCGCGTGATCCCCTCCAAGATCATGACGCTCGAGCAGCTCGGGATGCCGGATCAGATCCGCAAGCTGGCCGCGATGGAGAACGGCCTGGTGCTAGTGACCGGGCCCACCGGCTCGGGCAAGTCGACGACGCTCGCGGCGATCATCAACCTGATCAACGAGACCAAGAACTACCACATCATCACGATTGAGGACCCGATCGAGTTCGTGCACCCGAACAAGAAGTGCCTGATCCACCAGCGCGAGATCGGCGCGCATGCGACGTCGTTCTCGGAGGCGCTCAAGTCGGCGGGCCGCGAGGACCCCGACCTGATCCTGGTGGGCGAGATGCGCGACCTCGAGACGATCCAGATGGCGCTCGCCGCGGCCGAGAAGGGCACGATCGTGTTCGGCACGCTGCACACCAACAACGCCGCCAAGACCTGCGACCGCATCATCAGCGTGTTCCCGGCGGGCGAGCAGGAGGGGATCCGCGCCGTGCTCGGCGAGACGCTGCGCGCGGTGGTCGCGCAGCAGCTCATCCCGAAGCTCGGCGGCGGCCGCGTGGCGGCGATCGAGATCCTGTTCTCCTCGCCGGCGATCGGCAACATGATCCGCGAGGGCAAGACGCCCCAGATCACCTCGGCGATCCAGACCGGCGTCAAGGAAGGCATGATCGACATGGACTCGTCGATCCGCAAGCTCTACGACGAGAAGAAGATCAGCGCCCGCGCCGCGATCGACAAGGCGATCGACAAGGCGGTCTTCAAGGACCTGATCGAGAGCGGCGCCGCGAACGCCCCGGCGCACTAGAGGGCTTGGGGCGCGGACGAGCCTTCGCTTTCGAGCCCTCGCCCCTCGACCTCGAGCAGCGTCTCGCGTAGTAGCGCGGCGGCCTCCCGAGCTCTAGAGGCTGGGACCATGATTTCGATCG
>Ga0184625_10000887_pt1 | contig 12057 bp, 9 predicted proteins | sample PLM3_30_b1_FD_133151 | JGI IMG/M metagenome (GOLD analysis project Ga0184625, IMG submission 133151) | Groundwater sediment microbial communities from an aquifer in East River, Colorado, USA - PLM3_30_b1 | ecosystem: Environmental > Terrestrial > Soil > Riparian zone | place: USA: East River... | reverse complement strand
TGGCGCGGTGGCTGCGACATTGCGTTGGCTGGGCATGGCTCTCGATCCGCCCGCGACGGCACTGCCGTGGCTGCAGATGTTGCACGGATTGTCTTTCGGAGCGACCCACCTCGGCGCCTTGACTTTTCTTGCGCACCACGCGCCTGCCGGTCGCGCGGCGACGGCGCAAGGCTACCTTGCGATCGCGGCAGGCCTGGCAATGGCAACCGCGACAGGCGTTTCCGGCCTGCTGTACGAAAATTTTGGTAGTCGGGCCTATGCGGCGATGGCGCTAACGGCGCTCGCTGGCGGCGCTTGCGGATTCGTAGCGCACCGGATTCGGCGAGAGCCGCCGCACTGAGCGGACTTCGCGCGCATCGCGATCGCAACTTGCCACGATGCCGTTGAGGTCCTGGCCCTGCATGAAGATCATTTTGCGCGACAAGCCGCCGTGTCGGAGGATCCATCGTCGAACCGAGGTCGGATAGATGCTCCAGAGAGCCTGCGTGCCGAGCGGGCTCGTCACGGGCCTGCCGTCGCGGTCCGGCATCCACGCTGCGTGGAAACCGAAGCGCGCGCGCTGCGTGGCGCAGATGCGTTCGCGTGGGACCAAGCCGAGCACCAGTGTGCAGGCCGACAAACAATTCCCGTCAACCACGACGGTCTCGCCCGACGTACGCACGCTTGCAAATGCCTGCAGGTACTGGCCGATCTGGCCACCGCGATCTTCGGCAATCCGCATGGTCGCGGACGCCGATGTTGCGCTTAGCGCCGCCACGGCGGCGCCGAGAATAAGACCCCGAATTTGCATTTCCCCGTCCCGTTATCGTCGCCCTGCCTTAAGCGGCGGCGCGGTCTTGATTCCGAGTGTAAGCCAAATCGGCCGCTGACGGAAAGCTTTGCGTGCGAAGAAAGTTGGAACCATGACGTAAGGTCAGGGCACATTTCATGAACGAAATCAGGCCTGTGCCGGAAATCGTCCTGCTGCGGACATGGCGACGGCATGCCTTTGCGAGTTCCATCGCTCGCCATTAGCCCCACAGCGACGGTGAGGGCGGATAGACCAGGCTGTCGGCGTAGCGGAGTCCGTCGGGACGATCTCTGCTGAGCAGAAGCGGCCCGTCGAGATCGACGAATTGCGCTTGCTGCGCGACGAGGATCGCCGGTGCCGTCGCAAGCGAAGTGGCGACCATGGATCCCACCATGATCGTGAAATTTTGCCGCTGCGCCGCCGCGACCACAGCAAGCGCCTCGGTTAGTCCGCCGGCCTTGTCGAGCTTGACGTTTACGGCGTCGTATTTACCGGCGAGCGCGCGCAGCGAAGCGCGGTCGTGAACGCTCTCGTCTGCGCATACGGGAATGGGCCGTTGCATTCGCGCAAGCGCCTGGTCTTGCCCTTCGGGGAGCGGCTGTTCGATGAGGACGACACCGGCATCGGCACAGGCCGCGAAATTTGCCGTGAGATTGGCTTCGTTCCAACCCTCGTTTACATCGACGATAAGCACAGCCTTGGGCGCGGCCGCGCGCACCGCCGCGATGCGTGCGGCATCTCCGTCGGCGCCGAGCTTGACCTTGAGCAGGGCACGGCCGGCGGCCGCGGCCGCTGCTTTCGCCATCACAGGAGGATCGGCAAGCGAAATCGTATAGGCGGTCGTAAGCGGATGCGGGACGGGAAGCTTGGCCATTTCATGGGCAGGCCGTTTTGCGCGCTTTGCCTCGAGATCCCAGAAAGCACAGTCGAGCCCGTTACGCGCCGCGCCCGGCGGCATCGCCGTTTGCAATGTCTGACGGTCGAGGCCTGTGTTGAGCCTCGTGCCCATCGCCTCGATCTGCGCAATAACGCTATCGATGCTTTCGCCGTAACGAGCATATGGGACACACTCGCCGCGGCCGCGCGCCGTGCCGTCGCTCAACTCCGCAACCACGGTTACTGCTTCGGTTTTGGTCCCGCGGCTGATGCCAAAGGTACCGGCAATAGGCCAGTGCTCAACCGCGAGTGCGAGGGTCAGATGCGGGCTCACCGGGATCCGCCCGTTCCATCCAACCCAAGCCGGCGATCAGTCGAACCGCCCCGCCGCGTGCGCCAGCATTGTGTAAACCTTGCCGGTCTCAGAGGTGAGGTAGGTCCGAGCCACCACCTGGCCGCGATCGTCGCGGGAAACCTCGTCGAGCAGGCGTTCGAACTCGCTGATGTAGCGATCCACGGTCTGCTTGAATTCCCGATCTGCCCGATACTTCTTGCGGATGTCATCGAACGCCTGTTGCCCCTGTAGCGTATAGAGCCGGCGGGTAAAGACATTGCGCTCCCCGCGCTTGTAACGATCCCAAAGGTCGGCGGCGGCGTCGTGGTCGATCATCCGCGCGATATCGACCGAAAGTGAATCCAGGGACTCGATCGTGTGCCTCGGTGTCCTCTCCTCGTTTCCTCGTGCAACGGGGGAGTCCCGTCCGCTGTCACGGGCCGAGTCTCTCGACATTTCGCGATGCAAGCCGCTGCCCTCTTCGCGCGAGGCCCGGTTGAGCAAATCGGTCAGCCAGCCACGGCCGGGCGCGACGGGCGAGGGAGTGACGGGAGGCGTTTCAGTGGCGCGCCGACCTGCAAAGACTTCGGGGCGCGGCTGCGTCGGACGCGAAGGGCTCTCGCCGCGCGCAGGACTATCGCTGCGTGAGGAAACTTCATTGCGGGGAGGCACGTCATTGCGCGATGGACCCTCACTGCGCGGCGGGGTTTCATTGCGCGGTTCGCCACGGGGCGCAGCGTCATTGCGGCCACCGACGACCGCCAGAGTCGGCTCCTCGCGAGTCCGGCGCATAGGCTCTACCGCATCGAGATTGCGGCCATGACGGGCGACAATGCGGTTGAGTTCGGCCAATGCCTCGATCTGGTCCACAATGACCCGGCGCATCTGCGCGGCGCTTTCGGCCGTTTCCTGAGGCAGCTCAAATACTCCCCGTCGCAGTTCGCTGCGTGTTGATTCCAGTTCGCGCTGCATTTCCGAAGCCATCTGCCTCATGCCTTGCACCGCTTCAGCAAAGCGCTCATTGGCGCTACGGAAGAGCGTTTCGGTGTCGCCCACACTTTGATCATAGATTGTCCGCATCGACTCTGCCGAGCGTTGCCGCGCCTCCTCGGCGTTCTCGCGCACGCGTTCGTATTGTTCGATGATGGCACGCGTACCCTCAGCGCTTGCTTCGGAGACGACGCGTGCAACTTCACGTGCGCGCGCAGATGCAGCTTCGAGCGATTCATCGAGGAGACCGGAGAAGCGGCTCAGTCGTTTCTCAAGATCTTCGGTCCGGATATCGAGCGTTGCGACCAGTGAATCAAGTTGTACGCGGCGTTCATTCACCCGGTTTTCCGTACTCTGGTTGCTGTGGTCGATCATTTCGACGGCCTTGGCGAGCTCAATACCGTGAATGTCGAACTGATGCGCCAGCTGGCCGAGGTCGGTGATGACCTGGGTTGCGAGGTCGCGGAAATTGGCGATGTTCGACTCGACTCGTCCAGTTGCGTCGCCGGTGGACGCCGTGATCTCGTTCATGGCGGTGACGAATTCCGAAACACGCATCATCAGCGTGTTTTCCAGCGCGCCCATGTTTTCATGCGCGCCGCTGAGCACTTCCTGCAGCATGATGTTGGCTTCACGGAGTCGCTCGAACAGCGATGTCGTGTCGGAGCGCAGCATTGTGTGCGTTTCCAGCATCTCCCTGACGGTCGATGCCGAGGTCTCCTTGGAATGCACGATCGCTTTCTGCGTGACGTCATTGAGTTCTTTCAACGTGCGGGAAACCGTGCTGGTGGCGGCTTCGCCTGCAGCATTGATCATGCGCGACATCTCGGTGCTGTTGTCCATCATCGAGCGCGTAAAGGCGAACCCCTTCTCCTCAATCGCCTTGACGGCCTGATCGGTCGCGGTGGTTATTTCGCGCGTAAAATGTTCACCCTTCTGCGTAAGGGCAGCGAGCACGCCGCCGCTCTTTTCAGACAGGATCGAGGTCATTTCGTTCGTACGCCGGCTGACGGAGGCTGCGATCTCGTCGGCCCTTCCGACAAAGCTGCGGGCGATTTCTTCGCTTGCGCCGACAAGGGTCCGCTCTGCATCGCCTGCGCTGGTGCGGATTGCCTCGGTGGTTGAAAGCGCGAGCTGACCGAGGGAACGCTCGGCCTCGGCCGAATTCACCTTGATGGCCTGACTGAGTTGCTCCAAGCGGGCGTTGAGCGCGTCGGCTGCGGCCTTGCCGCGGGTCTCGATTTGGGCGGTGACCGTTTCGGCGCGACCCACCAGCAGTTCCTCGAACCGGCCGATGCGGCTGTCGAGATTGTTGGCGACTTCGAGCGCGCGCTCTCCCAAGGTCTGGTCGACCTCGCTGAACTTGACGCTGATCGAATCGGCAACTTCGGCGCCGCGTGAATTGATTGTGCCGGCAACTTCGCCGATGCGCTGATCCAACGCGCTCACGACCTCCTTGCCGCCTTCCGTCAAGGTCTTGGCCAATTCGGAGACGCGCGCGCCGAGCAGAGTTTCGAATTGCGCGAGCCGCTGTTCAAGCGTGTTGGAAACCTCGCCGGTCCGGCCTGTCACGCGCTCATCGAAGGTATCGATGTAATTGCGCAGAGCCTCGGCCACGTCCTGAGTGCGCTGACCAAGTCGTCCGACCAACTCGCCGCCATAGTTCTTTACCGTGTGGTCGAACTCGGTGATGTGGCGGGTGATCAGGTTTCCAAGGTTGCTGGAGTCGCGGGAGATCTTCTCGGTAAGTTCGGTGCCGCCCTGGTTGAACATTGTCTCAAACGCCTGCAGGCGCGCAGCCAACATCTCCTTGACGGCATCGCCGCGGCTATTGAGCGCCGTCACAAGAGATTCAGCACTGTCGCGGAAAGTGTCCGCCACCGTGTTGCTGCGGTCGGTAATTGTGTCCGCGATGCGGGCGCCCGTTTGCTCAAGCTTGGAGACAACGTCGCCGCCCCGGAGAGAAAGGTCGAGAACAAGCGAGTCTCCGGTCGAACGCAGTGTCGTATTTACTTCATCGGCGCGCGCGGCGATTGAATCGGCCAAACGGGCGCTGGTGTCGGTAAGCGCTTGGGTGAACTGTTGCGAGCGGGTCGCCATGGTGTCGATTGTGACCGAGGACTGCTGCGCGAAACTCTGCGCAACTTGATCGAGGCGCGCGGTCATCATCTGTTGCAGCCGGGCAGCAAGCTCAGCGAACTCGTCATGCACATGTTCGGTTTTGAAATTCAGGCTGGCAGAAAGCCGATCGCTTGCCGATGAAATGGCCGTCGTCGTCCGATCACTTGATGTCTCCAGCTTGTCGAGCAGCGTCGAGCCGCGCTCGCTCAATGCGTCAATCATGGAATCGCCAGCGTGGCCAAGCGCCAGGGTGATGTGTTCGCCTTTTTCGGTGAGCGACCGCGTGACGCGTTGCGCCACTTCGTTGACCTTGTCGGCGACCAAATCCCCGACCGACGTTATGTCGTGCGCCAGATCAAGGTGAACGCTGGCAATGGCATTTCTTACGTGCTCGGCCTGGTTGACCAAAGTTTCCCGTTGATTGCTCAACTCGGTGAGAAGATCCCGAATCCGGACTTCATTGTCGTTGTACGCGCGCTCGAGCGCGGAGACTTCATTGTGCACCAGCGCTTCGAGTTCTGCCGCTCGGGCAAGGGCGCGCTCGACGCCATCGCCCATGGCGGCGACCTCGCGGCGAATGGCCTGGCCGACCGTGACAATGGATTCGTGTGCGATGGTTTCGGGCTGCGCAAGACGCATTGCCACTTCGGCCATGGATTCGGCCACTACCCGCATATCCTGCGTGCGGTTGAACATATGTGCGAGGACGAAGAAGAAAATGGCCGGTGCCGCGATCAAGGCGATGAGCGCAACGGTGGCCGCAAGACCAACACCGGGCGTCGCAAACAGCGACCGCATTTCAGTGCCGTAGAAAATGGCAAGGCTGCCGGCCGCCCAAATGACGCCGGCGATACCCGCTGCAATATATGGACCGCGCGACGGGCGATGGCGCAGAGCCTGCAGAATTTGACCGATACCCGCGCGATCATCATTGGCGGCGCGACGTGGGCTGGCCTCGCCGACCGGCCAGCCGGCCTGGGGTGTTTCCGGGGAGAACAGTTCGGTACTCGAGGGCAGGGGCTGGCTCGGGGGCTCGCTTCCTGCGGTTCCGGGCTCGGTTACGGGTCCACCAACGTTGAGGGCCTCCTGGATGGCCGATAGGGCCTCCTCGGTCGCGTCTTTTGATTTCTGTGGAATATTCGCCATATAGGTCGTCGCCCTGTCAGTACGCCGGACTTGTCGCCGCGGCCGAAACGTAACAATACGCAGGGTTATGCCGCCCGAACGGCACCGTTTGCGGCCAATTGAGCCGCAACCTCCCCGCTTTTTCTTCGCCCGGTAAGCATCCTATCGTCTTGGCATTACAAAAGAAACCACGCCGGTAAGGTCTTTTTCATCATCGTTAACTGTTTGCTAACCATGGCAAACGGGGGGCCCCTGGGGCCCGACAGCGCAGATCATGGCTGCCGAATTGAGGCCGCGATGCGGCCAAACGATCGGCCCCCTTACGACGTTCAGTGGATACGTGACCTTAACCACCAATCGTCTTGGCAACCCCAAACGGGCTGCCGAAGGGTCGGTCATTTACCCGGATTTGGCTGGGTTCAGGTCAGAGTTCCCCCCAACGAAAAAAGGAGTTTGGGAGGCTGGGATGGTCCAAGCGGCGGTCAGAGGCGAGGAGGGGGTAGCGCCGGGCAGTGCGGTGCTGGACCGCGCACACCTGGCGCGGATGACCTTCAACGACCAGGGGCTTGAGCGCGAAATCCTGCAACTCTTCGACCGGCAGGCTGAACTGCTGATCGAGCGTATGCGTGGCAGTGAACCGGCCGCAGTCGCCACACTTGCACACACCCTGAAAGGATCGGCAGTCGGCATAGGCGCCCGCCGTGTTGCGGTGGCGGCCGCCGCTGCCGAACGGGCTGCGAGCAGCGCGCCCGGCGAATGCAGCTGTGCCATCGATCAACTTGCGCAGGCCGTCGACGAGGTGCGGATCGAAATCGCCGCTTTGCGGAGCGTGCGTTGACGGGGATGGCGCCTCGCAGGGAATGACTATATAGAAGCGCGCGTCATCTCCGACAAAACCATTCCTGCTATTCCTCCAAATGCCGAAGATCACCTATAACGACTCTGGCGGCACGGGCCGCACAGTCGAAGCCGAGCTTGGCTCGACCGTGATGGAAACCGCAATCCGCAACAATATCCCCGGAATAGAGGCCGAGTGTGGCGGCGCCTGCGCTTGCGCCACATGTCACGTCTATATCGATGAAGCCTGGCGCGAGAAGGTCGGCGGGCCGTCTCCGATGGAAGAGGACATGCTCGACTTCGGTTACGACGTCCGCCCGAACTCACGCCTCTCCTGTCAGATCAAGGTCACGGAAGATCTCGATGGCCTTGTTGTTTCGGTACCGGAAAAGCAGGCGTAAGCTGGGCCGCTTACGACCGCGGCGGTGCAATCCTTGGGCGGTGAGATCTGGTGGCCGCAAACTCGACCAAGGCGATGTGTTGCATTGCCGGCGGCGGGCCGGCGGGAATGATGCTTGGCTTTCTGTTGGCCCGCGCAGGCGTGCGCGTGACGGTGCTGGAGAAGCATGCGGACTTTTTGCGCGACTTTCGCGGCGACACCATCCATCCATCGACCCTTGAGCTGATGCACGAGCTGGGCCTGCTTGAGAAATTTCTCAGCATTCCCCACGACAAAATCGAGTGCCTTACGGGCCTGGTTGGCGACGATCGCATCACAATCGCCAATTTTTCGCATGTCCCGACGCGTTGCAAATTCATCGCGCTGATGCCGCAATGGGATTTCCTGAATTTTATTGCCGATCAGGCAAAGCGCTATCCGACCTTCGACCTTCGCATGCGGACCGAGGCGAACGGTCTGATCGAGGAAAACGGGCGCGTCGTCGGTCTGCGTGCGACAGGGCCTGACGGCGCGCTCGAGATCCATGCTGATTTGGTTGCGGCGTGTGACGGCCGGCACTCGATCCTGCGCGCGCAGGCCAATCTTCAGGTGGACGAATTCGGAGCGCCGATCGACGTGCTGTGGTTCCGCGTGTCGCGCCATCCAAACGATACGATGGAAACATTCGGGCATCTCGAAGCAGGCCGGATGATGGTCATGCTCAATCGCCGCGAATACTGGCAGTGCGCCTATGTGATTCCAAAAGGCGGGATCGAGCGCATCAAGCAGAAGGACCTTCAGGCATTTCGAGAAAACGTGGTGGCCATGGCGCCGTTTCTGCATGACCGTGTCGCAGAAATCGGGAGCTGGGATGACATCAAGCTGCTGACGGTCGCCGTCGACCGCTTGCGCCAATGGTACCGGCCGGGGCTCATCTGCATCGGCGATGCCGCACACGCGATGAGTCCGATTGGAGGGGTGGGCATCAATCTGGCGATCCAGGATGCGGTTGCCGCCGCAAATATCCTGGCCGGACCTTTGCGCGCAGGTGCTTCGACGGAAATGGCGTTACGCAGTATTCAGGAACGGCGCGAATTTCCGACGCGAGTCACGCAAAGGCTTCAGCTGCTGATTCAGTCGCGTGTGATCGAGCCGGTGCTCAAAAGCACCCAACGACCGAAAGCGCCACTGGTGGCGAAATTACTGCGCTGGTTTCCGGTATTGCAGCGAATCCCTGCATGGCTCGTCGGTGTCGGCATTCGGCCGGAGCACGTGCGCACGCCAGAGATGGCGCCGCCCACTGTTTAAGGCTTCATCCCGGCTGGCGCCACGTGCGACGACTTGAGCCCCATTTCATCCAAGGCCCTGCGCACGAGTCCTGAGGCTTTTGCCTCTTCGATAAAATCGCTCACGAATGCGAGCGCGGCCGGCTTGCCCTTGGGCACGCAGACGGCAGTACTCGAATTGAGAAATGCGTCATCGAGAATGCGCGAGCCCGGGAGCTTTCCGACCAAACCCGACAGGGACTCGCGCGAAAGTGCGATTGCATCGATTTTGCCTTCGCGCATGGCCGCAACCGCGGCGTCGACACCGGCAAAATCGATGTGGGTCGCATTGGCTGTCGCTTTTTTGGCGGCGCGGAATGTTGCCGTGTTCGCAACACCACCTATGCCGACACCCTTTGCATTGGCGTCTTCAACCGACTGAATTTTTGAGCCGGCCGGGACCAGGAAAGTGCTCTGCAACAAATGATAGGCGTTGCCAAAGTCTACGAATTTCTTGCGCTCCTCATCGACAGGAAGAAAGGCCACGTCCCAGCGATTGGCGTCGGCCGAATTCTGAATTTCGCCGGAAGCCTGGTGCGGGATGATTTCGAGAGGCACGCCGAGCTTTGCCGCAAGCGCGCGCCCAAATGTAACGGCGACGCCGCGGTAACTGTCGCCGTCCTTGACGGCAAATTGCGCGGACGGCGCCGGGGCGACGGCTATAGCAAGCCGGAGCTTTCCAGTCGGAGCGAGTTCTTTCAATACAGCTGCATTGGCCATCGGCAGGCTCCAAAAAATTCAAGGCGGCGTTCGCCGCCAATTTCCCACGCATAACATGACGTGTTTATGGTTTCATCCCGGCGGGCGCTACTTGCGAATTGTGCAGGTTCATTGTGTCGAACGCCTTTCGCACCAGGCCGCTCGCCTTGGCGTCCTCGACAAACTGACTGACGTAGGCGAGTGCTTGTGGCTTGCCTTTTGGCACTGCAACGGCCGTCGAAGAATTCAGGAAGCCGCCGTCGAGGATTCGCGATCCGGGTATTTTTGCAGCCAGGCCAGAAAGCGACTCGCGCGAAAGCGCGATGCAGTCGATCTCGCCGGCCTTCATGCCGGAGATCGCGGCATCGACGCCCGGCACAGCGACGAAAGTTGCTCTTGGCGCGGTGCGCTGGGCGGCACGAAAGGTCGCGGTATCGGCGACGCCGCCGATGCGTATTCCCGGCGCATTGGCATCTTCGACCTTCGTGAGCTTCGCGCCCGGCGCAATTAGATAGGTACTTTGCAAAAGATGATACGCGTTGCCGAAATCGACGAATTTCTTGCGCTCCTCGTCAACGGGCATGAAGGTGACGTCCCATTTTCCACTCGCTGCGGAATTTTGAATCTCGCCGGAGGCAAGATGCGGCAGGAATTCCACAGGGACACCGAGCTTTTTCGCCAAAGCCGCACCTAACTCGATAGTCACGCCGCGGTATTGGCCGGTCGTGTCGTCCTTGACGGCGTAGAGCGCCGAGGGGGCGGGTGCAACCGCGATGGCTACGCGGAGCTTTCCAGTGGGTGCGAGCTCCTTTACGGCTGCATCCGTTGTAGACTGAGCGGAGCCGGCGGAAGCGATACAAGCCAGCGCAAAAGACAGCAGCACCGTTCGCAATGATTTTGTCACGGGGAACCTTACGAAGTGAATGGTTTGCGGGCAAAGCTTAGGCTGAAAAGCCCTGTTCTGCCAGCAATGCAGTAGTTGCCCGCTTGAAAAGAACTGGCCGCTTGACGGACGCCGAAGCAGGGCGAATTCTCACGCTTATGCTCGTTACATTCTTTACTGAGCTGAAATCCGCCGGCGTACCGGTAACGCTGCGCGAATTTCTGACGCTGATGCAGGCGATGGATGCCGACCTTGCCTCGCGCCGGGTCGAGGATTTTTATTTTCTGTCGCGCGCGACACTGGTGAAAGACGAGCGCAATCTCGACAAATTCGATCGGGTGTTTGGTCACGTCTTCAAAGGGCTGGAAACGCTCGATGACCTCATCGAAGCAGACATTCCGGCTGAATGGCTGAAGAAGCTCGCTGAAAAGTATCTGACGGAGGAAGAAAAGAAACAGATCGAGGCCATGGGTGGACTCGAAAAATTGCTTGAAACCTTGCGCAAGCGGCTTGCCGAGCAGAAGGGCCGCCACCAGGGCGGCTCGAAGTGGATCGGCACCGCCGGCACATCTCCTTACGGCGCCTACGGCTACAATCCGGAAGGCGTTCGCATCGGACAGGACACCAATCGCAATTTCCGCGCAGTCAAAGTCTGGGACAAGCGGGAGTTCAAGGATCTCGATGACGAGGTGGAGCTCGGCACACGCAATATCAAACTCGCGCTGCGTCGCCTGCGCAAATTCGCCCGCACCGGCGCGCCCGAAGAACTTGACCTCGAGGGCACCATCAAGGGCACAGCGCACAAGGGCTATCTCGACATTCTGATGCGTCCCGAGCGACACAATGCCGTGAAGGTGCTTCTGTTCTTCGATGTCGGCGGCTCGATGGACTGGCACATCAAGGCGACAGAGGAATTGTTCTCGGCCACGCGCACCGAGTTCAAGCACATGGAGTACTTTTACTTCCACAATTGCCTTTATGAACGCGTGTGGAAAGAAAATCGCCGCCGCTTTCAGGCCACCACGCCAACGTGGGACGTGCTGCACACCTACCCGCACGACTACAAAGTGATCTTCGTCGGCGACGCATCGATGTCGCCATACGAAATCGCGGCGCAGGGAGGCTCGGTAGAACACTACAACGATGAGCCGGGCGCAATCTGGCTCGAACGCGTGACTCGCACCTATCCGGCTTGTGTGTGGCTCAATCCGATTTCCGAAAAGGAATGGGGGTACACCCACTCAATCTCCATGGTGCATCAACTTATGGGTGGCCGAATGTATCCGCTGACGCTTGAAGGGCTCGACCGCGCGATGCGCGAGCTCATTCGGTGATGACTAGATATCGGACGACGCAACGATCCTGCGTCGCCCCCACCGATCGTCTCTCTTGACATAAGAACGTTTTGACCGCGGCCCACGTGTAGGGACGGGAACGTTCCTGGTGCTCGCGCGCTACGCCTGTCCGCGCCCGGCCGGGCTCGTACCAAGCACCCCGTATTCCTCGGACTTGGCGCCAAACGCCGCAGATTCAAATCCTTCGGCCGCGAGGCCACGCTTCAAGAGTTCCCGAATTGCGGCGGCTCGGCTGGGCATACGTTTTTTGAAGCGAAAATCATCCAGAACCGTCAGTTCTTCCCCTGACAGCATGATTTGCAAGCGTTCGCCGCGACTTGCGCCATTCGCCATGATGCCCCTC
>Ga0184625_10000886_pt1 | contig 12059 bp, 8 predicted proteins | sample PLM3_30_b1_FD_133151 | JGI IMG/M metagenome (GOLD analysis project Ga0184625, IMG submission 133151) | Groundwater sediment microbial communities from an aquifer in East River, Colorado, USA - PLM3_30_b1 | ecosystem: Environmental > Terrestrial > Soil > Riparian zone | place: USA: East River... | reverse complement strand
GCTGGAAGGAAAAAAATGCTCGGGCCCGTAGTAGAAACGGTGACCTCATCGAGCGCCCATCCTATCGGAGGCTCCGTTAGCCACAGGATAGCCAGTGACAATAACATCGCGCCTGTTAGAGCGATTCTCATGGTTCCGCGAATGGGGTCTGGTTTTATTGATTTATGGCGCTGTCGCCAATGTGGGCAAATTGTCGGATCGTTTCCGTGAGGAAGGTATCCACCATCGTCGCATTCTGGCGCGGATCTCTGACCACCCCCATCGGGTCTTGTCCTTCCTGCAGCTTTCTAATTTCGCGCATCATGACTTGTCTCAACATAACGACTCCGCGGTCCGAAGACGTTAAGCGTTCTCGTGTCCGATCGGCGATCGGACCTTGAGTCTCCCACGCCATGTGGTCTTGCGCCTGCACCAAATCCATGCGGAACTTCGCATAAGGATGCAACGCGTCAGGCGGATTTTTGTAGGGTCGAATATATTCCACGGGCACTTCGTCGTTCTGCGCGACGGTTCCATCTTCAGCCGGAAAAAATCTAACAAAGTAGACTTTGGTATGAGTGTCGTCCATGGGCACACGGATCTGTGCGGAATTCCCTTGCCGCAAGATATTGGGGAAAATTACCGGATGTTCATCCACCATTCCGCTTTTATAGATCCGCCGCTTCATGAGTCCATAAGGCACTTCATAGAAGTCGAATGTATTCACGTCGTCGGTGAGCCCCCGCGTGCTATTTTCTATCGGTCGCCCGGGCTCGGCGGTAAGTTGATGAAGAATTTCCAAGTGAGCGGGGTCCATAGAATTTTCCATCGCTTGAAACCAATTACAATCCAGCTGAGGCTGGATGAAAATTTTCCGTCGCCCATCCTTCCTGAACCAGATGTCGAAATTCGGTATCAGCGGCGCCGGCTCCGGACCTAGATATGCCCAGTAAAGACCGGCGAGCTTTTGCACCGGATAGGATTGGTGTTTGACGGTCAAATGAAACTTGCTCGCGGGAGGCTCTGCCGGCGTTTCCAGGCAATTTCCCTTTGTGTCGTATAGCCAACCGTGATACGCGCAAGCGATGCCTCGCTCTTCCACGCGGCCGTAACAGAGAGACGCTCCACGGTGCGAGCAACGGTCATCGAGCAAACCGACCCTTCCTCTGGTGTCGCGAAACAAAACCAGCGTTTCCCCGAGAATTCTCACCAGCTGCATTGGATTCTCGACGCTAAGCTCGCAGGCGACGCCGACCGGCAACCAATAGCGTCGCAGCAATTCTCCCGCCGGTTGCCCAGCGCTCACTCTTGTCAACATTTCATTTTCTGCGCTGGTTAACATGACATCACCTGCCCTCGAATTGATTCGTCAATTCTTCGATCTTTCAACTAGCAGACCAATGGAGCCCACGTCAACGAACCTGGGGGGCATCGCGAGGGCCACGCATGACTTTTGGACTTATTTCGCGGCGGCCTCATCAGATAGAGGACTATTTACTTGTGTCGTGACAGCGCTCCGTTTTAAAGCCACCCTAAGTGATTTGACAAAGTCGAGTGAACTAGGTGAGTAATACCAAACGTATGGCGCAGTATAGGTGGAACGCCGATCTTAGAGAAAACCGAAAGCAAGCAGTTCATTTTCTCACTAAAAGAGTGGGAATAAAGAGAGAGTTTTTAGAGGACGTCATAGAAGAGATAAAGCAGGCAAGCTCTTCGATCAAACACCGGCAGAGAGGGTTTAGCAAAAAGATGGCAAGCGAAAGAGAAAATCGCCGTGCTGTAGAACTCGTACAACAGATAGAGGATTGGCAGAGGCGATGGTCAAAGGATCCTCGCGGGACAAAGAAGAAACACTTTAATAAAATTATTCAGAAAGAACTTAACCCCAGAAGAAAAGAGCTGGCTCGTTTAACGCGTCAATATAACTTCACTCGACCCGGGAATAGGTCAAAGTTAGTAACGCGTTTACTCTATGGATTTTCGAAGTTGAATCAGACCAACGCTGAGGGAATGGAATTAAGAGTGCATGCCATTCACGGATTTTCAATCATGCTCTACTGCGATGGGCTGCTGAAAGTCAGTGAGAAGACCGTCAGGCATGCAACTCCAGCCTATCAGGCAGTGACGAGGAGGATTGAGAGGTACGCTTCAGGTAAGTTTCCCCGAAATCAAAAACAGAGGATCTTAGGAAGAATCGCATTTATAACAAACCTCCGGCACAGCCTATTGGCAAGCCCACACCTAACTGCAAAGACGCTCCGATAGCTTATACGAAGATTGAATTGAAACGCTCAGTGCAATCAGGACAACAGTGCGGAGCAATTGAACACGGTAAGCGGCGAGTTACCAGAGAAATTCCACGTTTGATTAACTTGGCCCGGAGTCCCACCATTGAGTGATAATATCATTTCTTATATCGAGATGTGCCGACGCGAAGGCTCAAGTCTTCAGCAAGGGATGAACTTCGGTATTGGAGGGAACCACTCTGTGATTTTGATGTCCGTTCGGCGAAACGCGCCTTATCGAGATCGGCTAGAAGATGGTGGAACAACGCTTGTCTATGAGGGGCACGATCAGCCCAAAGGGCCAAAGCAATCGAATCCAAAAGTTGCGGATCAACTAGAACGATTCCCTTCAGGTGGGATGACACAGAATGGAAAATTCCACGAGGCTGCTCAACTGTACAAATCCGGAAAGCGTGATCCCGAGCGTGTTCGAGTATACGAGAAAATTCAAACAGGAATTTGGTCGTACAATGGAGTCTTTCATCTAGTCGATTCTTGGCGGGAACGTGATGAGTACCGCGAGGTATTCAAATATCGACTCGTTGCCGTTGAGGGAGACGAGAGCTTCGATAGTCCAACGGAGCGGAACATTCAGCGTCGCCGAGTGATTCCCACATCTGTAAAGCTCTCGGTGTGGAAAAGAGACGGCGGGAAATGTGTGATATGCGGCGCAACAGACGAGCTTCACTTCGATCACGACGTACCGTGGTCAAAGGGAGGCACGTCTATAACCGAAGAGAATGTTCAGTTACTATGCGCACGCCATAATCTGCAGAAACACGACCGGATCGTATGAAATCCAAATATCAAAAGTAAAGATTTGACCCTAAACCTTATTATGGTGGAGTCAAGCCGTTTTGACCTTAAGTTCTCAGACACATGCGCGTGGAGGTCATGTGGATTTCGAGAACAGCCGGTAAACCGCCTGGGCCCCTTCCAACAAACGGTGATCGTGGTTGCGGTGACCGATGAGCTGAATCCCGACCGGCAGACCGGACGGTCCGGTAAACACCGGCAAGGTGACGCAAGGAGTGTAGGTCCAGGTCGACAGAATATTGAATGAGGTATCGCCCGTACTGGCGAGTCCTGCCGGAGCCTCTCCGAGAGCGCTTGGCGTGAGCAGCAGGTCTATATCCTTCATCGTGTCGGCGAGATGTCCGCGGCACTGAGCCAGCACGCCTTCGGCTTCTCGATATTGTTCGTAAGAGACGTTGAGTGCGCCGAATTTGTCGCGCTGGAACTCGCTCAAAAGATTCCAATGATGATGCCGTTCCCAAGTGAGGCCACGAGAGAACTCGTAATCATTGATGCGCCGGCCGATGGCCTCGAAGTTTTCAAACGGCTTGCCGAGATCGAAGTCGGCGACCTTCGCGCCAGCCTTGGCCAGCGCGCTGGCCGCCTCTTCGAGAAAAGTTTTCGTATACTCCTCCGCGCGGTCCCAAAACATGCGGCAAAAGCCGATCTTGAGTTGGTTCACTGAAATGGCGGCCAGAGGTTTCGGAGCGAATCCTGTAACCGCGGCGCGAAACAGAGCGAGATCCTCCACGGCGTGAGCGAAAAGCCCCACGGTGTCGAAGGAGGCGGTATTTTGCTTCACGCCCTGCGTGCTCACTTCGCCGTAGCTCGGTTTGTATCCGACGCAGCCGCAGAACGCTGCCGGACGGATCACCGATCCGACCGTCTGGGTGCCAAAGGCGAGCGGCACCATGAAATCGCCGACCGCGGCGGCGGAGCCGCTGGAGGAACCACCGGGCGTATGCGCGGGGTTGTGCGGGTTGGTCGTGTTTCCCAATGGAGATCGACTGGCAAACTCGGTCGTTACCGTCTTGCCCAAAAGCACGCCGCCGGCCGCGCGGCTAAGTGCCACGCACGCCGCGTCCGCCGTAGGACGGTTGCCTTTGTAGATGGGAGATCCGTACTCCGTGGGCAGGTCGGCCGTATCCATTATATCCTTGGCCGCGAACGGAACTCCGTGAATCGGACCGCGGCTCGCGCTCTTGTCGCATTCCCGCGCCTGCGCCAGCGCAAAATCGCGATCCAAATGGACCCACGCTTTGACTTGTGATTCTCGTGCATCGATCCGGTCGAGACAGGAGCGTACCAAAGCTTCGGACGTCAGTTTGCCTTCGCGGATGCGCGCTGCGGCTTCACTCGCCGATAACCGAAATAAATCTGCCATGCGATTCTCCTTCAAAGGATGTAAAGAGGAATTCACCTGCCCCGTCAAATCCGAAAAACATTCGGAACATACCGAGCACGCGCTGTGACTGCAACAAGAGACGGCGTGGTTAGGACACCGTAGGCTATTGAAACGTCTGGAACTTCTGGAACGAGTTCCCCGATTTGAACAGCTGGAACGTTGGAACCAATATTTTGTGGTCAGGCCTTCTACCGGGCTCGGTGGGTAATCCCGAATAATTCGTCCAAACTGAAACAACAGGACCGCGCTCTCACGTTGAAAACGTGGTGGGATCGACGAAAATCCGAAATGTTGAAATACAAGACTAAGTGCGACGCAGGCTTCTTTTGCTGAACGCGCCAGGGCGGCGGTTGTGGTTTGCTGGGGGAATTGGCCTGTCCCCTTAAATTCTCCCCTTAACTTTCTCAAACGTCTGAAACGATCTGTGCACTCAATGTCGCTCAGTTGCTGGACTTCCATCACATCAACGAGCGGAGCGAACATTGGCCATGGCCCACTCACCATTTTACGGCGACGCGACACTCTAAAAGAGGGGAGGATTTTGGCGTTGGGTTTACCTTGACAACCCATCCGCGCGGCGTAACAATTCGTCGGCATGGCGCAGTATTTTAGTGATAGAGAAGTCGGGGCACCACCGAGGATAAGCGAGGAAATCAGCGCGTCAGTCTGGGGTGCCCTAGTTGGCGTGGTCAAAAGTGAGTTGAATCAAAACTCGTTCGGCCTCGATTTCCCATCCGAATGCCCTGACGGAGGCGCTGTTGACGGTAATGACTGGGATAACTTTTCTCTACTTCTTCGCGGAGAAATCCGTGGGCTCTCGTGGCCGCTCGAATCAGACTCGGTACCCGATAAGTACGCAATCCTTGATATTGTGCAATTTTGTTTTCAACATATCGCCGAACCACAGCAAGGCTATTATCACAGCTTCTATCGCCACCATCATCTGACTTTCGAGAGGGAGGCAGGCAAAATTAGATTTCGCCAGTCCGTTAATCGGATATTTGGCCGAAATGGGATCGCTTTCGACCTTCGGGAATCAGGCGATATAGTTCGACTTGCCAACCCTGCTCTGCAACCAATTCTGGCAGCCGCGGTATTTAGAACAGGTGACTCGACTCTCGACACTCTTCTTGAAGATAGTCGTCGGAAATTTCTCGATCCAAGTCCAACTGTTCGTCGTGATGCTCTGGAGAAATTATGGGATGCTTGGGAAAGAATTAAGACGATAGAATCTGGTGAAGACAAAAAGCAAACAACGAAAATCATTCTCGATACGGCCGCCTCTGAGCCCATGTTCAGAGAGCTTTTGGAGATTGATGCACGAGAATTGACGCGAATAGGCAACAAGTTTCGCATTCGTCATAGCGAAACTGACAAAGTGGAGATACATGAAGCCATGCAAGTCGACTACTTGTTTCAGAGAATGTTTGCCATCGTGATGTTGCTCTTGTCATGTCACCGATCTTGAGACCGTCGGTTGGTAATTTAGTTGGGAAAACTTGACGCATCGAAAAGTGAACGAGACGATTTCAAGGCCATTAGATTCATCTAATGGCAGTTTTGCATGACGACGCCAAGCTACGATCTACATACACTTGGATGGAAGTCTTTTCAGGATCTCTGCATTGCAGTGGCCGAAGAGTGCCTGAAAAGGCCGGTGCAGATGTTTCTTCCTTCTGAAGACGCAGGGCGTGACGGAGCATTTATAGGGCGTTGGGATGGAGACGGAGGTAGTACTTCCACGATTCAGTGCAAATTTACATCACTCCCGCATGAGCATCTAAGGTTACCTATCCTGAAGGATGAACTTGGAAAGGCCCGCCGTTTGGCTACGAAAAGCCTGGCACAAGACTATATCATTCTCACAAACCATCCGGTCTCCGGCGCGAGCGAAATTAAGATCAAGGATGCATTTAAGAACGTCGGTGTGGGCGACTGCCGTATTTTTGGCAAGGATTGGATTGTTGCTCAGATTCAAAAATCACCGAGGCTACGAATGATGGTGCCTCGGCTCTATGGATTGGGTGATTTGGGAAACATTTTGGACAGTCGAACCTATGAACAGGCCAGCATGATCCTCAGTGCGATGGGAGATGATCTGAAGCGTCTCGTCGTAACTGAAGCACACCGCAAAAGCGTCAAAGCCATTACCGACCATAATTTTGTTCTTCTGCTCGGAGCGCCGGCTGCCGGAAAGTCTACAATCGGAGCAAGCTTAGCTGTCGGCGCGGCGGACATGTGGGACAGCCTTACAATTCGTGCGACCTCACCTGCTGACGTACAATCTCATTTGAATCCGAATGAGAGACAGTTCTTCTGGGTGGACGATGCGTGGGGCTCGACACAGTATCAACGCCATACGATAGAGGCGTGGAATCAGGTCCTTCCGCTGATGCAAGCTGCGATCCAGCGTGGTACACAGTTTCTTCTTACTTCGAGGGATTACATCTGGAAGGCCGCTCAGCGCGATCTCAAAACCCAGGCGCTTCCATTGCTCGACCGGAGTAAGGTTATCATTAACGTGCAGGCCCTCTTACCCCAAGAGCGCGCTCAGATTCTCTACAATCATTTAAAACTTGGCGACCAGCCAACGGCATTTCGAACAACCGTAAAACCTATCCTGCCTCGGATCGCGGAAAGTGATGATTTTCTACCAGAAACGGCTCGAAGATTAGGGTCGACGTTCTTTACCCGTGCACTGCCGATAAACGGGGATGCTCTCCTTGATTTTTTTCGGCATCCCCGGGAGTTCCTGCTTGAAACCATACGCAACTTAGCCGCGGACTGTCGTGCAGCCATAGCCCTCGTGTTCTTGAACGGAAGCAGAATTGACTCGCCTGTGCCGGACAGCTTGGAACTCCGGTTGGCAACGGACGCCTTCGGTGTCAGCCCTGCTTCTGTTCGTGATGCGCTCAACGCGCTGAATGGTAGTTTGTTGATATTGGCTCATGACGACAGAGGCCGCTACTGGACGTATAAACACCCAACCGTGGGTGACGCGTTTGCCCAGCTTGTGGCAGGCGATCCAGAACTCGCGGAAGTCTATTTACGAGGTGCCAAGCCAGATCACATTCTTCATGAGGTAGTTTGCGCTGGTATTAGTTTGCGGGGTGCTCCTGTAACTGTTTCGAAGCACCTCTATCCGCTATTAGTAGAACGTATACAAAGACAGCAGCCATACCAACTCGCGGGATTCCTTTCTTATCGCGCAGATAAGGATTTTGCCCAACTCCTTCTTGCAAATCGCCCTGAACTCCTCGATCAGTTAAGAATCTTCTCGACTCCAATCAGCGAAGATACGGATTCGTCACTGCTAGCACGGTTACACAACTTGGGGCTATTGCCCGAGGAGCTTCGGCAGAATTTTTATGAGTGTGTGCGAAAAGCTGCTATTGAAGAGGCGGATGCAAGCTTTCTCGACGATATGGACATTCGCAGTGTGTTTTCTGAGGATGAAATCGATAGCATCATGCGAGAGGTAGAAGTAAAAGTTTTGACGCGCGTTTCCGAACATGTCGATCGAATAAAAAGCGATTGGGACAAAGATTATCCGCCCGAGGGATATTTTGATCAGTTTGAAAGAGCTATCCGGACATTTATGAATGAGATCAGTTGGCGAGCTGACTACGAGGACACGATATTGCAAGCGTCTAAAGCCGTGCGCATGGCTGTCGCAAAAATGGAGGCAGAGTACGACCCACCCAAAACAGTGACCGCGCCAATAAGCTCAAAAGAGACTAGCGAAAGCCCTCTAACTAACATCTTCAGAGATGTTGACAAGTAGCAACTTACACCGTTTAGGTAACTGAATTAGGCTCACTGTTTGGGGGCTATTACGGGTCAAAGCAAAGAAAGACGTAGAGCGAGTTTGTCGATTTATCGGGGCGAGGGTTTGACCTGTCTGACACCATTACCCTCGACCTACCTTACTCAAAATAGAAGAGTTGACCTCGATTGCTCTTTGGTAAAACAGTGTCAAAAGTAAAGATGCAACCCGTCGTCCATGCACGCCGCGTATCTCGCCTCGTGCCTAGCTCGATCCTTACAGGGCCGTGTGATATGGGTCGGTGCCCAAACATGCAAGAACGCTGACAATGGATGAGGTGCGGATTAAACCCACAGCGCAGAGCACCGCGCTAAACCCTGTCGGAATGGGAGAGCCATGGAATCAGGGGATCCGCGGTGAGCAGGTGCTGCCCCTGATAAACTCCGACGCTGACACGATCCGTTGCGTGGCTGGACCTGGCAGCGGCAAGACGTTCGGTCTCGTGCGCCGTGTCGAACGTATCCTCCACCCTGTGGGGCTCGGCGCTGACGGGCGCGATGTTTTGGTAGTCGCTTTCAACCGCGTCATCGCGCGACAGCTCCGGGAAGATATCGAAGCCCGGCTCAAAACCTTCGACTACACACACGCCCCGGTCATCCGCACGATCCACGCGCTTTGCGTCGAAGTCATTGGTGAGGCGCTGAGGATGCTTCTCCCTCACGAAGTCGATGCGATGCTCTACGATGTGCTGCATCAGTACCCGGCTGTCGCAAAGCAGTACAAAAACTTCCGTGACGCACAGCAGGCGCTGCGAGATCATGAAGCAGGGCACAAGGAGCACCTCCAATTATGGCAGGGCGCCCGCCAGTGGCTAGTCCGTCATAAGGCGCATCTCGTCAGTGACCTGCCGCGCCTACTCTTGGCGCGCCTCAAGGGTGGAGACTTCCCTGATAAGGGCTTTGGTTTCGTAATTGTCGATGAATTCCAAGATTTGACCGCTGGCGAGCAGGAGTTGATGTTTAGGCTTCGCCGGGCGGGCGGCCAACTCGTTGCGCTCGGGGATCCGCGCCAGTCTATCTACACGTTCCGGGGAAACGATCGGCAGGGACTAGCCAAGCTTGAGATGCTCGTGCGTGAAGAGATGCCGGTAATGGACATAGCGATCACTGAGTGCCAGCGGTGCCCGGAGCAAATCGTAGTGGCGGCGAACAAACTTATGGCGCTCTTTGGTGTTGACGCGATGGTGCCGGTTAGCCAGCTCAAGGCCAACATCCATGTCGTCACTTGGAAGACCCCGGAAGCTGAGGCGGCCGGCATGGCAAAGGCGATCGTTGCAAACATACACGCGCGTCCCAAGGATCGTCATCTGGCGATGGTACCGCGGCGGCAGTTCGGGTACTGGTTGCGCGACAAGATTTTGGAACTCGATTCCAATCTGCGAGTTGACCTCGGATTCTCCGAGGGACTTCTCGACTCCTGGGCAGCACGAGAAGCGTTCCTCATGTTCTGCCTACTAGTTGATCCGGACCGCCCGACCTGGCGGGCGTGGCTAGGTTACAAGAGCTCTACAACAGGCAAGGACTTCACGCCGCCGAAGAGGAACGCGGATGCATACCTACAACTGCTTGCATCCGCTAATGATGCCATCACGGAAATCGTTATTGAAGCTCTAGCTGCGGAGAATCGCGTCAAAACCCGCGGTTCTGGTGGAACGACCGTTTGGGACCGCGCGAAGCGGTTCATTGATCTTCGCGCGAAGTTCGATTGGAACGGCGAAGACGCGCCAAGCTTTGTTAAAGCACTCTTTAGGCCAGAATGGTGGATCGGCGACGACTACGATACGGAGAAGCTGGAAGGTGCCGTACTGGATCTGCGATTACTCCAGGAGAAGAGCCTTGGGCTACTCGCGCAAGAGCAGGATCGCAACCGGCCGGACGTGCCGCTGCAGCATCTACGTCAGGTGGCCGAACGTCTCCGGCATCAGATCGCCACGAACGAACCGCTCACAACCGACGAACGGACCGATCTTCAGGTAACGACGCTTTGGGGCGCGAAGGGCGTAACAGCGGAACACGTTTACTTATTGGGCATCTGCCGCGAAGCGATCCCCGGCGAGCGCCGCGAGGAATACCCCGGCACCGATGCGGAATATATTGAGGAGCAGCGCCGACTCTTCTACGTATCTATCACGCGACCGAAGACGACGCTCGTGTTGTCACGTGCGCTTAACGTCAAGCGAGGTCTTGCTCGACAGTTGGGACTTAAGGTGAAAAGCACTGGTCCCTTCTGGGCAAACCTCACGATGTGCCCGTTTCTCGAAGATATCCTTTCAGTGCTCCCCGATGCGGTCTCTGGTGAGTCTTGGCGCGGCTGCGTGGATCTTTGAAATCCGGGGCCCCAGCCGTGTTCAGACTTGCCTAAGTCTACTAACTCACTTTCAATGACGATGCGCCGCCGCACGAGAAGGAGAGATTCAACATCGACTCATTTTCGTCTGATAAACAGTTGCTGCATCAACTTGTCCCACTCGTCGGATTTCTTTTCGCTACTTCGATGCCGTATTTCTCGTCGATGTAGGATTTTTTGAACACAAAGTCGAGGGGAATTTATTGGGGACAGGTTGCTTTTTTATGTCTGATTTCTAGCCGCCAACCGGGGTGGAGAGATAATCGATGCGATCTGGCCGTGCGGTGAAGCCTGGAGGATGAATTATCTTTTAAACAACGCGCCGATAAATCCGCTCTGGTCGATCCGTCGTAGCGAGCAGCTCTAATTCAGCTTCGTTGTAATCGGCCAGGATCTTATCCATCCCAGAATTCAACGCAGCTCGACGGTCGGCCGGATCGCGGTCGCGCGCTCAGTCGATAATGACGACGACGCCCGTTGGCTCGCCCAGCGCCTTCACCGTTCGCTCGGCAGCTCGGTCGATTTGAACCCGAGGTTCCTTCGGCGGTTGCTGCTCGTTATAGGTGCCGGGCCCGTAGAACTGTCCATAGCGCAGCACAACGCCGCCCTCGGCGAGAACGGAACACTCCAGTTCTCCGACAGCCCGGGCATCGGGCCCATCAGGTAATTGCCACGCGACGCTTTGAGCCAGGATTTTCGGCGACCCGCTCCGCCGCGCGGCCTCGATCAGATTCCGGGTTCCCTCGGTTCGGATGCGAGCGTTCAAATCTGCGAGTTCACTGATTTTCGCCGCATCATCCGGCAGATCGGTCAGCTCGTTCAGCACGACGTCCGGTTTGAAGTCACGAACCGCCTGGATAAGAGCCTCCCGGTCGAAGACATCGCAAAGAATCGGTTCAGCGCCGAGGTGGCTCAGTAACCCCGATTTGCTGGGCGAGCGCGTCAGGCCGCCGACTACGTGCCCGGCCTGAACCAACCGGGGAATCAGCCGCTGCCCAATCACGCCGGAGGCGCCGGCAAGAAATATTCTCATACCGTCACTGTAGGCCTCGCCTCGTGACGATAGCAAGCGGCACATCCTCGTCGTGCCGGCCTCAGCGTGTAATCTCGTCAGTTCTCAACAGGTGCCAGGCATTGGTTATTTGCTTATTGGAAGAGAGGCAACTCAAATATCAAAAAAACAAAACCTCACACGTTTCCCGTTTCCACGTTTCCTCGCGCCCGCCTCGCTGGGTTGAAATTATTTCTCTTTAGCTGCATTGCTTAATTCGTGAACGAGATCGTCGCCAACGATAGGCTTGGAGCGTTCTGCCGCGATACACACGTTGAGGTGACCGGCGCGTCTGACGGGCCGCTTCAGGGACTCACCTTTGCCGTCAAGGACATCTACGACATTGCGGGCCACAGGACGGGATTCGGCAGC
>Ga0184625_10000884_pt1 | contig 12062 bp, 8 predicted proteins | sample PLM3_30_b1_FD_133151 | JGI IMG/M metagenome (GOLD analysis project Ga0184625, IMG submission 133151) | Groundwater sediment microbial communities from an aquifer in East River, Colorado, USA - PLM3_30_b1 | ecosystem: Environmental > Terrestrial > Soil > Riparian zone | place: USA: East River... | reverse complement strand
GCCGGAGCGGCCACCGAGCCACAGAAAGCCGCCGACCGTCAGCGCATAGCCGCTGACCACCCATTCGAGCCCCGAGCTCGAGAAGTGAAGGCTCTTCTGGATGGAGGGCAGCGCAACGTTCACGATCGACACGTCCAGGACGACCATCAGGTATGCGACCGCCAGCACCGCGAGCGCCAGCCAACGGTTCGGATCGGCAGAGCTTCTGACTTCAGCCGTGCTCATCTGGCATCGATCCTCCTGGTCGGGAGAGGGCCGCTCGGAACCGGCCCTCTCCCTTGTGGTTGCGAGTGAACTAGCCGTTGCCGATCTTCGCCCCGGCGGGCGAGACCACGTACCACTCGGCGCCGAAGGCGTCGATGCCCTCGCCGTTCGTCTGGCCGCGCTTCGTGTCCTTCGCGAACGTGTAGAGCGGGTGGTGGTTGTACGTCACCTGCATGCGCCCGTCGGCACGCTTCGTCCTGCCGAGCAGCGAAGCCTTCGCGCCCGCCCCTGCCCGAGCCTTTGTGCCGGCGATCAGCGGCGGCCAGAACTTCGCGCACTGACCGGTGCACGAGCTCTTGCCCTTCCGGTCTCGTTCGAACAGATACAGGGTGCGGCCCTGCGCGTTGACGAGGATTCGTCCCAGCTTGCTCTTGGCCGTCGAAACGACGGGCCCGGCGGTTGCGGCATCGCTCGAGGACGTGTTCACGGCGGCGGACGCGAGCGCCGTCACTGCGGCGAGGGCCGCCACGATCACTGCGAGGTGCTTGGTCGGCATATCTTCTCCTTCCGGTGAGCGGGTGTGTGCCCGACACCGTGGCGGCCTCGGGCCTACCTGTCTTCGCCGTCAGCGCCCAATTGCGATTCACGTCAGCCGGAATTCGGGATACCCGTTGGTCTGGCCCAGCTGGTCGCCCGCTCCGCGCGACTCACTAGTCCATCGGCACCGCCGGGGCGGATGCTCCGCCGGCCAACCCCGGCGGGGGCTACGGCTACTAGGCGACGATCTCGAGCGCGAGCAACGGCGGGCAGCCTCGCTCGACAAGGGTCGCTATCGAGTGCCAATCGACCACATCGGCGAAGAGCTCCGCGAGGCCGCGCGGAAGGCCCAACTCGCGAAGCTGCTCCGAGCGCCACGCGTGGACGCGGAGCTCTTCGTCGGAGCCGTTGTCGGTGTCGCTGTCGCTCTCGATGTCCGTCAGAGGCATGTAGATCGGCTCCATCGGTCTGTCCTCCTCATTCGACTTCGTCCTCGGAACCATGGCCGTCACACTCAGAGCTGTCATCCAGGCCAGCGGCGATCAACGCGCCCCGGTACGGAGACTCTTCGCATTACCGCTAGCGGTAATGCGAAGAGGCCGCTCGCCTGTAAAGCTCGGTAGGTGTCGAGCCGGCTAGCGGCAAAGGGCAGCTTGGTGAGGATGCTGTGAACGTGCTTCTCGACTGTCCCCTCGGTGAACCACAGCTGGTGGGCGATGGGGCAACCGCGGCGTGATGGGCAGCCGGCCCAAACCTGCGGAGCTGGGCCTGCTCGCGGAGGAGCAGGCAGCACTACGACGGGTGGCGACGTTCGTCGCGCAAGGAGCCCCCGCGAACGAGGTCTTCGCCGCCGTCGCCGGCGAGGTTGCGCAGGTCATGCATCTGCCGATGGTCGCCGTGTGCCGCTACGACGATGGCAACACATTGACGGTCCTGGCAGAGCACAGCGATCGCCCTCACGTCCTCCAGCGTGGGACACGGTGGCCGCTCGACGGCCAGTCCGTCGTCGGACGCGTGAAACGGACCGGTCGCCCGGCGAGGATCGAGGACTACACCGATATTCCCGGCACCCTCGCTTCCGAGGCTCGTAAAGCCGGGCATGAACGGACCGCCGGAGCTCCGATCGTCGTCGCCGGCCGGGTCTGGGGAGTCATGGTGGCGTCGTCACCAGACGCGCCGCTCCCGGACCGGGCTGAGACTCGTCTCGCCGAGTTCACCGAACTGGTGGCCGCTGCGATCTCGAACAGCGAGGCACGCGAGTCCCTTAGCCAACTTGCCGAGGAGCAAGCCGCATTGCGTCGAGTCGCGACGCTCGTGGCACAGGGGGCGCCGCCATCGGACGTCTTTGCAGCAGTCAGTGTCGAGGTCGCGCAGCTGGTTCCTGCCGAAGGCGCTGCCCTCACGCGCTTCGAAGGCGACGGCACGGTGACGGCGCTCAGCGGCTGGACAAGTGCCGGCGGCTACGCCTACGTCGGGAGGCGATTCGACCTCGAGGGCACGGTGTCGGGGCTTATCTTCGAGACCCGGCGACCCGGGCGGATCGACAACTACGACGAAGCCCCGGGAGTGGCCGCCGCCGCCGCCCGCGAGATGGGCTGGCGCTCCTCGGTGGGCTCCCCCATCACCGTCGAAGGCCGGCTCTGGGGAGTCTTGGCTGTGATCTCGAAGAGCGACCAGCCGCTGCCCGCCAAGACAGAGCAGCGCTTGGCGGACTTCGCGGAGCACGTCGCGACCGCCATCGCCAACGCAGAGAACCGCGAGCAGCTCACTCGGCTTGCGGAGGAGCAGGCGGCTCTGCGACGCGTGGCGACCCTCGTCGCAGGTGGCGCGCCGCCGACCGAGGTCTTCGACGAGGTGATTGCCGAGGTTGGACGACTGGTCGGTTCCGACGCCGCGCTGCTCCTCCGTTATGAACCGGATGAGACCTTCACCGTCGTCGGTGGCTGGAGTACGAGCGGACCCGGACTCTCCGTCGGGGCTCGGTTCCCGGTTGTCCCGGGTACCGCCGCTCAGCGCGTTTTCGAGACCCGACAGCCCGCGCGTGTCGGCAGCTACTCAGACGTTGCAGGTCCGAGCGCCGCCGCGGCGCGCGAGCTCGGCTGGCAGTCGTCAGTGGGAGCACCAGTGATAGTCGACGGCCGCCTCTGGGGGATGGCGATGGTCCTCTCGAAGAGCTCGCAGCCTCTACCGGCGGACACCGAGGGGCGACTCACGGAGTTCACGGAGCTCGTGGCGACGGCGATCGCGAACGCGGAGAGCCGCGCGGAGCTCGACGCGTCTCGCGCCCGCATCGTCGCCACCGCCGACGCCACGCGGCAGCGAATCGAGCGCGACCTGCACGACGGCGCGCAGCAGCAGCTCGTCTCGCTCGCGCTCGAGCTGCGGGCTGCGGAGGCCGCAGTCCCGCCCGAGCTCGCCGAGCACCGTGCAGAGCTGGCCCGTGCCGTCGACGGGCTCACCAGCGTGCTCGACGACCTGCGTGAGATCGCCCTCGGCATCCACCCGGCGATCCTGGCCGAGGGCGGGCTCGGTCCGGCGCTGAAGACGCTCGCGCGGCGCTCGCCGATTCCGGTCAGGCTTGACGTGGACGCCAAGGCGCGGCTGCCCGAGCCGGTCGAGGTGGCGGCCTACTACGTCGTCGCCGAGGCGCTCACGAACGCTGCAAAGTACGCGCGCGCATCGCTCGTCGACGTCACGGTCGAGGTGAGAAGCCGCACGGTTCATGTGATCGTTTGCGACGACGGCGAGGGCGGAGCCGATCCAGCTCGGGGCACCGGTCTGGTCGGGCTGAAGGACCGGGCGGAGGCGATCGGCGGCGCACTCTCGTTGCAGAGCCCGCTGGGTTCCGGGACTGCGCTGAGCGTCGAGCTTCCGCTCGATGCGTAGGTTTACGCCGAAGGCGCCGGATCGTGCTCGAGCGGAAGCTCGACGACGACGACGGTCCCCTGGCCCGCCGGGCTGCTCACGGCGATCGCCCCACCAAGCGCCTCGACCCGGTCGCGAAGGCCGGTCAACCCTGAACCTCGACGCGGATCCGCGCCACCGGCGCCGTCGTCGCGGATCGACAGGCGAAGGGTTCCGTCCGCGTCCTCGACGGCGACGCGGGCGACCGAGGCGCTCGCATGCTTCGTCGTGTTCGTGAGCGCCTCGGAGACGACGTAGTAGGCGGCGGCTTCGATCTGCGCGGGCAGCCGCCTCTCTGTCGGGACCTCGACCTCGACCGGAAGCGCGGCGCGGCGGGCGAGAGTCCGCAGGGCCGGGCCCAGCCCACCCTCGGACAGGATCGCGGGGTGGATGCCGCGAGAGATCTCGCGCAGGTCGTCGACGACCTCGTCGAGCTCCCGCGCGGCCCGTCCGATCTCTTGCTCGAGCTCGGGGAGCTCTGACGGCACGCTCGACTGGACGAGGCGCAAGTCGAGTCCCAGTGAGACGAGCCGCTGCTGGGTTCCGTCGTGGAGGTCGCGCTCGATGCGCCGCCGCGTCTCGTCGGCGGCGGCGACGATGCGCGCCCGCGAGGCGGTCAGCTCCGCCCGGCTCTCGGAGTTCGAGATCGCCGTCGCCACGAGCTCGGTGAACTCGCCGATTCGCGCCTCGGTGTCCACGGGAAACGGGGCTTCGCGCTTCGTCGACGCTGCGATGACGCCCCAGACGCGCCCACCGACGATGATCGGACACCCGACCGACGATCGGATCCCGAGCGTTCGAGCTTCCTCTGCGATCGGCCCCGTCGCCTCGGCGAAGCTGTCGATTCGAACCGGACGGCCAGTCTCCACGACCAGTGCGGCGATGCTGATCCCTTCCAGCGCAAAGCGCGTGCCGACTGCAAGCTCGTCGTCCTCTCTGCTCCAGCTGGCGACACCCGTCACCGTCCCGTCGGCCTCGTAGCGCTCCATCCGGGCGAGGTCCGCGCCTGAGAGGAGGCCGACCTCTCTCGTGACCGCCGCGAAGGTCTCCGAGGGCGCTACCGATTGTGCGACCAGCGTTGCGACTCGTCTCAGCGCGGACTGTTCGTCCACCAGACGGCGGAGGTCGTCCTGGCTTACCTCGAGCGAGCTCGCCATCGTGTTGAACGAGCGCTCGAGCTCGCCGATCTCACCCGCGCCGGTCTCCGGCATGCGGGCGCCGAGGTCGCCATGCGCGAGCCTGCCGACCATGCCGGCTGCTCGGCGCAGCGGCGACACGATCACGCGCGCGAGGTAGCCCGTGAAGAGGAGGACGATGAGGATCGACCCCCCGAGGCCGGCGAGGCCGAGCGCGATCGCGCGCCTCGCCGCCGCATCCGCCCGGTCCTGCCGCGCCGCGATGGCGGCGCGCTCTCTCGCCCTCAGCGTGGCGAACTCCGAGCGTAACGCGTCCACGCGGCGCTTTCCCTCCGCGGTCACCGCGATGCTGCTGGCCGACGGGTCCGCTCGCCGCACAGAGCGAATGAGCGGCGACGCGTACTCGTCGATGTACGACGCGACGTCCCGGATGATCTGCCGGACCGGGCCCATGTGTCCCTCGTCGTCCCTGACCGTCCGCTGCAGCGACCGGGCGGCTGCGGGGAGCGCGGCGCGCGCCTCGTTCCACGGCTCCAGGAATCGTCGCTCGCGGGTGATGACGTAACCGCGCACGCCGGTCTCCAGGTCGACGACGAGCTTCTCCAGCACGTCCGCCGCGCTCAACTCCTGCTGTGAGTCGCGCGTCAGCCGCGCCGAATCGCGGAGGTCGTTGATCGCGAGGAGCAGGAGCACGAAGACCGCGGCGATCACAACCGCAAGAGCCCCGCCGGAGAGAAGCATCCGGAGGGTCAGCCCGGACTTCATGTCACACCTCCTCGAGGCGAGGCTAGCCGATTCCGGCTCGAACCCCTATCCGGAGACGAGGTCGCGCAGGCCCTTCGGCGAGAGCTGCGACTTGGAAATGAACCCGACCGCCGGGCTCGTGGCAATCAGGTCGGCGAAGTCGTCTTCGGCTCGAGTCGAGATCAGCACGAGACCCGGCCCGAGCTCGGGAAAACGCTCGACGAGCTCCCGAACGAGCTCGAAGCCACTCTCGTCTCCGAGACTGATGTCGACGAGGACGAGGTTCGGGGACAGCTCCTCGGCCAGTCGCATGGCTTCGACCGAAGTCATGGCGGTGCCCACCACCTTGATTCCGTCGCGGCTCAGGCTCGACCGCGCAGCCTCGAGAAATCGCGCGTTGTCGTCGACGATCAGGGCGCGGAACTCCACGCCAGCAGCATCGCAGCGGAACGCCTCAGCCCGCATTGCAGCTAGCCGGAATCAAAAGAGGCACGCAAACGGGGGCCGAAGATGGCCGTCTGCCCGGAAGACACGGTGTGCATGTACGTCGACCCTTCCCGAGGTGCAGGCACTCCAACCCGACGGAGGTGGTCGTTCATGTCGTACGGAATCCTCTTGCTGCGTGTCGCGCTGGGTCTGAGCGTCGCGCACGGCGCCCACGTCCGCCAGGCGGGCTGACGATGGAGGCGCTCGATCCACACACGGTCCAGGCGCTAAGTGCCTCCGTTGCAGCAGCGGCCATGATCGTCCTCGGGCGGGTGAAAGGCCGGCTGGAGACGCGGCCGGTCAAGCGCTGCCCATCCTGTCAGCGCCTGCTCGCCGTCGGCCGCCGATGTCCGCAATGCGGATGACCATTCGCGGTGAGACAGTTGCGATGCTCGTCGCTGCGGTCATCGCCCGCGCGGCGTCGGGTGGGCTGGCAGGGTGGGTTTTCGTCGCGGGCGAACGCGGACGGTAGCGGTCGCGCTCGGCGACGCTCCCGCGTAGCCGAGCTCCGGGTACCGGCCAGCAGGAATCCCGGGAGTGCCGTCAGCAACAGGGCACGACGGCCGCTGACTGCGATGCCGCGCCCTTCTGTCGCCGCGAGGCTCTCTGTGTCCTCGCATCGACGAATTGAAAGGAGCGCCCGTTCCCATGAAACGTCTCGCCTTGATAACAAGCGCGGGCTTACTCGTCGTCATCGTCGTTCTCGCCGCGGGTTGTGGCGGCGACGGTGGTGGCGGCAGCGACTCCAGCGTCGCTCCGGCCTTTTCCCCGACCGAGCTCTCGAGCCCGCCGACCACGAACTGGATCACGAACGGCGGCTCTGTCGCAAACCAGCGCTATTCGCCGCTCGACCAGATCAACGCCCGAAACGTGTCCCGGCTTAAGGGCCTGTGGCACGTTCATCTGCGGTCTGGGATCGCGGGCAAGTACTCCGGCGAAGCGCAGCCGATCGTCTACAAGAACGTCATCTACATCATCACGGGCGCCTACGACGTGTTCGCGATCGATGCTCACACCGGAAGGACGAAGTGGTCGTACCGCGCCAACCTGAATCAGAAGATCAACACGATCTGCTGCGGCTGGACGAATCGCGGCGTCGCGATCGGCGACGGGCGCGTCTACTTCGGGCAGCTCGACGGCAAGGTCGTCGCCCTGAACCAGCAGACCGGCCGCGTCGTCTGGACGAACCAGCTGGCCAACTTCCGCCAGGGCACCACGATCACGAGCGCGCCGCTCTACTACGGCGGGCGCATCTTTATCGGCATGTCAGGCGGCGAGTACGGGATCCGTGGCCGCCTCACGGCCCTCGATGCCAAGAACGGCCACCTGGTCTGGCGCTTCTACACGATTCCCGGACCGGGCGAGGTGGGACACGAGACGTGGCCCGCCAACAATGACTCCTGGAAGCATGGCGGCGCACCGGTCTGGCAGACGCCCGCGGTCGATCCGAACCTGGGGCTGATCTACTTCTCTACGGGCAACGCCTCGCCTGACTTCAACGCAGCGATCCGCCCCGGCGACAACCTCTTCTCCTCGTCGATCCTCGCGCTCGACGTGAAGACGGGCAAGTACCGCTGGCACTACCAGGAGGTCCACCACGACATCTGGGACTACGACGCTACGAGCCCGGTCTTGCTCTTCAAGGTCTCGGTCGGCGGCCGCGAGCGCAGCGCGATCGCCCAGGCCGGCAAGACCGGCTGGGTCTACATCCTCGATCGCGAGAACGGAAGGCCCCTGATCGGGATCGACGAGCGCCCTGTCCCTCAGGCTCCGGCCCAGCACACCGCGCCGACGCAGCCTTACCCTCGCGGTGACGCCACCATCGTGCAGTCGGTGCAGCCCGAGGCGTTCCGCACTTTTGCGAAGACGCTGCCGAAGGGGACGAAGCACACGAACGGGGGTCGGATCTTCACGCCGTACGCCCCCGGCGGCACGTCCGTGTCGACCCCGAGCTCGCTCGGCGGCACGAACTGGTTCCCGATGAGCTTCAACCAGAAGACCGGCTTCCTCTACGTCTGCGGCATCCAGCAGGCGCAGCTCTTCGAAGGCGGGAAGACGGCGGTCTACAAGTCCGGCAAGCAGTTCTACGGCAGCGCGATCGCGCCGCAGGGAACGCCTTCCGGCACCTTCACCGCGATCAACGCGGCGACCAACAGGATCGCCTGGCAGAAGCAGTTCCGCGACTCGTGCTACAGCGGTTCGACGACCACGGGCGGCAATCTCGCCTTCGTCGGCCGAAACGACGGCCACTTGCAGGCCTACAACGCGACGAACGGCAAGCTGCTCTGGAACTTCCAGACGGGCTCCGGAGCGAACAACACCGCGAGCGTGTTCTCGCTCGACGGAAAGCAGGTCGTCGCGTTCTACGCCGCCGGAAGCGCACTCGCCGGCAGCCCGCATGGCGACGACGTGTGGCTCTTCGGGCTCGACGGCAAGCTCGGGCCGGCGCAAGCCGGATCCTCCAGCGGCGCCAAGAAGCACGCCGGCGAGAAGAAAGCGCCCAAGACCAACGCCCCCGCGAAGGCCTCGAGCGTGAACGTCGGCGCGACCGAGTTCAAGTTCACGCTCTCCACGCAGACGGTCCGCACGGGCAAGGTCACGTTCAAGGTCGTGAACAACGGCGGTATCCCCCACAACCTGCGGATCAACGGCCAGCAGACGCCGAACATCGACCCGGGCGAGAGCACGACGCTCGCTGTCACCTTCACGAAGCCCGGCAAGTACCCGTACCTGTGCACCATCCCGGGGCACGCCGAGGCAGGAATGAAAGGCGTCCTCACGGTTCAGTGAGCACAGCCACCGTTTCGTAACGACGACGAGCGCGGCCACTTGGTGTGGCCGCGCTCGTCAGGCGTTGGGCCGGCGAGATGATCCACGTTGTGCTCGCGCACTTCCGGCCAGCAGGTACGCCGAATGGTTGCTGGCAGTGAAGACGCCGAGCCGCTGAAGCGCGATCCTCCACGGCATCGGCGTCATCGTCAGAAAGGACTTCCAGATGGACACGGATCTCGCCAGGCTTTTGCTCCTCAGGGGCTCAACTCCCACGACCGAACGGCAACCTGAGCTGACCGTCTGTCCCATCTGCCTCCGCGTGCTCCGCGGCGCGGAATGGGTTGAGGCCGAGCACGTGATCAGGGAGATTCGCTCATACGAGCTCGAGGCTCCTCCGGTGCTCCATTCGACGGTGTGTGGCTTCTGCGCCGAATCGAGCTTCAGCCGCCGGGAGGAAGCGGCCGAATGGGCCGCGGCATGAGCAGCGCTCGCCGTCAAGCTCGGCGCGCTAGGCCCATACGGGCGAAGATCGTCTCGCCGCAAGGCTCGCACACCGCGGGCTCCAGGCGTCGAGGAGACTCGAACTCGTAAGAGGGAAGCTCCCTGATCACGTGCTCCCCCGACCGCCACCAAGGCGGAACTATCTGCTATCCGGAAGCGCCTACCGGGGTCGGGTCGTCGAGCGGCAGCTCGACGCGGAGCGAGGTGCCGGAGCCAGTCGGGCTCTCGAGCGACATCGTTCCGCCGATCGCCTCCGCGCGGTCTTTCAGGCCCTGGAGCCCCGATCCTCCGGCCGGGTCGGCTCCACCGATGCCGTCGTCCTCGACGACGACACGGAGCATCCCTTGGCGGGCCTCGACGGCGACGTACACGACTGACGCACCTGCGTACTTGGCCGCGTTTGTGAGTGCCTCCGAGACGACGTAGTACGCCGCCACTTCGACCGGCTCCGGAAGCCGGCCCTCGATACCAGCGTCGAGCTCGACCGGAATCCGCGAGCGCCGCGAGAGCGTCTTCAGTGCCGGCCCGAGACCTCCCTCGGCCAGGATCGCGGGGTGAATCCCGAGTGCGATCTCGCGCAGCTCGTCGAGCACGCTCGTCTGTCCCTCGACCACCCGGGACAGCTCCGCGCGGAGCTCGCCCAGCTCGGGTGGGACCGTGGCCTCCGCCGCGCGCAGCTCGAGGGCGAGCGTGACGAGCTGCTGCTGGGCTCCGTCGTGGAGGTCGCGCTCGATCCGCCGCCGTGTCGCGTCGGCCGTCGCCACGATCCGGGCTCGCGAAGCATCGAGCTCGGCGCGGCTCTCGGCGTTTGCGATCGCCGTGGCGAGAAGCTCCGTGAACTCCATCAGCCGCTCCTCGGTCCCATGGGGCAGCGTTCGGTCGGTCATCGAGCCGACGGCCATCACACCCCACAAGCGACCCTCGACGATGACCGGCGCCCCGACTCCGGAGCGCCAACCCAGCTGGGCCGGGACCTCGGCGCCCGCGTCCGCATAGCTGTCGACTCGGCCCGGCCGGCGGGTCTCGAGGATCATGCGGCTGAGGAGCGCCTTGTCGAGCGGCTGGCGCGTACCGACGGGGACGGGGGCCTCGGACCCGCTCCAGGCTCCGACCACGTTCACCGTGCCATCCGTCTCGTAGCGAACGAGCGCAGCGGCGTCCGCGGGAACGAGGCGACCGACCTCGGCGCTCACCGCCTCGAAGACATCCTTCGGCGGTGCGTCCCGCGCCACCAGTGTCGCCACACGCCGTAACGAGGCCTGTTCGTCGGCGAGCCGGGTGAGCTCCTCCCGGCTCTCGGCATTCGCGATCGCGGTCGCCACGTGCTCGGTGAAGTCGGCGAGGCGCCGCTCCGTGTCGGGAGGCAGCGGCTGGTCGCTCTTCGAGACGACCGCCAAAGCACCCCACAGGCGGCCCTCCACCGTGATCGGCGCTCCGACCGAGGAGCGCCAACCCATCTCCCGCGCCGCGGCGGCAGCCGAGCCGGGCTCCTCGAAGTAGTTGTCGATCCGCGCGGGCCGGCCGCTTTCGAAGATCAGCCTGGACACGGTGCCCTCCATGGCGAATCGCCTCCCCACGTAGACGTAGCCGCCGGTATCGGTCCAGCCGCTGACTCCCGTGACCGTGCCGTCGTCCTCGTAGCGGGTGAGAGCGGAGCCCTCGGCAGGAAGCAGCTGGGCGACCTCCGTGCTCACGGCCTCGAATACCTCGGCCGGCGGCGCGCCCTTGGCCACGAGCGTGGCGACCCGACGCAAAGCCGCTTGCTCCTCTGCCAGCCGGGCGAGCTCCTCGCGGCTCTCGGCATTCGAGATCGCGGTCGCGACCAGCACGGTGAACTCGGTCAGCCGACCTTCGGTCACAGGAGGCAAGGGCTGCGTGCTCTTCGAGAGCACCGTCGCCATCCCCCAGATCCGGCCTTCGACGATCACCGGCGCGCCCACGGCCGAGCGCCAACCCAGGGCACGGGCCGCGACGGCGGTCAGGGCTGCGACCTCGTCGACGCGTGCGGGCCGGCGCGTATCGAAGACCAGCCGTGCTGCCGTCCCGCTGCCCACGGGGAATTGCGTCCCGACGGCCATTGTCGGGCCGCTCCTGCTCCACGAGCCGACGACGGTGAACTCCTCGTCGCTCTCGTAGCGGATGAGCAGGGCGGCGTCCGCCCCGACCAGCTGGCCGACCTCCGCGGTGAGCTCGTCGAACACTTCGGCCGGCTGCGCGCCGGTTGCAACCAGCGTGGCCACGCGCCTGAGCGCCGCCTGCTCGTTTGCAAGCCGGCCAAGGCTCTCGTGCGCCTCGGTATTCGAGATCGCGATCGCCACGAGCTCCGTGAACGCCGCAAGGAGGTCCTCGACGCGGTCCGGGAGGGGAGCATCGGGGGACGACATCACCATCACGCCCCAAACCCGGCCGTCTACCAGGATCGGCGCTCCGACCGTCCGTTCGTTCCTGCCCTCACGGGCCTCGACGGCCAGCGTCCCCGGAAGGCCTGAATAGTCCTCGCTCCTCACCGGCCGACCCGTCCGCAACACCTGGCCGACCACGGACGGTCCGTCGAGCGGCCACCGCGTCCCCGGCTGGAAAACGTGCGGGCGATCGCTCCATTCGGACAGGACGGTGACCGACTCGCCGTCGTCGCCGTAGCGACAGACCGCGACCAGTGGGAGGTGCATCACCTGAGCCACCTCCCGAGCGACGGCCCCGAACACTTGGGCGGAAGGCGTACCTTGCGCCACCAGTGTCGCCACCCGGCGTAATGCAGCCTGCTCTTCGGCCAGCCGG
>Ga0184625_10000883_pt1 | contig 12069 bp, 9 predicted proteins | sample PLM3_30_b1_FD_133151 | JGI IMG/M metagenome (GOLD analysis project Ga0184625, IMG submission 133151) | Groundwater sediment microbial communities from an aquifer in East River, Colorado, USA - PLM3_30_b1 | ecosystem: Environmental > Terrestrial > Soil > Riparian zone | place: USA: East River... | reverse complement strand
TTGGTTTTACGTTACCCACTTTAGAAACTATGAAACCAGAAGATGGGGCAAATAATAGAAATACAATCATGAATGGAAGTTGGATATTTGCAGTTGTTATTACGTTTTCTCCAAATCCTAATGGTTCAGGACTCCTTACTAATACAGGTATAGTTTGAAACACTGTAAACATGGCAAAAAAGGCTATTACCAGTATGATATTAGCAGAAAGTATCAATTTATTTGTCATCAATTGCAAATTAATCAATGGCGATTCTGATCTCTTTTCTATTATCACAAAAAGCACTAATGAAATAGCTCCTACAGCTAAAAACGCCATGATTTGAGAATTTTCAATATTATCTGTCTGTGAATAGGACAGAACCATCAGAAACGAAGTTATCGAAATTGCAAGGGTTATGGTACCTTTTATATCTAGGGTTTTAGTATTGCTGTTCATTTTACTTCTCGTCTCAGGTACTTTTATCTCTTTATTGGATAAATCATGAAAGATATCCGGCTCCGGTGAATGAATCTCCTCCCCAGAATCTTGGTTATCATGGATAAATCGTCTAATGATAAGCCATAATCCAATGGCAACAAATACAATTGAGAAAAATGTAGTACGCCAACCAAAATTCTCTATTATGTTTGCACCTAAAGCCAAACCAACGACAGACCCAGCTGCAAACATTGAGCTGAATACTCCCACACCTATTGCAAGTTTATCTTTTGGTAATTGATCCCGTATAATGCCAAATGCAATGGGAAACATAGAGATACCAATTCCTTGGATTACTCTGGCAACTACTAGAAATGTAATATTAGATGAAAGTCCTCCTAGCGTAATACCAATGATGTAGATCAACATAATAGTTAATACCATTTTTTTCCTTCCGTAGATATCAGAGAGCTTTCCTCCCACTGGTGTGGCAACAGCACCTGCAATAAGATATGCCGAAAGAATCCATGAGGATGTATTATAGGAAATATTGAATTCCTTGATAATATCAGGTATCGCTGGTAGTAACATAGTTTCGCCGTACATAGCAATTAGAAGTGCCGAGCCTAAAATTGCAAGTGTCGTCCAGGCTTTTCTAGGAACCTTTTGATCCGCGGCAGATGATGACGGCTGCCCTGTATTGTTACCATTTTGTGGTTGCGTCATTTCAAATTCAATCCAACTTAATGTGTTGGGTTTTATACACCTTTTTAATGTATCGTAAATGAATTAAGCTAACATTTTTATTATCGTTCTCAAGTCTCTTGAGAACTAATTCTATTAGAGTCGATGTCCATTTTATACTTAAATTTTCATGTTTTTATCAAGCAGAGAAAATTTCGGATATTTTATTTTCATTTCTATCAGTGCATTTACGATTATCTTTGAAATTACCCAATTTCGGAACCATTTCTTGTTTGCTGGAATTACGTACCAAGGGGCCTCTCTTACGCTACAATGAAAGATCGCATCTGTATATGCCGTCATATATTGTTCCCATTTTTTCCGTTTTTTATAATCTTCCTTGTTGACTTTCCATCGTTTTTCTGGATCAGACAATCTGTCGAGAAGTCTCTTCTTTTGCTCTTGTTTGCTTATATGCAAGAAGAACTTTAATATTTTCACCTTATTTTTTGCAAGCATTATTTCGAATTGATTAATTTGATCATATCTCTGAAACCATACAATTTTAGGCACCGACTTCTGGATACGAGGATCTACAACATCCTCATAGTGAGAACGATTAAAGACTCCTACAAATCCTCTTCGGGGTACTACTTTATGGATCCTCCATAAAAAATCATGTGCTAGTTCTTCAGTTGTAGGTACCTTGAATGAATCGACACTACAAGAAACTGGATTAAAAGCACTTATCACATGCCTTATCGTTCCGTCCTTGCCAGAAGTGTCCATGCCTTGGAGAACAATAAGAAGTGACTTTTCATTTTCAATGTACAGCTTGTACTGTAGCTCTGACATTATCGACTTTAGCTTAGGTAGTTCACTATCAAGATCCTTCTGATTTGTACCAAATGTATTATCAGGATCCAAATTAGAAAGCCTAAAGCCACTGGAAGGACGAATAAGCAATTCCCTGATCTCTTTCAATATCTATTCTCCAACGACAAGCCTCATAATAAGAGTATCCAATTCGAGAATTTTGAAGTACATCATCAATTTCAATCTATGATAGCAGGCGAGCGTATCGCGTTGTGATGTGTTTTGCAGGAAGGGCAAATTATCTAATTATTAGACTAAATAAATGGTATTTGATAGCTATCAATAAGCGTATTGTTGCTATATTATAGCCCCTTAATATCATTCAATAAATTCTTTACACTTACAATTAGGCCACGAACAAGTTGAATTTTGGTCACCCAAGTCATTCTTATGACCCACTCTTTGGTGGTGACAAAATGCACACAGGTCTTGAGCAGTACTCATTACTCTTTCATGTTCATAATAGGTTATATCCGTTAATACTCATCTTGAAAGTCTGCTAACCATATCTTAAATATGATAAAAGAATTTTAATCGGAGGAGGTGCGAGGGTTTGTTTGTTATGAAACCAAGAAACAGCCAATATCCCTCCACCTGTCCCACTTATCCTGAGAGGAGAACAGGTGAGTTATAAAAATATTACCTGATTCTAAATGCAAAAATATCAGTATAAAATGATATTTGGCATAAAAAATTTATGAAAGTTTATCCAAGTTAATAATTATTCTCCACTACCGGCGAGACCAATCGAAGATAGAGATCTAAATCTGAACCCAACGGCAGGATTTTCTGCTTTTGTAATATAACCAAAATACATTAAATGTATCTAAAATAGTATTTCAATACAGTTATGAAATGCTAAACTCATGTTTTCCCTTTTTCTTGTTAAACATTGGAATTACATTCTAGGCTCCTGAACATTTTCCAGAAAGGGGACAACAGGAAGCGAATAGATTGTCTATGGTCCTTTATGAACTACTACTTAATAAAAGGCGTTCTTGCCCGAATCATCAAAGTTAAGGTTTGGTGTTGAGATATTCATTATTTTTGTCTTGGCTCCTTCTGATAATTTCCAAATAAAGCTTCTTGGAAGCTGAATCCTTGTATCCTGCTCTTCCCCTGTCACGGGCTTTAAAAAACTTTCTAGTTTAACATTCAGTATTCCAGGAATCGAAAAACTACTCCTCTTTCCATCAATGTTTACATTTATCTCTATTATTAAAAATTTGTCATTGAAAACCAAAATATTTAAAATCAATCTCATCGAAATCCGTAGTATTAATAAGAAAATTCTAAACTATCTAAAAAAGTTTATATATTTTATTAGACAATAATATTACGCTTAAACACCAACTGGGATTATTGGTTGTTTCTTGTTCATCATCCGAGAAGTCCCAGTTGTTATATGTTTCTTTGAGTATGCTTGATTAAAATATATATTTGTTCTCATGGAAGATAACTTTGAAAAAATACGACGAATGAACGAACAATCAATCAATCCTCTTTATAGCAGTGAGTGACTTCGGTAAAATATAACTTTCTAACAAGAAGCCTTACCTGCAAGTTCATCAGATTCCAAACTTTCTCATTAATCAGTCCTTATTTCTGGCTTTTATTATTTATTAAGAAGTGTTCCTATATAATAGATGTCTAGTTCTGGTATCATATAGGAATGACAGAAGTTAATTTTTAGTGGCTAGCAAGAGACTGGTCGCCATAGTGGATGATGAAAGGTATATTACTGTGCTCTTTTGCGATGCCTTACAAACGATTAAGGGAATTTCAATATTTACTTTTACAGATCCTTAAAACAGCACTTGAACATTTTGCAATTAATAGAGACGCTTATGTGCTTATAATTTCTGATTTAAGAATGCCTTCCCTTAATGGAAGGAACTAATAAAGAGGATAAAAGATGTGAATCCATTTGTCAGAACGATACTAATGACCGCATTCACAACGCATTCACAATTAAAGATGAATTATTTCAAGAATATGCTAAACATGAAATAATAAATGGATTCCTTCAGAAACCTATCCATTTAAGTGATTTACGTGCAGAAGTAAATAACCAATTAAATGCTTACGAGTTGCCAAAACAATAGTCTTTTACAAGAACTAAATGAGTTACCTGTATAACAAAAAGACTCGCATATTTTCTAGCAACTTCATCCTCACATCACTGGGCTAATTACTATTCACTAGGTTTAAGATAGAATTTTCAATTTCGTCTAGTTTTATCGGTTTAAGTAAAACGTCTAATTTCTTATCGTAGAAAATAGGATGCTTTGATATTTCACGATCTAAAAGTTCAAAAGCAGTAATGAACAGTATAGGTGATGAAGGATATTTGTTTAATATTTCTATTGCCACGTCAATTCCGTTCTTGTTACCAGGCAATCTATAGTCTATTAAGTAAACATCTGGAGTCTCCTTTTCGATATCGGTGATAATACTGTCTGCGTTTAAGTATCTGTTTACCACCTGATGTCCTTTACTGGAAAGGTAATCGTTGTAAAGGATCAATATATCCTCTTCATCTTCAATAATCATTATTTTTATCCCTTCTTTGGTTGTTTCTCTCATGGTAATCACTCCGACCAATTAATCAAACCAAATACATATGTCCTCTATAGCAGATTTGATTAATTGCTATGACATTATGAGCAACATACTTTAAAGGACTTATAGTGCTAGTTCGATTGTTGTATTAGTGGAAAAATATGGGTCACGGTGAAGATTAGTTTCACTTGTTTTGTTTGGATCTTTTATATTCTCACTATCATTTCACTTTTTTTTATTATTTAACCAAATCGCGCACTTTAGTTATGCACAACTTTATGGAAATTGGACTCCCAGTAGTGACCAAAAGGGAAGTTGCATTACGGCAATTTGTATGTATGATCAACCTTGTGAAATTATGTGTTAAATTCCACAAATAGCACGACGTTGTTTAATAAGCGAAATTAGTACAATTCTTAGCCATAATTTCTAGACACATGAGGAGGAGTATATTACACTGTTTGTGGATGTTTTTGCCATTTAATTTTAGTCAAAAAATATCCTAGAAGAATTTTTTGATCAGTTAAACCGCTCTTTCTCCAAACTAGTTTATAGGTAATATATGATATTAGATACCACATTATAGAATTGACAAGTATGGTAAGAGGGAAACCCAAATAATAAGTCAAAATTGTTCCTGTTATAGTACCACCTATTAGAAAAGGAACTTGCCGTTTAATTGCAGCTAATGTGTTATAGTCCATGACTTGGTTGCCAATATAATATACACAACATCCCTTAATAATAACCATAAAGTCCACAACAAGGTATCGACACTATTTTAGTGCAATAATCAATGTAGGGTAATGCGTAGTGATGCCTTAAACGCTTTGTCCAAATTGATTAGCTCATTATTAAGCAATATTGGATATAATTTCAGTATGGCAACTAAAGAAATGATACAAGAAAAAATAGGTGAGGCATTAGGTTTAGAAAAAGCTGCTCAAAAAGCATTAGAGCAATTAGATTCACGCGGTTTATTGGAACCAGAGCATATGAGGAAACTATCGAAAATGAAGGAGGACGCAGGCGATCAAGAACAGCAGATGGAGGAATTGGTCCAAGAGCTAACAGATAGTGATGGATTTGATTCGTCCACTATTGAAGAAAAAGCAGTAGAAACAGCCGAGAAAGCATCCAAAATAATGGAAACATATCTTGGAGAAGACCCCGATACACAAGAAGCTTTAGAGTTCCTATGTCTAGCAGAAGGAGGAGAAGTAGCCCATTATGAAGTTCTGAGCTCAATTGCTAAGGATGTAAAAAATAAGAAGTTCGGAACACAAGTCAGGGCCATTCTTAAGGAAGAAAAAGGGCATCTGAGTTTGTGTACTAAGTTAGCTAAGAATAATGCAGCTTCGGCATAACCCTTTCCATTTTTTTATTTTAATGTATAACGTGTCAAAACAAGGTTAATGAAGTAAGGCTTCATCTCCATTATTTTGAGTTCTAGCAGCATACGATCAAAGAAAAATGAAGAGTACTAATTATGGAAAAGAACTCTAAACTCGTTTACCGTGTCCAATACATTTTGTCTCAATTATTCAGTGTCAAAAAGTGTTTCATAATGTCTAAACAAAAATATGTAGTTGAAATAATAAAATGAATCAAACATTTCATCTGGAGTGTCTGTGATTAATTTTGTATTTTCTTACTGAAAGTGAAAGACAATTTCTCTCCTCTGCATTTCCTTAATCTATGAGATTGACAAACTCCTTTAATAGATCTCGTTGATAATAGGTAGTAATGCAATTACTTCTAGGGTTGGTGTAAATGGCTCAAGTGAAGAAGCGGATTTTGATAGTCGATGATGAAAAAGACGTAGGCAGGACTTTGAAAATGAGAAAATGATACTCGAAAATTATGGATTCGATATAGATTGCTTTATACATCTGGCTATGGCTTTGGAAAAATTCAAACCAAATCTATATGACTTGATTATATTAGATATTAGGATGCCAGAAATTAATGGTTTCGAATTATATGACCAACTTAAATCAAGGGATTCGAGCATCAAGACCCTATTTATCACAGCAATGAGTAACTTAGAGCCTTACAACACTCAAAATAGTAAAGTGCACCCTATAAAGGGAGAAAGACATTTAATGATGAAACCCGTAAGCAGCAAGGAACTTTTGGAACAAGTTTATCGTCTGGAACCGGGCTGGGCTTGTTTATATCAAAAAGCATAGTAGAAGCCCACGGAGGCAAAATTTCGGCCTTCAATAATACAAACGGTAAAGGAGCGACATTTAGTTTTAGCTTGCCATTAGTAGAAAGTAGGGGTGGCACAAAATGTTGACGGAAATCTATAAGAGCACGGCATTGGGTTGGCTCTACCCATGAATCCTCCAGCAATGACAGAATAAAATCAGCGCATCTGGAATCAGGCCGTTAGCAAGACGTACCCAGTGTGACTAGGAATGATGCAAGAAAGAAAGATGCAAAAGACTTTTCAGCGATCTATTGTGATTTCCTCTTTCTTATTCCAAAGTTTAGCTCAATACCTCTCTTTTTTGAGTAGCTGTAAGTAAATGAATCATTTGGCATTACGGGGAAGCTGGACAATTGATCTTGATTGCAAAGGGGGCACCTACTATTCTTTCCTAATAATTCTTGTATACATGTTTTATCAAGACAGGTTACAGTCCAGAAACATTGGTCACATAGGAGGAATACTCTTTCGTTAACTTTAGGATTTTTAGTGTCACTCATTACTCTTTCTGTCAACTTCATTATTGTTATCTTTTTTGTTCGCGTTGCTCAATATCGATATATTGAATATTCAGGGCAAAGTTATTTTCCTACTGTGCTAATCAATTTAGAGCTAAGACAACAATAAAAGTAGCTTTATACCGTGATTCTTCATAACAATCTGTCCAATATTATTATTTCATTGGGATACTGAAACTAAATGTTGCACCTAAATCCGAATTATTTTCCGCCCATATCTTACCTCCATGTGCCTCAATAATGGCTTTTGAAATGAAAAGTCCTAGTCCTATCCCTATATTGGATTTGGACGCAAATTTTGTAAAAAGTTTAGTCGAAATTTCCGGGTCTATACCTGGACCCATGTCTTTCACGCTTATGATAAGAAGATTCTTTTCATCTTGTCTTTCCTCTTTCAGTATAACCCGAATTTGTCCTTGGTGAGTAAAAGTTACTGCATTATCAAGAATATTGCAAATCACTTGCGTTATCCTGACCTTGTCTATTGTAATCTTGATATTTTTTAGTCCCTCATAAATTAATACCAACCCTTTAGAGTGCTGGCCTTTACCCTCTACGTTTCTCTCTTCCAATTTACGATTATATCCCTCGACTATGTCTGTTACCACCTTACCTGCATCAACTATTTCTTTTGTTAGTACTAATGAATTGTTCTCTATCCTCGTAACATCCAACATAATTTGTGCAAGTCTCTCGAGTCTTCTCGCATTTAATATTACTTCATCAAGAAGACGCCGTTGTTCTTGATCCTGAATTTTGGAATATAGTAATTCTGAAAAGCCGATAATTGGTTGGATAGGATTGCGTAATTCATGAGCGGCAATATTGATAAAATCTTTTTCCAATATTTCCACTTGTTTCATTTTTTCAAACAGTTCCGCATGTCTCCAGAAGCTCTCAAACACAGCCAAATAAGATGAAATTATAGTTGGACTAATTGAATATGTAGATAGACCAACTGCATCGTATGATGAATTTTGCATGTCATCCTTTAATTCCAGGATAAGACATTGTTTATTGTCTACTAGAAGTATAGAGATCTTTGTTTCTAGGCTAGTACTTATGGTTCTAATATCTATTTTAGGAACAGCGGACTTTGTTTGCTCTATAAGCCGATCTAACTTATTATCAGTGGAGGGAAGTAACATCCTGATTTTAACTTTGTGTTTTTCTGAAGCGTCATTCAAGAGTGGTAAGACTCCCATTGCAATTTGGCGTTTGAGTGCATTCGAAGAGGAAAACAGAATATTGACCTCTTTTCTGGCCGATCTCACCATATCCCAGCCTTGAGCTATGGCATCCATGGGATTTTGAATGATTTCAATTTCTGCTATGCCAATCTTTTTTTCTATATCCTTTATCCGGTAGCTGGCATCAAGTCCATCTTTCCATAATTGTTCAAACATTGAACTAAAATGCTTTATATATGACCGTTCGTTACTAGTTAACAGATTCTGAACCATTCGTCCTTCATCCATCTCTTCTACAGTAGCAATAAGTCCATGTTTACTAACTGTAAAATTGATTGGTGCTAAATTTTTAACATGTCTTATTTTGACTCCCAGGTTTAGAAATTTTTTGACTAGATCAACACTCTCTTTTTCAATGCTCATAATCCATCTAATCCCTTCTCCCTCTCCTCTTCTCTGTCTTTCTAGTATTTTTTTACATGATTCGAAAAAGTTGTTATAAGTTAATTGCATTCCGCCGTAATTTGATACAACTGACAAACCAGAAGAAATCTCAGATAGGTGAATAATTTGTTTTATAATCTCATCCTGATTGTCCAGGATCTTGGTCTCCAATCGAATATTTCCGTCTTGTAGTTCCTTCAATCTCTCCTCAGCTGAAATAGACTTACTCCATAGAGTATCGAATATCTGCTGTCCATGTTCTACAACTTGAGTTATATCGCTATGAATAAGCTCAGATGCTATCACTTCTCTTCTATCTTGAACCAATGGAGCAAGATATTCTCCTTCACTAATCATAAAGTTGCTCTTGATGCCATCTAGATGTCTAAGCTCATGAACAAGGCTCAGGAGCTCCTTGCAGTACTCAGAGTTATGATGGGTGATTTCAGTAAGATATCTCAGCTTCACACCCCTATTCTTAGCGTCTAGAAACGCCTTTTTAATTGGTTTAAGGGATAGGGCAAGTGACGGTCTAGTATAACTCATACATGTATCAATTTTCTTGCTTGCTCTGTAGAAAATCCCTGTTTCAGTATCAATAACATTCTGCTTTCCAAAGATAACTTGTGTAATTGGGTTCTTGAGATTGCTAGTATTTACCTCTTTAGTTTTCAACGGGTCTCATTTTTCTCCATCAATAGGGCGTTTTACGTGTTGTTTGATAGTATTGATCAACACACTAGGGTTTACCGGCTTGATAATGAACTGGTCTACCTCTACATCGGGCATCAAGGTCGTGATCTCTTCAGCGATATCCAGTGCGGTTACAAACAGTATTCGAACAGTTGGATCAATACTCTTTAATTGTTGATAGAATTCAAATCCATTCACATGTGCCATCCGTATGTCCGTAATTACCAAGTCATAGTGACAATAATTTGATTCGATAAAGTGTGTCAAGGCCTTTTCAGGATCAGTAAATGAGTTGACAACCATGCCTGCTGATCTTAGATATTGTGTAAATAGAAACGAAATGGATGGATCATCATCCACTAGCATAATGGTCAGTGGTTTATGGATGATACTGATTTTGTCAATGTAAGCCTTGCTCATCTTTAAGATTGTATTTTTCATAGATTTTCCTACTTCGGTTTGTCGAAGTAGGTAAACAGGATATGAATACCTGATTGTTTTCCAATCCATTTTTTTTATTTCTTCAAAGTAGTAATGATCTGCAAGACTGGGAAAAGAATTTATAATCCTCCACAAGTCACCTCCTATGACTATGCCATTTGCTGGTGCCGTTCTGTTCATCTTGGAACAAAAGTTTAATGTTGGTCCAAAGAGATCGTAGGAAGCACTGGTTTCTCCAGACATGGCCACTTCCAACCTGCCATAATCCGCGCTAATTCTATAAGAGATACCTGGAAGCATTTCTTTTTGAAGGTTCGTGTTTATGATAGACCGTGACGATATTAAATTAAGTAAGCATTCTATTGCATCTCTGAATGATTTAATATTTTCTACGTTTGAGGTTTCTGGAAAGAAGAATATGACACCATCACCAACAGTCTTTAATATTTTCCCATTGTGTTTCTTTACAATCTCAGCAACTTCATTGATAAAGACTGTATAGAAAATCTCTATTTTCTTGCGGTAGTATAGTTTTGATGTGATCTGTGTAGAACCAACTATGTCTATAAATGAAATGCAATAACTCTCTGACTTGCTGGAAAAGGTGACTTCATTTTTTTTCAAATTCTGTCCTGGTTGTTTTGTTTCATTTCCTCCTTCTCTAATATTAAATAATCTTAGTGGAGACATACTAGTGACTAATCTCTTACCACTATTTAGCTCTCCACTCACTTCCATAAATAACTATTAGGCAATCTAAGATATAGTCGATAGTAGGTCAAGAAGCTTATTACTATACAAATTAGCTTATAATTTCCAGATTTAGTAAGGGATATCTCATTGTTATCGTTTACTTCAATTTGAGTAGGCATATAACAGCTTATAGGATCATGAGATAATTCATCAACTGGTGGTGTGATGCTAGATGGTGTCATGCTCAAAAACACTCCCTAAAATAGACTGTTTTCAATTACTTTTAAAGAACGCTTACTCTTCAATCACTGATCATTTGGTAAGTCTATTATCTCATTCTCTTATTTTTATGTTGGATGTAACAAAAGCAATTATAATGCCTGAAATGCAAAGACGTTTAATAATAGATAATAATTGCTACATATTACAAATCTATCCTGATTTTCTTCATCACTACATCTGACTAGAGTTATATGCTAAAAATGAGACTTGAGCACCTCAAAGATAGTAGTAGATAATTGATCTTGATTTAGCGGCAAAAAGCAGATATTGATTCATAAAAGTATAGATGGATACTATTGAATGGAACAATAAATCATAAGATAGCATGAAATATTCTTATAAACATTCAGTAAGCCAAGTATTTAATAGATGAAATAGGTAGACGTGACGCCTTAAATGATTAAGTTTAACTCTCAAATTATGCGGAAGTGATGTATGACTGTGATCCTTATTGAATCCGATTTCTCTTTATTATATTCTCTATACAAGTATAATAGCCTGAATATTTAACGGCCGGTCGGGACGTAGATTGTTAACAAATCGGATCCAATCAGAGGGACTGAATATTCACTCAGAACATTACTTTAAAATGTATATTATTATCAATTTTCACCAAGGTTCAGTTCCGGTTGTCTTTACCAGTCTGTTGAACCTTTTTCCCATGTTTCTAGCACTAAAAATTTGCCATATGAATAACACAATATAGCCTATTACTAAGACAAGAATAATCATCATCAGACCTATAGGCAGAGGTGGTGCATGGCCAGTTGGGCTATACTGTGCTTCATAAGCTCTAGTTGAGGTTACAGAGATTATTATTGTGAAAGTAAGAACATAGACTATAAAACCGCCAATTAAAATTCCAACGCCCATTCCCACTTTTCTAACGTATATGTGACCTATACCTGGTAAAGCAAATATTCCACCAATAAATGCTATGAGTGCGGCTGTTCCGGGACTCTTGTATGGCAAGTGTTCTACATGCGATGCTGATCGCTGATCCGTTGAACATGCTTTAAGATCTATACCACATTTTGGACAGTTTCTGAT
>Ga0184625_10000882_pt1 | contig 12069 bp, 11 predicted proteins | sample PLM3_30_b1_FD_133151 | JGI IMG/M metagenome (GOLD analysis project Ga0184625, IMG submission 133151) | Groundwater sediment microbial communities from an aquifer in East River, Colorado, USA - PLM3_30_b1 | ecosystem: Environmental > Terrestrial > Soil > Riparian zone | place: USA: East River... | reverse complement strand
CATAGTCGTGCAGCCCGACCTCTTTCCCGCGCTCGATCGCCTCTGCCGAAACGAGCGAGGAGAGGCCGATGATCGGCACGTCGGCGGTGCGCGGATCGCGCGCACGGCGGAGACGAACTGGAAGCCGTCCATGCCTGGCATCACGATGTCGGTGATGATCACGTCGAAGCGCTGCCCGCTCTGCAGCAGCGCCAGGGCGTCCTCCGCCGCCGCCGCCGTGGTCACGGCGTAGCCGGCGGCCTTGAGCACGGGCGCCAGCAGGTTGCGGAAGAACGCCGCGTCGTCGACCAGCAGCAGGCTGCGCGTGCGCTGCCCGCCTTGGCGCTCCTTCCAATTGCGCCAGTCTTCGAAGGCGAGCGGCAGGTAATGCGCGATGTCGATGATCTCGGTGGCCTGGCCCTTGATCACCGCGGAGCCGATGAAGCCCGGGCGCTCGCTCGCCACCTCGATGTCGAGACGGTCCTCGACGATGTCGACGATCTCGTCGACCACGAGACCCATGGTGCGGCGCTCGTCCGAGAACACCAGCAGCGGCTGCGCGCCGCTGTCCTTGATGCGCACCTCGTCGTTGACCGGGATCAGCGGCATGAGCTGGCCGCGGTATTGCGTGAGCGGGCGGCCGTTCGACAGCTCGATCTTCTTGGCGTCGATCTCCTCCAGGCGGGTGACGAGCGAGAGCGGCACCGCCTTGGGCTGCGGCGAGCCGGCGCGGAATATCAGCAGCGACTCGGTCGCCGCATCCGCGGCTTGGCGCTCGACGTCGCGATCCTCCTCGGCGGCCTGTCGCGCCGGCACCATGCCGATGGTCTGCACGATGCCGTTCGGATCGATGATCAGGATCACCGAGCCGTCGCCGAGAATGGTATTGCCGGAGAACATCGGAATGTTGCGAAGCTTGCTCGACATCGGCTTCACCACGATCTCTTCGGTGTGGAAGACGCCGTCGACGACGAGGCCGAAGGTCTGGCTGCCGACCTGCGTGACCACGATGAAGCCGTTCTCCGATTCGCCCTCTCCCTCGCGGTCGAGCTTGAGCAGCGTCTTGAGGCTGACGAGTGGAAGTAGCTTGTTGCGCAGCCGCAGCACCGCCGCGTCCTTGATGCGTTCGATGCGATGCTCCGAATGGCTGCGCGCGCGCACCAGCTCGACCACCGCGAGCTGCGGGATGGCGAAGCGCTCGCCGGCAGCCTCGACCAGCAACGCGGAGACGATGGCGAGCGTGAGCGGAATCTTGATGACGAAGCTGGTGCCGCGGCCGCTCACCGATTTCACGTCGATGGTGCCGCCGATCTGGTCGATGTTGGCGCGCACAACGTCCATGCCGACGCCGCGGCCGGAGACGCTGGTGACCCGCTCGGCGGTCGAGAAGCCGGGCGCGAAGATGAATTTGAGAATCTGCGCGTCGGAGAGCTTGTCGGTCTCGGCTTCCGAAGCGAGCCCGCTGGCGACGGCCTTGGCCCTGATCCGCTCGGTAGCAAGGCCGCGGCCGTCGTCGGCGACCTCGATGATGATGTGGCCGCCCTCGTGGCGGGCGGACAGGCGGATGGTGCCGCGTTCGGGCTTGCCGGCGGCGAGCCGCTCGGCCGGCATTTCCAGGCCATGGTCGGCGGCATTGCGGACCATGTGGGTGAGCGGATCCTTGATCAGATCCAGCACCTGGCGATCGAGCTCGGTATCGGCGCCGTGCATTTCCAGCTCGATCGGCTTGTCGAGCTCGGTGGACAGGTCGCGCACGATCCGCGGCAGCTTCTGCCAGGCATTGCCGATCGGCTGCATGCGCGTCTTCAGCACGCCTTCCTGCAGCTCGGCGGTGACGTTCGAGAGCCGCTGCAGCGGCGACTTGAACTCGGAATCCTCGTGCTGGCGCACGATCTCGATCAGCTGATTGCGCGTGAGCACCAGCTCCGAGACCATGGTCATCAGGTGCTCGAGGGTATCGACGTGCACGCGGATCGACTGATTGGCGACCTTGTCGGGGCGATCGTCGTCGACGGCGCTCTCCGTCTTGTCGAGCGGCGGCGCGCTGCCGGCCGCCCGCGCATCGGCCGCGGGTGCCGGGCTGGCGTCGGGGCCGGGAGTTTCGCGGAACGCGCGCTCGAGCTCGTCGAGGGTGGCCTCGCCCGGGCGCAACGGCCGTTCCAGCGCCTGCGGAACGATCGAGCCGACGGTGCGCCCCTTCGATTCCACCTTGCGGGCGGAGGCGTCGGCCGACATGCGATCGAGCGGCGCGATCAGGTCGCGATCGTCGCCACCCTGCTCGGCCTGGTGGCGCTCGAGCTCGTCGAGCAGCAGCTTGATGCGGTCGATGGTCGCCAGGATCAAGGTGACGGCCTCGCCGGTGACCGGCAGGCCGTCGCGGAAATTGCCCATCAGCGCTTCGGCGGCGTGGGTGAGCGCTTCCAGCCGCGGCAACCCGAGGAAGCCGCAGGTGCCTTTGATGGTGTGGACGAGGCGGAAGATGTTATCGAGAATCTTGGCGTTGTTCGGATCCTGCTCGAAACGAACCAACTCCACGTCGACGACATCGAGACTCTCGCTCGTCTCGGTCAGAAATTCCCGCAGCAACTCGTCCATGGAACCGGGACTTTCGACGCAACATGCGACCGCCGGCCCGGCTCCCCGCGGGAACCAAACCCGGCCCTTCACCAGCGTCGCTAGTGTGTTGGTAAACAGTTTAATTTTGGTTGCGCTGCGGCGATCTTAGGCGCCGTTAATCTGCGGTTAGGAAATCGCCGAAAGTTGCGCGCATCCGCCGGGACCACCCGCCTATGGAGCGCAGGAGCGCTCAAATCCCGTGCGCTACGTTGGCACGGGCCATGGAGAAGGCCTACCGCGCCGCCACCACGATGCCCTCGCCCTCGGCCTTGACGTCCACCTTGAGCCCGCAGGCGCGGGCGAGCAGGCCGGTGTAGAACGGCTGGATCGCATGGGCGTCGACCGATCCGCTCTCCGAGGTGCCCTCCAGCAGGCCCGGCACCGCCTGGGGAATGCGCGCATTGAGGCCGGTCGCGGTCACGCGGAATCCCATGGTTTCCCCTTCGCCGGCGGCATCGACGGTCAGCATGCCGCCGCGCGGGATCGTCTGTCCGGCAATGAGCAGCATGTTGAGCAGCAACTTGACCCGGTTCTTCGGCAACAGCGCTCGCGGCAGGTTCCAGGTGAGCTTGGTCTTGTCGTCTTCGATGAAGGCGCGCGCCATATTTTGCGCGTCGCCGAGATCGATCTGGGCGCTGACCGAGCCGGCGGCGCCGAAGGCGATCCGGCAGAATTGCAGCCGCGCCGAAGCGGTCCTGGCGCTTTTCTTGATCAGATCGAGCGCGAAGGTCTTGGTCTCCTCGTCGCTCTGCGTCTCCTCCAGCACCTCCAGCCCGTTGACGATGGCGCCGGTCGGACTGATCAGGTCGTGGCATACGCGCGAGCACAAGAGCGCAGCGAGATCGAGCGGATCAAGGGCAACGGCTGCGGACATGAAGACCTCTCCGGGGGTCGGGCGTCGGGTAAGCGGAACTGTGGTGCTGGGAGCGCGACTCAGGAACTGGCGTCGCGGTGGCGGTGTGATAACTGCCGCCGCTCAATCTGCCAAGGCCTTGAACAAGACCGGCAAAAAGACCACAGCAAGGCGGAACGGAGCCAATCGGCCTGACGCCGAGGGGAACAGCAGGTGGTGGACGGCCCGCTCCTGGATGAGCTCACGACCATCGTCTCGGCCGCATCCGCAGCGATCCTCGAGATGCGCGCGGGCGTGGTCGAGGCCGTCACCAAGGCCGACCAGTCTCCGGTCACTGCCGCCGACCATGCGGCCGAAGCCCTGATTCTCGACCGCCTCAAGCAGGTGCTGCCGGGGGTTCCGGCGGTGTCGGAGGAGGCCGCGGGGCGGACTCCTCCCACGAAGCTCGCGGACACGTTCATTCTGGTCGATCCGCTCGACGGCACGCGCGAATTCATCGCCGGGAGCAATGAGTTCACGGTCAATCTCGCAATCGTCACCGCCGGGCGCCCGGTGCTCGGCATCGTGGCGGCGCCGGCGCTGGGACTCATCTGGCGCGGCGCCGAGCGCGAGCCGGCGGAGCGGCTGCGGCTTGCGCCGGGAGCGCCGGCGAGCGCCGCCCGAGAGAGATCGCCGATCCGCTCCCGGCCGTGGCCGAGCGGCGGCCTGATCGCGGCGGTCAGCCGCTCCCATCGCGACGCGCGCACCCAGGCCCTGCTGGCACGGCTGCCGGTGACCGGGGAAATCGTGAGCGGATCGGCGATCAAATTCTGCCGCGTCGCCGAGGGGTCGGCCGACCTCTATCCAAGGCTTGCGCCCACCTGCGAATGGGACGTGGCCGCCGGCCACGCGGTGGTGGCGGCAGCGGGCGGCACCGTCACCACGCCCGAGGGGATGCCGTTGCGGTATGGGCAGATAGCCGAAAGCTTCCGGATCCCGGCCTTCATCGCCTGGGGCGACCCGTCGAAACCGATGACAGGCGCCGGATGAGAGACTCCGACGTCTGGCATCGATCCTCCGCCTACGGCGACAGGGTCCGCTGAACGGACGGCCATGCCTGATCGGCGGCGGCGATCACGGGCTCGGCGTCCCCCGTAAACAGGTCCCTGGCTTCCGCGGCAAAAAAGAAATAGAGGCGCTGCCCCTTCACGACCCACAGCCGGGGATCGCCTGGGACCGCCGCCCCGCGCGCGACCCCGGTCGGGTCGTAGCCGCCGAACCGCGGCAGATAGGTATCGGGGTCGGTCAGGAAGGCGCCGCGATTGCCCTCGTTGCGGAACCGCCAGACCGCGCCCGCGAAGCTCGCTTCGAAGTCGCCCTTTCCGGGGGTCGCGACCCCGTCGATGAAATAGGCGACCGGGTCGAAACCACCGATCGCGATCCCGCTATTGCGGTCGACCACGATCAACTCGGTGGTCGCCGCCCTGATCGCGTCCGTCCCGATCAGTCCGGTGGCCACAACCGCCGCCAGCAGGCAGGTGCCGAGCCCAATGAGCCGAAGCTTCCGTTGGCGCCGCGGTGCGGTCATAGTCTTGCCGATGATGCGGCGATTCGGTTGCGGTTTGGCCGCAAAGCTAGCGTATCCATGTGTGCAACGGGTTAAACCGGGGTTGACCCACTCGAATTCCATGGAGCACTCGATGCGCGCCGTCTTGCGGACCGCTCTCATCCTTGGTCTCGCCGCCCTGGCGACCGGCCCTTTGGCGGCCCAAACCTACCAGCAGCCGCCAGCCAACCCGCCGCCCCAGCAAGCCAATCCGCAGCCGCAGGCCAATCAATACTCCTCCAATGAGATCATCGACACCGGCCACCGCTTTTTCGGCTCGGTGTCGCGCGGGCTTGCCCAGATCGTCGAGAAGGCGGGCAGCCAATGGGGCCTGCCCAACGGCTACGTGCTGGGCCAGGAGGCCGGCGGCGCCATGGTCGCCGGGGTGCGCTACGGCGACGGCATCCTCTACACCAAGAATGCCGGCGACCTCCGGGTGTTCTGGCAGGGCCCGTCGGTCGGCTTCGATTTCGGCGGCGAGGGCGCCCGCACCATGATGCTGATCTACAGCCTGCCGGCCACCGAGGCGATCTACCAGCGTTTCGTCGGCCTCGACGGATCGGCCTATTTCGTCGGCGGCTTGGGCATGACCGCGTTGACCGCGAGCAACGTCGTGGTGGTTCCGATCCGCACCGGCGTGGGGCTGCGGCTGGGCGCCAATGTGGGCTATCTCAAGTTCACCCCGACCGCGACCTGGAACCCGTTCTGAGCGGGCCGGGGAGCCCGAAGCACCGTCTGGCGCCGCGAGCCATTCCCTTGGCGGGGAACCGCCGCGAAAACCGCCAAATCGCGACAGCCTCGGCCTGATTCAGGTTAACTGCCGGGCACGCTGGAAGCGCGCGGCCAGCCGTGCCATTCTGGTAAAAATCAAGTTTCATGGGGTTCAGGAGGCGTAATCCATGATCGAACCGATCATGTTCGTCGGGATCGGATTCCTGGTCGCGGGCCTGCTGGTCATCGGCGTCATCCCGCTGGTGCACGCGCGCGCGGTGCGCCTCACCCAGCGGCGGCTGGAAGCCTTGACGCCGTTGTCGATGGCGGAAATCCAGGCCGACAAGGACCAGTTGCGCGCCGAATTCGCGATGTCGACGCGCCGGCTCGAAATGAGCGTCGAGCAGATGAAGGCGAAGACCTCGAGCCAGCTGGCCGAGATCGGCAAGAAGAGCGAGGCGATCGGCCGCCTCAAGCTCGAGCTCGGCGAGAAGACCGCAGCGCTGTTCGCCGCCGAGGCCAAGGAAAGGCAGCTCGCCGACGAGCTGGCGCTCTACCGCACCGACACCGAGATCAAATCGACCGCGCTGGAGGACGCCGAGCGGGCGCTGGCGGCAACGCAGGCCGAGATCGCGCAGGCCACCGCGAGTTTCAACGAGGCCTCGGTCACCGCCAACAGCCAACGGGTCGAGTTGGTGATGCTGCGCGCCCAGGCGGAAGCGCTCAAAGGCCAGATCGAAAGCTACGAGAAGGAGACGAAGGAGCTGCACGGCCGCGTCACCCGGCAGACCGCCGAGATCGGCAGCCTGGGCCAGCAGCTATCCGAGGAGCGGAGCAAGGCCGAAACGCTCGGCAACCGCGTCGGCGAGCTCGACCGCCTGCTCATTGCCCAGACCACGGAAGCCGAGATCCTCGGCCGCCGCGTGCAGGAGCTGGTCGCCCGGCTCGACGAGCAGGGCCGCTTCCTCGCCGATCGTGAATACGTGTCGGACCGCCTGCGCACCGAGACGGCCACCGCGCAGAAGACCGAAGCCGACATCCGCAGCGAGCTCGGCGAGGCCGAGCGCCGCCACCGCCTGGCGACCGAGGCGATCCATACCGAGAAGACGCTGCTGGAGGAGCAGCTCAAGCAGTCGCAGGACGAGCGCGCCAAGCTGCAGCGCGAGATCGCTGGGATGAAGAAGGAGGCCGAGACCGCCTGGGCGTCCGAGCGCATGGAAAGCGCCGTGTTGCGCGAGCGCATCAACGACGTCGCCGCCGAGGTGGCGCGGCTGACCGCCACGCTCGAGGGTCCGGGCTCGCCGATCGACACTATCCTGGCGGCCGACGCGGCGCGCCCGGCGGCGCTCGGCAACGGCGCCAACGGCGGCGCGCCCTCGATCGCTCCCAATGGCGGCGGCTCCAAGGGCACGCTCGCCGACCGCATCCGGGCGCTGCAGAGCCGCGCCTCGCGCGTGCCGCAGGCGAGCGGGGCCTGAGCGGCGCGCAAGCGAAAATGCAAGCGAGGTTGGTCGCTTCGCTTGACTCCTGCCTCCCCTGCCTTAAATCCTGCGGTTGGCCCGGGCGCTTAGCTCAGCGGGAGAGCGTTCCCTTCACACGGGAGAGGTCGTAGGTTCAATCCCTACAGCGCCCACCATTCCATCCCGTCGTATCACGTGCTGGCGCGTTTGAGGCAATTGCTCCCCTCGCCGGCAGCCGCACCCACCGAGCATCCCGAGTCATGCTCGGCTATTGCACAATAACATCCGCGTAAACGGCGCTCAGGTCAGCATCGAGAGAATCGTCTGAATTTGCTCCGACGCCGCGACCACCAGCCCCTCGTAACTGGTCTGCCCCTCCGCGGCGGCCTTCAAAATCAACTCGGCCATGTGCGCCTTGATGCCCGGCGTTGCCTGCTCCACGGGAATTTTCGTCATGACCTCATCGAGCGCCGCCCGCATCGTTTGGATAAGTTCTGGACTAAAGCTCGGCATGATCCCATCTCCCGCGATCTGCGGAGAGCGTTACCGATTCAAACCATATAGGCCAGACACAAATCCGCGACCTGCAAATCACGCTCGTGTGACGATTGGAGATTTCACAAAAGTTATGCGCGCGCCCGCTTCACTCGTTCACAAGACCCGAAACCTTTCCGCCCCAAGCTCAAGTGCCATGCGAGAGCAACGACGCGCCGCCACGGCGCTGTCTGCGGTATTTGGGGACCAGCCGGTGCTTTGAGGGTAGCGCCAGAGCGGGATGACTTTTCTTCGAATCGTCATCCCGCTCTGGCTTTTGTCGGGAGCATGATCTTTTCCGAAAACCGGTATCCACCCCGGACCAATGCTTTAAGCGCGGACCAAATAGGTAAAGGGGGCGAGCGAGGGCGGCGCGCGGGGCCACGGAAAGCCCCTGGCTTGCGTCGGACTGCGCCAGAGCTAAGTGCCTATTGTTGTGTGAGCGAAATCGCGGCGCGGCGACTTTACTTGTGCTTGCGGCGGCTTTTCTTGGCAGCAGATTTCCTGCCGGAGGCTGCGACCTTGGACGGCCGCTTGATCAGAAAATCATCGAGTTTCGCACCGGCTTTGAGCCTTTCCCGCAGCCAAACCGGTTGCGCCCCGCGGCCGGCCCAGGTGGCTCCCGACTTGCGGTCGCGGTATTTCGGCGGGACCTTTCGGCCTTTCCTTTTGCTTTTGCCGTAGATGGCAATACGCCCAACCGCCGCATAGTCCGCGCCCAGCGAGGCGAGTTCTTTCTTCAGGGCATCGGCACGTCGGCTTAGCACGGCGCCGACGTCATCACGCAGCTTGAGCAGCGCATCGATCGACATTGAAGCGAGATTGGATGGTCTGGCCATCGCGGCCTCCTGAAAAAGTACAATTCCGGGGTTTGGGCTTTATGCATATAAAAGGCAAGCACGCATAAGTTGGCATGCGCATCGATTGCTTACCTGATGCAGTGATCGTTCCTGAATAGTTCGCCGCTGATACATCGTTCCTGACGCACCCTTTCCACTTTGTCAAAGTCCGGGCGAAGCAGCCGAGCCGCCGGCGGCAATCAAGCGAGCGGCCGGCGGGTCTGGAAATACCTCAGGATCGCATAGCAGGCGCCGGCCGCCGCGAGATGCTTGAGCGTGTGGCCGCTGAGGATCGATCCGGCCGAATGAACCGTGCGGTCATGGAATTCGAGCAGCTTGGCGAACGCGTAGAACGCCGCGGCGATGATCCAATAAAACGTGCCGGTGTATTTCGGCGGAAACAGCAGGAACAGCAGCGGCAAAGCCAGGCAGGGAAAGAACTGCACCCAGGCATAGAGCCGCAGATCATCGGTCCGGCGCCACAGCAACAGGCTGAGCAGGCCGACCGCGAGCAGCGGCCAAAGTAGGATGGCTCCCGTTCGTGCATCCACGCGCTCCTCGACCGTGATGGCGAGGATCGCCATGAAAGCCAGCGTGATCGGCAGCCGGTCCCAGAACAACGTCCCGTCGTTGGGATTCCAGTGATAGTAGGACGAGCCGAAGCCGGTCAGGAGGATCCCAAGGAACAGCACCACGGTTGCCGGATTGTCGCGAAATTGCCACAGCCCCACCGCGCCGATCGCGATAAAGGGAAGATTGGACAAGACGTTCCAGAAGTTCGGGACGCCGAGCCATCCGCGCTGGTCGGCGAATTGGTGATAGCTTTGATCCTGCGGGATCGGCGGTAACAGCAGCATCACTGCGGCGAGCGACACGACCATCAAGCCGAGGAGGAAAACCACCGGGCGATGTTGAATTGCGCTGCGAAGACTCATGCCGACAGGATAGCACAGCGCCGGCCGCGCCAGGCCATGCGACGCGACAATCCAAAATTGGTGCTATAACAAACCGAAGGGTGACGACAGTTGCGAGGAGGTCTGCATGTCCGAGCTTTCCGAAGATGAGGTTGTTGCCGTACTTGGTCCCCGAATAAGCGACGCATTGGCGGCGGAAATCATTGCCACCGGGATCACCAAAGAGGAACTGGTAACGGCCTATAATCGAGTTGTAAGCGACCGGAAGAGCCACAGCGCCGGCCCTCCCCTGGAGCCGGGGCACATCGGACGCGTCGTCGGAATCCTGGAACGACTGCGATCACAGGGGATTTTCGGCGAGGCCGGTTCGCGGCTGGAATAGCTCCCACCCCATTCGGTGTACTGCAATCGTCGGATTAGTCGTGGCCATTGTCGCAGGCTTGCCGCCGCGGCCGTAATTTCGGGCGAATGTCCGGAATAGTAAGCTGCTCGAGGCAGCATCCATCTCGGGAGGACGACTTGCAGCGACACAGTTTCATGATCGGCGCGGCGGCCGTGGCCACCGGCGCGGCCTTGCCGCAGCTGGCGCGGGCCAACGTGCCCAAACCCTATAGCTTCGACCTCGATCCGCCGACCGGCAATCGCGACGCCTTCATCAAATGGGCGGTCGAGAACCGCGGCGAGAACCCGAAGATTCTGGCGGCGCGCTGGGACCGCTACCTGTTCCTGCGCGCCAACAACGACTTCGTGAACGCGCACAACGGCCGCGCCTTCCTGCTCACCCCGCGCGACGAGTTCGTGCTCAAGCACGACATCTCGCGCGCCTACGAGCGCGACTTCCACGACATCGGCTTCGGCGTGACCATCTCCGGCCCGCTGGTGGTGAGCCGCATGACCTCGACCATCGACGTGCAGCCGGGCGAGAAGGTGCGGGAGATCGGCACCGGCTCGGGCTACCAGTCGGCCTATCTCGCCAACCTCACCGACAAGGTCTGGTCGATCGAGATCATCAAGCCGCTCGCCGAGCGCACGCGCGGTCTCCACGACGCGCTGATCGAGCGTGGTTACACCGAGTACAAGTCGATCGCCAGCAAGAACGCCGACGGCTATTACGGCTGGGAGGAAGCGGCACCCTTCGACAAGATCATCGTCACCTGCGGCATCGACCACATTCCGCCGCCGCTGCTGAGCCAATTGCGCACCAACGGCCTCATGGTGATCCCGGTCGGCCCGCCCGGCAAGCATGTCATTCTCAAGATCGTGAAGCAGGAGGGTCCCGACGGCGCGATCCGGGTCGCGCGCTCGAACGTGTCCAACAAGATCGTGCCGTTCGTGGCATTCACCAAGCTCGACGGCGACGCCATCAAGGGCACGCACAGCGGCGGCAAGCGGACGCCGTGACGGTGTCCTTGCGATAGTACCTGTTCAGACAAGGAAGTGACGACCAGCTTCGCCGGAGGCAGTAACGGCACGCGCATCCGGCCGGCTCATCTCCGCGGCTCGACTTCGCCTGAAGGTGCCCCGGACCCCTCGGCATCGATCTTCGCCAGCAGGCGCTTCTCGTAACGCACGATCAGCGCCGGCACCCCGAACAGGATCACCGCGGCGGCGGCGCCCAGGACGACCGCGGCCGGCGCCGCCAGATCCGCGAAGGCCGCGCCCAGATGATAGGTGCCGAGCCCATAGACGAGCACCCAGACGACCGCCGCCGTCCCGCTGGCGAGCTGGAAGCGATGCGCCGGCATGCGATTGGCCCCGGCTAGCACGGCCACCATGTTGCGCAGAAACGGCAGGAAGCGGGCGGCGAAGACGAACCGGCCGCCGTAGCGCTCGAACAGCCATTGCCCGATCCTGATCCGCTGCGCGGTCAGGCCGACGCGATTGCCGTAGCGCAGCAGCAGCTGCGATCCGAACCGTCTGCCGATCCAGAAGCCGGCGACGTTGCCCACAATTGCCGCAAGGATTCCGACGGCGATCAACAGCGAGATGTCGAGCTCATGGGTGCGGGCGGCGAAAATCGCCGCCGCCATCAGCGCCGCCTCGGCGGGAAACGGGAAACCGACGGTTTCGAGCGCGATGAATGCCGCGACCAGCCAGACGCCATAGACCGATATGAAGTGAACCAGATCCAAAGGTCGCCCCGCCGAAGCCGCCGACCTTTCGGCGTCATGGCCGGGCTTGTCCCGGCCACCCACGTCTTTGCGGCTCCCAAAAAAGAAGACGTGGATGCCCGGCACAGGGCCGGGCATGACGAAAGAGAGAAAACGCTATCGCGTCAGCCCCTTCCCCGCCAATTCGTCGAGATACTCCTGCCAGTTGGCGTCGCGGTCGCGGCCTAGCGCGTGCAGATAGTCCCAGCTGTAGATGCCGGTCGAGTGCATGTCGTCGAACACCAGCCGCACCGCGTAGTTACCGATCGGGTGCACCTCCAGGATGGCGACGTTCTTCTTGCCGGCGACGGTCTTGCGCTCGTCCGGGGAATGGCCCTGCACCTCGGCGCTCGGGCTGCGCACGCGCAGATACTCGGCGGCGAGATCGAAGCTGTCGCCGTTGTCGAACACCACGGTGAGCGCCTTCT
>Ga0184625_10000881_pt1 | contig 12070 bp, 9 predicted proteins | sample PLM3_30_b1_FD_133151 | JGI IMG/M metagenome (GOLD analysis project Ga0184625, IMG submission 133151) | Groundwater sediment microbial communities from an aquifer in East River, Colorado, USA - PLM3_30_b1 | ecosystem: Environmental > Terrestrial > Soil > Riparian zone | place: USA: East River... | reverse complement strand
CCATCGTGTCGAAAACCGGCGAAATCCTGGTCCCGGAACTGCGGCCGAAGCAGCTGCCATCTTCAATCCGAAAGGCGCTCGAAGGCATCGTCATCGACGGCGGCGCAGACGGCCCGGCGATCGATCCACGGTGGGGAGAGCCAGGGCTGAGCGCGGCCGAAAAGGTTTTCGGGTGGAGTACCTTCGAGGTGCTGGCCTACGTCACTGGCAATCCTGACGATGCAGTCAACGCGGTGCCCCAGTGGGCGAGTGCGCACTGCCAGATCCGCTTCACCGTCGACAATGACCCGGCCGGCTTCATTCCCGCTCTGCGGCGCCATCTCGATGCCAACGGGTTCACGGCCATCCAGATACAAGAGGCGCGCGGCCGCCTGGTGTGGCAGGCCACCCGTCTCGATCCCGATCATCCGGGCGTCCAATGGGCGGTCGCATCGATCCAGCGCACGACCGGCAAGGTGCCGGCGCTGCTGCCGTGTGTCGGCGGCTCGATGCCAAACGATGTCTGGGCCGACATGCTTGGGATGCCGACCATTTGGGTACCGCATTCATACGGTGGCTGTTCGCAGCACGCCCCCAACGAGCACGGGCTCGGTTCGTTGATGCGCGAAGGCCTGGAAATGATGGGCGGCCTGTTCTGGGATCTGGCAGAGAGTCCGCCGGATATTCGCCGGCCGTCGTAATGATAGGGCGGGCGTCCACTTGCACCGCTGCCTTAGTTTCGATGTTGTGCAGATTGCCAACGCAATCGCCTGGATGACGCTACCCGTACTGGCCCCATGCTGGCGCTGCTAGCCGCCTGCGTTTTATCCGCTGCACGCCGTTTTTTTGCCGGCAACAACTCAATGGGGGATGTCGTGGCAGATGATTCCGCCTCTTCGTAGTGGCACCGAAACCTTTATCGTTTTGCGCGTCGAGCGTCGTTTTGCATGCTGCGCACCGTTCGCGGGCGCGCGACCAAAGTGTGAGCGAGATTCGCGATAGGCGCGAGGTCTCCCTGCTCGGTCCATATCTGGTAGGCGATCGAAATATAATGAGTGGGCAGGTCCGGCGCAGTACTCAGTTTGACGAGGCTGCCGCGGGCGAGTTCGCGCCGCACCAGAACCGGTGGCAGCGCTGAAATCCCAATACCGTCTGCGGTCAGCTTGGCCACAATCGTCAGGCTCGTACAAGTATTCAGACGCTGCGGCACAAGACCGGCCCCGGCAAACCAGTCGTGAATCGTACTGTAAAGGTGGGAGGGCCCGGGATTGGTGATGATCGGTCGTTGAAACAGCTCGGTGGGACCGAGCAGTCGTCCATGAATCCCAAGTTTTGGACTGGCAAGCCATGCCAGCTCCAGGGCGAGCAGGGGCTCGACGCAGACCGACGCGCTTGCGGTCGGCGACGTTAGAAAAGCGATGTCGAGTTCACCCGCTTGAAGCTTGCGATTGAGGTTGGTGCTGAACCCGATTTCCAGGTCGATATGTGTTCTGGGGTGGAGTTCCGTTAGACGCGCGAGTAAGGCCGAAAGGTGCGTGAGCGCAAAGGAATCCGCCGCTCCCATTCTGATCGATTTGGGAAGGCGGTCGCGCTCGCCGAACCGCGCGCGGAAGTTCTCCGCAAGGCCGATCATCTGCTCCGCGTGCCGCAACACGTCGACGCCCTCGGCCGTGACTCTCGGCCGGTGGCGCGACCGGTCGAGCAGAGACACGCCAAGCTCGCTCTCCAATTCCCGGATGCGGCTGGAGACTGCCGGTTGCGACAGCCGCAGCTTGCGCGCTGCACTGCGGAAGCTGCCGAGCTTCGAAATCCACAGCAGCGCTTCGAGCTGGTCGAGACGCGGGCGCATGATCCAAAAAACCTATCATCCCTGATGGAAATTTTCTAACTCCGTTTATCAGAAAACGCGTGCTAGCGTTTGAGCCGGGCTCACGGGGAGAGCAGGTTCATGGACGAATCGGCCAACGCGAACGGCAGGCCGGTCGTCTATCGCGTCGGGGCCGACATCGGCGGTACCTTCACCGACGTCGTCCTGATCGGCAGCGACGGGTCGATCGCCACCAAGAAGGTTTCCTCCACACCCGACAGCTTTGGGCGTGCGATCGTCGAAGGGGTTTCCGAGCTGATTGCCGAACAGGGCGTCAGTGCCCACGCGCTCGCGGGTCTCGCGCACGCCTCGACGGTTGCAACCAACGCCATCATCGAATTGAAAGGCGCGCGCACTGGCCTCATCACCACGCGTGGCTTCCGCGACGTGCTCGAGATGCGGCGTCTGCGCATCCCGGTCCTCTACGATCTGCAATACCGCAAGCCGCCGCCGCTAGTGCCGCGCCGGCTGCGGCTGGAGATCGAGGAGCGGATGGGACCGCGCGGCGTTGTGTGGACGCCGCTCGACGAGCAGAGTGTGATCGCGGTCGCGAAAGTGCTCAATGACGCAGGCGTGCAGTCGATCGCGATCTCGCTGTTGCACTCCTACGCCGATCCCGCGCATGAGCGCCGCGTCGCGGAGATCGTGCGCCAGCATGTTCCGAACAGTGTTTACGTAACCTGCTCGGCCGACGTACTGCCGGAAATCCGCGAGTACGAGCGCACAAGTACGGCGGTAGTCAGCGCCTATGTGGGGCCGGTCGTGCGGGACTATCTCGATGCACTCGAACGCGACATCCGCCACATCGGCATCGACGCGCCGTTGCAGATCATGCAGTCGAACGGCGGCATAATGTCGCTCGACAGCGCGCGTGAGAAGCCGGCCTACACGGTCGAGTCCGGCCCTGCGGCCGGAGTCATCGCGAGCGCCCGCATGGCGCGCGCGCTAAAGCTCAAAAACGCGATCTCGCTCGACATGGGCGGCACGACCGCCAAGGCAGCGATGATCGAGAACGGCGAGCCGGCGCGCACGACCGAGTACGAGGTCGGCTCCGGCATCAACCTGTCGAGCAAGCTAGTGAAGGGCGGCGGCTATCCGATCAAGCTGCCGTTCATCGACGTGTCGGAAATAGGCGCGGGCGGCGGCTCGATCGTGTCGCTCGACGGCGCCGGAAACCTGTCGGTCGGCCCGCGCAGCGCGGGCGCCGTGCCGGGCCCGGTGTGCTACGGCGCGGGCGGCACCGAGCCGACCTTCACCGATGCCGCGCTCGCCACAGGCTATCTCAATCCGGTCGCGCTCGCGGGTGGGCGCGTGAAGCTCGATGCGGCGGGCTCGCGCGCCGTACTCGAAGAACGCATCGCAAAGCCGCTTGGCCTGCCGCTCGCGGAGGTCGCCTACGGCATTTACACGATCGCGGCGGCGACCATGACGCGCGCCGTCAAGGCGGTGACCACCTACCGTGGGCGCGACCCGCGCGACTTCGTCCTGATCGGTTTCGGCGGCAACGGCCCGATGGTAGCCGCGGCCGTCGCCCGCGCGCTGTCGATCCGCAAGGTGCTGATCCCGCCGGCGCCCGGTGTTTTCAGCGCACTCGGCCTTCTGATGTCGGAGATCGAGCACGAATTTTCATCGAGCCTCTTCCGTGCGACGTACGAGTTGCATGACGCCGAATTTGGCAATCTGTTTGGCAGACTCGAAACGCTTGCCGCCACGTCGATGGAGCAGGAGAAGCGCGCTTCCGAGACCGTCGCGATTCGGCGCTTCGCAGAGCTACGCTATGCCGGGCAAGCCTACGAGCTGACGATTCCGGTCGGCGAGAAGGACCGCATCGCGGATGTTGTGGCAAACTTCCACGACGAACATCGCAAGACTTACGGCCACGGCTCGGATGCAGATCCGGTCGATATCGTGTCGATCCGCGTCTATGCCCGTGTTGTCACCTCGGATGCTACCTTCGATTACGAGAGACTCTCCACGTCGCCGCAGAGCAACGGCGCGCACGCCAAAGGAGGCTCACGCAAGGCGTATTTTGGCCGCGACGTCGGCTTCATCGACACGCCTGTGATCCCGCGCGGCGCTCTCACTCAGACCTGGCGCGCCGGCCCGCTGATCATCGAGGAATACGACGCGACCTGCGTGGTGCCGTACGATGCACGCGCGCGTCTCGATGCGCTCGGCAACATCGAGATTGAACTTCCGGAGGAGGCCGAATGAGCGACGCGCGCCTCGATCCGATCACCTTCGAGGTGATTAAGAACGCCCTCTCGTCGGCGGCCGACGAGATGGCGCTGATCGTAATGCGCAGCGCTTATTCGCCGGTCGTGCGCGACACGATGGACTATTCTACCGCGCTGTGCGACCGGCGCGGGCAGCTCATCGCGCAAGGGCTGACGCTTGCTGTTCAGCTCGGCTCGTTCCCGGACGGGATGCGCATCTTGATGGCTGATCACGCGCCGACCGCTCAGCCGGGTGACGTTTATCTCTATAACGACCCGTACGGCTCCGGCGGGCAGCACTTGCCCGACCTCTACATCGTGAAGCCGATCTTCCATGACGGCGCCATCGAAGGCTGGGCCTGCACGATGGCGCATCATTGCGACGTCGGCGGCATCGCACCTGGCTCCACCGCCATCCACGCGACCGAGATTTTCCAAGAAGGAATTTGCCTGCCGATCGTGAAGCTCTACGAGGCCGGCAAGCCGAACGAGATGCTGCTGCGCATCCTTGAAAAGAACACACGCATGCCGGTGCAGCTGATCGGGGACGTGCGCGCGCAGCTTGCCGCGTGTTCTGTCGGCGAGCGCGGTTACCGGCAGCTCCTCGCAAAATACGGCGCCGAGGATCTGCGGCGTTACCTCGACGGGATGCAGGATCAGGCCGAGCGCATGATGCGCACCGTGATCGCAGGCATTCCGGACGGGCGCTATTCGTTCGACGACTGGATCGACGGCGTCGGCGAGCATCCGGAGCCGCTGCGCATCGCCGTGGAGGTCGTGGTCGAAGGCGAGGGGATTACTATCGATTTTACTGGCACGTCAGAGCAGGTGCAGGCCGCGGTGAACTGCCCGATCGCGATGGTGAATTCATCCACTTATTGCGCGATCCGCTGCCTGACCGACCGCGAAATCCCGAACTGCGAAGGGTACATGCGGCCGGTGAAGCTGATCGTCCCGCGGGGCACGATTCTTAATCCCGAGCACCCGGCCGCGTGCGCGGCGCGCGGCGTCATGGGTTACCGCGTGTTCGATGCCATCATGGGTGCGCTGGCGCAGGTGGTACCGGAGCTCGTCATCGCAGGATGCGAGGGCGGCCCGACCCTGTTCTCGATCGGCGGGCGGCAGAATGGCAAGCCGTTCGTGCTGACCGAGGTCATGGTCGGCACCTGGGGCGCACGCTTCGGACTCGACGGCATCGAGGGCATCTCCAATCCGGCTGCAAATCTCTCGAACAATCCGGTCGAACTGATCGAGGCCGAGCTGCCGCTGCAGGTCACCGAATACAGCTTCGTGGCGGACTCCGGCGGTCCCGGCAAGCATCGCGGCGGACTTGCGTTCAGCCGCACCTATCGCCTGCTCGCCGACAATGCGCAGTGCACGATGCGGGCCGACCGACGCGATCATCCGCCGTATGGGCTTTCCGGTGGTGAACCGGGCGGCGGATCGCTCAACGTGCTCAATCCGGGGGCGCCTAACGAGCGCAAGCTGCCGACTATGCCGATGGCGGCGATCCCTCTGCGCAGGGGCGACGTGTTTCAGCATATCTCAGCGGGTGGTGGCGGCTTCGGTGCAGCCTTTGACCGTGAACCGGCGCTCGTGCTCGACGACGTACTTGAAGGAAAAGTTTCGGCCGCCGCGGCGGAGCAGCGCTATGGCGTCGTGATCGATCAGGCTAGCATGCAGGTGGACGAAGAGGCGACGCGCATGCGCCGCACGATGATGCGCGAGGCAGCCGAATAGCATGAGCTACGACATCCTCATCCTCGGCGGCACGATATACGACGGATCCGGCAAGGCGCCGGTCGTGGCCGATGTCGCCATCGCGGACGGACGCATCGCCGAAATCGGCCGCATCACCGGCGAGGCGAAGCAGGTCGTCGATGCGAAAGACCTCGCCGTCGCGCCGGGTTTCATCGACATCCATAGCCACTCCGATTACACGCTGCTGATCGATCCGCGGGCGATGAGCGCGGTGGTGCAAGGCGTCACGCTGGAGGTGATCGGGAACTGCGGATTTGGTTGCGCTCCAATTGCCGACACCAGGCTCGCCGCGAACGCCATTTACGGTTTCGACAACTCGATCCCCCTGACCTGGCAGGGCATCGGCGGTTATCTCGAAAAGCTGGAAGCCGCACGGCCTGCGATCAACGTGATGACGCTGATGCCGAACGGGCAGCTTCGGCTGGCGACGCTCGGCCTGAAGGAACGTGCCGCGAACCAGAGCGAGATCGCGCACATGCGTGGTCTTCTACGCGACGGCCTGTCCGAAGGCGCTGCCGGCTATTCGATCGGCCTCGAATACCCGAGCGAAGCCGGGTCGTCCGAGGAAGAACTGACGGCGCTTGCGCGCGAGACTGGACGCGCCGGAAAGATCTTTGCGACACACACGCGCGATCGTCAGGATCATGCCGCCGAGGCGGTCGAGGAAGTCATCCGCATCGCGCGCAACGCCGAAGTGCAATTGCAGGTCAGCCACCTGATCCCGCGCTGCGACCACAGAGGCAGCCTGCGCTGCGTCGAGGTGGTCGACGAGGCGCGCGCGAGAGGGCAGGACATCGCGTTCGACATGCACACGCGGCTTTACGGCACCACAATGCTGAGCACGTTGTTGCCGCCCTGGGCGCTGACCGAGGGAAGCGCCGGCGTGCGCAAGCACCTTGCCGACGAGGACAGCCGCGCTCGCATCAAGGCCTATCCGAGCCTGATCGGAAGCGTCGGCAACTGGGACAATGTCATTCTGCTCGATCTTCCGGGCCGCGCCGATGTGTCGCGTCTCAGTTTGGGCGAGATTGGCCGGCGCCAGGGCCGCGATCCATACGATTGCGCGCTCGATATTCTTTCCGACGAAGCCGAGACGCTCCAGCGGCCGATGGTGCTGCTCACGGTCTACGACGAGGCGATGCAGAAGGTCGCTTTCGCGCATCCGCTGTGCATGCCGGGCTCGGATGCGACGACGCTCGCGACCGATGGGCCGCTCACCGAAAAGATGTTCCACGGCGCGTACACCTGGGCCGCGTGGTTCTGGCGCGCATTGGTGCGCGAGTGGCGGCTGCTGAAACCGGAAGAAGCCGTTCATCGCCTCACCGGCATGCCGGCGAAAATTCTCGGACTGTCCGATCGCGGCGCGATCCGGGTCGGCGCGCGCGCCGACATTGCGGTGTTCTCGGAAGACAAATTCGGCGAGCGCGGGACGATGTTTGAGCCAAACCAGCTGGCACACGGCATGCGCCATGTCGTCGTCAACGGTGTCGCGACTCTGTCGAATGGTGTGCTGACCGGGGCGCGCGCCGGGCAGGTCTTACGCAAGCGCTAGGCTTTGGAGATGACGTGATGGGACGGCCGCTTTGGCGGAAACAGAAGGAGGGCATCATGACGAAGCTCGGAAGAATGACGGCGATCGCCGCGGCGATTGTCGTCTCATTGGCCGGCGGGGCGGCCGCGCAGGAGCTCACGCTGCGGATCGGCCATGTCGACGCACAAACAAGTCATTCGGGCGTGGGCGCGGATGCGTTCGCCGCGGCCGTCGGACGTCTCTCCAATGGAGCAATCAAGGTCAATGTGTTTCACGCCGGGCAGCTTGGCCCGATCCCCGAGCAGATCCGCAACGTGATTGCCGGCACGCAGGACATGCATCTGCTGTTCCCGGAGTTCCTAACCAATCTGATCGACGAATCGAAGGTGATCTCCGCGCCGTTCCTGTTCAAATCGCATGCGCATCAGCAAGCGTTCTTCCGCAGCGAGATCTTCAAGCCGGCGCTCGACAAGCTGCGCAATCTCGGCGGCCTTGTCATCGACGAGGACTGGACCTGGTGGCAGATGGACCCCCGTGGACTGGTTTCGGTGCGCCCGGTCAAGACGCCGGACGAGCTTAAGGGCCTGAAGCTCCGGATCTGGGAGTCGCGCACGGCGATCGCGACCTGGCAGGGCTTCGGCGCGGAAACGCGCGTTGTGCCGCGGCCCGAGATGTACTTGGCGTTCAAGCAAGGCATCATCGAGGGCGGGCCGGAGACGATCGGCATTGCGGTCGACCAGAAGAACGTCGAGGTCGCCAAGCACTGGACCCGCACGGACGAGTACTTCCAGATCCTCAACATCCTGGTGAACGCGCGAAAATGGCAGTCGCTCACCGACGCGCAGCGCGGCATCCTGCGTCAGGCCGCCAAAGAGGCGGGTGAGTTGTTCCGCAAGGAATCCGAGCGTGGGTTCACCGAGAAGCGCCAGCGCGCCGAGAAGGAATTCGGCGTGACCGTGTACGAGCCGGACCTGACTCCGTGGCGGCGCATCTCGCCGGCCATCATCCAGGCGCTGGAAGCGGACGGCACGATCCCGAAAGGGCTTCCGGCACGCGTGTCGCAAATGTCCGGGTTCTGATCGCGGTACGGAACGGACAACGCTTTCATGAACGAGACGGGTCGGGGTGGCACGCAGGGCGCGGTGGACGCGATCCTGCGTGTTTATCTCGATCTCAGCCGCAGGATCGTCATCGCGGTGTCCTGCGCGATGTTCGCCTTCATGGTGGCGATCAACGGGCTGGAGATCGTCGGCCGCGGGTTCTTTTCGGTCAGCTTCAGCTGGGTGCAGGAAGTGTCGATCCTCGGCGCGATGTGGGTCTACTTCTTCGCCTATGCGCTGATCGCCAAGAACGAAGAATACATCCGGGTCGATTTCGCCGTGAAGCTGATGCCGGAAGCCTGGCAATACGCGGTCGACATTTTCGCGCGGCTCACAACGATTTTCTTCCAGGGTATGGTCGCCTGGTTCGCGGTCGAGACCTATCGTTTCCTCGGGTTGTTCACCACAAGCGTGTTGATCTGGCCCGAATCGCTGTTCGTGCTGCCGATTCTGATCGGAGCGGTCGACATTCTGATCACCGAACTGATCTACCTCTACTGGGTGCTCATGCGCCGCCCGCTGCCCGCAGCGCGCGCCATGCCGGCCGCGGTGGAGTAGCGGCATGGCGACGACCCTTATGATCGCCGTTCTTCTTGCGCTGATGCCGCTGCGGGTGCCGGTGTGCGCCGCGATGGGATTGTCGGCGATCGTCGGGCTGGCGATGCTCGACATGCCGTTCAACACGCTGTTGCGCTACATGGCGACCGACGTGCGCTCCGTGCCGCTGCTGGCCATTCCGTTCTTCGTTCTCGCCGGCAATATGATGAACCAGTTCGGCATGACGCGGCGCATCTTCAATTTTCTCGAAGTGGTGGTCGGCTACTTCTCGGGTGGCCTCGCGCAGGTCGCTGTGCTGGCCGCCATGGTGTTTGGCGGCATCTCGGGCTCGGCGCTCGCCACCATCGCGGGTCTCGGCATCATTACGGTCCACGCGATGCGCACGGCCGGCTACCGGCCGGAATTCGCGGCCGCACTGGTGGTTGCCGCGTCACTGATGGATCCGCTGATCCCGCCCTCGATCATGTTCATCATCTATGCGGTGCAGATGAACGTCTCGATCGCGGACCTGTTCATCGCGGGCGTCATTCCGGGCATCCTGCTTGGTGTTCTGCTGATGGCGAACAACGCCGTGTTGGTTAAGTTCAAGATCGAGCAGGCCCCGCCGGCGGTCGCGCCTTCGCTCGAACGGCTCAAGACAACGTTCCTGCAGGGCTTTCCGGCGCTGCTGACGCCGATCATCATCCTGCGCAGCATGACCACCGGCTTGGTGACGCCGACCGAGGCAAGCGTGCTGGCGGTGCTCTACACATTGTTCCTCGGCGTCATCCATCGCGAGATCACGTGGGAGCGGCTGGTTGCCTCCTTCGAGGAGTCCACGCGCGCGACCGCGCTGATCATGTTCCTGACCGCGCTCGGCACGGTCATGGGCTTCGTCATGACGTCGGAACGCGCGGCCGAACTGATGGCGAATTGGATGGTCTCGTTCACCGACAGCCGGTACGTCGTGCTCGCGCTCGTGGTGCTGGCGCTGCTGGTCATGGGCATCTTCCTCGAAGCAATCCCCGTGATGCTGATCGCCGTGCCGCTGTTCGGGCCGCTGGTGGTCAGTTACGGCGTCGATCCGGTCCATTTCGGCGTCGTGCTCACGTTCGCGATTCTGCTCGGGATCGTGCATCCGCCGATAGGACTGGGAATTTTCGCGGTGTGCGCCATCACGCGGTTGCGGATGGAGCCCGTCGTGCGCGCGACGCTCCTGTTCTATCCGGTATTCGTGCTGTGTCTGCTGCTGCTGATGTTCATCCCGGCGCTCTCGACGTGGCTGCCGCGCCTGCTGCTGAAGCATTGAGCCCATGAAGTACTCGCTGTTCAGCCTTCTGCGTCAGGCGGCATCCGGCCACGAGCACTGGCCCGCGCAATGGCGCGATCCCGCGCCGAAGCCAGCCTATGATGTCGTGATCGTCGGGGCGGGCGGGCACGGGCTTGCGACCGCCTACTATCTGGCGAAGGAACACGGCATCGCCAATGTGGCGGTGCTGGAGAAGGGCTGGCTCGGCGGCGGCAACACCGGGCGCAACACCACGATCATCCGCTCCAACTATCTATGGGATGAGAGCGCCGCGATCTACGACCATGCGCTCAAGCTCTGGGAAGGGCTGTCGCAGGAGCTCAATTATAATGTGATGTTCTCACCGCGTGGCGTGCTCATGCTCGCGCACACCATCCACGACATCCAGGTGTTCAAGCGCCACGTCCACGCCAATCGGCTGAACGGCGTGGACAACGAGTGGCTGACGCCGGACGAGTGCAAGGCGTTCTGTCCGCCGCTCAATACCGCGCGTGACATCCGCTACCCGGTGCTCGGCGGTGCGCTGCAACGGCGCGGCGGTGTCGCACGTCACGATGCCGTGGCGTGGGGTTACGCCCGCGGCGCCGACCGGCTCGGCGTCGACATCATCCAAAACTGCGAGGTGACGGCGATCCGCCGCGATGTTTCAGGCGCGGTCGCCGCGGTCGAGACGACGCGCGGCGAAATCCGCGCCCGAAAGGTTGGCGTCGTCGCGGCCGGGCACACCAGCACGGTGATGTCGATGGCCGGCCTGCGCATGCCGCTCGAAAGCTTCCCGTTGCAAGCGCTGGTCTCCGAACCGGTGAAGCCGGTGTTCCCCTGCGTCGTGATGTCGAACACCATCCACGCTTACATCAGCCAATCGGACAAAGGCGAGCTCGTCATCGGCGGCGGTACGGACGTCTATACGTCATACAGCCAGCGCGGTGCGCTGCACGTCACGACGCACACGATCGAGGCGATCTGCGAACTATTCCCGGTGTTTCGGCGCATGCGCATGCTGCGCAACTGGGGCGGCATCGTCGATGTGACGCCGGACCGTTCGCCGATCATCGGCAAGACGCCGGTTCCCGGTCTCTACGTGAATTGCGGCTGGGGCACTGGCGGCTTCAAGGCGACGCCGGGCTCGGGTCATGTGTTTGCCGGCACCATCGCAAATGGCCGGCCGCATCCGATCAATGCGCCGTTTTCGCTGGAGCGTTTCCGCGACGGCGTGCTGATCGACGAAGCGGCTGCCGCCGCAGTGGCGCATTGAGGGCATCGCATGTTGCTGATCCGGTGCCCCTTCTGCGGCGAGCGATCCGAGATCGAATTCCGCCATGCGGGCGAGGCGCATATCCCGCGCCCGCTCGCGCCGGCGTCGCTCTCGGACGCCGAATGGGCGGACTATCTCTACAACCGCACCAATCCGAAGGGCTTGCATATCGAGCGCTGGCGGCACGTCCACGGCTGCGGCCGGTTCTTCAATGCCGTCCGCGATACGATCAGCGATTTCTTCGTGATGACGTACAAGCTCGACGATCAACGGCCCGACCTCGCCGCGCTTGCCAGCGGACAACGCCGATGACTGCGTGCCGCTTGCCTCACGGTGGTCGGATCGACCGCAGCAAGCGGCTGCGATTTCAATTCGACGGGCGGCCCTATGAGGGATTTGGCGGTGATACGCTCGCCTCTGCGCTCATCGCGAATGGCGTTCATCTCGTGGCGCGCTCGTTCAAGTATCACCGGCCGCGCGGTATCGTCGCGGCCGGCGCCGACGAACCCAACGCT